>JAAUXU010111658.1_pt1 | contig 14571 bp, 19 predicted proteins | sample 7278151 | NCBI WGS metagenome assembly JAAUXU01 (sample SAMN14350113, study PRJNA611818) | marine sediment metagenome | isolation source: surface marine sediment (1.8m) | place: French Polynesia: Moorea | collected 2018-08 | reverse complement strand
TGTGACGCACACAGCAGGAGAGATGTCGATATCGAACACGGGTCAAATGAGGCCGCCAGGACCGAACTTCGGAAGCAACCTGTAGGGCAGTCAAAGGATTGTCAAAGGAGTGATCCTCGTCGTTGTTGTTATTGATGTTTTGTCTCCTCAGTCTCGCTTGGATGTTAGTTCTTCTCTCTGTCCAGAAGAATGGATGGCGTAATCTATACGAGTCAGGGTGAGCCAAGCTTTGGTATCCACGTTACAAGTCCTGTGGATGTTTTTTGCCTAGGGTGTGAGTATTGTCAGACTAAAGTTGAAGAAACTATACTAGCTGCCCTGTAGATCTCGTAAGATACGTATATTGATGTAACTCAACACGTGCTATCCATTAGTGAAGTCACAAACCAGACCAAGCTTGCAGCAGCTAACAAGGAGCTGCCCGCACTTATGTAGGAAGAAACTGCGAGGATGCCACGCATGTCAGAGATGCTGTAGATTGAGTTCCACGACAGCTTCACATAAATGCACTTAGCACATTTCTGAAGACCCCAACGATTGCCTTTTTTTTAGCTGACCGAAGAGAGGAAGGTCGCCATCGCTGTCAGAGCCCATCGCACCATCGAACTGTTGGAGGACAAGTTGTACGTGGTGTCGTGCGGCAGGGCGGGCTTTCAGGTCGGTGGTGTCGGACGTGCAGTGCGTGGAAGAGGCCACGAGACGTTTCTCATGCGTGTTTTCTTCCATGCAGAACTCTCGCAATGAGGTGTCCGTAGTCCAGTTGAAGGTGACCCCTCCTGGCGACGACTTCAAGGTGACCACGGTCCTCGAGGGCAGCGAGTACAAGCTCAAGGCGGAGGTCGACGAACATGACCGTGAGTACTGTGATCACTTTCCTGCGGTGTCATTCAAGCAGCACTTTTTTCTCTTACTACGATCACCTTGAGAGCCTCTTTCAACGACCTCAGCAGGTCTGTCCATGTTTTCTTCATTTTGTACCTTCCCCCTCGTCCATGATAGCTGCTTTCGGCATCCTGGTCCGCCGCTGCTTCGCCTTCGACGACTCCGACACCTCGCTGCAGTTGGTGGACGACCGCGGCTGCGTCACCGAGAAGCTCATCTCCTCTTTCGAGTACGACCAGGAGAAGGGGACGGCGGAGGCAACCATCTACTCAATGTTCCGGTGAGTTTCGCATCCGCAGGCAGTCAGTCAGTCCTCGGTGTTCAGGCTGGCGGCGTCAGCGGACATCCGTTTTCGCTCAACTGGTCGCATGTGACGATGTCCCAAAGACTCGTATTATGTAATAACCCCAAGATGCACTCACGTACACGTACGAACGTGCTTCTCATGGGCATGAGAAGTGTGACGAGGAAAAAAGGAACATTTTCTGGAAAACTTTTCCGTTTTCACTCTGTTTATTAGATGAAGACTCAATGGAAAAAGTGCAAAAGTTAGCCTGACAATGGGTTTGATCATAAAATCTATGATAAAGCAATGCCTCCACAGTAGGCTTTGGAGCTACAGCTTAGTTCGATTCCATCCCTACATAAAACTCTTGCTGTGGCATCTTTTTTTGCCAATGTTCTCATGTTTTGGATGTTATTTAGAGAGAATTGAATACAGTCTTGCAGTTGAGGGCGAAAGGTTTCTTATGTCTGCCTCGCAAAGGCCGTAGTACAGTACCAGTGACTTGCAAAGAATGAAGCGCTTTTTGTCTACCTAAGCGAATTCAAGTCTGTGCACTTCCTATCATAGTTCTTTCCAACCAGCTAAAGTTCCATGTATAAAGGAGGTCAAAAGCTTTCTTACAGAGCTTCTGCTGAAGCTCACTTGTCTATTATTTTAAGCAATACAGAATATTACGAGAGGCGTGCAGCAGTCGCACTGTGCATTTTCACAAGCACATTTCTGCTCACTGCTTTAGAAAAAGACAGTGCTGTTATGATGATTCCTGAGTTCTACAGTCTCTACAGACACAGACATATGAAAACTATGAACTGTACGTCTATGAAGTCAGATGACAGGATTTGATTCAGTTAAAGCTCGATTTACCTCGTCAAATAGGCATGATTGATCAGTTATTCATAGCAGGAGTCGTTGCCGTGCGGAGCTGCGCTATATTCTGATGTTTACATTACCGATGGATTTCAAACTTAAAAACCCGAACTCAGCTTGAACTTTGGGTTCTTTTATGGACAATCTCGACCTTGTGAAGGTGTTGAATTTCGCCAAATTTGCAAATGAAGCTACTGAGCAAGGGTCAAGCTCAGCCAGAAGAACAAAGCTTGGCTTGGTCAGAGCTTGTATCCATTTCTACTTCGTAGCTTCCACTGATAATGGGTAAGTCGTGACGTCACTTTTGGTCGATCAGATTGCGCAGGAGAATTGATCCTCTTTGTCGGCCCTCCTCTGCCATTATGTATGGCGTAGCAGATGTGTGGACAACCTTTAGGAGGCACCTTGAATTGGTCTTGGGTTACGTTTCAATTTGCATTGAGCTTCATCCTCCTTCATTTCGCCCCTTCGATTTTCAGGTTGCCACACTCAAACCGCACCTACTTCCAATGCGACGTGGCCATCTGCCGCGGCGAGTGCGTCCGTCCCGACTGCTCCAGCGGCGAGCGCATCGCCATCGCCGGCGGCGGTGGTCTCATCGTTGGCGGTGGCCCCCTTGGATCGGCGACCAACGGCGATTTCGTCACCGAAGACCCGTTCACGAGGCCGGAGGACGACGCCGTCACCACTTCCACCAGCGTGTTCGTGGCGCAGCCGGGCTCCGAGGCAGCAGGTGAACCTCTTGGCAACAGCCATGCCACAGACACGACTGAGACCATGGCCGTCATACCTACGGGGTGATTGAGATAAAATCCGGACTGACTTCCAGACATAGCTGCAAAGTCGTCTGCGGCCCAAATTCAGTCATGCTCATGTACCCTACTGTAGACTGAGTTTGGAGGCAGAGTCGATGACAAACAAAGACGTGGACGTGGGCGGAGGGGGTGAAGAAGACCCTCATTGCTGGCACTCAGACGGACTTTGAGGCTTTCGCGTGCTCCACCGTCTTGGACGTGGCCGAGGTGTCACCTCCGAAGTACGAGTGGAGCCATGAGGCGTTTGCGCACTGTCTACAACACTTACCCAAGTGCAGAGATCAGCCCGGATTTATCTTGATGAACCTGCAGGTGCACCAGGGCCTCACACTTGGAACGTCGAAGTACACGATAAAGTCCCTGTACTTCCCTAACTTTGTCCTGTAGTACAAACGTGCTTACGGGGAAAGTACAACTGGACAGTTGACCTGACATTTGAGCGAGTACGTGATTCTTGCCCAACATAGGGGATAGCCTCTGCACTACAGCTGGTACGTGGAGCTTTTCATATCTTGCGTGTCACGGTCACATAAATACACAGGATGGAGTAGCCAGGAGTTAGGACAACGTGAGCTGCACTCTTAACCAGGGATGGGTTTAAGCCTCAGGCCCGCAGGCTCGACTGCCAGCCCGGGCCCGCTGTCGAGCCAGCGACCGGGTAACGTCGTGACGTTACAAGTTACAAGCATTTTTCACTCAGAATTCACCACTGGAGAACGAGCTTTGCTACTTCTGACTGAATGGTTTGTCTTTTAGCTTCCGTACACTACTGCAGCTCGGCGTTCGGCACCGACGCCGAGGACTGGCTGGTCTGGCTGTGCATCGCCTTTGGAGTGCTCTTCGCCATCATGCTCCTCATCAACATCTTCCTCTGCTCAGCGATGACTTGCTCATGTACCAGGTGAGGACGCGACAGCTCCTTACTTTCGGTTGAAAATTTGCTCTTGACGGCTGCTTTCTCTTTCGAACAGGAGCGAGATCATCGAGAAGGAGCCGTCCATCTACGACGACTACAGCATCTACGACTCTCACTACGGGTGGGGAAGAAGCTCGAGTGCGTCTTGGTTACTCATCTATTCATTTTTTTTTGCTCCTGCAGCTACACCAACGGTGGCGTGAAGCCTTACGGCGGGTCAGAGTCTGACGAGTACGTCGGCGGCTCCGACTACGATGGCGGTGACGTCGTTGGCGTCGACGAGGACGACCCACGCGGTGGCAGCGAAGGCTACCGACGCGCAGGATCGGACTACGCTTCCAAGTACTCACAACATGGGGGCGGAAACTCAACCCTCGGCCGCTCTAGGCATTAAATCAAACCTCCTCCTCATTGCGCCAGCTGGCAAATGACTAATAACAACCAACCCAAGTGCCAGAATTCCTTCAACGCGCCCAAGAACTGCCAAAAAAAAAACCACAAGAAAAATACCAACCTGGCACAGAATGGTGAAAAATGGTCAAGATGCTTGAATGTGTGAGCAAAATACGAGTAATCCTTCTGTGCCATACGAGACATCAAGAAATGAGGGAAAATTTGTGTAAAAAGATCAGTTGGAGACTGAATCTCGGTGTGTGTCACTTTTCGATACGTTTGCTGAAACGTCTCCTTTTTTAGGGCTGTGTTTGCACAGTTAAAAAGAAAATCTGTGGGTAGCAGATTTCCTTGTGCTCATACGCTCCCGAAAAACCGTGAGTATGAACGTTAACTGCGTGTGTGTGCATGTGCGTGGATGTATTCGCACAAATAGTTACACGAGATTAGGTTCAAACAATGCACTGTCTTGATTAACAACATTTCAACTGATTTGTCATTTGTACGCTTTTTTGCATGGCATGCTAATTTGTACTAAAAAGCACATACGTAACTATAAAGCCGACTAAGCATGCACAATGATTAAGACAACTGTAAAATAGTGATGGTAACGATGAAAGTAATGATAATAATAATAATAATACGCATGTGATGAAGTTGCAACCAATAATCCTTGACTGAGGAGGGATCATCTGAGTGACACTTGAAAGTTTGTGCAGAAGATCGGACTGTGATATACTTATAATGTTTATAAGAGTGTTCTTGTAACAATCGTTCCCATTAATGGAATGTTGTATATACGTTGGAAGAACTGTGACTCAGCCAGGTGATGCCTCACGCTCCTTTCCTGTATCAGCTGCAAGAGCAAACAACGAAATTAATAGAATTCTCGATGCGTTGTGTTTATCTACTACGTTATTTTATCGTAAGCAGGTAGTATTTAGTCCGGATCCCCGGGTCGGGCGCTCTGACGGAACCGAATAGAAGACCCGGAGGGCTCAATCGGCGCTACCCTGAGCAAGATAACTGTGTAGAATTTATTTGATTGGACAACGGACGCTAGAAAGCTAGACGGAAGTCCACCATCGTACGGTTCTTCATGCCATCTGCTCCTCTCTCTTCTCTAGGCCTTCAATGATCTTTACGTCTGATATACGAAGCGGTGAGTGTGCGATACTTAGGCTGGGTATAATAGTACTTAGATTTCACCCAGAGGTCCTTTTTATAAGTGGACAAGTGCAGAAGTTGAATAGGTACGAACATAGCTGTTCATTTCGAAAGATAGTCTGCCGAGGTACGTTCTCTCGACCCTTTGGCCCTTAATGTGCTTGCCCAGGTTCTTCTTGGTGTCAGACTCCCAACAGGGCCCCACATGCGCGCTCACGAAGCCCGCCGACATGTTCCACCTGGCCACATTGATGCTGGCCTTCAGCTCCTTCACCTTATGGTGAGGGACTTTTGCAGGTACACGTCACAATGCTGCCCTACGTGGGAAAATGCTGGGGGTGGAAGATCCATGGAACCGGACGGACTACGCTTGGCTTCGACGTCTTCTCTGCAGTCAACGTTTTATTGCTTCAGGGGGGGTGGGGGTGGACTTGTGGTACAGATCCTCCGTATCTCTGAGCTTCTCTTTGACCAAGAAGACGGTATTCCTGGACACCCCGGCAATCCTCATGACGGTCTCCACATACTTCCCAACGGGGGGGCCAATCCGGATCCCGCGATCACTGTGTTCGCTGGCAGCACCTCAACCGAGTGATCCAGAGAGAACCCAAAGAGGAAATTGAAGCTACAGGCTGAGAACTGTGCAAAAATGCCAACAGTCACCTCATGATTCGTCTGCTTTCAGAAGTATGAGCTATCAAGTTGAGCATTAATTCCGCATGCTGTATCTGAGAGAGCCTACACGTAAGGTTGCGTGACCGGCTCCGAAGCAAGTTTCCGTGGGGTCGCCCACCTCTAGACCCTCTCCATCCTGACACCTTTAAGGACTCTTTTCTGGTATGAACATATAGAATCATGTGTTGTGGTGACAGCTGTGCAAATTTTCAGCCTTCGAGGATTCAAAGTTCTTGCCTCTGACCTATGACGGCGTCACTTCTCTGTCTCACATTATGTTGTTGTGTTACGGAGATAAAACCTGGAAATACGATGGAGCAGATTACGCTGTGAAGGTATAGGGTGCACAGGCATTAGCGCCATATCGAGATGCGCTGCTTAAGTCAGCATTGACGAAACGCGCACTAAAATAGCAAGATTAACTTCAGCAGTCAGCAAGGACCTCATGCAGACCTTAGCGTAAGCACATTCAGTGGGGAGAAATTGAGCGCATCCGCTGCACTTGATCGTCGTAGCGCTGAATGAGTGACTGAAATTGGTGATGGAGACACTCACACGTGACATCCAGCGCATGAGGAGGCGTTGGTGATTGCTCATGTCGAACAACCCCTGCGAACAGCCCATGCTGACAGAGGCTTTTTGGGGCCGGTTTTGGCTAAATGCACTGGATTTTTTTTCCGCCTCTGCCATACTCAAGGCCCCTGCTCACATTAGGGTGGAGGAATCCCCCAAACCCCGGCAACGTCGCACACGGTGCACGTTTCTTCTACGTGCTTCCCGCCGTGGTCCCTTTTCCGGCCGTGCGTGCGCTGTGAGGGGGCAGGAAGAACAAGCACGCCACTTCCATGACGTGGAAACGTCCCCCGTGTGCGACGTTGCAGCGATTTGGGGGATTCCCCCCACCCTAATGTGAGCAGGGGCCTTGAGTATGGCAGAGGAGTAAAAAAATCCAGTGCATTTTGCCAAAAAAAAGGAGAAAATTTCCATAATCGGTCGAAAGAAGCCTCTGTCGGTACGGGCTAATCCGTGCGGTGCCGCGGTTTGAGCGCAACAGCTTCACCATGGACAATCACGAAGTTGCTGACGTTGCTGTGTGTGGCCAAGCACAAATAGAGCCTCAAAACCTCACTCATACGAACATTTTAAAGAAAGCTGAAACAGTAATGCTGAAAAGACGTCTCAAAATGTCAGTGCAACGGCTCCATAGCTCTCATATGAAAGCTACGTGAATCCGTTAGATGACAGAAACCTTTTGCAGAGCAGCTGATGGACTTTTTCTCTGGCAACCTCTCACCTTCATCACCCCTCGGGACTAATTCAACCAATGCTGACTCGCTCTATGCTGACTTTTTCGGAGGGTGACTCAACTTTGACTCATAGAAATTGCTCACAGCAAAAATTAGCTTTACCAACGTATAAGCAAACTAAACCAACATTGCTCCATTCGATGCTCAAACAGTGGAGCTGACAGCTTTTTTCATAGGAAGCTACGTTCATAATATGCAACATTTATAGATGCTTGTTCAAAGATCATACATGATGTGTAGATTTCATTCCAGCTCCAAAAATTTTGAGTTAAGTCGTTTTTCTCATTAGAGCAGCAGCTGAAAAACAGACAAAGATTGCGAAAACAGTTACTGCGCAAGAGATTTGGCTTAAGATATCGATAACAGTCCAACGCAGAAAGGAAAATAATTACAGAAGAGAAAAGGCTGCTGCATCCTTTAGTTAAACGTACTACGAATGTTTTCTGTTATCAGCTCAAGGAGATTAGGATTAGGCTTAACAACTTTTTTTGAGAGGGGGGGGGGGGGGGGTAGATCACCGAATACGTCTTTCATGGGGCAATCCAAGGCTGAGCAATGATGGCAGTGCCAACCCACGACAGCGTCCGGGGCAAGAAGAAGGGCAGAAGACCATGTTGCTGTGGATCAGGAGCGAGAAGGGGTAAGCAAGTGTCATGGCGGTGGACGCGGCCGAGCCCGTCACGTATGCGGACGCAGTGGCCAGCGAGGGGACTCTGCTGGCCGTCCTCCAACCGGAACTGGCGGAGTTCCGCAAGGTCCGGTTGCAGACAAAGTTACTCCACGCGTTCTAACTCGGCGCTTTGTCAAGTGTGTGCCCTTGTTGGATGCTCAAATGCTGGGGTTATTTTCTTTTTAAAGAGATTCTTGGTCATGGAATCAGTGAGGTGAGCTAAAATGTTGTCAGTTCAACGCTTTTCCTTCTTTGATACCCTGCTGTGCGTACTCTAAAACTTGGTGCGGAGGAAAAGAGTAGCTGTAGCTGCAGAATGAGCTATATGACGAGAAACTGTGTAAAATAAGATTTGCTTAATAGTGCTGCTTTTTTTTTCCTAAAGTCATTTTTAGTTACCATTATCAACAATGGCACTTTAAGGCTTGCAACAAGTGTTTAGTACCTCCGTCCCGTATCCACGCTTCAAGCAAAATTCATTTCCTTGAGAAATGCTTTTTTTTGAACGGGTAATACGAATCCTATTGATACTAATCAGTCGGTCACTCTCAATGGCAGGTGTATTGACTTGACAGTGCAACTTTTTCATGATTCCCAGCACATATAGCCCAATAGAGTGCAGAGTGCCAATAAAAAAGGAACAGGCGAAAAGCCAAATAATTCGAAGCAATGTCTCAGATCTTCGTCAGAAGTCAGAACTACACCCGTCGTTTTCGCAAGGTGGCAACTAACGCGCGATTTTGGATTTTGCGAAATCGCTGGTCGTCATGCTCAGAGAACAGTTACATCCAACGCCACGTGTTATTCTCCTCCTGTATGAAAACGACCATTGTAGCTTAACGTCGTTCATTATTTTGCGAGCTTTCTAGTACTTCAAATGATAGTTTCTGGCTCATCAGTCAAGACGTCCTCATGAGTCCTGCGGCACCACCTTCAGCTAGCGACCCAGTTCTGGGGAGTTACTTTACCACGTGATCAAATCACTTCATTACATGCTCCAGTCACTTTACCACCCGTTCCAGCCACTCCATTACAAGCTCAGGTCACTCTATCCAGCTACCATACCACATGCTCCAGTCACTTTACCACCTGTTCCAGCCACACTATCACATACTCCAGCCACTTTATTACATACTCCAAGCACTGTATCATATGCTCCACCTACGACGGTGCTGTACAGCCGCACTTGACCACATGCTTGTAGTAAATGGAACAGACGAGGCAACAAAAGATGCGGCGTTAACGAAACTACCTTGAGGGACAACATTTCGGCTCAGTCACAAAGTATGTTTAAGAAGAAGCATCTGCCCGTCAGAGGAGGGCACAGTGTGCCTTGAATGGTGATCCCTGGCAGCGTCGTGCGTGATCAACACTTTTGTTTGTGTTCTTGGCGGCCGAAGTTCATTCAATGTACCGGGGAATGAGACAGACTGTGGAACGTGACACAAGACAATTGATAGATTTGTGTAGTGGAGATTCGACTTTGATGACTGTAAGGAGCTACTGACTCGAGTCTCGCACGGGGTTGCCAGAAAGTTCTGCTGCAGACTTCAGGTGTTTTTAAGTGACGCCTCTTTGAGCGTTTGAGCTGATGCGTTCAGTCTTAGGAGTCTGGCTCACGCACGCACAGTCGACTCAGTATCAAATGTTACTGTCCTCGGGTAAACTTACATATACTTGTATATCGCCCGAATGGACGAGTATAATCGGAGTCGACTGTGACACAATGCAACATTGGCCAGTGGCAATAATCTCATGCTGAGCAACAGAACTTCTCGGTCACCCTGTAACCGGTCATGCCAGCTGTTGGTGATCTTCCATTGCGACGAGCTCATGGTCATCGCACGTGTCAAAGAAGGCTTCCCCCTCCCCATCAAGGCCTCACACTCAAGGCTTCCCCCTCCCCAATCAAGGCCTCACGCTCAAGGCTTCTCTCTCCGGTCGATCGATTGGCCTTCGTGCTCCGGACAAGGCCAAAAGAGGTCGATAATCGGACGTGGCCGACTCTCACCAGCTCTCGCATGTAGTGCCAACACTCTCATGCGTTCACATTCGCACGTGGACTTTCAGGCGGCCGGGCTAAATTATTCACGAATATCGAGGCTCATAAATGGCGTCTGGCCCCTTTGTGAGGATATCATGTGTGCTGTGCGTACAACTTTACCGTCCGGTCAATTCTTATGCACTGTGGGTAATATTACGTTAATACATTCTGTTGTGAGAGAACTGACAGCTGGAGGGGGGAGCAGGGGAAGAGAGCGGATCCAGCTAGTGTTTTCGCGAAAGTTAGTGAGTAGGGTTGCAATTTTACGCCATATGTAATGAATTTTGCATATTGAACAGTGACGGCAGCGAGTTGGCATTTCACAAGTATCTGCATTCAGAGCAACAGACAATCTTCCGTGGCTTTAGGTATATTTACAAATAGTACTCAAGACACTGAGATTGGTGTTGACCTGTGAGTCCACCAGATAATTGGTTAACCAGACATGTTGAGCATTCTGTGAGTACACAAGAAGCTCTGACTCGGACAACCAGGGACTAAAGCTGATGAGTTTCTTCTTTAAAGTTGCCTTTGGTTCTCCATGTCTGGTAGAGAAATTCAGTTATTGCCCCCAGAGTCCTTCATCAGTTGAAACAATGTGAGAGGAGTCATCTATAGATTTTGGTCCAACGGTGCAGACGCATCGATTGGTGGCTGCCATCATTTCTGTGTGCCACATTTCTAGGTGCAAATCTACGCACTCAGGCCTGAGGCCTCCCTTCGAGCCTTGTGGTGCATAGAGATAGAGAGAAAGCTGCAATTTCCAGACCAACGTGATATGCGAACGCCTTTATCAAGAAACAGTGCTGACTGAAGAGCGTGCAGTACCTTTCGAGCCCGCACACGTACACGTACCTACGTAGTGCACTCTCCGGCTGTCTGTGCTCGCTCTCTCTCTCTTGCTCTTTCACTCCCTCGTGTCCTCCCTCGCCGCCACCCTGTAGATAGGCCTAGTTCGCCCTCTTACTCGTCGTCGGGCCGCATTATTGGAAATACGAGCTCACCTCAAAGTTGAGCGGCGTAGGAATTCCTGGATCTCCAGCCCAAGAAGTCATAACAACTGCACTTTTTTTTTTTACCTTGAGCCTCCAGCGGGTGAAAATGTCAACACGTGTGTGCGTCTGTCAAAGCTTCCAGCAGTGCAGAGAAAACATTATTTGTTGTATAAAAAGGTCTTCTCTCTCATCCGCAAGCGTCGAGTGCGTTGTCAGCTTCTTCCTCTGAACTGACTTGGCAAAGATCAGCATCGTGGACATCGCACATCCTGGACGAAAAATCTGGGCAAAGTGGTTTAATTCCTAAATCAAAAGCTGCAAAAAATGTGCAACCTTCTACTCGAATGGAAATTCATCTACAATTATGACTGTGTCCAGTTCTCCCTCCTTCAGACCCAAAACACGGGCAAATTGGCGAAGAAAAAGCTGCTACCACAAGAGTTTTATGTCGGGATGGAATCGGACTAAGCTGCAGCCCCGAAGTGCGCTTTATGGGCAAACATTTCCAAATGTGTGCAATGATAGTGGTGTCGTTCACAATTGTCCGACTCGAGTCGAGTCCAGGCTCATGTGACTCAGTTTATAAGACTTCTGGGGAGGAGGAACTTGGTAACTTTTGATTAGACAACAAGCCTACACTTTGTGCCCTTTGTCTTTACATTCGTTGAACTCGAGTTTCAAGGACTTGCGACTGACTCGGTTTCGACTCGTAGTCGTGAAGATTTTCAAGTCGACCTCATCACTAGTTTACGAAGTTTGTGGCACGTTCGGTTTCACCTGGCTCCGCAGGTCCTTCGGCATCCGGGTTGGCCGGAACCGAATAAGCCGAGACCTGATTCGAATTCGACTCTTGCTCGACCACCGCTAACAGCAACAAAGTTGTGAGGCAATATTTGTCAGGTTTGCCTTCCTCTAACTCTGCTCGGCAAGATTTTTGAAGAGGGGGAAGAGATGTTTGTTTCGCTTCCCCCTATTTTGAGAAAGGAGAGAGAAGTAGAAGAAAAGTGAGACGCGCTAGTCTAAAAAAGTCTGCCCACTTGGAGGGTCATAAAGAAGTGTCTCTGTCCATTTTTTTCTGCGTCAAGTGTTGTGACATCGAACACATTCGTAGTGAGACGCGATCCAGAGCTGGGGCTATGATCAGTGAAATCAGGCTTCATGGACATCCCTCCGGGGCCTGTGAAGGCACCCGACATCTGTAGCCGTCGTCGTCCATGTTGTTCATGGCGGTCATGGTCGTCAACCACTACGATAGCAATGCTCGCATCGAGGGCTGGAGACAGGAGTGCGACGAGACCGTCCTCCCCGCCTCCTCGCCGGCGCACATCCACCACAAGATGCTTCCAGACGGTGCCAGTAGAAGAGTCACGACTCAGCAGTTGGACGCGGCGGCGGCCGCCGCGGCCGCCGCCGCGGCCCCCGTCTTCCGCCTCAAGACGTCTATGAGCGAGGACGGCAGGGGAGGTAAGTTGTTCGCGTGTTTCCAACAGCGCCGACCTGTAGTGCGTGTTGCCCACGTGTTCGTGGTAGCGTCAGCCTCATGGTGTTGTCCTCCTTCACTAAGTTCTACAGCCGCATTCGTCAGACTCCCCAGTGCAAAAGGCCGTCCTCGGGAAGCAGCAGAACAAGTCCAGACTCAAAGTTGTCAGCAGGACTACTTCAGTGTACTCAGAACTAGGTGAAGAGCAAGGCTTTCACTTGAGTGAGATCATCTTTTTCTTCTTTAAGCAGACTTATTAAACCTACCAAGTAACACATTGATCCACTTTTTTTTCCAGTGGACATTTTTTTGGCTGTTTTGACGGCGCATTTTTATTAAGCCCGGTTTGGGTTGTGATAAGAAGGGGGTCACAAGGGTCCCTTTTTGTGCTGCTCCTTCAGATCGCACCTGCAGATAACACGACCAGGAGACGGTGTAACTATAGTGCTGCCTCTCACGCACTCACCTATGTTGTGCTGGGCTCAATTCTTTCCTTGCCAGGACTGACTGAGCTACAGGGTGTCCCAGATCAATCCCAGCAGAGTTTGGAGCGTTCACTTCGTGTATGTGGAGATTAGGCTGACTTCCAAATTGGGAGCTTTACGTGGACATGCAAAATTGGTCACTAGAAGTTACTTGAAGACTTTGTAGACAAATGAGTTCGAAAGAAAGTGCTTTAGCTCTGTCCTACAGTTTTCAAAGGTTTCCAATAATTGAGCTTGAGGATGTTGTGTCAACAGCCTTACATGTGAAGTGGCCATACTTAGTTGAATGCCATCTTACAACACAGCAGTCTAATGAAATTGGAAAAATGGAGATGAAGTGCGTGGCCTGAAGCCTTGGAAGTTTTAAAAGTTGTCTATTACTCCTCTCAAGCAGTGAAACTTAAAGGCAAGAACTGACTACATTTATAGTGGACTGTTTTGAAAAACAATTTGACAACAGCTCCATCATTTAACCGTAGGGAACAAACCCAAAGTGCACTCAGGCACATTGCAAAACCGACCCCTTTTGACCTAGCCTAGAAAAGGTCAAACAAACTTTGAAGAGCATCAAGACCTGAGAGGTCAAAATGTGGCGCAAATGCTCGGGAACCACTGAACCGAGCCCCGGTTTGTCTGTGACACCCTGTACACTTGTTTGATTGGCTGCCACAGACGCGTTCATTTATTCACCAAATCACACTCAACCGTCGCTTTTTCCCTCTTTTCCATGGCGTTCAGGGAAGGACAGGTCGGTCTCCTCCTTGTCCACGAAGTCCTCGCCGCCGGTGCGCACGGGGGCGATCTCGGCCAGCGGCCTGAGCCGGGAGCCCAAGTTGTCTCCGTACGATAGGCTGATCTGGGAACAGCAGAACGATTGCGAAGTACGAGCGACCTCTTTGCAAACGTCACATTTGTTCTTACGCGTCTTCTTCTCTCCATCTGCAGGCCAGGCGTGAAGTGACCCTCGGTCGCAGGATCGGCTTCTATCACTTCCGAGAGGCCGTGGTGTTGGGCACGGGCAACTTCTCCAAGGTCATGATGGCCAACCACCTGCTCACGAGAGGTGACTACGGACTCCATGTCCCCCCCCCCATCCCCATCCCAACAAAAAACATCGATTGTATGGTGAACAATAGTAGATGTTGCAAGTTGCACTTGTGCCATTGACATTTTTACAAGGTAACCTCTGAAAATCAGCCTGAGTGAGCAAGGCCAGGCCCGACAAAAAGGCCTTTCCTGCTTGCTTTGAATATTTCATGATCTTTCTGCAAAGGAAAGCCGAGGAGAATGTGGCAAAGTAGCCTGCGGTTTAGAAACTAATGGACGTATAGAGTCAAACTGCATGCCACGATAGTAATTTGCGACTTGACGCCACCTAGCGGCGGCACCGCTATATAGTGGTGACAGAGACAAGTCGTCCCCCCCTTCCATGATCTGGAGATAAGACTGGATGTTAGAGCACGCTGTAAGCAGAGATCAGTGTCAGTGCCAAGTCATGATCTCTCATGAGAAAAATGACTGTGGCCAGTCTGAGAAGTCATCATCGCTGTCACATTGCACTCAGCTGAATAGATGTTAAAGGACATTTC
>JAAUXU010049566.1_pt1 | contig 14576 bp, 16 predicted proteins | sample 7278151 | NCBI WGS metagenome assembly JAAUXU01 (sample SAMN14350113, study PRJNA611818) | marine sediment metagenome | isolation source: surface marine sediment (1.8m) | place: French Polynesia: Moorea | collected 2018-08 | reverse complement strand
TTTCACACAACGCTAAGCTCTTTTCTGTTTCTCTTCAATTATTTTGAATTTTGAATTGTTTCACTTCAGAAAGAATTCAGCTGTTATCGGTAATAGCGGTTGGGGGGTTCCTCATACTCCCCCCCCCCCCTCCAGCGATCATACAGCCTAGTAGTAGATGTGGGTGCTGAGTAGCACACCTGGGTCCTCGACTTGGTTGAAGGTTGTGGTCTGGCCTGATGTGTGGTTTCCTAGTCTGGAATCTTGCCATACAGTATCCAATGTTCTTCTTCCAGTCCCTGTGTTCCTCCCAAGAGCGGCTGCACCAGCTTAGCGCTGCATACTTTGGTGGCAACGCTCATAGTGCTACTGCGGCCACTACTTCAGGTACAGTTGCGACAGCGTCTACTGTCAGCGGTCCCTCTTCATCCTTGAATGAGCCAGAACTTCATGCGATGCACCGCCACTTCTCCTCCAACGAGTCCAACCCCAGCCTGGGACTGGAGGATGAGACCGGCAGGCGATCACCATCCATAAGGCCGCGTTCGCGCTCGCTCTCCAGTCCAATTCGCTCACCTGTGATTGATAATGAGATTGTGATGATGAACACGCTGTATAAGGTAAGCAGGCGATCGTGACATGATTACTTGATTGCGTGTGACAATCCTGTCTCACTTGCAGGAGCGTTTTCCAAAAGCCACGAAGCAAATGGAGGAGCGATTGAGAAACTTCATCTCCAACAACGAAACGTTGTCGACGATTTCCGACATTGCTGCAGACTCCGTGGCTATCGTGCGATTTGTCCATCACCAGGTGCTGGAAATGGCCAGAGATTGTCTACAAAAGTCGGAAGACAAGCTCATCACCAGCAGATACTTCTACGAGATGTCAGAAAATCTGGAGAAATTGCTCGTCCAGGTGCTTGCAAGCAATCGTGTTTCCTGGCTATGCAAAACAATGCATTCTTTACTTATGTTTCCAGACTCGAGAAAAATCCCCCGAAGCTGCAAGTCATCTAACCGCATTGATCAAGAAGCTGCTTCTTATCGTTTCCCGTCCCGCCCGCCTTTTGGAGTGTCTGGAATTCGACCCTGAGGAGTTCTACCAGCTGCTGGAGGCTGCTGAGGGACAGGTCAAGGGCGCTCATGGTGTCAGTGCTAATGTGCCCCAGTACATTATTGGAAAGCTGGGGCTCAACAGAGACCCGCTGGCCGATCTGCACCATGATCTGTCCTCGCTGGACCAGCAGCAGCAACAGCACCACCACCGCCACCACCACCACCACCCTCCTCAAGACGTACTTGAGGAGGAACCGCAAGAAACCGCGCCAGCCGTCACGTGCAGCAAGAGCGCAGACGATTTTCTGGCTCAAACGCCAGAGAAGCACCAACAGTCATCTTCTCACCCGTGCCCTCCGCAACACAGTTCTACTCCTAAAGGGCGAACGGAAGTTGATCGCGGGAAGCCCTCCTTCAAGGAGCCATCGGAGAACGACTTCGACGTGGTCAAACTCATTTCCAACGGAGCGTACGGCGCGGTCTATCTGGTGAAGCACAGGGAAAGCAGGCAGCGATTCGCGCTGAAGAAGATCAATAAGCAGAATCTCATTTTAAGAAACCAGGTACCTTAAACCGTGCATACGATTCCAGGTGTGGCCGTACTTACAGATTCTTTTATTTCCAAATCTCAGGTAGATCAAGTCTTCGCTGAGCGAGACATCATGTCTTTTACGGACAATCCCTTCGTGGTGTCCATGTACTGCTCCTTTGAGACTCGAAAGCACCTCTGCATGGTGATGGAGTACGTGGAAGGCGGTGACTGCGCAAACCTCCTCAAGAACATGGGCCCCTTCCCGCCAGACATGGCACGATTCTACTTTGCCGAGACTGTCTTAGCCGTCGAATACCTGCATTCCTTTGGGATCGTGCACCGGGATCTCAAGCCAGACAATCTACTAATCACAGCCCTGGGGCACATCAAACTCACAGACTTCGGGCTCTCCAAAATGGGTCTCATGTCTCTAGCCACCAACCTGTACGAGGGGTACATCGACAAGGAGACCAAGCAGTTTTCGGACAAACAGGTGAACACTTACTGCGGCAACACGCATCACGGACGCACTTTTTTGAACTGTGATATGCTTTCCAGGTGTTTGGGACTCCCGAGTACATTGCGCCTGAAGTGATTTTGCGCCAAGGCTATGGAAAGCCTGTGGATTGGTGGAGTATGGGCATCATCCTGTACGAATTCTTGATCGGGTGCGTTCCTTTCTTCGGCGAAACGCCGGAGGAACTATTTGCTCACACAGTCAACGATGACATCGAGTGGCCGGAGGAGGAAGACTGGCCTGTGCCACCAGAAGCGAAAGACGTCATCAGTGCTTTGCTCCAACAAAATCCAATCGATCGTTTGGGAACTGCCGGGGCTGTTGAGGTCAAGGAGCACCACTACTTTGCAGGCGTCGACTGGAACTCGCTGTTGCGAATGAAGGCGGACTTTATCCCCCAGCTGGAGGACGAGGAAGATACCAGTTACTTCGACATGCGCACGGACCGGTACAATCATGAGCTGGAAGAAGAAGCCGAGGAAGAGGCTGAAGTGCGCTCCTCCGCAGAAGACACTGACGACGCCCAACAGCAACAGCAGCAGTCAATGTTTGCCTCCTTCACCTCCGCCTCTCCAAGGTATAGGAAGGTAACCACCGGGAGCAGGGACAACAGCCTCATCGAGCACAGACACTCGATGTCAATATGCGAGTCGACGACGAGTAGCTTCTCCGATCACTCAGACAATTCGATCACTTCTGCTACTTCGATGACAACCGGGGCCAAGATGTCGCCGGAGATGCGTCGTGCCACAGAGGACAAAGTCTCCAACTACATGTCTTGTCCCGATCTCGAACAGATGGTCTCTCGAGCATCTGCATATTCGCCTAGTAACTTGCCATCACGGGCCATAGAGCAAAGGTCGTCCAAGGACTCGTCCAGCCAGACCGAGAGCGACGAGTTGTCCCCGCTTTTGCACCGCCGGCGAAAACTTCACGGCCTAGACACTCCGCTGCCAAAGTTCTCTATCTCGGAGGACCCTTCCTCTTCCCTGCAGCGCTCGTCATCACTATTCAACTCCATGTCACCATCGGGTCCCCGGAGCCTGCCAGTCACTCCCAAAGTGTCCGTAGAACCCAACACGCCAAGTCCCCTCGTCATGTCGGCCTCTCCGTCACCCAAAGCATTGTCTTCTGCGGCTCAGCAGCAGAAGATTGTAAAATCGTCTTCTGCCACCGGTTTGTCTCTCATGATTCCGTCGGAGGACGTCGCCGCAGCCGCCTTGACGATGCAGTCTCCAGGAGGCGGTTCCAGCTCTGCTTCTTCCAGAGATGCATCTCCCTGCAGAGACTTCTCTCCCCTGATCAATACGTTGAATGCGCCGATCATAGTGCGACGAGGACCTCGCGGATTCGGCTTTACCATCCGCGCCATCAGAGTCTATTTCGGTGACACTGACGTCTACACCGTCCATCACCTGGTCATGGAGGTTGACAAGGGCTCACCCGCCTTTGACGCTGGCCTTCGACCCGGAGACCTTGTTACTCACATCAATGGCGAGAGCGTTCAGGGTCTCTTTCATACCCAGGTGTTACAGATCTTGGTGTCTGGGGGAGAGGCGGTGACGCTGAGAGCGACACCTCTTGAAACCACGTCCATCAAGACTGGGGGAAGGCGAAGAGATCCCCAGGCCATCAAGATGGCTCGCCGCTCAGCGGCCAAGCACCGCACCAAGGGGCGCCGAGAGGACAAGCGACGTAAGACGTCCCTCTTCCGGAAGCTGAGCAGCAAGAAAGCGACAGCAGAGATCCAGCAGCTGGCGGCGGCGGCAGGTGGCGCTGCAGCGTCTTGTCTCCCTGGTAGCCAGAGCCTGCAGTCGCTCCCGCATCAAGATTCCAGCGACTCCGCGCCGTCAAGCCCAGCGGACTCCACGTCTTCGTCATCGTGCTCTCCAGGCGGTGGCGCGCTCTCCCCCTCCGCTCCTCGCCCATCGTCTCTCGTTGGCCTCAAGCATAAGTTGCACGTGAAGACCAAGACGGTCCACTCTCCGGGTCGAAGAAAGTCTGTGGGTCACATACCTCTGTCTCCTCTGGCTCGCACCCCGTCACCTTCACCTGCACCAGTCTCTCCCACGCGGTCGCCTTCGCCATTGGCCATGCCTCCGCTGCACCACCACCACACCGGTGCCTCCAACACAACTCAGACTTACAGCCCCGGCGCCAGTCTCACCCCTTGTTCTGCAAAAAAGTCTTTCAGCCGGCCGAAGTCTGCAGAGCCCGGCTCACCGCTGCTCCGTCGCGCACTCTCTCCCGACCGCCTTCATCCACGCTCTGCTGATGGAAAGAAGAGCACGACTCTGTCCCCGTTGTGCAACCCTCAGTGTATGGTGGTCGTCTCCACGTCTCCCAAGATGACGACCATTTCCACTCAGTCCACGCGTAACGGTGGTGCTGGTACTGGAAGTACTGAAGTGTCCCCACTGCCCTCAAGAGCACTGCACGCTTCACCCTCGCCTTCAACCTCGACCTCTTCTGTAGAAGTCTCTCCCGATGTGATCCTGCGTAAGCACTCAAAGTCGTCGCTGAGCCAAGCCACCATTCCAGAGGAGGAGGCGGAGCTCTCCGAGGAGTGCGAGAAGCAGCTGCAGCCGGTGAAGCCAGAAGTGAAGAAGAATTTGGCGCACGAGCTTGGCGCACGCGCTAAGGAGAACTCTCCCCTGGCCAAAACCCCCTCCTCCAGTAGCAGCACCACCACCACCACCAAAGGCGAGGTCAAGTCTTCTCCGAAGGTCTCTCGTCAAGAGTCCATGGAGCGCACGGTCCAGCGGATCACCAAGGCCATCCGAGGCACCAGCCGATCCGAGTCCAGGTCCAAGAAGAAGGACAGGGACTCCAGTCCGAGTCCGAAAGGAAAAGAGGACTCAAAAGTGACAAGGAAAGACTCCGGCAAAAAAAGTGCTCAAGAAAAGAGAGAAATGTTCAAAAGCCTTCACTAGCTGAAATTCGTTGATGTTCCTGTCCTTTTATCATACCAACTTAGGTGTTACATAGCATTGTGTCCATATTGTATTTATCATCAGTCCGGCAGTACATGATTCTCCCGTTTACTTAAGTACAGAACTTAGTGTCAAACCTCTCTATCACGTCGTCTCTCGTTCATCATGACTCAGTCGTGTTAGCAGAGTATCTGATGAAAAGAAAATACACACCCTTTATGATCTGATGCGTGCTGACTCGCTGTGACGCCAACCACAGCAGTGGCCGTCCCCAGCTGCTTGTCGTTGGAGCTGATGGCCTTGATGGAACAAGTCTTGCCAGGGTCGTGCCGGGGGATCTTCTTGCCTTGCGGTGGTCTGCGCTTTGCCTCTCGTGGTCCAGGAAGAGCGCAATTGCCAGCATCACTGGCAATAATCCAAGAACGGTGCTCCTTAGACAAAGGAGGATAATAGGTAGGATGGACATCAAGGAGATGGCGTTTCCATTGAACGATGGCTTCTCTTAAGTCGTCATTGAGGCTCCGGCCACCGTCAAGATGCTCAGCGAGTGCTCATACGGATATGTAGGATCGCTCTTGCGTGGACTTGAGAAGAGTCTTTTGTTTGGGACACTCTTTATGACTCATACAATACAGAGGGACAAAAACACACTGCTAATTTCAATGTACATAGTGTGAACAGAAGTTGAACGAGTTCAATCCTTCTGGGGAACATTGCAGTCGGTACAATAACGGCAACAGGGTGCGGCAATGATTAGCATCTGAAGAACTCTTGGACTAAATTTCCCTAGCATGGAGTATACGGAATTCTTTTGCAATGCTTCAAAATGTCCTTGTAGATAGCAAAAAACTTGCTCCAAAAAAGGCCGTTATCGAAATGTGGGACAAAGTTTTAGTCGTAGCAGCATGAATTTAGCGGCAAAAATTGATCTAGTTCCTTGTTCTAGTCGACTGTGAACCCTAGTGAAAGGTTTCACCCCGATTATGGCTGCTCCTCTGCTTCGCCCGGTGCTGATTCCGCACCTTCTCCATATGCTTATACATGAGTTGCTGCAATATGAAAAAGAAAAAGGTCACTCAATCCAGGTATGAATCGGACAAGCAGCTCTCATTACCTTGGCTTGTTTCGTTGGCTTTCCGTCCTTGGTCTCAACGGCAGTTTTAGGAGGTCCCAGCTCGAAGATGTCTCGAATCACCTCACTCTTTTGCAGGTAGACGTCCATGGATAGAACCTGAGAAAGAGACAACTACTCTCCAAGTACCTGCCAGAGTAAAGACGAGGAAGGCCTTAGCCTGGCTAACGATGATGTTACCTTTCTGAAGGAGTCATACTGCTTCTTGGACTTCCAGGAGTCAAGTACAAGCCGCTCCATGACATCGTTGGTCTTGACCATTTTAATCTGGTAGATTGCGTCTTCTCCGTCGAGCGTTTTGGCCACGTCCCGGAAGGTGGAACGTTGCTCCTTGCGATCTTTTCTCGATCTGTATTTGTTGCTGTCGGTGGAAAGCTCACGAACTTTGTCTACGATGGTCTCGGGCATGGCGGCTTCGTCGTCCGCCAGTTCATATAGTACAGCCACTGCCTCGCCGGCGGCAATGCGCAGGTCCACGTCCGACGACTCCAGCGCCACCGAGAGGTATTTGGCCAATGGACTGAGAGAGAAGGAAGAACCAGATTAAAATCGAATCTAACGCCCAAGACTTCTACATCTTGTTCTTACCCTCTGAGGGCCTCAATAGCTTGATAGGACTGAATCAGAGTGCACAAAAGGGTCCACGCTGACAGTGCCTCCGTCTGCAAGTCCGCCCCAGCGGTGGGGCTGCGAAAGACCGTCTCCAACTCAGTCATCACCTGTTGGGTCTCCTCGGCGGGGCACTGCAGGAATGCCAGCAGTCCGAGCGCAGATGCCATTGCTGCTCGGCTTTTCTGGGATGCGGTGGGAATTTGCATCTGAGTTAGCAGAGTTGGTTTGAGGTCTGTGTAAACAGCCTCGGCGGTCTCGTCCAACCCCAGTTGGGCGCACACCAACACCGACAAGATGGACGCTGCTCGCAGCTCGTCCTCCTTCCCGCGCTTCAGTGCCCTCTCCACCAGATCGGTGAAAGTTACGCGCCTGGAATAAAGACATTTCGTGACTTTCCTAACACTTCTTTTAAGTAGAGTCAATGTTCAGATCACCTCAAAAAGAAAAAAAACTACCCATTGATTCTTTTGGACCAAGGGGATTCTGAACCAAGTTGTCCAAAAGTAAGGTGCTAAGGATTCAGATTCAATCTTGGGGCTCAAATCACACCAGAATCCTCTTTTGGCAGCAAGCCAAGTGGATTTAAGATTGCAATGTGCTATATCCGATTCTCATCCAAACCATAACCCTTAGGATTCATTCGATCACCTTAGAGGACAACTATTTCCTTGAGTTTTTGAGGCAACTTGACCACTTCTTTGTCATCCAGCACTACCTGGAAAACCACTCTCAGTCAATAGCGCTGTTGAGCAGTTGCATTGAAGCTAACAGTCATTTTTACTGGACGAGCAGTTCATGTATCGTCCCTCGGTGGTGTCCGGGACTGTCCTTTATCACCAAATGAAGTCTGTAGAGACAGAGGATTCACGTTACAAAGTCTCCCATTACAAGGTCAAACCCGTTATCAGGCCCAAATCCTCAAGTCCTCCTTCAACATGAATGTGTCAAAAGATTCCTGTTCTAAGGTCAGGAGTTCTTGTCACGAGGTCAAAATCTTTTGGCTGTAACTATACAACAAGAACGGAGTTTTGCTCACTTTTCATTATACAGTTAACAAAGCAACTAGAATGAAGAGGCTGAACAATGCGAGGGAGAACAACCACCTGCACCAGAAATGCCTGCAGTCATGAGACCGCTAAAGAAAGGCCTCTAAGCAATCAGTTCTCACTCCAGTCAGCTCTAGAAGTTCGAAGAGGACGTGAGAAAGGCTTGGAGCAATCTAAAGCAGTCAAGTCGGAACAAATTGAATAGTCCTCTCATAAGCCCGACACTCTTAGCCACTTTTGCAGTTCTAATTCTGGACCAAGATCATGCGGCCCCGACCCTGACCTTGCAACAGGAATCCAAAGTGCTTGAACGCCACTTACAGCTGAAATGATGTCTCTGACTATGAGGAGAAGCCCCAAACTGAACAGTATGAACAGTTGTACTCACCTTTTCACCCAGCCTCTCTACAGCCAATCAACCTAAGCTCTTACTACATACCTTACTACAGTACAAACAGTTTTACCTTTCAGCCACGAACTCGGGCACCATCCGCTTTAGGAGTCCCCTGCACAGGTTCTTGAGAGCAGCCACCCGGCCGGCCGCAGACTTTTGCGTTGCCTGATCCAATGCCTCCTTAAGCTTCTCCTCGAAGATCTCGGAGGGGGCGACGTCCCCCTCCTCCTCACCCACTGCGGTCGCTGCAAGAACGACACGTTCCAAGTCACTTCTGCGGTGAGGGCCGTCTCCGCTAGATTGCTCTTACCTTCTTCCCTGAAGAAGGAGCCATCGGAGAGGAACGAGGCGTCGTCCTTGAAGAGGGAATCGTCGTCGGAGCTCTCGCTCTCGTGAGCTCCTCCAGCTGTCACAAAGAAGTCGCTTACGTAAGGTCAAATAGTGAGAGGAGACCCCGAAGCCCAACCCGCGCCCAGAAAACTTCTTACCGCCGCTCTTGGATACGTTTTTCCTCGCCTTCCGCCCCATGACGGTTCCGTGCACCAAGTTTCTGATGGAGGAATCCGCGCTTAAAACTGACTCACGGTGTCACAGGACCTCTGCTTCCTCGACCACGTTGCTCAGTCTGTCTTGCTGTCTGTGCATTGCAGTTGGCCACTGGACAGCACAGTGCTTGCCACGAGATCCTCGACAGCAGCCATGAGGAAGGCGACAGCGCTGCCATCGACTTCACCATCTTCACGGTGGCACTGGCGGTCTGTGGTGGTGGGGGCGCCGCCCGCGGGTCCGATTGCGCGACGCTCGAGGTGCAATTGGGACCAGGACACCGCGTGGAACCGCAACGACGGCGACTTCGGCGGACAGGAACGACTTCGTGCGTCGACGAGTCCCTTATGGAGCAGCTGGGGGCGAAGCCATTGGTAAGTCTGGCGGTGTTGAGAGAGAGCACGGGAGTGACGTCATCGATCGTATCGACATCTTGTCAAGTGTGCCAAGTTGGGCGACTTTGCGCCGAGAGAGCTCCTTTAACACGTCCATAGCGCAGGACTCGCGCCACTGCCTCGACAGGTCGACCTCTTCGTGGGCCGAGACAGTACAAAAAGCATCTCTAGGTCACTTTTCATTACTAGATGAAACAAAGTCAACTTAAACATAAATATCTTGGGCGACAAAAGTGAAGTGTCCGACATTGAAACGGGTGACTTTTTTTATTCAGACTTATTCCTATCAAATACGCTGGAGCAAAGAGGAACAAGTAGTGGTGAGTTCCAAGCCAGAACACTCAAGCCAACCCGAGCTCAAGCTTTTGACCACTTCCAACAGCTCGGCTTGAACTGGACTCCACCACCGATGACAAGGGGGAGCAGGAGGAATTCCTTCGCCGCTGCTTCGACCCACCAGCTGTGGCTGAGCCCGAGCTGTTTTGTGCTGCTGACTGAAACATCGTCCTTTGCCAGTCGGGTGTGGAACTCAACAGCGGCAGCGATAGCGGCCACGGCGACGGCTGCGGCGGCAGTGGCGGCGGCGGCGGCGACGACGACGACGACGACGACGACGACGACAGCATCACCACAGCATCCATGGAGGCGGCGGCGGGCGCTCGCGGCATCGGCCGTAACAACGATCCCGCCGCGGCGGCTGCGGCCACTGTTCGAGATCCTTTGGTCACTGTTCGCGATCGCCTCTTCCACACTCTCTTCTACCGCCTGACCTTGACGTATGCGCGAACCTGCCCCAGGCCCGCCCGCAGAGTCCTGGAGACGCTTATGCTCCTCAAGGCCGTCCTCTGCTTCCTGGCCCTGATCTACGTGCACATGGCTTTCTCCAGGCGACCTGTTCGTTGCCTGCAATCCGTCCAGGATAGCTGGCCGCGCGATGGCGTCGTGCGGGTGGAGATCATCCGCGGGGCGCCCGAAGACTACTCGCTGGGGCACAGCTACGAAAAGGAGCGGATTCTGCAGGCCAGGAACGGGCAGCAGCATGACACCAGCGAGCTCTTTCTGTTCTTCTCGGCCTTCACTGGTCCAGGAATCATGGAAGACTTCTTCGGCGAGATGAGTACACATGACGAGGAATCTGAGACGACGGTTGACGAATTGTCCGACTGGACGACAGAAAACTCCACCACGTCAGTTGTGCACGATCTCAAGGCATCAGAAGGTAGGCAGCCATGCAAGTGGTAGTCGACATCCAGTGCTGCTCGGAGATGCCCACAGCACGGGGTGTTCTTTCCTTCCACATGCCCTACATTAAGTGACAGTTTTAGCAGAACAAAGTAAACACATGGGGTGAAAGCAAACTTGAGACTTTATTGAGGTTGCCATCCATGCACATTGTATGGTTCATGTGGAACACCTCCAGGAACAGTATGCCAAGCTGAATGGCCAGCTGGAACACCGTCCCAAGTACGTGTACGCGTACTTGGGGGCATAAAAGAGTATTCTCGGCAGAAACAAGTCTTCACTCTAGAACTATTTAAAGTAGTTGACGTAGAAGTGCCAGTTAAAAGTTATACTCCGGAGTCGTTGCGACTTCTTTTACTCTCCATCTGCCATTTCATGCTGTTATTACATTACTGTCGGGTGATCGTGCAACTGAGTCACTTTTAGTCTTGCAACCTCCTTTCATTTCAGTTAGGACTTGGACTCAGGTCTTGGCAACAGCCCTTTAAGGTGCTTTTGCTCCAAAATGATGTGATTATTGTATTGGTGAACAAAGTTTGCTTCCCATGATGCTCAAATAGACATCACTTTCCAAACGGTCCTGCTCATGAGACACACAGTACATGAGTATGAACGTTTATTCAGTTGTGCAATAATCCAGGCTAACTCTTGATGAACATTCTTAGGGTTCTTGCCCGACAATCCAAACTATACCGCGGGAGAAGAGTCGCCGACATTGGAAACACCTCTAGAGAATGCCACAATGATCGTTCTGGACCACGAGGAAAAAGAAACAGACCCTGTCGCGCCACAAGAAAGTATAGATGAGATCGATGACGAGGAAGACGCTGCTCTTGTTGCCCGTGAAAAGACACATCGATCCATTTTCGCTCCACCAGAGGAGGAATATCTGGTGGAATACAGCCTCGAGTACGGCTTCCTCCGTCTCTCGCCAGCCACCCGCCAGAAGCTCAACATCTCGGTCGAGCTGGTGGTGCTGGACCCTGATCGGGACGAGTGCTTCGGAGATTCCTTGTCAAAATTCATCCTGGAGGGTTTTTTAGGATATGATGACGTTCTTATGTCTTCTATCAAGAGCCTGGCGGAGAATGAGGACAACAAGGGCTACCTGAGGTAAAGCTTTTGAGTTGTGTCACAGCGACGGACGTGTAGAAGTACTTTTGTTCTTCAGGAATGTGGTTACCGGAGCACACTATCACTTTGTCAGCAGATGGGCGTCGTCTTGGAGCTACGTTGTGGCAGGCGTCGTTATGATGCTCTTCGTAAGCATTCTCGTCACCCGCTCCGTTTGCTGTGCTGCATCAATTTTTCTTTCCTCAGACGATATCGATATCGATGCTGCTGCGGTACTCGCAGAATCAGATTTTTGTCTTCATCGTGGAGCTGCTGCAGATGTTAGAGCTGAATACCGTGGTTTCGTTTCCTGCAGCTCCTCTCCTAACGGTCATACTCGCGCTAGTTGGTGAGTGATTCGGTGCCAACGACGAGTGTTGAATACTGATCAACCGTGTCTTTCCTCTCAGGCATAGAGGCAATCATGTCCGAGTTCTTCGAGGACACAGCGACGGCATTCTATATCATCCTCATAGTGTGGATAGCGGATCAGTACGACTCTGTCTGTTGCCACACGAACATTACCAAGAGGCACTGGTTGAAGTTCTTCTACCTCTACCACTTCTCGTTCTACGCGTATCACTACCGATTCAGTGGACAGTACTCTGGCCTGGCCCTGGTCACCATGTGGCTTTTTACGCAGGTGAATTTCTGAGTGCAAAGAATGCTCAAACACTGACATACATCCTTGAACTATTTAAAGACTTCTTTATCATCATCTCTCCGTAGCACTCGATGTTTTACTTTTTCCATCACTACGAGCTTCCGGTGATCCTACAGCAAGCGCAGATCCAGGACATTTTGATGCGCAATCAGGCTGATGGTGGACCTCCGCCAGCGTTTAGAATAACTGCAACCACGTCTGCTCAGGCTTTGGCGGCTGCCGCCGAGGCCAACAACAATAACGACGAGATTGACAACAACGTCGAGAGACGCACCATAATAAGAGGTTTCAATGTCGACGGCATTCGCTTCAGATTTGGCATCCTTGTCAGAAACGTCACCACGCCACAGTGGTTGCGGCGGGTGCGGGTGTCGCCGGCGCCTCCCCAGCCACCCCGGCCGTCGTCTACCGAAGCGGCCCCCATCAGTCCATCCTCTACGTCAGACGCCGAACGGCAAATCACGCCGCTCGAAGCTACTCAAGGAGGAGGAAGTCCTCCTGAACAAGGGGAGGCCGAATCTCCGCCCGTAGAAGGAGCCACAACGGCTACCGGAGGAGAAGCCGTTGTGACCGAGTCATCTAATGGCTCGGTCCAATGTGATGGTGGCAGCACAGAAGATGCTGCTGCAGATTCCAGTGAGCTGTTGCGAGAGGAGTTGCTACAGCCACCGGATAGTTTGAGAGCAATGCAGTCGGAGCTCGACCAGCTCTCTAGGGACCTCAGAGCCAGTAGCCGTCGAGAGGAAGGCAGTCAAAGTTATTCCTAGTGCTTAAGGTTTCCTCGCAAAGTGTTTCTACAGCACTGCGAGAAATCGATGTCGTGTTTCCTTGTGATATCATAGCTGTAGCACTTGCTGTAATCAGTCTATGTTACACTTACAGCAATTGAAAACTTAAAGCATATTGAGAGAATCAGAGAGTGCATGTATTCTAGATGTTAGATTGTTAACACGTTTTACATACAGTTTTATCAAGCGGGCTCTTAAGAGAATCCTTGACTACCCGGAAAGTCTTCATAAGGCGATCTCAAACGTTGTTGGTAATGCGTAGGTACATATGAACACTACTATCGATAAGCAGTATTGTTTGCGCTTAGTAGTGATGGGGCCGCTGGTGGACTGTGCGAAACTGTTTGCACGCCTAATGCAGAACTGCGCAAATTATTACGAGCATTGAGACTCGTACTGCATGGAAGAGCACAAGTTGTCTGCAGAGTTGTCTGCGGACTTTGCACCGGTGGGTAGAAAGCTGGCACGATTTCATGCATGCCGCCCCCTGGATGTGAACGAGGCTCTGCTCCATGGCGACGACGCCAACTGCTCTTCCATTCCGCAATGTTACCTAGCGTAATACAAGGTTATCATTACCTAAGCCATCCACAAGTTATCATCCCCTCCTCCTGCTCCTTCCCCTGATGTCTGCAGCTCTCGAAGTAGTTGTAGGAGCTCATGTGTACGTCGCAGCCGAGCAATACGCGCCAATAATGTTTACACAGACGTTTGTTCCTCCTCCATGCGCACCCGCTCGCTTATTTGACGGGCAGAAGAATTGGCGTGTGCTCACGGAAATTCCCGTTGCTCGTGCACAGTTCCTCCTTGGCACACGAACATGGGTCAACCGTCCGCGTCGTCGTCTTCGACCGAGCTGAAGCGCTCCTGCTGCTCCTCGTGGACGTGGCTGCTGTACTTGCTGGTGCTGACGTCGCTGGGACTGAGCGCCATGCTCTTTTGGCTGACATTGGACGGACAGCAGACACTCGAGTTGCGCCTGACCCTGCTGCAGCGCGAGCGTAACCGGTCAGTGGCCGCCCTGGTGGACGAGCACATACGCAGGCTCCGCTGGCTCACCATGAAGAACGAGGAGGCCACCGAGAAGCAAGCCAAGCGGCTGGTGGACGTCAGGGACGAACTGCACGACCTGGGCGAGCGCGTGGACTTGGTCAGGGAGACGCACGGAACAGCCATCAACGCCATCACGGCAAAGGTCTGTCTGTCTCTCTCAAAAAAAAGAGAAGAGAATACTTTCTTCGTCGTACGTGACATGTGCAGTGTCTAATCGCTGAGCACATTGGTGAGTATGACTTTGATGCAAATCTACGCTCAATGCAGACATTCTGCTTAATACGTGCCAGTCCTTGTGTACGAACATGGGGGTAATGCAAGGTGCAAGTACCGTACCTAGCACTGTATGCAGCAAATGTTACGCGTAGTAAAATGAAAGGTAAACAGTTGAAGTGTAGCCCTCTTGACAGACGATTGATTGGCCAGGAGCTCAACACTCAAGAACAGGAGCAACAGAGGCATCATGAACTTTTTAATTGGCAAGACTGCTCTGCATGAAGGCAATCATGGATTGTTTTTACGCTCGATTCGCAACAGGCACTTCATCATGGCCATTTCCAACGAGTAGTAGC
>JAAUXU010018340.1_pt1 | contig 14580 bp, 15 predicted proteins | sample 7278151 | NCBI WGS metagenome assembly JAAUXU01 (sample SAMN14350113, study PRJNA611818) | marine sediment metagenome | isolation source: surface marine sediment (1.8m) | place: French Polynesia: Moorea | collected 2018-08 | reverse complement strand
GGCACAACGGTACACCACATGAGAATGCTGAAAAGTATATTTCGACTTTGTGAAAAAAGTTGGGCTCTGTGATGACAAGTTACTCCTGCCCCCGCGTACCCGCATCCTAAAAATAAAGCGCATTTATTGCCCCGGCTGCGTAGGTATGGTCACAGAGAAAATTCGGGAAGGCAAAGCAAAATCGGTGATCGACGCAAAAGTTGCAAAAAGTAAGTACCAAACTGCACAAGTAACTGTGATGCCGCAAATTATTTTTTGCCCTTCCTCTTGCAGCAGAAGCAAGAAGGTCGAGTAGAGGTTGGTGCGTCCTCGTCAATTATCTTTGGAATGCGTGAAGTCATCGGAAAAGTCAGATACTGCTTTCTCCTAGCAAGTAAAATTTTCATCTCCCGCCATCGTGATACATTCGGTATTCCCTAACCATATAGGTGCGAACGAACCGGAAGAAAAAAAAACCAATCGCCTCGATTTAACTTCAACCGCGTACTTAGTCCAGTATACGCAAGGGAACAACATAACTTTTTTATAGGGACGAAAATACTTCCGCCCCCCCGGCGACAGAGGGTTTTTCCGTTCACGTTCAGAACCCCACAGAACGAACGGGCGGCCTGCCTGTATTACGCCACAGCGAGTGATCAGTGTACGTGTTTACGTGTGTTGAGTGTGGATAGGCCATACGTGGTACAAACACGACCACACATGACGCACGTCACATCGTGGATATGATGAACACCCCCCCCCCCCCCTCCCCCTCCCTCCCACCTGGCGTAGTATTTTTCCCAGGGATGTTGTGGAGAGGGATAGAGAAGAACAAAAAACAGAGAGGTGGAAGTGGGAGGTCCTTCAAAAGTTGGTTCTCTCCCTTGGGTTCACCTCACTCCGTTGGGAGCGCCCGAACAGAGAGGAGGATAAGAGGATGGGGGACGGAGGAGGAGGAGGAGGAGGAGGAGAGGGGAAGGGAGTGCTGTCCAGACAAGCGAGGTGCGAGGAGGAGGAGGAGGAAGAAGAAGAAGGGGTCGAAGGGGTTCAAGAAGAAGAAGGTAACGACAGTGACGATGAAAGGTGTTGCTGGATGTGTTTCTCAACGGCGAGGGAGGAGGAGGAAGGAGAGGGAAGAAAGAAGAAGAAGAGGTCCAGGAGAAAGACTTCAGGTGGAGAAGAAGGAGGAGGAGGAGAAGGAAGAGGACAGGAGAAAGAGGTAAATCTTTGCTATCGAAAATAATTTTCAAACAAGAGGGACACACAGTGCGAGTATGGGAATCAGGGTGAAAAATCTTTATTGCAAATGCAGTGATTAAATCCACCATGATCCACCCCCGCAAAAAAAGGTAGATATGACTCCCAATTTTGCAGAAAAGGCTACGTGCATACAGAGAAAAAGACGCATAAATGCAGGCCTACAGGTACAATATGCAATTTGCGGAAAGCGGGGAAATCCCGCATTCCCGGAGACTGCTCTTCTCTTCTTCGTACGCACTCATTTTGTATAGCCAAATCGAAACGCAGTTTTCCCTCCCCCTATTTTATTTGAGGGCACTCTGGGATACATCGAAAGAGGGGGGGGGGAGAGAGAGAGAGAAAGGAGATAGCTGGGGTTTTTTTTGGCAAAAGTGCAATTCTACTTTGAGGGCCCTCTTATTTCTGTACTAAGGGCCAAAAATACCGCTGACACTAGGAGGAAGAGCTTTTATAGCCGCATCAAACTCCCCTGTTTTCAGGCAGATATTGAGTACTACACTATAGATTCATCCGCAAACTTCTTCCGACAATCCATCTCAGGCTGTCTCCCCCTGGCGGAGAGGGAGGCTGCGGCGGTGGTCCCTCTTCGGAGGCGGCGCATCCGAACAGCAACATCATCATCATCAGCAGCAACAGCGGAGCTGGCTCCGCAAAATGAGGATTCGACGTCGGCGGAGGAAAAGGCGTCCTTCTGGCGAGGAAGAGGAGGGGGAAGGAGGGGGGATCGGAACGGGGGAGGCAGCGGGAGGAGGAGGGCAGGTGAGGGGAGGCGGGAGAGGGATGTTCTTAGGAAGAATGTCGATTTCCGTCGAAAATAGAGGTGAAAGCACAAAGGAACGGCTGGCAATACGCATCTTCTTCCGCCCAATGCTCCTGGCTGCGCTTTTTACAGCACATGGGTCATACAGTACATCTACGTATAATAGGAATCTGGGTCTTTCATGAGAAGCTCATGCATGCACTATTAGATTCCCCACTTTTTTAATAACGTACGGACAATTGAACTTAATGTTTCTAACTGTGCATACAGCAGGTAAGGTTATTTTAAAAGACAAACTGGGGACTTTTTTCGCAGGGTATCGAGGAGGAGCGGACGACGACGACGCTGGGGAGGGACGGTGGGGACGAGGACGGGGAGGAAGAGGAAGAAGAGGCTTCCAAAGAGCACAGGCGGAGGAGGCGGAGGAGGAGCAAGAGGGTCAGCCTGGCGGAGGTGGACGTACATCGTCAAGAAAAGAAGAGAGAAGAGGAGGAGAGGTCTCAGGATGATGTTGATAGGCGTTCCTCCACTTCGTCCTCCCGTCTGGGTGCGGGGGGAGGGAGGGTGGAGGAGCACCCCATCAAGGGCAGGAGGACGAGGGAGAAGGTGTCGGTAGAGTCAACGGAGATACTAAGGAGGTTCTCTTCAGGGAGGGGAGAGGAGGAGGAGGAGGAGGAGGAGGAGGAAAGGGAGGCAGAGGCGGCTACCGCGCCGGCGAAACACAGGAAGGTGCTGAGCTTGCAGGTAACACGTTAAAGAATTTAAAAAAAAATTCGTGGGAAACTTAAACTTATTTTTTTATCCAGAGATCTCACACTTCCCGCGGCAGCTCAAGCGCCGACTCTGGCGGCGGCGGCGGCGGCGGTCTTGCAGGAGCAGCAGGGGTCTCGGGAGACTCTCCTCGTGGCAGCGTGGGATCCGCCGCCGCCGCCGCCGCGACAACCGCAACGTCTGCTTCTGCTTCAATCCGGGCTCTCTCTCGGGCGCCGGTGCCGCTCAGGATGGGGAGGGGGTCCAGCGTGGACGAGGAAGAGGAGGAGGAAAGAATACGGGTATAACTTGAACTTGTGTTTTATAAGGTAATCTACCAAAGTTTGTCAAAACCGTATTATATCCAGGAGGAGCGTGAGCGTCGGCGTTTGCTCCTTCACCGCCAGGAGGAGGCAGTGCTAAGGCTGGAGGAGGTCGTCAGAAGGCAGGAGGAGGTGCTGAAGAGGCAGGAGGAGGCGTTGGCCCGCTTAGTACAACCGCAGCAGCAACAACAAAAGCAACAGCAATGATGAATGTGGAAGATGCATCATAGCATCAGTTCCTTTTCGTGTACTTTCGATCTTTTGATTGTCGCACAGTCGTCCCGTACCCCACAAAGCCAAAAATACTCGTTTCCCCTCCTTTTTTTTGCAAGGTTTCGCTCGGGGCCCAGCTATCATCCAATTCTGAAATTGGTTTCTTGGAAGAGCAAGCAAGTCCCCCCCCCCTCTTTGATCAAGTGCCCGTGTACCCCTCGTACTTCTTCGAATTACCAGCATTTTTGCACTTTCGCCGAGGGTGCAGCGAAGAGGAAGGAAAAACAACCGTTCCCCATGCCCACCGACGACACTTCGGTGTTTGCGATGGCACCTTAGTGCGTATACGTAATGCGTGTACATGTCTTTCCCGTGAAGCGTACGTGCGTTGTAAAGGAAATTTTGCGGGAGACCTCGTTCTACAATCTACACACACATCAGAAGAGCAAGAAGATTGCTTTTAAGGAAAACGAAATTTCTCTGTATATCGCACGAAAGCGAATTTTTTTCTCAACCACCTTCAAAAGTTCGTTCATGACGCGCTGAATTTCTCCCCTTTTTGCTCAATCTCGCGATGGAAATGGAAGAAAGAAAGAAAGAAGACGCGATAGATCAACGCGCGCAGGTCGCTCCAAATGTCATTCTGAGAAAAAGTATTATGTCCCATGTGGTGACCCCGTATCTAAGTCTCCTTGTGCTACAAATCTTAAAACCGCACTAGTAAAGTCCACACGTTCACTTCTTCATTTATTGAACTAAAATCTTTTTTGTGAAACATAGGGAGGGAACAGTTGAACGAAAGAGGGACAGAAGAGGAAAAAAGTTGGTTTAAAAAACGGCGAACGTAATAATCAACTCGTCTCTCAGTAATATGGCCTTTTCGAAAGGTGTTGCAAAATACATGCAGACAAAAGAAAAAAAACAGGTCCTTCTCCCTCCCTTCCTTCGAAATCCAGTAATAAACTATGTGGGCAATAATGGGGAAACAAAAAGTTCTTTTTTTACACGAATTAGAGAGGGGGGAACTCATGGTACGACGCCGAGCTGCTGGCCCTGCGTCATGAGGACTTTCAGTGCCGGCATGAAGGCTGCGGCCTCGGCGAAGCACGGCCCTGAGACGACGGCGGCGTATGCGGCGGAGGCCGTGGCGTAGTCGCCGGCGCTCAAGTGGGAGACGAGGTCGTGGAGGCTGGAGGTCATCGGGGAACTCAGCTGGAAAACAGAGAGAGAGGGGGGAAAACGGTCAGTGTGGGTTACATACACTTGATATCCAAGCTAAAGCGGTTAACGGGATTGCTGAACGCACAGCCAAGGGGAAGGAAGGGGGAAAACCTTCAAACTTTTCCCCTTCCCCTATACCATCGGAGGCGTGACGCCGTCAACATACTTCTTCGTCAAGACGACACCTCCTGTACGTTTGAAGATACACTGGGTGAAGTAGGTGGGGGGGGGGAGAAGAGTAGCGCAGGTGAGCTTTCTCTTTACTACGTAGCTCATTGAGAAAAAAGCTGCGTCGTACGTCGTTCACGTGTAAGAGAGGAAGTGGGTTGTCTCTTCTGATGAAGAGATTTGGCGAAGAAAGGGGGGAGCGAGGTGTGGGAGGGAGATTCCCCTCTTTCCGTCTCCTCTTCGAGAGAGGGGAGCGTTGATGACGCAAGGAGGAAAGAGAGGGCGAAATTCCCCCCCCCCTTCCATCCTCCTCGATCCCAAGGAAAGGACGGACGGGGAGGGAGGCCTCTCACTTCCCGGGAGACAAAAAGACGTCACAGGGGCGAAGGACGGGTTTCGTAAAGTTGTTCAAAGCAATGTTAAGAGTTTATAGGTTCCTCTAGAAAGGAAATGAGATGGTAGCACTATAGATGTTCCAGTACAAAGTATAGCACTTCATTTTAAGGAACCTACCCTTGGAGGAAGAAAAGGCGGGGGCGGAAGAAAAAGGGGGAGAGGAAGGAGGGCACTCTCTTTTGTCAATGGGCAAGAGTATCGAGAAAGGAGAGAGAGGCGATCGCTTTCTTCGCCAAACCCGTCTCTCTCTCTATCGTGGGCGGGCGGGAGGGGGCTTCCTTCTCGAAATATTGCCCCTACATACACTGTACCTACTCCCGAAAGATCCTTCTCTCACCTGCGCAAAAGCGATTGTTACAAAAGCTTGTGTCGTTAATATGTTATGGCCTCAGGCCACGCACATAGAGGTTTACGGGTAAGGTACGGCGCGGGCGCACTATTGGTTTTTAATAAAGAGTAGTACGACGGTACTATGTCAGAGCGTGACGTGCAAAACCCATTCAAGTACAAAACTAAGCATTCCAAACCCAGCACCTGATTTGTCGTAATATCACTGCGCGGCGGCGGCGGCGGGAGGGTCGAGGTAGACCCCGAGTTGAGTGGCCACCTGCACCAGGACCTTCACCCCGGGGAGGAACTCTGATAGGATGGCGAAGGCCCCTGGGCCGGCGGAGGACACCAGAGCGTTGACGGAGGTCAGGCAGGAGGGGTAGTCGTAGGCGCGGGCGTGGGCCACAAGGTGGTGGAGGCCGTCCGTGGTCACCGGGGGGAGCTGGTTGACGGTCGAGGAAGGGACAGAGACGGGAAAACTCAGGCACGTGGCGACAACACGAAAAACGCCACCCAGATAATTTACGAAATTAATGTTTCGCCTTAACCAGATGAAAGTGTAATGAGAAAAGGTGAAAAACGTGTCACCCACGTACCGCAATTAACATGTGTACTAGTTGCCCTCAACAAAGATCCCCTTTTGTAATCCTCACCCAAAAGGCACTCATCCCAACACCACACAAGGAGAATTAAAAAAGCCCAAAGTTGTAGTCTCCACCACGAGGTCACTCACCGATCCCTCCCTGAGCTTATCGTACAGGATCTCCAACTTCTTGCCCACGTCATCGAGCTTTCTCCTTGTTTGCTTCATGAAATTAGAAAAGAAATGATTAATTATCTTGAAACGTTGAAATCATGGTGATGCTGTGCTGTTGTAATTTACCGGGTGGTTTGCTGCGGCGACGCACTTGTTCCTGAGTCCGTCGAACACCTCCTGCAGCACCAGGTGCTCTGCCGGGATGGGTCCCTTCTCCACCGGGGCGGGGGCGGCACGGCTGCGACCAAAGTTGGCGGGAGGCTGCTGAGGCTGCTGGGTGGGCTGCATCACCGACTGGGGCTGCGTCTGCACCGGAGCAGGGGTCATGAACTGCGCGGGGGCTGCGGGAAGGAAACAAATGTACTAACCAGTCAACTAAATCATGAATACTTCAATGAGTACCAGGCTGCATGAAGTTAGCCGGCGGCTGTTGCGGTGGAGCTGCCATCCCATACCCTGCCGAGTCCTGCTGGTACCCTCCGGCGCCGTAGGTCTGCTGTGGGGGCTGTCCCCCGAACCCTGACATGCCGTATGAGGCCGCGTCGCCGCCCATGCCCGCGTATCCGCCCCCGATTGGGGGAGGAGCCAGAGGGTCGGTGGGCCCCACGCCTCCACCGCCCAGCAGGGGCTGGGTTATCGGCTCCTGTTCGGAGGATGACACTGCGGCCCCCGCGGCGGTGGAGGAAGGCACGGTCTTGGTGGAGTGCGGCAGGCGGGACTTGACAGTCGTAGAAGGCATTGGGGGAGGGTCGTTCCAGCCTGCAGAAAAAAAGAGGATAAAAATTAGCTGCAAAGGGCAATAAAAGACTAAGGTCCCGAAGATAAAAAAAGTGCGTATCTCCCATCTTAGGTAACTTTCTGTCAGCAGTCAACAGCAAAAACAACAGCAAGGCCTTTGGGGGACCAGAGGTTCTACCCATGACGCTCAAGCAGCACCCAACGCGAAAAAAACCAAGAATAATCTTTATTTGTGGAAAAGGTCGCTCAAAGACACAACGGTAAGAAAAAATTCCGCTTAAGTGCGGTGCTTCATAACAACACAAACAGAAAAGGCCAAGAACAAGGGACAAAGCAATTTACCACACTTTCCCAGGTAGTACCGCCCAGATTAGCTCACTCAATGACGATAGATAATCAAAGTTTTTCCAGCAGCATAAAATTTTTCGACTCAGAGAATTTTCGGAGACCAACGCAATAATATACACTTTGACAGTACTGAGAGCACTACACAATCCTTTGCCTTGCGTGTTGCTGACGTTGAGGACCATACCATTATTTTTTTATTACCATAGCCAAATGATAAGCCAAACACTGCCGCTTGCTCACGCCAACAACAAATACGCCCTTTCGTTGCGAATTGTTAAGACAACTAACCAATTTACACTGAATTCGCACATAAATTTTTCAAATCCCTTTTATTAGAATTCAAATTTAAAGACTTCTAGTAATTTGCACAATTGAATAAATGGATCGGCATGCATTTGCATTGACGGCTGCCAATCCTCGATCGGGCTTCAACTTTATCGGCTTTACCTTCAAAGCAAAACGAAAGCTTCGGGTGGACGAACTGTACATTGAACATCTTCTGGACATTGAACATCTTTGCAGGAAGTGCGAGGTCATTGGGAGAAGGAAAACAGGAGCCCATGAGGAGATAATGAAAATCCTTTCCGGAGATTCCCTTCCATACTTAAAAGCACAAGCAAGTACTTTGAAAGGAGCAAGATTCCTAAAACAAGGCCAGGAGCATGCTTCCTAATACATTACCACGTAGTTTGACAGCTTAACGGTGTATGCACGGCAAGCACTTTTCCAACATCCGGGACACTTACCTAAGCGCTACAGACCCACGTTTATGACAAAGGGTACAACATTGGATTTCCTTTAAGCCTCGTTACAACTAATCTCCAGTACGATATGAACACGTTTACTGGTAATTAGGGGAATAATACTGCAGTGCTATGGGGGACAATACGCACAGAAACGATTTGGGACTTCCACCCGAAAAAGACCACCATTTCCCCATATCTACCTCAAGTGGTCTGTGGTGTACGCGCAATTCTGTAAGTTCCGTACGATAAACAATATCCCCGCAATAAAATATGACATTAAATGGTAAAGGTAAACGTTTGCCGCAGACAGTGACTCACCGGGACCGTCCGAAACAGCCGGGTTGGCCGCTCCTCCTCCTGCAGTCGGCGGCGGAGCGACTGGCGGCGGCGCTGCGGCGGAAGGGGCCGCTGGCACCATGATGTTGGGCTGCGAGGAGGGCTGGACGGCCGCACCGAACCCGCCGGAGGAGGAGAAGTCGTAGTTGGAGGCGGGAGGGGCGGGGGTGTAGATCTGCTGCGGGACAGCCTGGGCGGGGGCCACGAAGGGGCCGGTCGGGAGAGGGGCGGCGGCGGCGGAAGGGGGTTGGAACATTGGTGGAGGGGTGGCCTGGTGCTGCTGCTGGTAATGCTGCTGGTGGACAGAGGACTTACGGCGACCTGAAATGACATAAAGTAGCAATTGGTGACGAAATTCTTGAGAACCATGGTATGAAAGTAATCCCGAATGGTGCAAAAAAGCATAAGTGGGAGAACAAGTAGCAAGAAAAACCCTAGTTGCTGTCTAGGAAATGTGCCGGATCCAGTGCAGGTAGAAATGAGGACGCCACCGAAGGACGAAAACAGCCTTCAACCGTCCGTCGATCAAGCCCCCCTCGCTCGAAACAACATCGACTACCTTGCAGCATAGAGGAGTCTGCGGACATGGCAAACACGGAGTCATCGGAGCACTGGGAAACGCTGCGACTCTGCCTCCTCAGAGCTGAGTTGCGGTGGAAAAATACTGAATCTGTACACGTGTGGAAATGGTCGAGAATTTATCTCTTCACCTGCAATCCTGCTTCCCCCTCCGCTCTGGTGCTGGGCCCTCCCTCCCTGCGAGGAGGATGTCCGGCCAACAGAGTGCTTCTGCCTCCTGGCCGCCTGTCCGATGGCGCCCGCAAGCCGGTCCCGCAGCAGGCCCACTTCGCCTTGCTGCTGCTGCTGTTCTTGCCCTGATCCAGGGCCCAGGTATGTGAGTGCCGCCGTCAGCGCGCCCTGGGCCGCCAAGAGACGGGCGTACTGGGACAAGCGCTGGGAAAGGTCGCCGCTCTAAAAAGAGATTTCAAGATTTTTTGGTGCATTATTAAAAAAATATTAAGTGTCTTGCTTGTACCTCGGGTAGCGGAATTTCTCCTGAGAACCTCTCCACCGCGGACTTTAGACTCATGACCACCTCCACCATGTCCTGGAGGGCCTTTGGTCCTGCGTCCACGTCCTTCTGCTTGAGCCATGCCGCGACCAGCCTCTCCAGGTCGCCAGCGCAAATGTAGCAGATCAGGGCGCCCTACAAAACGGTGAGGACGTTAGCACGTGTCTGGGACTAGATAATAATAGACTTGATTCACGAAAACAAAAGACGAACGGCAAAGAGCGAACTGTATCCGAGCGTGAAGAACATGGTGGGTGTACTATATACCAAGAGTTGTTTTCAAGTCTAGTGGTATCTCAAGACATATTTGTTTACGAGTCCAAACACCTCTCTCTCCTCACTACGAGGTTTCCCCGAAGATTGAGCCAACCACCCAAGCACATAATACCAAAGGCGTACTGTTAGCCTTCTTCATTCAGAGCAAGGGGAGTTCCAAATATAACCTCTTCCCAATTTTCCTTGTTTGGATCTGTCCTCCCTCCATCATCCAGTCAACGAGAAAAGGATACGAAAGGAGCAGGAGTAAGAGGAGATAGCCTTTTTCCTCCTTTCTTTTCCTTGGGAACACAAAAGGATCTTGACCTGCCGCCGCCACACAAGGTACACCAAATTGAAGGGTCTAATTCCGTATCTTGTCAGAGCCGTCGATTTTACTTTTAAGAGGTCGGACATCAACTGCACTACCAATTCCACAAATAGCCATCGGCCGTACAATCGCTTTTACAAGTACAGTCCGCAAGTATACTCTCTCTCTCACCTGTCCGTCCCCGTCGGCGGCTCGTCTATCACCAAGCTCGGCGCAAATCTCTGGAAACTCCTCCGCGCCGGCGTATGTTGCAGCGGCGGCCAGCGCCTGGCGCCAGTCCTCTCCGGCGCAGCGCCGTGCAAAGTCGCGCCACCCTCCGACTCCACCGCCATCTTGTCCACTCCCGCCGACGGCCAGGGCCCTGATGAGGTTTGCCTCGTCGGCGCCCGCCTCGGCGCAGTCAGCCAGGTACTTCTTGATGGTGCGCCGCGCTAAAGCGTCCCCGCCGCGCGTTGACGCCAGCGCCAGCGCATCCGCCCAGCGCCGCGCCTCCACGCACAGCTCCACGGCCAGCGAAATGTTCCCGGTCAGCAGCGCCCGGTTGAGCTGGCCCACCCGGTCGTCGCCAGTGGAGAGGCGGAACTCTGTCAGCACCTCCTCCTTGTCCAGCTTCTCCTGCTGCTTCGAGGCGATGGCCTCGAAGGCGCCCTCCTTGTCGTCCGTCGTGTTCAGGTCGTTGGCCAGGGTGGCGGCCACTTCGTCCACGCTCCTGATGGGAAAAGCAAGTGAATGATAAACCCAAGAAGGAATTACTATTCCTCTTTTCTCTTTTTACCTTGATGCTGAAGCTCCCCTTCCGTCTTCTGCCATCAGCTCTCCTTCCTCCGGCGCCGTCACCCCGCAGGCGGCCTCGATCTTCTCCGCCACCGCCTCACTGTTGAATCCCAACAGGTCCAGGAACCGCAGCCGCGGATTGTCAGCAAAGTTCGCCCCGACGAATCTCCACAGCTGCTCGTCATCAGAGGAGGAGGAGGAGGCGACCTTGCTCTCGCAGAACTCTGGCAGGTTCTGGTTCTGGATGGAGGTCTCCAGACGGAGGGAGCGCTCCACCAGCTCGGGCTCGGTCACCACCTTGCACAGGGTGACCTCAGAGGTTGGCTGAGCCTGTTGCTGGCCCTGTTGCTGCTGGCCCTGAGAGGCCTGCTGGTTGGCGGGAGGCTTGACGGTGCCGAAGGTTACCAGCCTGAAGAAGTTTTTCATTGAATGAATGAAGATACAAACAAGAATACTAGCCATCACTTACTTTCCGCCGAACCCGAACGATGCCCCGCACGGCCTCCTGAGCCACTTTGGCGGCTTCCTGAGCTGCTGCGCCGACGCCGCCTGCGCCTGGGACGCCTGCTGTCCGGGCGAGACCGACACGGGCCGCATCGCTTCCATCCCGGGGAAGGAGTCGGCGATGTTTGATGACGCGGCTGCGGCGGCAGAGAGGTCCGCGGCGGACTGGGCCTGCCCGCCCAGCAGAGAGTAGACAGAGACGCGCCCGTCGAAGGACGAGGCGGCAATGACGGCAGGGTTTCGCGGGCACCAGCTCACGTCAAAGCTCCATTGTCCCGAGGTGGCCAGCTCGCACAGGACCTCTCCGTTGGGGGCGTCGACAGAGTTGGGGTTCCAGCACAAGATGCGGTTGTCCTTGCCGCAGGAGAGGAGCAGGTCCGGGTCCTGCTGGCACCAGGCCACAGACAGGACTCCGCGGGTGTGGTTCTCCAGGGTGCGGATGGGGGAGGAGGCCAGGCGGAGGTCCCAGATCTGGATGACGGGCGTGTGGTCGTCCTCGGAGGCCAAGCACAGCTGGGTGGCGACCTCTGGGTGCCAGGCCACGACCTTGGTGCGCATCCTGGAGGTGGAGTCGCTGACCTGAAAAGCAAAACGAAATGTCAATATCAGGGAAAACAACTCTGTCAAGTAAGTTGTCCCACCTTGATGATTGGGTCGTTCTTCCGTAGGTCCCAGACGACGCATCGTGTGGAGAAGGTTGTGGCGAGGATGTGCTGCACCTGCCTGTTCCAAGCCACGCACCTGACGTCGTCCGCCGGCTGGCTCTTGGCCCCGGGAGTCATGGGCGCAGAGGGCTTGTTGACGTCCCAGATGTAGACCTCCGACTCTGAGGCTCCGGACGCCAGCAGGTTGGCCTGGAAGGGGTTGAAATCGAGGGCTTGAACAGCGCCAGTGTGCTTGTCTCGGCTGGACAGGACGGCGTCCTCGGTGGCGCCGCGCAGGAGCTTGTCTGCGTCGTACAGCGTGAGCACGCCCTGGTCCAGTCCGCCGGCCAGGATCCCGGATGGCCGGGCTCCCTCCGCCACTCCGCCAGGGCCCCAGATGAGCTTGTGGTATCTGTGGTCCACCGGGACGGAGCAGGCCTTGGGCATCTGGTGGCCGCTCTCGGACAGGTCCAGGGAGTAGATCTACGGTACGGGGAACAACACATGCGGTGAATTTGGAGGCATTTTTTTTTGAACACCTCGAGTGTCTCACCTCCAATGCGGAGCTGGTGGAGAATGTGGCGTCTAGCTGCTGCGCCGCCGTGCCCGCGGCCAGGTGCACCTGCTCGAGCGCTGCCGGCGACCAGGCCACGTTGGCCGTCACCTCAAGCTCCTTTACCTTCATGGCGCAGTCAGACGGTACTGCAAGGAGGGGATGCACCAAATCAAGGCCTCAGACAAGACCAGGGACAAGGACGACTTGTCCTTGGTGGCCGAGAACAACGGGGGCGAGGACGAGAGCGTCTTCTCCCAAGCGCAAACTTTTTTCGACAAATTATGTTTCAGGATTGCCAGATGAACCAAAAATAATTAGCCAAGCAATGGCTAAACATTTCAAAAACGCCGCGTGCCAATCCAAGTCATTAAAAATTGTCAAACATCTCCATAGTGTATCATTAAAATGCTATCACCTCTTTTGAACATCATTTAGTCAAAAAGTCTCTCAACGATAGAATACTTTTTAAATGGCAAAACTCTCAAATCTGCTTTATCCTGCTCCCTCCTGGCCACCCTTCCTCCCTTTCCCCGGCGCTCGGCTGACACATTTCGTGCCTCTTTGGCTCGCTCTCGCACTCCTCTCTTGCCTTGCGTCGCTGTCGTATTATCTTCCACGTCGCCAGCGAGAGAGCGAGAGGCGTTCGTGATCCATACAGGGCTTCCTGCTGGTGCGACGAGCGAGGAGAATATTCGACGTGGGCTTTTTGTGCCCACCTTGCGTACTCTCACTCCTACCTGCCGCCCAAAAAATGACCCCCGGAAAAGAAAATTTACTCCTTTCTCTCGATGTCATCTTCCGATCTAGTGCAGTAATAACACAGAAATCAAAACAGCAACAAAATTAAGCTCTAATTAAAGAGATTTCTGCGCGAATTTTCCCCTCCAACAATAAAACATTATCGCTTACTGTCTGCGAATCCCTCGAAGACGTCTGGAAGCCCATTTTGCTGTTGGTCGACTTGTGCGTGGTGGAAATGGTGCTGCTGCTGCTGATTGTACTGCTGTTGTTGTTGCTGCTGCTGGAAGTGTTGAAACCCGCTGCTCTGGTTGTAGCTCTGCAGTCCTCCGAAGGCTGATGCCACCTCGTTGTCCACGAACTGGACCGTGGAGGCGGAGGAGAACGCCGAAGGGTGCAACATGGTGTCCGTCGCCTCAAAAGCGTCCAACACCGGACTTGGCGTGCGACTGTCTGTCCGGCTAAAGCAAGTCACGGAGAAATTCAAGTCTGCGGACCAGATGTGGAAGAACAAACACTGGCGAAAATCTTCGGCCAAAGGAAGGAGCCAAAATTTAGGACAAGCCAGTATGCGTACAGCAGCAAACGACCAAGAGACTACAATGCATGACAAACGATCAACGATGAATAAATATCGGTGCTAGAGTTCAAACGCAAGTTCAACACGAAACTAAATTTATTTTATCCAACTCAAGAAAACGTGCCAATGTGTTTTATAGCAATGCCAAAATGGGCTTGGACGCGCTGCTCACCGGAAGTAAACTAGATAATATTGTGACGTCGGAAGTGGGGAAGGAAATGCATATTTTTCGTTCGTCTGTTTGAAACAAGGGCCAGGCCGAATAAGTTAAAAAGGGAGGAGGGTTTCACCATAGGTGGGTGTAGAATACTGAGAATTTAAATATAAAGAGGAAAAAGTAAAAGTTGGCGGAGAGAGTCACTGCATTGCGTATCATGAAGGGATGGATAGTGTCTTTCTTCAATTGGCGGACTTGTTTTCTTTGGCGATTCTCATCCCCTTTTTGTGTGATCTTGTTTCTTGCACTTCTTAGGCGACGTCCTCCTCTTCCTCCTCGTCAAACTCTCCCTCGTCCTCAGCAGTGGCCTCCTGGTACTGCTGGTACTCGGACACCAGGTCGTTCATGTTGGACTCAGCCTCAGTGAACTCCATCTCATCCATGCCCTCTCCAGTGTACCAGTGAAGGAAGGCCTTGCGCCTGAACATGGCAGTGAACTGCTCGGAGATGCGCTTGAAAAGCTCCTGGATGGCAGTGGAGTTGCCGATGAAGGTGGCGGCCATCTTCAGGCCACGGGGAGGAATGTCACAGACAGCTGTCTTGACATTGTTGGGGATCCACTCCACGAAGTATGAGGAGTTCTT
>JAAUXU010069764.1_pt1 | contig 14584 bp, 18 predicted proteins | sample 7278151 | NCBI WGS metagenome assembly JAAUXU01 (sample SAMN14350113, study PRJNA611818) | marine sediment metagenome | isolation source: surface marine sediment (1.8m) | place: French Polynesia: Moorea | collected 2018-08 | reverse complement strand
TCCGTCTACTCCTACGCAACGCCGCATGTTTTGTACCGTCCTGTACTATGCCAGACTCTCCCCCCCTCCAGGCGAGGTGGGGGCGGCTGTGCCATACATACCCATTCATTCCGTGTCCAACAACGAATTCGTTATGAACGAGCGATCCGCAACCCTATGATGACGTAATTGAATAAAACTTCCTGCTAATTTCTACAGTTTCTATTTATACATTGCATGTTGCTAGGGAACAATAAACGATTTTGATCGTCTGAGAAATTCCCGCTACCACTGCCTTGTAGATTTTTTTACCTAGGAGTGGTTCAGTTTGTACTGTTTACTGTTCATTGCATGTGTGTTCTGTACAATACTGTGCTCTGAAGTCTGAACCAGTACGTATCGTACGTACGTATTAAACTTTGCCTCTTTGCTTCAAAAATGTAACTGTAACGTTGAAAAAATTCACCTTGCGCGATTCGTTGCAATGTACCAGAATTTAAATTTCCCGCCAAAGTAAAATTCAATTAGGGCCATTTCCGGAACTTCGAAAAGAAAAGAATAGAAAAGAAACAAAAATATTTAAAAAAAAGTAAATAAAAAAACTGCCAGGTGTGACGACTGTCACGACTGACGACTGACGAGAGAGGTCGCAGGTGCACCTGATTAGTTTATTCGTCCATTCTGCCTTATCGTCCCCGCTCAAGATGGACGACACGGACGAGATCTGGCACCTCTTCCCGCCCTCCTGCTTCAGCAGATCCGGCGCACCCGGCGGCGGCGGCGGCGCGCACCCGGACTCCTCCTCGGGTCCCTCCCAGCGGCCCATCCTGCCCCCTCCACCTGTCGTTTCGGCCTCCCCCACCTTCACGACGGCAGCAAATTTCTTGTCCTCTTACGCGGTCACTGGCGCAGCGCCAAGGAGGAAGGCGCCTGATATGCCCTTCAAGCCGCCGCTGGCGAAGAAGACCCGGACGGAGGACCCACCGTCGGGGGAGGGGGGCCTCGGACTGGCCCATGGCCGCGGCGGCGGCCGTGGCGACGGCGCGGGTGTCTGGCGGGACGAGGAAGACCTCTCGCTGTACCAGGACGGGGACCTCGGCGGTGGCGACGCGAAGCTACAGAGGCGCCTCTCAGCTCCCCTGGGTGAGGCCCAAGAGCAAGAGGTGGTCGACCTCACAGTCTCTCCCGGCCACGACCAAGAACACGGACTACGACTGGCGGATCAAGCGCCGCTAGCCTCTCCTCCCGCAGCCCCGCGGCCCTCTTTCTCCTTCCGGCCTCCCGCTCCCCGCCCGCCTTGTCCTCCTCCCGCAGCCAAGCGAGGACTCCAGTTCTCTTCCCAGTTTTCTCGCCCAGCCTGGAACAAAGATCCCGCCTTCGTGACGCCCTCGCAGGACATACGGAGTGACGGCGGCGGCTTCGGCACTCAGGAGTCCTCCCTCAACCTGACCGAGTACATCGATTTCCAGGTTGAGCGGCAGTTGGAGAACGACAAGGAGGCGGAGGACATCGAGCAGGCCATCGAAGAATTTGGCGAGGACGACTTTGCTGAGGATCCCTCCACCCCAGCGCGTCCTCAAGGGCTTCCTGAGCCGCCGCCCCTGACTATCCCTCGCTTCACCCCCGGCGGCACTGCCGACGGCACCGTGCGCCTCATCCCCACCTCCAGCGTCCCCGAGCGGTACAGGGGCGTCTTTGCCGAGTTCTCCCACTTCAACATCGTGCAGTCAGAGGCTTTCGGGGATCTCATGGGCTCCACGTCTTGCGGCGGCGGCGGAGGCAGTTGCGAGGCCGTGGTGGTCTCCGCCCCCACCGGGTCAGGGAAGACGGTCGCCTTCGAACTGGCCATGGTGAGGGCTCTCATGGAAAGGGAGGCTGAGGCTGAGGACGGAATCGGAGTCCGGCCGAGCAAGATGGTCTACCTATCTCCCATGAAGTCGCTGTGCGCCGAGAGGACGCGGGACTGGAAGGCAAAGTTCGGCTCCCTCGGCGTCCGCACCCTGGAGCTGACAGGGGACTCTAGCGCCAGCGACGTGATGGCAATCCGAGACTTCGACCTGGTGGTGACCACCCCGGAAAAGTGGGACGTGGTCACTCGGCGCTGGAAGGACCACAAGGAGGTGGCCAGGGCAGTCGGGCTGGTCATGATCGACGAGGTGCACCTGCTCAACGACAAGGCCAGGGGACACACGCTGGAGGCCATCGTCAGCAGGATGAAGACGATATCAAAGACCTCAGAGAACTCACCGAGGCTGAAGAAAAACCTAAGGTAAAATCCTTGTTGCCGTACTTGTAATGTTTGTTATTTACAATCTAAAATGTACAGGTTTGTGGCGGTTTCTGCCACCATACCGAACGCAGAGGACATTGCGACCTGGCTTGGAGGAGGGAAGGCCGTCACCCACAAGTTTGGTGAGGAAAGGAGGCCAGTGAAGTTAAGAAAGGTGGGTCCGTAATGCAAGTATCGTTGACGCTTCAATTATGTGCATTTTTTCCAATTGGCAGGTGGTTTTGGGATACCATCACCGCGAGGGCACCTCAGAGTTCAAGTTCGAGATGAACCTGACGTATAAGTTGGGCTCACTTGTGGCAACATACAGCGACAACAAACCTACCCTAATCTTCTGCAGCTCTAGGAAGTCTTCCCAGTTCACGGCCACTACTGTTGCCAAGGAGGCTAATCTCCAGATGGCTTGGAATCAGAGGCAAAGTCTACAGGTAGGAGCGAAGAAGAAAGAAATTAGTTTGGTTTACCATGAATCCACGGTTGATCCGCAGGAAATCGCCAACCACACCAAAGACCAGAAGCTGGCCGATTGCCTTGCCAAGGGCGTGGGCTTCCATCACGCCGGCCTGGATCAGAGTGACCGGCGAACCGTTGAAGAACTCTTCGTGTCCGGGGACCTCCCCATCCTCGTATCCACGTCCACTCTGGCCATGGGAGTCAACCTGCCTGCGCATCTGGTCGTTATTAAGGGGACAGGCCAGATGATTTCAGGGACGTATCAGGAATACAACGAGTCGCAGGTGTGTGGAGTAGACAAGCGAGTTTGGTTGGTTGCCTTTTCAGCATGGGAAATGAGTTGGTGTTCTTCTTGTTTAAAAATTTGAAATTTAAATTTCAAATTTGTTAGCTTAGTATTCTAGTTTATATTTTGGGCAATTCATGTTCAGCAGTGTACTCTAAATTGTAAGATGTCGCGAAGAACTCAAGAAACTAAAGGAATTGCACAGAGAAGCACAACCTTGGGCTCTCCAACGTCTCCTACAACCTCGGATCAGCCCAAGCGTACGGAAACTACAGGAAGTCAACCCAAGACAGTCACGGCCGACCAAGGGCGCCTTCCAAGCAAGAATGAGAATCGCGGAGGAAGCGACAGCGGAGGAGCCAAGCGGGAAAACAAGATGCAAATGGTGTCTGGGATCCCCAATGAAGATATCCAGCCCAAGAGTTCTCCCCAAGCTCCGGCCAGCGAGCCCCCAGCCAAGTACAGGTCTGGCGACACTTCCGTATTCAATTCGATTAGTCTTGTCCGGTTCCTGGCTGCGAGCGTCCTAGTCGGCTTGCTTCTGTTGTTTCTCGTCTTCTACCGCATTCGTGAGAGCATCCCGGATCCAGTACCACATGAACTCAACTGGAACTACGTCTCCGTGGTGGTGACTCCTCTTACCCTGGTGGTAATAGGCCGGATGTTCTACGACTATACCACCTGGGAGAGGAACCGCCTGGAGAGGGAGAGAAAGCGGAAGATTGTCCTCAACTTCCTGAGGTTGCTGGCCGTGCTCATGGTATTCCTACTGCAAGTTACCTACAAGCGCTGGAAGCACAGGACGAAGAAAAAGCTTAACCAGCGCTCGTACTTCGTAGGTATCAAGCTCATAACCTATTTCGTGATAGGCATACTGGGCATCATGTCGGCCAAGATTACCAATAAGGTGCTGAATCACGGCGTGCCCAGGTTGAGGAGATCCAGGCAGAGATACAGTGATTTGCCCACTGAATAGAAACCTGTATCGTGACCCACCAATACACTTTATCGCATCCAAAGACTTATGCTTTCAATTATCGTAGCCCTTCCATTTGTCATCGTACCGTCGTTGTCTCTTTTCAGGTTCTTCAAATGATCGGACGAGCCGGCCGACCTCAGTTTGACACGAGCGCTACGGCCGTCATCATGACCACAGACGGGCACAAGTCGCGCTACGAATCCCTGGTGAACGGCACCCAGAAGGTCGAGTCCTATCTCCACGAAAATCTGGTGGAGCACCTTAATGCAGAGATCGTCCTATCAACAATTGCCGACATTGGCGTCGCCCTGGTACAAATTTGTCACTTGTTTGAGCTGATTTCGGGTCCTGAGAATGTTACTTTTTGTCGCTGTAGGATTGGCTTCGCTCAACCTTCTACTCCGTCCGGGCCACCAAGAATCCCCGACACTATGGACTCCCGGCCGACCTGACCACCGAGCAGCTGGAGCGACGCATGCAGGATCTCTGCGTCGTCAACCTCAACGCCTTGGCTCAGATCAAGCTCATCGAAATGACGGCCGAGATCGATGTCAAGCCCACCAAGGCCGGACAGCTCATGGCGAGGTTTGAATTTTTGTCCCGATTTAACTAGAGATTTGTCTTTGTCTAGAGATGAAATTGTTCAGGTATTACGTGGCCTTCGACACCATGAAGAATTTCGCCTCCATTGAGGGACAGGAAGAGCTCTCAACCCTGCTCAACCTCTTGTGCAAGAGCAAGGAGTTTGAAGACATACCCCTGAGAAGAGGAGAGAAAACCTTACTGAATACTCTGAACAAGGACAAGCACAAAGCAACCATAAGGTTTCCCTGGGAAGGAAAGGTAAGCGACAGAGCCGGGTGTCTTAAACCAGCAACCCAAAAAGCAAATGAAAGTATTTTTTGGTGCAGGTGAAAGACAAGAACATGAAAACTTCTATCCTGATGCAAGCCTCCCTTGGTTGCCTCCACATTGCCGACCCAGCTCTTCAAAGAGAGTCGTTGCGCATCGTCCAGATAGGGGACCGACTCGCCAAGTGCCTCGTGGAGTACCTGTGGGCGTTGGACGACGAAACTGGCAGCTACTTTAAGTACGGACGGAATAGTGATTAAGTTCTTTTTTCGAATGTATTTTCCCCATTTTCTTAGGGCCCTCAGGAGCGCATTCTTCCTGGCTAAGAGCCTAAGCTGTGGCATCTGGAACAACTCCTCCTACGTGTCAAAGCAGTTCGAGCGCGTGGGCATCGCCTACTCCACCTCCTTGGTCCACGCCGGCTTCGGTAGCTTCCGCGCCCTGAGGGAGGCCGACCCTCGCCAGTTGGAGCTGGCCCTCAACAAGCCGCCGCCCTTCGGGAACCACCTGAGGAACAGCGCTGCCGCCATGCCGGAGTACCAGGTGGACCTGCAACAGGAGTGCGACCCAGGGCGTACGGCGGGGGGAAGGAAGCCTAGGCTCAAGGTGACCGTCACCATCAAGAACTGCGACATAGTTCGTGAAAGGTAAGTAATAGTTTTCCTTGATTAGGGCGCTATTTCTCATTCTGTTTCTTTGATAGATCCACCGCTGGAAAGTACCACACTTGTGTCCTCTTAGTCGGCGGAGTCAGGAACCGCACCGAGCTCAAGGTCAAGGTTAAGGACTCCCAGATTCTGAACTCGGGCAGGTACGAGAGGTCCATCCCGGTGGAGGTGAGCTCCGGCTTCCCGCGGGTCCCCGTCAGGGTGGCCTGGATCAGCGAGAGATACGCCGGGTTTGACGTTGCCAGGAACTTCACTCTTGAACTTCGCGGCGTTGGAGGGGGAGGGGCCAGGCTGAGGTCCGAGAGGCTGAGCGACCTGTCCATGGCGGAGTTCCTGAACGGGGACGCAGACTTGGAGGAAGAGGAGGAAGGTGCCAGGGAAGAGAATCCTTCCGAGGAGAGTGTTCCGGAAACGACGAAAGCATCAAAAGGCCGAAGAGTTCCAGAAAGCCGGGAGAACAATTTGAAAGAAAAGGAGCCGCCAAAGCTTAGTCCGAACTCAGTTAGGGAAATGCAAAAGGACTGGTTCCCCGTCACACCGTACTTGGGGAAGCAACCCACGAACGGCGGCCTGAAGAAGTCCAAAGCGCAGCAGCAGCCCAAGGTTGAGCTCAGGCTGAGCCCCGCATCAATTAGGGAGATGCAGAAGGACTGGTCCCCGGTCAGCCAGTACATGTGCAAGCAGACCAAGGTGGTAAAGACCACCATGACGACGACCACGACGACCACGGAGGTGGTGAAGAAGAACGACCGCCCTGTTCCCGCCGTTCCGAACCGTCGCCTTCTTCCTCCGCCTAAGCCGCAACTTGAGGTAGCAAAGAGCGTTCAGCACAAAGAGTACAAGGTAATAAACGTTTCGAAGCGCTTCGTATTCCTCCGATTGCATTGACACATTGCAGATCGAGTACGTCGAACAAAAGGGGAAGATCAAGACTTCAACTGCGGCGAAAAGGGCTCCGGAGAAGCCAATTCCTTCTGCAGCCTCCCCTCCTCCACCGCCGCCACCTCCTCAGTGTGGGGAAGGCGTGACCATAGAAGAACTTGCCGACGAGGAGGAAGGATGTTCGGAGCCTTCGCTTCCCTCGCCCATAGCTCCCCCACCTCCTCCCGCCGCGAACGAACCGATAGTGCAGGAGCCCGCCTATTTTCCGGAAGAAGATCGGATGCAAGGTGAATCTATGCCCACTTGAGATTCTGAATTAACGCTTACAGTGATGACACATTGAACTCAGGTCCGCCAGCCAGCTCCTCCTCCCAGTTCATCCGCGGCGGAACCCTCTCCCACAACCCCAAGCCCGACTTTGGCGCATTGCAGAGGCAGAGGTATCTGGAGGCGCTATCCCAGCAGCGTGGCGCCGGTCCTGCCTCTTCCTCAACTGGAGGAGGACGCCTATCGTACCGGAGCGTCAGTGCGGCAGGGGCGTCCTGCCAAGGAGGAGGGTTCCAGTATGTGGAACAGGACGAGGTCCTGGACCTGTCCATCAGCGGCAGGAGCCGCAGCGACCCTCGGCCGCCGCCGCCGCCGCCGCCGCCGCCGCCGCCGCAACAGCATCAGTCCGCTGCTGCAGCACCGACGGTGGAGAAAGTGTTCGACTTCTCACAGGAGCGCCTGGCTTTTGGACACACCGGGGGCCACTCGGCACCCTATTCAGGTTGCGTTGCCAAAGTGGATGTGGCGAAGAGGCAAGAATTGGCCAGGAATCAGGACCAGGTGCGGGGGTTGATGTGAAGTAACAACAAATTTATTTTCCAAACCTTAATGCTTCGAAAAATGTTTCAGAATGACAAGAAGATGCTGTCCTCCGCCCTGAGGGACTTTCTCGTCAACAACAACCTATCTCGCCCGGACGTGGACGAGGAGCGGACTCGCAAGAGGACCCTCTTCGGCCTCTCACACCAGCTGCAGGATGAGGATCGCCGCCATCCTGTCGAGAGGAACCCCTTCTCCCACTCTACCTCTCCTGCTCAGACTCCGGCGAATGCGCGGCAGGCCATGTCACCTTCGGTGGCGTCTCAGTTCCAGGTGGCGAGGAGGCAGCAGCGGGAGAACCCCTTCAGGAGGAACAGTAAGCTGAGGGAATTCTGGGCAGATGATTAAACTAGGGTGGCGGTCTTGTTCATTTTTTATGCTTCGTTTATTGTGGCGGCATAAGGGGAGAAATTCTTATCGAGTTACTGTGACAAAAAATTCTAAGCCAATAAATTTGTCAAATCTGCCTTACAAGCGACAAAGAGAAAGTGGCTCTAAATATTTCGACGACGCTGTACCCGTCGTTGTTGTCAATCTTGTTTGCCGTCCCCTCTATTTCCATCTCAGTCTACTTCGTGCATACCACGTATGAAGAAAATTTTATAGCAGGAAGAAGAGGGGTTAAATTGCTTGCTGCATGTCTCCCTCCCTCCCTCCTTCCCCTTTTGTTTAGAGGGGCCCCACCCCTCGAATGCTTGTTTGCAGCGTCCTCCCGTCCTCTTCTTCTCGATTAAATCCTGGAACATGTGTACTGTACCCCCTTCCAAAGGAGAAAAGAGGGCGTGTTTGCAGCAGGGGAAATGTTTTCACTTTGCGTTGGGTGACAGGGCGAAAGATCAGATCACGCCGCCAGTCAAAGAGGAGAGATTTCCAACGAGCTATGCCAACACCATTTCTTTTTTTCGCGATTTATTTATTTTCGTCCTCGGTTTCTCCTTGGGATGGATCGTTAACCGCCGGCGACGGCGAGATGAGGAGTAGGAGGGGGCGGGGTGAAAATTTCTCGCCGGGGGGAAATTGGAAAACAAGATGCCGTCTAGCGTGTGTGCTTATTCCACATTATGTGAAAAGCTAGTTTTCCCCCTCCCTCTCTCAGTTGAACCGTATGGCGGTGTAAGTACACATGGCCTCGAGAAACTGCTTGGGAAGATGCTCCGCCTCTCTCACACATCCCATGTAGTTTCTTCTTCCCCCGGCTGTGTGCCAATTGGACTGGGAAAATCCTCCCCGACGTCGTTTTCCCCTGGTTGTTGCCGCTTGTTTCAGAGTAACTTTTTACCTTGTCTCTTCTCTCTTTTTCGCGTCACACCCCGCCACCCCCTGAAACAACTCTTCCTTTCGTTTGGCTTTAGGGAGCAAAGGGGGGGGGGTATAGACAATAGATGGAAAGGAGAATGACTACTGCGAATCTGGCAGTGGGAGGGTATCCACCACCTACGTACTAGGTGCGAAAGAGAAATCTCTTCCGGCGGTGGCGGCCCTGAAGGCAAGTTGGCAAAGAAGAAGACTATAGGCGAATTTGGAAGTACGTACACCCAGTGTACTCCACTTTCCTGGCTGTATATTAGTACTTGCAAGGCACAGTCAATTCCTTTTTCGTGGGAGTTGACCTCAAGCGTTTTCCCCATCGGCTGTTTATTTGTCTCCCCTTTTGCGTTTCCCGATCCTGTGTAAACCGAAAATTGGGACCTTGACTCACTTGCGCCCGTGTACAGCAGGCATCGGGGGAGGAGGAGGAAGAAGACGCAATGGGAGCCACTTTTTTACAGTTCTCTCCCTCCAGCAAAGGCACGCGACATTTCTGCCGAAGACAGTTTCTTTTTTTACGACCCGATTTCCCCCTTTCCTTCGCGACCTACAACTGCAGCAGGTTCCCAAACCATGACCCCCCCCTCCCTTTTTCCGGCGGCCCGCAGGAGGGCCCTTCCCTCGCCGATAGAGCCATTAATTGAATTTGCCCCCTGCCTCCCTGCTTGCCACCGAGGGAAAACCTTCTCCGCAGTGGGGTGGGGTGGGGGCAGCCAATGGAAAAGACTCCCATGAGTTCTCTCCATTCAGCTACCCATGCCTTTTTTTCCACGGGGATTTTCTTTATTCGTGCAGCCCCCCTTCTCCCTTTTATTCGGTGGCGAAACGCGGAAGAAGAAAACAACGTCTTGGTACTACTACTTCAAGTACTGCTCTTCCTCCTACTAGTAGTAGTTTTCTTCTCCTAGGAGTAGGGAGAGAGGAAGGGGGCAATTGCAACCATAACAGCGAGGGGAGAGGAGAGGGATCTTCTTCCGTTTTCCCCTCCAGTTTTCTTCCACCGTCGGTCGGCCTTGCATGACTCCTCTTCCCTCCTAGCAGAGGAGGAGGAGGAGGCAAGGTTACGCGGGGTCAACGAGTCAAAGGCACTCGATCCCCCTCTCCCTGTCTCCCTTCCTCCCTCCGCTCCTCTTCCCTTCCGCTCTCCACACTGTACCTAGGCTGTAGGTACAGTAGACCGCCATCCAATGACGTATTAATTGAAATGATTTTTCGACCTTGGCGTTGGCGTTTGCGGGAGGGGGCGAGGGGATCATTTTGTTGCCTCTACCGAGGCTGTGTGAGCTACTGTCATTATCTGGGGCACGGGGCTGTGGCGAAAAAAAAAGGAAAACCAGAATGGAATTTGATGACCGGCACGTGAGATACAGGAAGATGGGCCCTTTTGGTGGCCACCGCCGCATGAAATTCGCCTAGGTTTTTCATGCGGGAGAAAAGAGTTTTCAAACATCCTTTTTCGCTTTTACACCCCTTTCACTACGACGACACAGTGTTCCACGCGAGAAAAAAGGTAGGAAATCACCGCCGCGAAAATTAGGCACATTAGAGCAACGGAACGAAGGGGAGGGGTAGGGGTGAAATCGCTGAGTGTGAGGTCACGTAAGAGCTAGGGCGAAAAAAGGAGGGGAAGGAGAAGGCCGAAAAACCGTCACTTTCCCGAAAAGTGCCACTATTACAAGAAAGTTGGACGACTGTTGCAGGTGGAGTAGGCTTTCCCTGGCGACACCCCCTCCCCCCTTTCTCTCCTTCCAGCCTGTGGGAAATGGGAGCAGGTCACGCAATCACTGTCGCCTTCGCCGCCTGCATATCCGAACAGAGCTGGCCTTTCGTGGAAGAGAGGGAGGCGTGAAAGAAAAAAAGCCTTCTTAATAAACACCTTTTTTATTATTTTCCCTTTTTGTCCCTGCCTGCAGCAACTTCCTCCATCACGACGGGGCCGCGCCCTCCTAATCCTCCTCCTCGCGAGAGGTCGGCTTGAGAAAGTGAGAGTGGAAAAAAGCGAAATTGCCTCCTTTGCGTAATGCACCTCTCTCTCTCTCTCCCGCGTATAAGGGGATGTTTTACATCTGTCGGATTTGGAGAGGAGATTGAAAAAGTCCGTTTTGATATCATGACACAACGTCTAGTATATTTCGTCTTCACTTCTTCCCTCAATAAAAGGGATATGGTATGGTATCGAGATGCGAGTGGAGGATCCGTTTCATCACAGGCGGCCTCCTCTCACTTCCTTGATTCTCCCCCCCCTTCGTTTTTGCTATCCGCTTCGTCCTGGAGTCACATTGTCTTTTTTGGTGACTGCGCGGATATTTTTTCACTTCTTCTTTCCTCCCACTTGCAAGCGATGTCTTTGGTTTTTCGCTTCTTTTTTAAGCCTTTTTTGGGCCGATATTTGGCAAATCGTCCTGGGTATTGCGGGTCTTTTTTGGTCGTCGTTCTGTACCTCCATGACGAAGATTGAGCGAAGAAGAACTCACTTCTGCTCATTCGTCCTTCAAAAAATATCCCGGTAAAGGAAAATCCAGATCTCCCCTCTCAAAAGCAACCAGCACTTTTCGCCAGGTATTTTCCAAAGCGAAGCCCTTCTGGCTTTTTCTCTGTTTGCTCCATTTCCTCTTTATTCGGTTTTCCCTTTTGCCTTTTTCGCGTGTCTCCTCCTCCTTCCTCCTCGCATCATTAGGCACCGCCTCCGCCTCCGACGGTCTGTCACTGTGAGGCGGGGACCGCCGCCGGCAGGCATTGGCCACATTTTCTCCTCCTTTTCTTCAGAAGTAGATGGCTCTCCCGACCTGCTGCGCCTCCATGGAGTTGTTGCCGCCGCCGAAGCTGTTAATGCTGGAGTCCGGACCTCCGCTCCCCCCGTTGTGCAGCGGGGTGACGCTGACGTTGGGGTCGGTGAGGGTGGAGATGTCCCTGTCCCGGGTGGTCGTCCCGTAGTTGGAGGCGACGGAGGCGGTGGCGGCGCCCTCGTCCTCCCACGACAGCTTCTTCACCCGTCGCGGGATGGAGTTGCGAGGCCACTGGATGCTCAGGCTGTGCTGGTGGTGGTGCTGCTGTTGCTGCTGCTGCTGCTGCTGCGACCGTTTCCCTCCTCCCCCTGTACTGGTGACTGCGACAGTGGCTGAGGCCGCCAGGATGTTCTCCCTGAGCGCCTGCTGCAGGCTAGCTTCGCTCCTTGCCAGGGAGTTCTGCACGGAGGAGGAGATGGAGGCAATCCCGCCGTTTGAGATGGCGTGGACGCTGCTGGCGCTCCCGCCGTGCTTGGGGATGGCGCCGACGCTGCTGTTGTTCCTCTTGCTCACGTGTGCGTAGACGCCGCCTCCGTTTGCGACCCTCCCTCCTCCGTTCGGCATGGGGTCGGCGGATATGGCGGCTGAGGCGGAGACGGGCATTGGCGGCTCGGGGAGGCCGCTAGAGTGGATGGACGGGGTGGGCGGGGGAGGGGGAATCATGCCAAGGGTAGGAGACACCTTGGCGCCGAACCTGATCACTCCGTTGTTACTAAGACCTCCATTTCCTTGTTTGGAAGAGTACCTCTGGCTGCCTCCATTGGCCGCCGCGGCGGACCTGGGGTTCAGGGGATTTAGCGCCACCCCAAGTCCGAGGTGGGTGACCTGAGGAGGTGCCGGGCCGGAGGAGGGAGGGGCCACGCTGCTCAGAGTGTCGTTGCTGGAGGCGGACCCCGGCCGGGAGGTAACGCCGCCGTTGGCCAGCATGTGGACGTCTCCCCGGCGGTACACCGGGTTGCCCACGCTGGGCAGGGAGGGCTCCCTCCTCAGTTCCGGTGGGAGGTAGGTGCCGCCGGGCTTGGCGGAGCCGTTCAGAGCGGAGCCGTGCAGTGGGCTGGTGGCCTGTGTTGCAGAAAGTATAATTACATCCTCTTCGTCAGAAAGCACAAAAACGTTAGTTGAATCCCTTACCAGCACAGCCGCTGCCCTCCGCATCCTCCTGCCCTTCCTCTTGCTCTTGCAGATGTAGGCTGAGAGGAAGACGATGACGACGAGGAAGAGGAGGATGACTCCGCCGAAGATGACGAAGACGAGCCCGCTCTCCAGGATGGGGGTGGCGTCTCCGCCGCGGATCCTGGCGCTCACCTCCTGCGCGAAGGCCACCACCACCGGGACGGAGGCGCGGCGAGGGGGGATCCCGGAGTCCTCCGCCACCACCACGATGTGGGCCTCGCTGCTGTTCAAGAAGCTGCAAAAAACATGGAGGAGGAGAATGATACGATGATCGATCCGACCTTTCCTTCAATGTAGCTGAGGTACAGTAATTGCGAGGCGGCGGCTGCAGCGTTTGATCTTTTTTTGCAAGGTGCGGAAAGGGAGAAGATGAGGGAAGCAAAAACACCTCCGCTCCGCCGCTCCATCCTTCCATCCCCGGAGGCCGAAGAAGAAGGCGAAAGCAGGCGGCATGAAACCGCAGCCAATTTTTACAACAGCAGGCCTTGGACGGATCGAAAAGGGAACAGAAGGGGTGGAAAGAGGAGTTTTTAAAAAACCTTCTTTCCTGTTGTTGCGTTCTTTCTGACTTGAAGAAAAAGACACCTGCGGCATTTTTTACTGACTCACCTCAAGTCGTCTATGAACAGCTCCCCCCTCCTGTTGATCCTGAATATCCTGGCGTCGGCCCCCTTGATGTCGAGCACGACCTCGTCGCCCTTGTCTCCGTCGTGCACCTCCAGCACCCCAACGCGGGCTCCGGGCACTGCGTCGGCGGAGGAGACGAAGAACTCGTACTGAGGGTACTTGAAGCGGGGGTCCCAGTCGTTGATGTTCACCACCCTGTGAAATACAGAGACATGACATGAGAATCCCGTACATTGGAAAAGCGCTATAAAAATTTACGATCCGAGCTGCACTTTTTCGTCAGACGTACTGTCGGTATTTTTTTTCTCCGGAAGGTCGATCGTTATAAGGGAAAAGTGATGCACCAAATGTCGCTTAAGTTTTTTTTGCGTCACGCACCAGTCCATCAACCTTGGCTCCTCTCTCTCTCTTTTGTTCCTCTCTCACCTGACTTCCACCCTCGCGGTGTCCTCCCTCCTCCCGTCGGTGGCGGCCACCCCGAAGGCGTACCCCTCCCTCCGCTCGTAGTCGAGCACCTTGCGCACCACCACCTCGCCCTTCTCGTTGACGGAGAACTCGCCTCCTGGCAGCTCGGTCCGGTTGACGGAGAAGCGGACGCGGCGGTCCGAGGGCCGGTTGGTGAGCAGGGTGGCCACGGCGCTGTTGAGCGGGACGTTCTCCAGGACGCGGACGGAGTAGGAGCGGCGGAGGAACTGCAGGTCGCTGGAGTCGAAGATGCCGCCGCGGGACACCGTCAGGGTGGTCACGGCGTAGCGGTCTGGGGAAAATGAAGGAAATAAGCTTATACGCGATTTTTCGAAAAAGTGGTGAATTCCGCACCTGGATTGTCGAACTGCGTTGCCTTGATGACGAGGGTGACTGGCTGGAGGAACTCCTCCTCGGGGATGTCAGACTTGATGTAGATGTGGCCAGTGTTGCGGTTCAGCTCAAAGTGCCTGAAGGAGACAAAAAAAATGGAGAAAATTTGGCCATATTGGTGAATTCCGCACCTGTAGTCATCCGTCTCTGCGTTGAACGAGTAAAACACTGGCGACCCCAGCCCCACGTCCTTGTCGAAAGCCCGCACGTCCTGCGGCTCCACCATCAGCTTGAGCCCCTCCGAGCCTCCCTCGGGCAGAACGGCCTCGTAGCGGTCGTAGAAAAAGGCAGGATTCTGAAAATGACGCATCTCCCAAATATGGTAGAAGAACGTTTTATTGTTTCAAATTCAAAATCACCTGATCGTCCGCGTCCATGACATTTACTGAGATTATGGTCCTTGTCTCCTGCGGCGGCGATCCCTGGTCCCTGGCCACCAGCCCCACCTGGAAGGACCTCGTCGTCTCGTAGTCCAGCTGCTTGGTGAGCACCAGCGCCCCCTCCAGCGGGGAGCGGAAGGCCAGGTGGCCGGAGTACTTGCCTCCCTCCTCCACGTGGTACTCCACGGTGGAGAAG
>JAAUXU010032955.1_pt1 | contig 14592 bp, 13 predicted proteins | sample 7278151 | NCBI WGS metagenome assembly JAAUXU01 (sample SAMN14350113, study PRJNA611818) | marine sediment metagenome | isolation source: surface marine sediment (1.8m) | place: French Polynesia: Moorea | collected 2018-08 | reverse complement strand
GGTCTCAGAGGACGAGGCCTTGGTCTCGGAGGACGAGGCCTTGGTCTCGGAGGACGAGGCCTTGGTCTCGGAGGACGAGGCCTTGGTCTCGGAGGACGAGGCCTTGGTCTCAGAGGACAGTCTGTTACTCTCAGAGGACAGTCTGTTAGTCTCAGAGGTTTCAGAGGCTCTTGAAGTACAGAGCCTTGGTGTTAGAGGACAGGCTCTTGGTCTTGAAGGCCTTCTCATCTCGCTCCTCACACATCCTTATTCAATAGAAATTCCTGACAAGTCAAGTACTTCTTCCCCAACTTTCTCGAGTAGAGTCTCTGCACCACTAGTTGAATCCAGACCAGAAAACTGGTCCAGCACCGTCATGGTCCAGAAAGTATATTTCTCCTGGTACGATTGATAGCAGAAAATGAGTATTTGAACTAGAATTTTCAGTCAGTCATTTAAAAAGGCACAAAATAGGACGTTATGGCTGACTTTTTTTTTAACACTGACCCCAAAGTGCCCCATTTTCACTGCCGCTACTTGAGCAGAAAACCCAGTCATTTTTCAACGGGTCCCAGACCCGACGGTGACTCCAGCAACAGACACGTCTCAGGTAAGCAATGGGCCCCCTTTTCACCGCACCCTGACACCCCGACCGATGCGACCGAGCGAGCAGCGCTGATTGCAGCGTGCAACCGCGCCTTAAGACGAGTGTTGAGGCTATTATCTCCCTCCCCCTCACCCCCTCCTAAGCGGTGATCTCTGTTTCAAAATCCCCCTGTCATGCATGGTTTTGTAACAGTCCCTGGCTATTTAGGCTGGTACAGGATACTTTGTGCCATTTCCCCGAAAATGCACGTACACACGAGTCTCCGTCTGTGTCAGGTGAAGACCTCACGTGGGCCTCATCAGCTGTTTTGAGGATATAACGTACGGGAAATTGCGCCACTTCTCTCCTCTCCATCTCCCGGTTCACACAAAAGTTTTGCTTACATTACGCATTGGATCGTAAGAGCCGCAAAGAAGGGGAGAAAGAAAAGCTGCGAGATCCACACGGCCAGCAAAGGCTGGTTTGATCCGGGGACAACTGGCAGACGCTCGGCACGCAGCTCCGAGTTGCGTTCTTTCTTGGAGCCTCACACGGTCACACATGTCAAGGAGTAATTTGCTCCCCCCCCCCCTACTTTTCTTGGTGTCTGCACCTCGAGCTAGCCCGTTGAGGCGCGCCGCGTGCGGCGGCTGCGGCGGCTGCGGCGGCTGCGGCGGCCGCTCCAGCCGCTCAAACGTGATGCAAAGAAAACACCGCTGTTTAACAACTCTAACAAGTTTAGGCCAGGAAACAAAAGAAGTCATACAAATGATTTCGTTCAACTGTTTCGTCTACAGTGGCACAAAAATGTCAAGAGCTTGAAGACCATGACAAATCTTCTTCTCGTTCTTCTGCACACCTAAAAGTTGGCGAAAAAAAAACCCCAGTGCATAAAAACCCCTTTTTTACTCTTCAGAAGTGCGTGAAACGCACTTGCGTAAAAAAATATAAACACACCGGAAAACTATAAATAGGCAGAAGAGCCAATTCCATTCCTTTTATCGTTATTATTTCTCTGCAGCCGACAAATTATTCTCGGCGAGTCATTAATTCGTGGCGTCGACGCCCTTGAAGGCCTCACCTGCTGCATCGAAGAAGAAACATGCATGGTAAATCACAAATGAAGCATTTTTGGCGAATAAGAATAAAGCAGCATTTATTTTGTGTGAACGACCAACGTGGTGGATGAGAAGAAGAAAAATATTGGAGATACTTCAAACGTTGCCATTGTCAGATCATTTTTTCTGTTTTTTAGGAAAAAATCCACACATTCTTCTTGTCCCCTTCAGCACGCCATGTCTACAATTAAGCTGTTGTTGTTCTCGACGCTGTTAATAACGTTGACAAATGTTATCAATATCTCAAGTTGGCTGAAAAAGACAAAAAAAGTGGTGGGACGTCAGATCAAAACTCTCACCACCGCGGTGCAGACTGGAATATTTGCCTTGAAAGAATCAACACACAAAAGTCTGTGTTGTCTGGTAGAGTAACTGCGCAATATGCAGATTCGGACGTTTTTTTCTGCCAATATCCTGTTGTTTACTTTCGATGACGTGAGCCAAGGCTTTCCTTTTCTTTTTCCCACTGTCAACTGCTTGGCATTTTATTCTCCAAGGTGATTTCCGCATAAAATTCGCGATCAATGCAGACTTTTGTTTCCTTTTCTTCTTTGCTCTTACGGATTGATGAACCCGGTGTTTTTTTTCTTACCTCTTGGGCATTCCGGAATCCGGCAGCTCCGGATGCTCTGTTCGATCTCTCCTGAGCACTTGCCGACCCGACCAGCGCCGCCTTCCTCCATCCTCCGGCGCCGAGTCCGGGTCGACCGGGATCCGCAGGTGGCCGAGCAGGCGCTCCAGGGACCCCAGGTGCTCCATAGACAGGGCGCGTCTGCTCCCACCTCGCCGGCGGCGGTCCCAGAGCTTCTGTACTGAGGCGAGCAGTAGTCCCAGTCGCCCCTAAACGTCTTTCTGGTCAAGCACGAGTGGAACGGGTGCTTGGGCGCCCGGCGACGACACTCGTCCAGACAGGGCTCGCCGTACCGGGTGGTGCCAGGGGCGGCTGAGCAGTAGTCTCGGTCCACCCATGTGCCGTTGCGGCTGGGGCGCTTGTGGCACCACGTGTACGGGAAACCACGGTGCGTGCACGGGTCCGAGCACGGCTCGCCGTACGTGGTCAGACCGTGGGGCGCCGCGGACGGCCCGCCCGATGCCACCGCGACCAAGGCGGCGGCGGCGGCGGCCACCAAATAAACCAGGGTTGCCACGCCCTTTCTGCGGTGGCGCTGCCAGTTCCGCCCCATTGTCATATTGTCACACACTCTGGAGCTTCTTCGACTCTCTCTCTCACACACACACACTGAGAGATACACTCGCGCGCGCACAACTTGCAATGGAGCTCACAGAAAAGCGTCAAGATTTTGTCCTAGTCATTGATTGATTGTTGTTGCTGTTGTTGTCGACCAAAAGTGGACGTTTTCACCACCAAAAGTCCTGCTCGTTGGCGCAGACGCGCGCACCTGGACACGCGCACGCGCACACGGAAGTCGTCGTCGATATGAGCCCAATCATGGCTTCACAAAAAAGGGGCAGCGGTGAAGAAGAAGAAGAAGAAGAAGAAGAAGAAGAAGAAGACGGGGGGGAGGGCGATGCACGGGGTCTTCTTGACTTCCCGAGCGCCAGCGGCCGACTGACATTGAAAGCGAAGATGGGCAGTGGGAGCAACCTCAAGCTCATCTTTGAAATTTTCGCGGCGTCTGCGCCCCCGGCGGCGCCGGTGCCAACGACGACAGCGGCGACGACGACGACGGCGACGGCGACGACGACGCGCCCCAGGAAAGAGCGCGTACGACGTCCGTGCACGACGTCCGTGTGATCAACAGTCGTCTTCTGGTGCTGCTGCGTCTTCTTCATGCAATGCGTACGCACATGCTTGAGCGCTCGCGTCATATGCGTACGCGCACTCGCACGCGCACGTACGCAAGAGGTGCGTATGTAGTGCAGACGTACACAGAAATGCAATCAAGAGCTCCGGAATGCTTTTGTGTGTGCACTCTCGACGCATGCATGGATGCGCCCGCTGAAAACGTTGTCAGCAACACGATTTGAGGCGCCGTCACACAGGCAGCAGTTGGTCCCCGCCTCTATTAATCACACGAGTGCAAGTGTCCGTCACACTTTCCAGCACTTCTTCTTTGCCCATCCCCCACATGCGCATGCGCATGGGCCTGCTCATCAACGACCCATCTCATAAGGAAGAAGAAGGCCTCATCAGGGCTTGACCTCTCTCAGCCCCGATGTGCAGAAAACTGGGAAGTGACGTTAAATTGCGGCCGCGTCAACATACGTGGAACCCATGAAATCGGGACTGCAGCTTAGTTTGCAAATTGAAAACTGGGGTTTCGCAAAAATCCTGACGTCCGTCCAGGGGCGGCTGGGAAAAAATGTGTCACGTTTCAGAGCTGCCAACTGGGAATAAAAATCAATTAGCAAAGGTCGATTTTTATGCGTCTCTTTTTCTCCCTGCTATAAATCATGGACAAAAGTCCCTCCTCCTCTCGGTATTTTTCTTATTCTTCTCCGAAGGCCCATGAGAGTGTTAGGCCTACGTAGGTAGGCCTATGACCGCCACAGCGGTCGAAAGTCAGCGGGGAGGATCCTCCAAATGGGAAGGATAAATCATTTGTAGTAGGAGCAACTTCGTCTCACTCTGTTCTTTCGAATATTATACGATACGAGCTACGTCTTGTCGGATGCGTACATTGGAGATGGGCCTTTGAGGCCTTTCAGCAGGCCCTGGGGCAAGGCAGGCCAGGCGGCATTTGTGAAAGAAAGAAACTTTCTTTATTTTCTGGCCAAGGAAAGTTTTGCCAGATAACTCAATGATGAGCTACACGCACCTACTGCATATGGAGTCTCCCAAGGGTAGGACAGCCCGTGAAAAAGATCACTCAAGCATCCGTTTAACAGTTGGTTGCAGGCCCGACTGACAAGTGGATCAGCAACTCCCCGGAGATGTTTCCCGGGGTCGTTCTACATTGGGTGGGTCAGACCAGGTTGCATTCATGGGAAGAGTGAGTGGGTGATCATGGAGGACTCCGTCCACCGCGTGGACGAGGCCAACAAGAGGCGCGCGAGTGTCCGTGTCCACGCAGGCAGTTGGACTCCAGGGGTTGTTGCTGCCGATGCTGATCAAGCGACAGACGACGCATGCGCCGGAAAAGAAAAGGTCGTGAGCGTTCTCTGACACAACAAGCCTGCGACATGAGGCCCATTCTGACGCACCCTGTATTGCATGCACGCGCGTGGGCGCGCAAGGCCTAGAGGAGACACTCCAGTGTTGCAACTGACTGTCCTGGGCTCGATTCTTCGGCTCAATTTGTCTCTCAGTGTAGAGACACGAACTGAGGAGGCCATTTTGGCTCCTGTTCCATGTGACGAGGCCAGAGTTGTTCTCATGAGCAACGTTATTCTGGACCGATTCCACCTGCATTCGTCAGAGGGACCAGTCAAAGAAAGAAAGTGGGCGCAGGCAAACACGGGTGGAGGAGAGCTGAGCTTCTTCCCGTGACTCAGGTCGCTGCTGTACGAGCTGTTGTACGTGTATAGGAAGGATGATGAATCCGCTGGGAAGGGCAAGCAAAATGGCCGAATTCTAGTGCTTAACTGAAAAAACTTGATTGCTTCTGACTATTGTGACTCGGGCAGTCGACTTGGTCAACTGAGTACGGGACACAGCCCTACCCTATACGGAGACGGTTAAGGCATAAAATGAATCAGCAGTATTTTGAGGGGGTCTAAAAGTTTTCGCATGGCATGAAATTTCACTATGTTTACTTAATAGCTGCTTGTTGGAATATGAAGACACCTCTGGGTGATGCAAACGTGGATTATTTGATGAAGATGATGTGCAAATCATACATTTTGAACTTTGAAGTGTCGGAAAGTTATTAACCCAATTCTTTCTCTCTGGCTTTTCCCAGTTTCTTGACCTCTGTCCGCCCAATTATGAAATGAATCAAGTATAATGGCTGTTATTAACGGACAACGGACATGCTGATTCAGACTGTGCTTAACACGAAGTGACAGCTGTGCATGTGTCCAGTGCTTTGCACAGGAATTGTGCCCAGGTAAAATAAATAGAGTTACCTGCGAAATCTATATAAATAAAATTCATCTTTTGTTTGCTTGTGCAGCCAAGCCGCTGGATGGATCTGAACCAAATTTGGCACGGAGCTGTCTTTTTACCCAGGGAAGGTTGGGGGAGTCAAATCTGACCTGAGCGCCCCCCCCCCCCCGAGGGGGTTACTTTTGTACCGAAAATCAAAAAAATCGTGCTTTGGGCAGAGCGAGGCATGCAATGAAAAAGTTCATAAAATAGAAAATGTTCAAGACCCCCCTCAAAAAAATGGGGAGCGGATGAGGTCAGATCTGGCCTTGGAGGTCATTTGAGGTTGCAAATCAAAGTTGAAGACTTTGTGTTTGTAAAATATCTTTAACCTCAATTAGCGACCTTTAATGACCTGCAAGAGCATGGACTGTGCACGAAGTGCATGAGCTGTGCAAGGCGCATGGACTGCGCAGCGTGAATGTACAGTGTGAAGTGCGTGGACTGTACAAGATACATGGACTGTGTAAAATACACCCCATGGTCTAGGTTGCCCGGGCATCTGCGCTAGTCTATAATATGCGTACGTATGTATATCCATACTTGGTACAGATAGAATGGAAGCACGACACCTAACGCCGTACGTTTGACTTTTCTTTTATACCTTTGTAGCAACGTAGGCCAGGTGTAAGCACAACATGTTTTAAGGAATATTCGAGTAAAAATTATTTGACAATTTTTTTTCAGGATGATGTCACGAAAACTCGAATCTCTTCTCCACATCAACAGTAAAGAAAAAAGAAATCTGCTCTGGTCCATTATTTATCTTGCTGATGAATCCATTTATGGGCATTTTAGAGCTTTTTTCCCCCCTCCTCCAGCACTTCCTGGATCGTGAGGGAGAAATCAAGAAACTTTCAGGCAGGAGGAGATTCCGACCAAATCGGCAGAAGAACGCGAAAGTCACGATGAAAGTTGCGTTTGCAAAAAAAAAGGCCTCATTCCTGTGTGCGTCTGCGTGTTTCTCTGCCTGCCTCCTAAGGAACTGTCATGTTCTGGCCCTTCGGGCATGCAAATGATGCAGGAATCAAATTCAGGTAGCACTTGGGAAAAAAAATCGACGACTCAGACTGAATGGGGAGTCCCAATAGTTATATCTTGCAACGTCACGGTTGAATGTTCAAGATGATCGGAAACAAACATCCAGATACGTATATCATTGTGTATTGCTATGGTGGAAGAAAAGTATGCAGGGACTCATCATCATCTGTCTGGTGGAGTTATGAGCGAGCTGCTTCTTCTTTCTCAGCCAAAATCACGCTTTATTGACTTGGGCCCCATTGTTTGTTTGGGCACGACCCAGAAGACTCGCAAATAAGCGATCGTGTCTGAAAGATTTAGCAGCGGGAGCAAAGGAAAAGGTAAAAAAAAAGAAAAATTATTTCCCTTATTATTTACCATGAACTTTTGAGAGAAGGGCAATTTGTTCATAACTTATTCAGTTAAGGCTGATCCTTGTCTTTTGTCGCAAAGGCCAAGCTCACGTGTCCTCCCCAGTCAGCGTGACATTGATTCACGCAGGTCAAAGGAGACCCCGTGCAAAATTTGGTTTCACACGAATCTTCCTCAGCACGAATACGTACGTACAAAGCATGTCTTAGTGGAAGCAACTGCGAGTGCTTGGTTGAGATCACTTGTTAGCTCGGGTAGCAAAATGGGAAAAGTCACCAGGGGCAGCACAAAAATGACTCCAATTTTCATCACCATGCCAGCATTAGTAGCATTAATAACAAAACTAGCGGAGATACGGGGCATCCGTTCCCGTCAGGACATTCCTTCTAGAGGAGCAGTCTGCAACGTAGATCAAGTTCATGGACCTTCTTGCAGCTTCCGTGGGGAGCGAGCAGGACGTCTAAAAGTACAAGAACTCCATCGGGGTCTGCAAGTTCCCGCACTTTTCTCCAGGAGGACACAAGAAAAAGATGAGAGATATCGATGAAATTTCGTGGAAAACTGCTCTGCCCACGCGTGTGGTCCAGTTTAGCGTGGTGTGGGCGAAGCTTGCAAATTGGAGTGAATTTGCACGCAGTGCAAAATAGAATTCGCGAACACGGGCCAATTCAACGTTTATTCACGCGCGACGGTCGAAAATATTGAGGTCCTCGGAAGGAGCTACATAAGAAGGAGCAGGAGAAGTGTTGCAGTTGCAGTTGCAGCAACAGGAGAGCCCAGTAGCTCTGCAGAGTTGCACAAGTGGTCCCTGCACAGGCAGACGGTGCCCTCGACCAGGCCAGCGCCAGCAACTGCAATGATATGGAGAAGGTCGAGATCCTGTCAACGCAACAACTTGAACGTGCGTCAGTGACTGCTACGCAGGTGCACGCTCGTTCGTAACGCTATGTGGCAGATTGTCAAACCTGCTATGGAAGACTGCGTGCATCCCTCCTCCAGGGTTGCCAGCAGCGACACCCAGGGGCACCCGCGGAAGCTCACCTCCTGGACGTAGCCGAAGATGTCCCTCGTGCGACCAGAGACCTGGGTAGCAAGACAGGAGGAAGTTGTCGGTCACGAAGTGCGTGACCACAATTGATCTATTCTTGCCTTCATGCAATATCTGTCGAGGTAGCAGTCGGCCTCGAAGTGATAGAGGCTGCCGGCGAAGAATTCGAACTCGTTGCAGGGAGCGCACGAGTAGCAACGGAGGTTGGACAGGGAGAGGTCGACCAAGGCCAACACCAACACCAATGTCTGGGCAAGCATGTCTCACTGTCGTCTTCTTCCGAAACGAGCCTGTTGTAATGTAGTTTAGGAATCCTTCACTGATGTCTAGACGAGGTAGGTGTTGCCTATGCACTTTGTCTCTTCTCCTCTCATTCTAGCTCACACAGCTACTCTTGTTTCGCAAAAGAAAGTAAAGAGAAGCCCAAAAGCCCAGTTTTCCAGTTCGCTGCTACTCCTGTACTGATTATCAATGGGCAGGATTTGGGTCATCAGGAGGAACTTGCAAGCTTTGGGCCTCTCCCCGGCAATACGGGCGAGTCATTATTTGGCCGGAAGTCCAAGGGAAGTGGCGCAAGTTGTGTGTGTCTGACTGCGTGAGGTGATGAATTAAGTCGGCTGGGCTGAAAAGTTATAAAACTTACATCAATATTGTTAGGCGATGAAACAATCTTCCATGTAGTACTTTTATTTATTTAGTCAGTTAGTCGGTTTTTTTTGTCCGTGCGGCCGAACTGAAGTGAGCTGTTCTATGTCTGTCCCGCGATAATAACCAACATCACGCTTTGACAAGTTATGACGTCAGTAAATTGCTGGTGTGCAGCGCTGAAAATGCACCGCACTTTACCTCAGCCTCACGGAGGTATGCACAGTGTCACATATTTGCGATGTCTTATGTCACGGCCATTATGAAGAGTCGGCGCCCATTGAAAATGGGCGTGCAGTGCGTCCCGAAAAGAGACGCGTCTCACCTCCGGGTTCCATTTTGTGTGACACACACGGTCCGTGGCAGCCATGACGGACTGTTGATCTGAGATATCTGAGATACTGCACTGCAAGTACAGCATACGGGACCTTTTCTATAAAAAGGGATTTTTTGCCTCCACCCGCCCGCCTCTGCGATCTGCATCTCCTTCGAGACCGATTTAGACCAAACTTGGCTGCAGGGGGAGGGAGAGGACGGGCTCGTCGTCGGCCATAAAAACCCCTCCAATCAAGGGGGGGGCCACCCACAGGAGCCTACTTTGCGACTACATTTTACAGTATGTCTGCGTAATTGTGGGCGAAGTAAATGCCTCATTAATGCATCTGAAGATGATTTTCCAGAGAAGTCTACAGAAGGAAATATATCGGACATCATGGACACTTCCACACGACCACGTCAGGCATTAAGAATCGCATTGGCAACATCACGAATGTGTTTAATGTATAATGTTTTACGTCAAATCCGACCTTGCCACGTAAAAGTGTCAACAGTGCCCAATGTATTGATTTGCACTTTAGGGGATTACGACACACTGTACCCACTGTGTGCGGCTGCCTTTGGCTGTCATGACGGCCTGAAGTCTGCTCGTGAACGTTTTGGAGGTTTTCCTCATCTAGACCTCATAAAGGTTGTCCAGCTCAATGGTGATGGAAGCCTTGAGGTCAGTGTTTCCGGGCGAGGTCTTGCGGCCTTCATGTAATCCCATGAGTTGAGATCTGGACTCGAGGGAGGACAAATCTCTCCTGCTCAGAAGGACCTAATTTTGGCGCGAGCTACTTCTGATTGGTTTTGGCTTCGTGGGTTGGGGCGCGGTCCTGCTCCACTGGTCCAACCAGGGCCTGATGGCACTGGCCAAGGCATTCACGTACCCCTTGGCTCCGATCTCCAGACCCTTTGGGAAGCTCCACTGTGGCATCTTCTTTTTGTTGCTGGCCACCAAGCAAAGCACCATGACGCTCACTTGAGCCGTGCCAAAAGCTTCTTCCACTTTTTCACTCCGCTGTCCCGGCTGGTCATGGTGAACAGGTGCTTGACCGTGAGATTGTAGCATTTCATCCCGAAGTCATCCATGGACCTTCGAACGGTGTGCAGAACTGTAATCTTCTCCTTCTGGACAGTCTCCCTCATAGAGTTAGCTGTCAATCCAGTCGCAACCGAGCAAGAGTTATAAGTTCAAGGCAATTGGAACTCCCCATCACCATAATTATTCGGGGTAGAATTGGCCCAATTTCTGTTCCCCACCCTGTATTTACAGAAGAATCTTAACGAGAATGACACCAACAAGTACTTAATAAGTAAGAGATGCAACAAGGAGTGCGATCAGACGTCCTTCACAACACAAGCAGAAGATACTTGGTTGCGACAGAAAGAAAGTTTAAAGATGACATCAACTTCGTGACATAGTGTATCTTACAGCTTTTACCTGTAGTTATTTGGGTTACCTGATTACTTGGAAATCTTACCTCCCAAGTTTGACCCCCATTTTTGGTATGGTAAACTGCATCCAGTCTTTAAGACATGAAGATGATATCCCGTGGCAGGGGTCAAGCCGGGTGGGAGGGTGGGTTCGACCCCGAGACCCCCGACTGCGTCCCGCCCTTTGTGACGCCACTTCGTCCTGAAGAAAAACCGACCCGAAGCGCCACAATTAGTGGAGCCTGTTCATGTTTGTCACATATGAAGGTGTGAGTGCCAAAAAAAAAGTGACGCCTGACACGGCTCATACGACACGCAACCTTGGCCGTCGATTGGAGAGATAAGTTTTGCCCAGTGCTTCTTGGCGAATTTTCCAGTCAGGTTTTTCTCTTTCTCCGACGGAGAGAATGGGAAATGAGTCATTGACAGGCAGGCAGGGGTCTTGACCTCACAAGGTCCATCATCATGGACGGGGAGGGAGAAGGAAGGAATATTGTGAAAGAGGATTTTGACGAAAAGAAACTTGAGTTGACACAGTCCATCACTGGGACAAAGAGAAGGTGTTGGAGAGCCACCATTACTCATCATGTGCACATGCCTAACTCAGACTCTGCCAAATATTCTTGTCAGCTCAAAAATTCTTTACAGCCGAAAAAAAAATGAGTACTGGTCATGCGAACTAAAAAAAGGGCTTGTTTTCCCTCTTAAACACGTATAATTTCTGTGCTTTGTGTCCATGTGAGAGCGCAGTAATTGCGAAGAAGAAGAGGGTCCTAAGAAGGCTTCTTCAACCTTTATTTCTTTGGGTGACTTGCGAAAAACACAAACGGGAAACCACGCGGCAGATGAAAATACGGCTCACAAAAAAGAAGATGGCAGACAGGAGGAGAACGGGAGGAGCTGCTCGGGGGCGTCCTCGACCAGACAAACAGTCAGGCAGTCTTGACGACGCAGGAGATGCTTCTTCTCTGGACTACGAGTGAATCGTCTGGCGGAGTTGGAATGGGCACGAGGCTAATTAACCTGTAGCTGCCTCCTATTGAGGGGTGGGGTGGTGGTGGTGGGGTGGAGGAGAGGGAAGGAAGGCCTAAGCACAGGCCCAACCACAGACCTCAGCACAGGCCTAAGCTTTAGCCCAAGTATAGGCCTAGGCACAGACAGGCGCCTCTCAGCTTCCGTTGATGATGATCCACCATTGTGTTACTTTTTCATCTGTTACGGGGTAGATGGAGGGAGGTTATGCAATAGTCTGAGCGTTCGAGACAATCGTGGACAGCGCGGTTTTTGTGCTGCGTACGCCTGTTTTTCTGCGAAATTATCATCCAGGAACTTGCCGAAAAGATCTCTCGGGTTCAGTTTGTCTCTTGAATTTCACACGCTGAAAATGAGAATGACCCGGATTTCCTACCAGACTTCCTCGTCCTGTTTCGTCCACCTTTTTTCTTTGTCAAGCCACTTCGTGATGTGCCATAAAATAAATTCAGTTGTGCTTTTCAGTACATCCATCATGTAACGACGCTGCCAATCTCGTCAGAAACAAGAATAAAGTCTCCATTTGACAGTGACTTCACAGAAGGAAATGAGTGTTCCCAACATGATTCCAAACAATAAGATGAGATAGGGAAATGTCAGTGCCTTGAAGTCCATTTCCACAGCTTGGGAGGGGGACTTGTGGTTCCCGTCCATGTACTTCCTGACGAAGAGCCCTTGGCGCAGGATCCTGTCCAGGGTGCCGGTCTCGCCGAAGTCGAGGAGCAAGTGGTTGAACATCTCCACGAACTCGGAGTGCTTCGGATAGCCAAAGGCCACGGGAAGAGTGAACGACTCGTCCAGGATGAGGTGGATGATGTCTTCCGTCTTATAGGTGCCGAGGTCGGAGCCGAACTCGGCCGTCGTGGGATCGGTTCTGAGTTTGTCAACGATGGCCTCGTGACTTGGGTACAAGTGGTCTGGGTTGCCTATCATCTCGCCATAGTAGAGGTTGTGCAGTGCCGATCCAGGCTTGCTCTCTTTCATCAACATCTCATCTATGGCGGACTTCATGACCAGTACGTGCAGCCCCAGACCCTCGAGGTCCGCAAAAGACGTGATGGGAGTAGGGTTGCTTCTGGCAGTCACCAGGGACGTGAGGATACCGGAGAAGAACGCGAACAACATGATTGCGCATAAGGCTATGGACAAGTAGAGTAGCCTGGAGGAGTATGACAGGGTGCTGTAGAATGTCCAGTTGGCAATGTCTCTTTGGAGAAAGACCAGGAAAATGCTCCCAAGCATCTCTGACAACTCCAGGAGGTCCGAGAGTTTGGTCGAGCCCGTCAACTTGAGGATGCAGAAGAGTACGATCGTTACAGAACAGATGGTGGCAGCTGTCACACCCCACGTCCAAGGCGAGAAGATGAAGACGTAGGCCCAGAGGTCAATGGCTGACTTGACCTCCCGAATGGGGACGTTGATAGAGAAACTGAAATGGAAGCAATCGTGCCAATTAAGTTGGACCTAATTTGAAGGGAGAGTGAGTGAAGAAGTGACTTGACTTGCCTCTCCGCAAACAGGGGGAATCCGAAGTCAATGACCGAGGACCTCTCCATGGAGACGGTCAGTGGAGCAACTGAGATGTCCGCTTTCTGGGCTCCCAACTGTCCAATAATACCGTTCCAAGTGCCGTCGCCCTGGATGATTCCGAAGACACCGTCAGGGGGTGAAACGTAATGGCAATGGAACTCCGTCTGCTCCTTGAGGAAGACATACTTGAACCTGGACGTGTGTTACACGAGGCAGAACACGTACCTGGATCTGTGCCCACACGTCAGGGAACACCCCGGATGCCTTGATCACTCTTCCTTGATCGTCATAGTCAATCTCGGACAAAACAGGACAGGGCCAAAGAATAACTGTCAAGTTGAGGCCTTTGAGGGAGCTTTTTCTCCTTTCCCAAATATTGGCCCTGGACGTGACCTTGACCCCGTAGACTGGAGACCATAGCCCAAAGTCCAGCAGCTGAGGCACTCTCTTTACTGCAAACGCCTCGTGGAGCCTGACAAAACCTTCCTCTTGGGTCTCGTAGGAGAACACCCTGCTATCCAGCCTCAGACGTCCATGCAGAGCAGGAGTCAGTTTGCTGTGGGGGATCAGCCAAACATGAGCGTTATGCTGCGAGTTCTTGCTCACCACCGACAGCTCCTCGGCCGGGACCGTGGAGCCAAACAGGATCCAGCCTTCGCCGATCGCGTTTTGGGTGGTTCTCCCTTGGAATCTCATGTTGGTGGCGTCCGCCATCTCAGAAGCGACCGTGGCCGTGATCTCGTCGTCCCACGTCTCCGGCATCACGACCAGGGTCTCTTTCTGTCAGAAGTGCCCCATGTCTATCAGGAATTGCCTGGCAATCGCGTATTCCGCTTCTGTCGATGCTGCCAAGATGAAATTCAGCACCAAGTAGCCAATGCTCAGACTCATCATCAAATGCTTCAATTATGCTGTTCTCGGGAATTGAACCAACAGTTTTGCCAACCTCGCAACCTTTGTCTTTCTTTTGGAACTCCCAACTGCACACATACGAAGGGCTCAAACCTTCCAGTCCCGTCGGAGGAGCCTAAAAATTGTGAAATGGTCGTGCAGACACCCGATGAATGTTTTGTACCTCCTGGCGTGGAATAAACTTAATCCATTTGCATATGTGTACGCAACACAAACAGAGGGCTTTTTTCCCCCTCCTTTTTTCTCTCCATGGATGACCCGCTTCAAAAGTCTCCGCATTTTTCGCCCCGTCGAGCTCGCATATTAGCATACAGCACGCGTGCGTGCGTGCGTGTGTGAGCCCGTGCGTGCGTGTGTGCGCGCGCGCGTGAAGAAGCCCCAGTGTGACGCAACGTCGGGCTTAACCTTTTCCCCAAAAACTGTAATCGAGAATATGGGGGGGGGGGGGGGGGGGGAGGGGGGATAAACAAGGGGGTTGGGTGGGGCCGGGGGGCCCACCCCCACCAAAAAGGCGCCAAAATTTTTTTTTTTATTGGGTGGTTAATTT
>JAAUXU010095847.1_pt1 | contig 14598 bp, 11 predicted proteins | sample 7278151 | NCBI WGS metagenome assembly JAAUXU01 (sample SAMN14350113, study PRJNA611818) | marine sediment metagenome | isolation source: surface marine sediment (1.8m) | place: French Polynesia: Moorea | collected 2018-08 | reverse complement strand
GTCTGTCCGTCTGTCCGTCTGTCCGTCTGTCCGTCTGTCCGTCTGTCCGTCTGTCCGTCTGTCCGTCTGTCCGTCTGTCCGTCTGTCCGTCTGTCCGTCTGTCTGTCTGTCTATTTGCCTGTTTGTCTGTCTGGAGTCAACAGAGTAGCTTCTTTGGCTGCCACCACGGATCATCCAGTGCGTGCGTCGGTCCGCCTAGTCCGTATGCCCCAAGCGCGAGGACTGTGGGGAATCTACATTTACTACATAATTCAGGGATCATAGCAATGATTTCGAGGGCGACTTTATTCGCCACTTTGACGGCAAGAGCGAGGGCAAGAGTGAGGATGAGGCGATCGTAGTCGTGACTTCTACGGTGACTGTGAGGGAGTGCATATGGATGACAAGTGTAGGGACGATCGGTCCACGGGTGAGAAGTGCAGACATTTTTGCCACCCTAGTTACTGTTAACGCGAAGGCGCTTTGATTCGTAGCAATGTGAATGTCACTCCTTCAAAGAAATGCTTGCTTGCTTGCTGGGGGAAACTAAATAGGGGGTCACCCTGTCGAGACGTAACGCTTCGAAACTGTGTTTGAGGCCAAAGCACAAGCTGAAATAAGCGATTTCCTTGGAAACTTCAAGGGTGGCCTCGCATGCACACTCGGAATCGGTCAAGAGTGACTGATGGTCCTTGTGTTGACAAGGAAACACCTAGTTACGTTATCAGGTTCGGCGGTTGGAGGATTGACAACTGTTGCACGCATCCAACCCTGTCCTTTATCCACGCTTAAAAGGGCATAATATTCAGCCGCGCAGACCTTTGTCTTTGGTGAGTTGCACGTCAACGTAATACCAGTGGATATTTGCATGCTCTTCCCTCACTGCTAGTGCTCACCTGAGGTCATCTGAACTACGAAGCTATACAGGGTGGCCAGAGAGGATCGTAGTGTTGCTTCCCATCTTGCCGTTCTCATGCACGAGCGGCATCGCCACAGTTGCGCGCCCGTCGGGTTGTTGCGTGCGACGTCGTTGTAAATGAAGCCAGGCCTTCGTTAGTACGTAGCGACAGCCAAACTTATCTATCATGTCAAGACTCCGATCAAGGGAATGCTCCGGCGCAACAAAACACTCGAGCCTCATGACTCCATCAGAGGAATATTCGCTTATGCAGTGCACCAATTAAGAAAGTGACTGAAGAGCATGAGAGTAATGAACCTATGTTAGTTTCATTGTGGGGCGGAGTGCGGAGTGACTTCAATTTGAATTTGCCGCTCTGAGGAAAGAGTTTTGGGGACGCGGTTCTTTTCCTTGGAAAGCTGTAAACTCTTCTGTCAAAGCTTGTTACTCATGCGCTTCGATACCCCGAAGCATAAGGTCACCAAATTCAAAAAGGCAATGCGCTTGATACAAGCCGGGGTCGACTGTCACACCAGCGTCACCGTCACCGAGGTCACCATCCACACAGTCTTCAGGATAGAGAAGGCCAAGCAGAATGACGAGGCTATTGACAGCCAACCTGCAAGTGGCGGGGATGGCCTCAAGGGAAACGAGGCTATTCCGTAAGTCCTAAAGGCCAAGATCCGCGCCGACTCCACAATGGCAGTGCGAACCCTTTCCAACGATTTCAATGTAAATGAGTGCGCCATCTGCACTGGGACAGGATGTGATGCCATCGAGGCCTGCGGTAGCTTTCGGTGGCAGTGACCCAGGCTATGAGTGCATCCAAGCTAAGTAACAGTTCTCGAGACACACCTGCACAACATTTGTTAAAAAAAAGTTTTTTGATGCTCGGTACCATTTTCACTTGGTATTCGAAAGTACCATTTTCAATTGGTATTCGGAAATACCATTTTCAATTCGAAATACAACTCGTATGTTGCTTGAAACATACGAATGTCCGAGTATATATTCCTCGCCACAAGCACTAGTGCATGTATGTTCTCACCAACACTCGTACGTACCACGTTGTTGTGGACTAAAACGCTTGGCTGTCTCCAGTCGCCGGTGATCGACTGCCAGGGAGCCACAGTGAGGTAGAAAAAGCTCTCTTGCACAGTCAAGATACTTTCAGGATCGTCCACATGTAGCAGAGGAAGGACAGTTTTGATCATGGTAGCTGGCGAAAGAGCTTCCGGTGGCATCTGAGTGTAGGAAAAGGATGGGGATTGAGTGCATCTGGTCAGATATACATTAGGATACTGTGTACCTAGTCAACTATATCTACTTACTGTCTACCTCTCATGTCTCGCTGTGTTGCTGCTAGGTTCGCCTGAAGCGACGAGTTCAGCGTCATCCCAAATGAGACCATGTACGTACATATGCGATGCAGACCAATCGGAATGCACTCGAAAGTGCAATCAATTTTGGAGCAGAAAATGTTGTGCAAAAATTTTCTTCGGAGTCCAAAAACATAATTGGGTCCAAAATAGTTCCCCCCTCTGCCAGTTACATCAGCAATTTTGAGAACAACCTCGACATCGAGGGCATCCTGCCAATAGGATGCAATCTCTAGCACAGAATATGGACTTCAGGATCGTTTGAACAAAAAAGAGCAAAGATTCCTAAGATTCGCACTTGGCGCGGTGACAACTCAACGACACTTGAACAGTAGGGTGGGCCCCTTGAGGCGAAGTTCTTTTTTTCAAAATGCACACTCATCAGCAGTTTCGACTGATGTAGAAAGTCAGATCCCGCCAAATCAGACTGACATTGGTCCACACGAAAAGGTGCTACAACGCTGACAAGGTGTTTGATCTTATAAAAAAGTATGCTAAAGTTGAATTTCTGAAAAAAGTACATTAGTACATTTTTGACCAGAAGTATCACATTTTATAATAAAATCTTAATATGGTGACAATAGCATTGACCCATATCCCTCAGGAAAGTCTCTTGCTGCAACACCTTGTCAGCCTTGTAGTTCCTTTCTGTGTGGACCAAAGTCAGTCTGATAGGGTGGGATCTGACTTTCTACATCAGTCGAAACTGCTGATGAGTGTGCATTTTGAAAAAAAGAACTTCGCCTCAAGGGGCCCACCCGACTGAACAATGCATATGAGCAATGTCTTCATCGCCGATGAAGAAAGCCCTCCTTCAAAAGGCTTCAAGTGAAGACCTTCCGGAGTTTCTCCTTCGGCACCTTGACGTCTTTCGCGTACCGTAGTATCCAAATTGGCAGTCAATGTCTGAGTATCTGAATTACACATTTCACATCACAATCTCTATTTAACGAGTTCTACTACAGCAAATGCAGTGAAGTTATCCCCTCGGAAATGGCTTACGGCAAGAAATGTACTCTGCTCAGGTTTCATGAATACCCAGTGGAAAGTGGTATCATGTCACTGAAGAAACAGCAATTGCTCAATTGTCCCCTCAGATATTGCACCACCGGCCAAGTGGCAAGAACTTCGTGTAGAGTGAAAAAATAACTCCGTGTAGCAGGAAACAATGGGGGGGGGGGCAGACTTGATGGGGATGTTGGGGTGGGTCAGGGACGACACTATAGGACACCTGTTCTCCTCCCAGGATCTTCAGTTCTTCCAGCTCTTCAAATCCCAGGTTTTCCTTCAACATCTCAATGAGTTCGGTCTTGTATCAAACTCTCATGGACATTGTTCAAAGTGGCCAAGGTGTCACGGGGGAAAGTTGTTCCATAAGTGACTTTTGTTGTTATGGGACTAACAAAGCTCCAATTCAAGTTTTTAGATGGTTCTTATCTTTTATTGCCCTTTTTTACTGGATGGAGTGTCGAAGACGCAACATTCAACACGCTAATTGATCAAGAACAATTTCGTCGGCGTTTCGTTTCGGAAGCGTCATTCATGGCCAGCAGTTTTATAACGGGTAGACCTGAATATGAAGACAAATATTACTGAATGTAATCTCCTCTCACGTAAACAGTGTATCCCATGCATCAGGGTATGAACCATTAAAACTGGACCTTACCTTAAGACCCAATAACCTCAGATGCGCCATTCTTAAACCAAAAAATGGCGAAGAATCCACCACGGTTCACTGACGTGCACCATGACAAACTCGAATGCATCGAAATATGCTCTGTGGTCATATTGGGTTGGGCTGGTTGCAGAAAATGTTCTTCTGGTACATTGAGTTGAAGATGAGAATGTCAGAAAAGGTCTGTCGCAGAAGTTTCCAAAGAATCCAAATTGAAGAAAAAGGTTTACCTCCTGTTCAGTAACTCTCAAAACTATTGGCTTATGCAGAATGGAGCAAGTGTGCTGTCTTCTTGGGAGATAAGTTTAGAGGTTGACTAAGTTTTCGCAATGGAGTTTCTTCGTGTCCGACACACTCTCCAGACTTAAATCTATGTGATATTAGCTTTGATAAAGGTTTTTCATTTGTCGTTGGCGCAGTCCCATCGTCAAGAGCCTACAAAATTTTCAACGTGCCAATGGTGGTCGTGTTGACCACCATTGATCAGGTCGAGGTGCTCAACCTTTTGAAGTAAGGCACAGTTTTAGTTACAAAAACACAAATGGCCACGTTTTTCAACACCCCCAAGAGGCAGTAATCCGTGGTACAAAATTAATATCTGTACCGGCTATCTGTATCTCTACGTAAATTAATGCCCTAAACGAATCAACCTGAGTGATGGAAAAATTCCTAATAAAAAAAACAAAAGGACCACTTATGAAAAACTTCTGCAGCCAATAACGCCCAGACGTTGAAAGTCTCAAAAACGTAGACAATTTTTAAGTATTTTACTGCTGGCTCTGTTTATGAGGTCAAGCTACACCACGTACACGGCGTCAAAATTGCATTGCTTTTGGTCAAAATTTGAGGGGTGGCCTTGGCTCGCACGTTTGATGACAGTTATTTGTTGGACAAATTCAAGAAGAAAGCTGAAAAGGTTCATTCCGCATCACTCGATGCTTCATAGGTTCTTTGGCAAGTCATTTGTAATGTTGAAAACTGCAAAAAGCATGTTTTCGAGGCGGTCCATAGCCACAGCTTACAAATAATTTAGAAGTTGCGTATAAGACTTCATTTAATAAATCCCGAACAAATGCTTACCACAACATCGAAAGAGACCTCCAAAAAGTATGGATATTAAGAAATACGCCAATACAGTCCGGTTATAGTCATCAACTCGAGACCCAAGGTTTTGATGACTGTAACCGATATGAGTAAAAACAGATTTTACTACCGAAGAAGTTTAATTGCGTATCTTTAATGCAAAAACTCATATTTTTTGGCTCTATTCCGCTTGCAGTGAAAGCAGAAGAAAGTAAGCAAAATGACACCTTCGTACATAGAGTTTCCAGCAAGTCACTGTCCTCAAGGCTTATATTACCAACAAAAATCCAAGTTCTTGCGGGCAACTTCATTTTTCTGCAGCTAACTTTACCGTAAGCATGCATAGCACACATATACTTGATACTGCGTAAACTCGATGTCAAAATGGAGCATTGAAAATGTCTCAGTATCCGGCCCGAATCTTTTCTCGGGCATATTGAAATAATTTCCCCTAAGCCATAATAGGACTGTTTTCTGCTTCCCATCCCTGATCCGCATGCAGTTGAACCGCATGATGACAAATCTGCACGCAAGGCCACAGAGATAGAAATCTGGCAAGATAAGTGTACCTCGCATGCTTGTCTTGGATCATGCCAGACTAATGAGTTCGGTTGTAGCACAGTCACTACTACACCCATATGTGACTTTTGGCATGACGAACCACGGAGTAACGGGACTCTACCTACGTGCGATCCTGAACGTTTAGCAAATGTACGCGTGTGCTACACTTGACGCCAAGTCGTCGCTTTGCTGTCTGCTTTTTTAATGGGGGAAGAACGTACAATTGTTTGAGACTGTATACTCGGAAATCACTATGCAATATGTACATACCAAGGAAATGTCTCTTTTACCCGATGTAGAACTGAACGAAGGAAATATGAAAGGAAGTGCGGGGAGTGATTCACGTCATGAGTCGAATTTATGCTTGGTTCGTTGAAGATTCAGGGTCATAGACTTAAGATTCACCAAGGATTCAGTCATGAGTTCGAAACTCAGGGCGCTTCGACTCAGCGCAAGTTACCAAAAGTACATGCATCTCATGTTTCAAGTTTTGATAGGAATACATGTGCAGCAAAATTTTGCACATTCTAAGAAATTTGTCTTTTTGGTGCTGCCTCCCAAAATCATGCCTGCAGTCACTGGTTATGTGGTTACTAAAAAAGTGGTTGTCAGAAGCAACAGCTTTCACAGTTCTTCATCCAGTGCCTCCTCGTGGTCTATGAAGGCTCCGGTGTAGCAGGGCTCACAGTTCACGCACATGCAGCAGTGCTGCCTGACCTGCAACAAGTGCAGATACAATTCAGAGGCAGTCACTACTCCGCAAAAGTGGGTCCCAACAAATTTGCGGAAGTACAGTTTTTGAGCAAAAGTAATCCCGCAAAGTGTGCATAATCAGTTGAAATGATGAAAGCCCCCCTTTAACCCCCCTCCCCGGTCCTCTATTGGTCAAGCTGTAAAAAGCCATGATTATTCAGTTATGCACACACTGGACTTGATAGTTTTGTCAGCAAGTCCGAAGAGTCGTCAACCCCTGATGTGTCGGGTGGCTCATATTTAGCTAGACTCAGGAAACTGTAAGTAGCTCGATTATTCGAGCACCAATAGAAGGTGCACTTCTTCAAAAACTTCTTCGTGTGAGTCAGAACACGCCTTTCCCATTACAACCCTACTGCTATTTTACCATATTCTGCAGAATGTGACCACGTCGGACGCGACCACGTACAGAGTGCGACCGAGTAGAATAACAGTCAAACTTCAAGCAGTCCGCAGTTGGTGTAGACTTAAAAACCACCGCAATGCCCCCAACACGTGGGGCGTTACAAAAACTTACGGCCCAAACGCCTGAGATGCGTTTGATTCCCTCCAACTTTTCCGAACAATAATGTTTCCCATAATGCTGCTCTGGACCCTGTCTCAAGAGTTACAATCAGCAGGTCTGAATGTATTGTTTGAAGTCCCAGCATCCGCAAAATTAACCGAGAAGTGTTTGGTCAAATTTCTACGGGAGACTCGGGCGTGTTGTCAATGGTACCACCATGACCGGTTGTCAGTAGGGACCCAAGGACCAACACAGCGACGGTGACGCCGTCGTTGGCAGCTGCGGTGACCTTGGGGGCTTTTTATGCAACCCGGCCTTTTTCTTGTTCCTCCTCTCTATGTTGGCCCCGCACCCAAACCCTCATTATGCCGTGGGCCAAGGCCCACCACGTCGGCTTTGATCTTTCCCTAACTAAATGTTGTACATGTGTTGAGATCGTCTGACGTCACACTGAAAAAGCTTCTGTAGCCCATACCGAATCCCGAGATCTCTGCTGAACCGCACTGTGGTCAGGTGAGCAGAGATCTTTAATTGTCTCTTGTTCCTCACAGGTGGGAAACTTCCTGATAGTGATATCAGTGGCCTCGACCCCCAAGTTGCGCACAGTCACCAACTGCTTCATTGTTTCACTGGCCGTTGCAGACTTCCTCGTTGGCTTGTGTGTGCTTCCCCCGGCCATCATGATGTACTACACGAATGGTAAGAACTGATGTGTATGATTCTGTGAGATTCTTTCAGCCTCAAGGAGTCGTGCGCCAGACAAAAGAGTCCCTTGGATTTCTACCAGCTTTTCAGAACTTTAAACAACACTTACATTAAGTGTCAATGCACTCCATGGGCTTAACTCTACGTTATGTCACTCTAATCCGCCATCAACAAGCATCGAATTTCCAGGACTTTGATGAGACAAAAGAGGCGTCCCTACGAACCCCCAAGGTCTCTTTTTCCCCACTCCGCATAACATTTCCAGGCCCTCGTGGGGGCCTTGAGAACCGCTTGGGCAGTGGGCTGGTAATGACCCAGGTGATAAAAGTTCCTGAAGAGTTCAAAAGAGGACACGCTTTGCCTGGAGAGAAAGTACACGTGGGGGATTTCTTCCTCTAGATCATAAGAGGACTCTTCACACAGGACGAAGTGTAATTTAGACACTCTATTCTGACAGAGGCTGTGGCACAGGGAGATATGCGTAACTGACGGGTGCTTAGGGAACTGTACGAGAGACAATCCTCAACTCTATGTTACGCTGACCAAAAACTTGTGGCAAGAAATATGTTCTTAAGAACGAAAGCAACTTCAAGGTGGATGATTCGCTATCGCGGTCAAGTAAGCCTTCTTGCTCAACAGATGTTGCAAGTTTGTCATTCTACTGCTTTAAGGAGTACATATATAAGGACATTCGCTTTCGCGCTACCCACTTTGTTGGGCAGAAAGAATGGCAAAAATGTAAATTGCCATGTGCGTGTCTGTCCGTCTGTCTATGCACGTGCTTCGCACTCGTAGGCCGCACAAAATGCTGGTGAAGCTGGAAATCAGCCGCCCAAGGAAAAAGGTAGAAATGGGCCGTCAAAAAAGCTAGACATCGGCCGCGCAGAGTCGCCAATATCAGTAAAGCTTGAAATCAGCCCCGCAAAAGCTGGAAATCGACTGCAAGAGCTCAGAATTGGCCGCAATAGCTAGAAATCGGCAGTGAACAGACACCCATTCACACAAACAGACAGACAGAGGTGCCGTGTACGGCCCTCGCCCATTATATTTTAGCATATGGCGTCATGGTGTGCATAAATACATAAAAATGTCCATGAAGCACTGAATCCTGTGAACCACTTGAGAACCCCTGCGGCTACCAGGAAGAAGTTTACGTCAAATTAAAGCTAAGGAAAGCTCCCCAACTGATGCCAGAATGCTTGGCATGTCTGGCTAATAGATCACCACATGTAAACACCAATCTCAGGGCTTTGAGTACCATTTGTAAATATATCTAAAACTATAGAAGAGTCTGTAGCAAACGCTCAGTTGCTGAAACTTCTGATATCGCCAGTTGCTGCTCTGCAGCCATGACCATTCAAGAGGCAAAATGCGTTATCCGCAGATTTTGGTTCAACGGTGCAGCATTTTCATGGAAAATAGGACCTCCTTCTCTGAGCTCAGCCACAATTCAAGAGGTGGCGCGAGCTGGAGAAGTCACTGAAGGAGATCCCAGATATGAGCTTAGACTCACAGGAACATGGCTTTCCTCATGGAAGATTCTTCTTCAAATTTCCTGCCAACCATTAAATTGTACGATTCAGCAGAGAGAACTTTTGGAACTTCAATTATAGCATTTTCGTGAAGTTTGGACAGAGGATGTCCCGCTGGTGAGCCTGATCCATTTCTACCCCGGGCCTACGTCTGTCAATCCAGCTGTTTCTTTCTTGCCATTGAGAAAGTTTTCACATGATTTTCACAATGTACACAACTGAAATCCATGAGAAGCGCCGCAAGTTGCTGGAGAGGTTGAACCAGGCTGTCGTCAAGGCCAACGAGGCTTCTCCAGTCGCTTGTTCCCGTACGTTGCAAAGTGTCAGATGCATCTGCTGTCGATAGTTGGATATTACGAATGTGTATGTGATATGTGTAGGTAAATGCAATATGTAAAGGGACTTATTCGGATTATGTGGCTTAATATAAGGTTTTTTTTTCAAATTTAGGGGACTTGAAAGTGCACTACATAAGATTTGACAGAGCATTTCACGCACGTACAGGGTGCAGCAGGATTAGTTTCCCATTAGAAAATGATTTGTAGTTCTAGTGCCTCAGCAACGTATAAAGCAATGTTGACAGTTGGGAAGCAATTGTCGTTTTCCATGAGTAGGGCCAGAAATTTTGTCGCAGACTTCTTATATCACTGCTTTGTCTGTTTTGAAACTAGTGGACTTCATTCAGTACAGTGGTACAAGGAGTCCATGGCTATATCCGAACATAGTCCTGGTTACGAGACTACCTACATGTAAATAGTTTAAGTGAACTAACTGACTTTGCTCCTGACAAGAAGGAAAATGAGCAAGTCAACATTCAAAATGCCGCTACTTCAATAAAATGGAGGAGGTAGCAAATCCAGAAGAGAATCAGTTGTACTATCAACAGTTGCCCTAACATTTAAAAGTGACCTTGAAACAACACTTTTTTGCAAAATATTTAAAAAAGTTCATACTGCTTTGACTCATTTTATTTTTTACGTCCTCAGAACTCTTTATTGGGTATAAAAAGTGTAGCACTTCAGCTGCTATTTCAATTTGAATGGCAGCTTTTAAAAGTTTTCAAACTACAGCATATAAGTGTCATTTTTTAGTAAAAGAGAAGCATCAAAGTACGTCGGACGTCTCCTTTTGGTGAAAGTAATTTAATAGGATCCTCGATGAATGCGGTGAGTGTTAAGAAAAAGCCAATCCTGCTGCGCCGTGTATAACTCACCTTGCAAGATGAGATCAAGACTGTCTCACCTCATCTCGCATATTTGAGGGACAAATCCGTCCCTACAGAGGATCATCCCTGACAGTGTGTGACAAATGCCAACTTTAATACACCTTTGGCTACCAAAATCTCTCATGGGAGACTTTCAATTTTAGAAATATAGAGGGAAAAGACTGCTTTTATGAAAAAGGACACGAATGCGGTGACGAGGAACAATGGAGATTGAAGCATGATTTGGTGCTGCCGCAAAGGGCTCTTCACCCCCTGAGGCTATGATGCCCTTAGCTCATCAAAGCTTGCCTGCTGCCATGAGGGTTTGACTGCCTTAAACTTCGAGCTGAAAGTGAAAAGCTCAGTTGCTCTTTGGGGTCTTGTGCCATTTGATGACGCTAAGGATGTCATCTATGAGCTTAGTGAGGACGTCTCGGATGGCGATGATACTTGCATTGTGCACCCCAGTTTGAGTCTCTTTGGCTCAACCTTTGTCAATGGATTCGGAGATTGTGTTTCCTGTGACGCCATGGAAATGTGGAATCACCTCAGTGCAACTGGGAGGGTTGGTCCTTGCAACATCAATGCATGCAACTCTCTGAAGTCGCAATTTCTTCATTAGCATCCAAGCACCTCGTGAATAACGTGGGGAAAGAAACTGCACTCAACAGACTCATCCCTGGTCAAGCTTAGCCTGGACTGTGGTAACTCCAGTTTCCACAGCACTTCTACCTATTGAATCTTATCTTCCCTAATTTCCATAACTGAAGTTGATCTTAAGCACTGCTAGTCTTATCTGGGGAAAGCTCGAGTCGAGCACCAACGTCTTGGCACTCTCACATGTTTTAGTTTATTCTGCCTTAAAGAAAAGTTGTGTACTCTGTAATCATGTTATTTTTCGTTTGGACGGAGCTGGCATTTGCAGATGTAATCTCCCCCTCTAAAACGTTCCCGAACGACTGATGTCTTTCTCGATGCACAATACCCTGATGCACATGAGGCAGTTGTTGGTGAAGTCGGCATGCTACTTCGGGCTGATCCCAGGCACCTGAGGTGTAGCTGCTCCCTCTGTAGACGCTGATTGAGCCGCAGTCTTCTAGGCTGAACTCTCCGGGACGAAACCTGTGGGTCCTCCTCAGGACCCGAACCGTGAGCACCACTTGAGTGAGTTCAGTATAACACTGACCACGAACTGACTATACTGTTTTTGGTACTTTGCTTTTAATTTGCTTGTTTTGCTCTGTGATTCTCGGTTGCGCAACATTTCGTCACTTCGACATTCCCTCACTCCAGTCGCTTTCTCACTGTGACACTGTGGAAACTCTTATTCTTTGTTTCCCAATTTTGCGTTTTTTCGCTCCCATTGTGTATGGTCGGGAGGAAAGTACCACGTTATTTCCCTGAAATGTCCTCCTCGCTGACGTCGTCCTCCTCCTCGCTGACGTCGACCTCCTCGCTGACGTCGTCTTCCTTGCTGGCGTCGTCCCAAGTGCACTCAGATGCTCCAAAATTGACCTAGCCTCATATATTATACGTGCTTTTGTACAGAAATCTGCACAGCGCCAGCACCAGAAGGTCTCCATATAAAGTAAAAATTGGAAATCGGTAGTAGCGACTCAGTTTATCGAACTATTGCCCTTCTTGCGTCGAGGTTACATGCCCAGGAACACTTCAGGCTGCTTAACATTACTGAGTCCGCAGACGTGAGCGCTGCTATGTGTCATTATTGTTTTGCCAGTCCGACGGCCTCGGCAGTAAAAAAAAAAAAGGTCTGATGTTGTTGGCAAAGCCTAAACTTCCTCCGCCAGCAAAGATGCGCAGTGGAAAGCCAACAAAAACGTCGGTCTTAGAAGCGAGGCCGGCAATCCGTGTTTATGGCGTCGGCTGCGAATAAAGTCGAGGCCGCACAAATTGGATCCTCGGTCGTCCTAAATGACATCTGAGCGATCTCGGCTACCAACAACTCGAGGAAAAGCTGTTTTTTTCTCCGATGGCACAATCAATTTTCCATGCACCCTTGTCCGATCGACACCGGAGCACACGTGAGCCGTCCTTGAGCACATCCTGGTCCTTTTTTTCCGTAGCTTTTTTGCCAAAAATGTGGCAATACACTGGCGGAGACACAGTTGTGTCTGGACGCTCCACCAGACATCTCCTTTGACCGTGTTGTTTTTTGCTGTCACTAACGACTACAAAAGGGGAGAAAATCAACTTTTGCCTATGATGTATGTAACACCTATTTATGTGAGGCTGCCGCTTACAAAAGCTACCGTAGACTTGAACACGCACTCGTACAGGCAACGTTTGATCTTTTGCACTCAGGCGTGTGGCTACTCGGTTGGTTGTTGTGCGACGCCTGGATCTCACTGGACGTGATGCTATGCACGGCGTCGATCTTGTCCCTCTGTGCCATTTCCATCGACCGCTACCTCGCCATCTCCAGGCCAATCTCCTACTCCAAGATGCGCAGGTCCAAGACTATGGCTGCCAAGATTATCGCCGGAGTTTGGGCACTTTCGATTCTCATTACTTGTCCTCCATCTCTGGGATGGTAAGTAAAGGGTGTCCACAGAAGTCATGTCATGCCCGGAAATCCAACATTGCATTATATATGACTTGTCTCTATGTGAAAGTAACGTCAGCATTGTTCACCAAGACTGTGCCTATTCTGCTAGGCATCCCAGATTTTGCAGGGTTGATAGACATTTAGTCCTATGACATGGCTTTTTGGACATGCCCTGTTTCCTCGATTAGAAGTCCTGTATGGTGAAGTAGACTTTGATTTAGGTACAACAGAGCTCCTCCAAGTGCAAATGAACAATGAATATACGTAAGGTTTTTGGCGTAAGGTAGCGACTCTGAGCTCTAATGGTGGTTACCCCCTTGGTTACCAGGCTTTAAGAGCTACCCACTACTCCTGAGCAAGGAAATTCGTTTTACCCAAGATGCAAAATTTGACACTGACGTCAAAACGTCAATGCCAGTGTCTATTAGAGCATCACAGCTCGATACTTTTTGTATCGAAAGACCCCAAAACGGGCGATGCTCGATACAAGACGCGATACGTTAAGAATACTCTTCCCACTGGTACATTACCCCAATTTTTTGTGGCTAAGAATGCAGCCAGTCAGAGACGGGTCGGGCCAATCGCTCGGGCCCGGCACGTCTCGGGCCGGAAGAATCAAGCCTGCGAACGTAGATACAATCCCCGGACTCGAGTCCGGGTTTTCAAGTTTTGTTTTTCATATTTAGGCAGGATTATCCTTTTTAAAGTGCTCAGCCAACGATACCTTGACCTCTGTTACTCGACACTCAAACCATCGAGTCAGACTTTAGGCGATGCAACATGCTCGAAATAAGTAACGAGATACAACTAGTATATCGGCTTGTATCGCGATGCTTGGATACACGTCCTATGCAGTGGTCAAGCAGAGTCAGCCGATAAATCAGGCACTTCCAGCAAAGTTTTCTCCGCAGGAGTTGCTTCAATTTTGCTACTCCTTCGATCATCCTGGTTAACTTCAAGTTGAGTAAACTTGTAATAGTAAGTTCGATTCAGCGGGGCAACCACGACCTCACAAGCAGTGAGCGAAAATATGGTCTCTTGATGCGCGACACGAGCGAGAACATAGTTGCTGCTGCATTTTCCATCCTTGCACGGGCTGTCGCCGCTGCCATGACAAAAGCACCTGAGCAAGATACCTTTCCTTAGGTCAGAATTCGGTCGCCACGGTCCCGACGAGAAGCAGTGCCGGTACAATGAGAACGTCGGCTACGTCATCTACTCGTCCATGGGCTCCTTCTACGTGCCAATGCTCGTCATACTCTACACCTACGCTAGGATTATGTGGGTCATCAGGCAGAGGAACTTCGAATTCTACGAGGTGATGACCAAACAGAGCAAGGTTCAAGATTGTTGTGTACAGTGGGGGCCACAAGTGAGCGTACAGCGGCGGAAAAGACGGAAAAGTTGATTTTTAGGGCCTTTTTTAGTTCCAAAATGTGACCTTTTTTGTTAAAGGGGGCCGTCGCCCCCCTGTAATCCCCCCACTGGGGCCGTCGCCCGCCTTTAATCCCCCCACTGGGGCCGCTGCCTCCTGGTCCCCCACTGGAGCAAGCCCCCCAGACCCCCAGTTTTCCCCCTGCAGTTTTGTTGGTTCAAAAGTCAGCATGCAACACTTTCACGCATCATAACTTCCTCAATACTGCAGCTACGCAAATTCTTTTGACATCTTTGAAAAACTTGAAGCCTCAGCAGTAAAACTTATCTACTCCACTTAGGATGAAAATCAATGTATATGGCAGTGCTGGCCATTTTGTCCAT
>JAAUXU010007832.1_pt1 | contig 14603 bp, 20 predicted proteins | sample 7278151 | NCBI WGS metagenome assembly JAAUXU01 (sample SAMN14350113, study PRJNA611818) | marine sediment metagenome | isolation source: surface marine sediment (1.8m) | place: French Polynesia: Moorea | collected 2018-08 | reverse complement strand
TGGGAAAAGTGCAGCAGCGAAAGCGACGAAATTATCGTCTCTTGTCTTCTTTTCCCATCCTGTTTCCGCCAATTTGCACGAAATAATTTGGCCTCCTTCCTTCCAAAAAAAAGGAGAAGAAGGAGCGGCGTGGTTATTAAAAACTCGTCTCCAATGCACCTCTCGTATTTTCCCCTCATCTTCTTTTTTACTTCCTTTATACGTCATTCACTTCCCCCCGCACGTACCCAACCGGCGGTGTCTGTTATTAAAGGTTGTCAGAATATTCGTTTTCTCATTTTTTTGCGTTACCTGTATTTCCGTCTGCTTCCCGCCAATAAAAAAACCGTCAATACTGTTGTTTTTTCTTATAAGTCGTTTTTTCAGTCGTTAAGATGTGAATTACCACTATTTTTACTACATTGGTGGAACGTCCGTTTGGAGATCGTTGGTAACGAGTATTTTATTAAGTCGTCCAAAGGATAGTAAATTCAACAAAACTTGTTACCAACGACAGAGTGGACGGGTTTATACCATAAAAGCCATCGACTACCATCCTTTGTACGTCTTTTTGTAGGCTGTCGTAAAAGCAGTGCACAACGACTTCTTTGAAATTGTTCCTGCGTCCCAAGTGACACCGGAAAACCCGTCCGCAACCGCTTTTTTACGCCTTTTGTTACATTGTGATGTATCATTACATCTGAAAGCTGTCCGCAACCACTTTTCTGACTACTTTGTAGCAAAGCCGTCCACAACGTCCAACTCAACTACCAGTCCAGTCCAGACCCAGACTCCAGAGCCCAATCCTCCAGGAGCAGTGGCACAAATTAAGAATGAGTAACAGAAATGGACTCCCAGCTTTGACTATAGAGCCGGTAACTAGACGAGACAAGATACAAGACACTGTAGAGGGTGATCCAAGATTGGTGCAATTTTTTTGAATTTACAGTATATATTTTGCTATATATCACAGCACTTATTGACTAGAAAGTTGGTATTGACCTGCTGCTCGCAGTGCCATCCAGGGAGTCAAACAGCGAAAAAAGCTTGTACAGGTAGGTACAGGTAGGTGCTGCCACCTATAATGAAAGGAGGAAGGAAGAACAGCTGTAAGCTGACCGGGGTTTATCTGTTGGGCTCCCTAGATGGCACAAGCTATTTATTTTATCATGTTTTATTATAAAAATTAAGAGAGATTGATGTCTTATGGTCCCCTTATTCCCTTCCCATATTAGGCTATTCCCTTCCTTCCTTCTTTTCGCCTTGTGCGCGCACACTGTTTCTTTCTCCGCTGTGGGGAGGACGTCGACGAAAGTAAACAGCCAAAAAAGCCACTATTGTTAGTATGCCTCATATTTGGCAGGTATAATTCGGTGACGACATGTAAGTAAGAACTGTATACATCCGTCCTATTTCCAAGTTTCAGTATCCAATTTCAAAATTTAGAACCGCTGGAGGGACAATTTAAGTCACAAGAAGAGCGCATGGAAAAGGCCTACGTACATGTAACTTTTGACTATATAATTCAAAGCGTGTTTGATATAGGTCAAGGTCCTGGGTGGGAGTGCAAGTGGAGCTCCACTAAACAAACGGCTGCACTCCCAGAAGGCACCAGTAGAGTGCCCCCACCCCCTCTGAAAGTGGAGTATGTTCCATGGAGGGGGGTCGACCTGCTTTTTTTGACAAGAGATGGTTTCGAGGGGTGGCCGCACAGATGGTATTTTCCAACGTTCACCCAAAAATAATACCAGCAATTGACCAATCCGTGGCGTTGCGTGTTTTTGAGCGCACCGGCGTGCGCGTCCTATTCTGGTGGGTGCGCGTCTTTCATTTTCATCGCCCATTTCGAGTCCATTACTCGAACCGGAGAAACATTTACGTCACCAACTCAGGACTTCTCACAATTCCCACATTCTCGGGCACTCATCATCTCATCACTCGTCTCATCATTGCCAGTCTCTCCCTTCCATTTTTGGTCACCCGCTCCAGCGCCCGACTCCCTACCATTGCAGTACGTTTGCCACTCTTTGTTCTTGTTTGATCATCTCAACCTACCATACAACTGACAATGTCATACTCACACATTGGAGGTTGTACGAACAAGGGAGGGCCAGACAAGAACAAAGAATGGAGGCAGTGTGGCTGCTGCTGGGGCAGCGGGAAGGTCAAGTGCGAGGAAGGCATTTGCCACGCCACGGGTAAATAGGCTTTGACTGATATACATTCCAAATAACTTTTATTTTTTCTTAAATTAATTAAAGGTGGCCATCGACCGTGTACCAAGCACAAAGTTTATGGCTGTGACCAGTACCCCTGTTACAACCAGAAACTGGTGTGCAAAAAATGCCACGGCACACAGCTTGTCACGTGCAAGCATTGCAGGGGTACTGGTCGCAGGTACGTCGATAAAACAAAGGGATACTGAGTTTGACTGATGGAGGAATGTGGAGACACACATATACCCCTGCCGAATATGGCTTTATTGTTCTTAATCAATGAGACACGAAATTATTGAATAAAGGAGAGAAAGAACTGGAACTGCAATCACGCGCTCGTATTATTTTTTAGTTACACTTAAACGCAGTTTTGTTTAAAATCGAGAACGTCTCACGGGGTGGTCGCAATGAGAGGTGGGCTTTTATTGAATTTGCTTTATTTTACTTTTGTTCGGTGGTAGTAAAAAAGTTACGAAAATTGGCTTGTTCCGGTTTTATGCATGTCGATCGTCGTCGTACGTTACTACATTGGTGTTTACGAGTTTACGACTGGTCCACTTCTCCCTCCTCCTCCTCCTCCTCCTCCTCCTCCGCGGCTGCCTCTTTCTCCTTTACCTCCTCCTCCTCTGTCCCCCACGGTGTTAGAAAGCAGATGACGTGGTCATGGGTGTGGTAGTGTATGTCCGTCCATGTGCGTGTCTCGATTTTTTTTGGGGTGAAAGATGGCCACATCCAGCTCCAGATGAAGTCCACAGGCCTGTACCATGGATCGGAGTAAGTGACTCTCAGTGTCTGATTTCTGTCCGGCTTGTAGTTTATGTTGATCACGTAGGCAGAGTCCTGGCTCGAGTTGGTGTCTGTGGAGTTGGGGACGATCACGTTGGTGATGACTGCGGAGTTGGTGATGGTCACTAAGTGGACGGTCAGGATGGCGGTCACGAAGTGGATCATTTTGTTCCGGTTCCGTCCGACTCTTTTGTGTGAATGACAAGAAAATTTTCGCAACCGTCGCCGTTGCCTCTGTCCGTCCCGTCCGCGCTTACGAGAAAAAGGCGGACGCCGGTCAGGACGCGCGCCGGGAGAAAAACCAACCCAAGAACGCGCTCCTCCTTGCAGTTACATAGAAGCGGTCGTTGCTGCCGTTGCGACAAGTAAGAAGAATGATCGGCGCACAGAAATTTTTCTTTGCTATCCTCTTCGTCAACACAGTGGCTGGGTGTTTATTAATAATGCCCAGTGATGAGCAGGTATGAATCCAAATTTCAATCTCAGTCATGATCAGGAACAAGTTTTTTTAATCGTCATAGTTGACGGCCGAGACCAGCTCCAGCTCCGCCACCGCCGCCGCCAGGACCAGACGTTCACTGTCTCCCCTCTTCGGGGCTTTGGGGCATGTCATCCATAATCTCAACTCAACATCCTGTGGTGAAGACCTCCCTGCATTGGCCGAGAAGATTAAGAAGGACTGGAGAAAGAAGATGATTGAAAGAATGAAGAAGGGGAAGCTGGAGGCGAGGGAGAAGCAGGAGCAGCAGCAGGAGGTGGAGGGGGAGGAGGGGGATTAGGTTGCTGCGCCGAGCCGAACCACCAACTGGGGCACCTCGCTTGATATATTTGGACAAAATTGAAAATTTAAATCAAATCAAACATAAACTCGTAGCGAAGAAATAAACGAGCTTTTCCGTTCAATCCTGAATTTACTTTATTTTATGTGCGCGCGTTGAGTCCAGAAGGGAAAGGGTTAAGGGTGCCGCCGTTGCTGCTGCTCGTGGTGTTGGTGTTGGTGGGGAGGAGGAGGGTTGGAGGGATTGAGGGAGGGAGGGTTGGAGGGATTGAGGGAGGGAGGGAGGGAGGGAGGGAGGGAGCGAGCGGGGGAGGGAGGGAGGTAGTTTTAATCTCCAGCGTGTCCGCCCGTCTGCCGGTCCCTCCTTTCTTCATTTCCATGAAGGCGCGGGCCCGCAGAGCGCACTTCCAAATCCAATGGGGTGGGCCTCTCTTTTTTTTCAATTTTTCTTTTTCTGTTTCCTCCCTTTCTAGAATCGAACCGATCGTCAATCGTCATTCATCTGTTTTGTCCATTGCTGTATACGACTCATTTTGTCGCTCAAAATGAACTTAACGAAGCTACGCTCCATGCTGGTCCTGCTGCTGGTCGCCGACGCCTTACCCCACATCTGCGGGAGGCCAGCCCTCCTGTCCGTCAACACCTCCAACTCGAAGCAGTTGAGCCATGTCCATGCCTCCACCGTCACCGTTGAGAGGTTGATGCCAGTGGAGAAGTGGCCGCTGAAGTTCATCCTGCAGAGCGACGGAACCCTCATTGGACTGAAAGGCAGTACCCGCTTCGAAACCGGCCTCATCGCAAAGAAAGAGAACGACGACGATGAGCCCTGGTACCGGGGCAACATCGACGTGTTGTGGCGCTGGGCATATCCGGTCAGGCCGATCGTTTACATCCTGGAGCCCCGCAACATCACCCTTCCAACCATAATCGAGGTAAATAAAGAAATTAAAAAACTCCTTTTCATCTGAATGAATGGTTACATAGCGCTCATTTTTTTAATTCAGGTCAGCAAGCCCGGATTCACTTATCAGAAATCATATGTCATGGATCACTCCGCCCACATCGACGCCGACGCCGACGCCGACGCCGACGCCGACGCCGACGCTGACGCTGACGCCGACGCCGACGCCCTTGCCCTCGCCAAGAGAATCGAGAGAATCGGCACCCTGATTCGTTCCAAGAGGAGCGCCGACATGGATCACCGCTACTCCTGCGTCCGCAGCAACCTGGATAGGTTGATGGCATTCAATGGGGACGAGAACGACGAGGGTAACAACGCTGAAATGAAGGCGGCCCTGGAGGCCCTCATCCGCTGCACCCCAATCCGCCTCGCAGTCAGCTTGGTCCACCTTCTGTACCCCAATGGTTTCCCTTTCCCTGACGCCTAAGAAAAAAAGATTCAATTATGTACAGTTTCGGGTTCAACACTTTCTACGATGCGTACTGCACATGACTAATAAACAAACATTGAACTGCACTTTTTTGCCGCTCTCAATTCCTCCCGGGTTTTTTCGAAATTTAGATTAGAAAATTGATTAGATTACTATTAGATATCTTTCCGTTATCGACGATAATATAATGTCAATGTTACAATGTAATTCTGCAATGGTAAGAATGATCTTGGAGGAAAGCTGGTGCGAGACTTCACTTTCAATGCTTTGCAAGAAGGACAGTATAACAAAGCCGCCGCCGCCGCAATCATTTCCAATGTGATTTTTTATGTTTTCCGCCGCGCTCAGGTTAAAGGCTGAGGAGATGAACTGCTGAAGTTGACTTTTTTCTGCTTTTGAGTGTTGTTCATTCAACTTGTCTTTTATTGTCGCATTTCTAAACACGTAATTAGTACACTAGTTTTGGACGTTTTGAATTTTCATTGTTATTTTTTTTGGCGGGACAACATTCCTTCTAGATGCGTACGTTGGAAAATATGAACTGCTTTCTTCATTTACATTTACTTTTTTTATTTGGTGACCTCTTCAGCTGACTTCTCGGAGTAGTCCCTTACCGCCTCCTCGGACTGCTTCGTGGTCATCGCGTCCGCATTCTTCTCCAACCGGTCCACGAAGTCGCTCGACAGGAAGTCGGGGCGGTCGACGGTCGTGCCGCTTGAACTCGAGCTTCCGATCAGTTCCCCGTTGTCGTTGAAGTAGTACTTGTGGATGTGCTGGTGGACAGGATGGGGAACAATTTATTCAAGTTCAATTGCATATTTCATGAAATCAGTCTCTACTCACCTCGTGCCTGTGGTCGTGGTGGTGTGTGTGGTTGTGGTACTCCTTCTTCTCGTTCCTGATATGTGTTGGCTTGCATCCCCCCACTTCTATGGCTGCGATGAGCACGGTGGCCATGACGAGTGAGACGAGGGCGGACCTCATTTTCTTTGGTGGCGGCGGTTTGTTGGGGTGTGTGGTGGGGTTGTTCGAGTTTCTTGGTCTGCCACCGCCGGGTAAATGATCTGAATTGGAGTTTTCCCTTGGATTTTATACCTGTTCGGATTGTGCTCGCTACAAAGTTGGAATTCATTCCTTTTTTTCGCGCCGCTCGCACAGGGTATTAGAGAGAGGGAGAAGGAAAGAAACGTAGAAAGGGGAAAATGGGGCGGGGGGTTGGCGGCGGATGAAGAGGATGATTCAGTTATGACCCTGACGTCTACGTAACTACAAGCAGCCCCAACATGATTGCCCGCGTCGGCGTCTTCCTGATCTTCGCCAGCCTCTGCTGGCTCTCCGACGCCCGCGCGGCGTTCTCGTCGACGTCCAATACGACGACTGCTCTGAACACCACCATTTCAAATGAGGATTTCAACCTTTGCACAGTTAACTACACAAGCTACTCGCAAGCCTGGCACGTCTGTAGGGACACCTTCAATGCGTGTCCGCCCTCCCACCCAGGCCGCCCAAGAAGTATTTTCGTCTGCCATGTCGGAGAGAGCATCATAAATACTTACATCTCGGTTTTCGGTGGTGAAAGCGTAAGTCCACAATGAATCGTCCGTGAAGCTCTTTAGCTTGCTATAATTGTTTTACACTTATACGTTAGGTCCCCTGCTCCGTTGCCCAGCAAGTTCAGGTCCTCTCGAACACCGCAGCAGATCACCTCGAGGCAATAATACGTGCGTTGAAAAAAATCTGCGACGGTGACATTAGGCACTTGATGAAACTTTCGTTTCGTTCGAAATCCAAAGGTACGGTTCGAAACTGACTGATGAACAGTTTGAACACTGAACAGTAAACACTGAAGACTGATCCAAAAAAAGAGTAACTTCTAACTTGTAACTTCCTATTTTTTAATAAAAATTCAAAATTAATTATTACCGATGTACGAAATTGAAGTGTGTTAGTTTTTGATTTGGAAATAAAGAGCCGAGAGGACTGTTACAGCAGAAGAAAATGTCTTTCGAAACACTGCCCGACTTGATTCTAACTGAGATCTTACATGGGTTGGAATATAGGGACATACTATCGCTTGCCGCCACATCGAAAACTATGAAGGATCGGGTCAAGCGCTACCTCCAGTTCAACCGGCGCGGGAGGCGAAAGGAGGTGTCTTTCTGGGTCGGAAGCAAAGCGGAGAGGGATGAAAATGGCTTGTCTCTCGTATTGCCTTGGACACGCGATCTTCCCTTCGACAAGTACAAGGAGTTGATCACGGCTGTGAGGGATGGAATGGTGTCGGCAGCAGAGGTCAAGTCCTGGGGCAGCGAATCAGCTCTCTCGTCTCCTATGCCACCTTGGATGGATGACTTAGAGGGGCTTGTGGAAAAAACTATTTGCATCGGGCCCTACTTCTTCTACGGGATTGAAAAGTCTGGGGATGATAAGTGGTTCTACGCCTTCTGCGCAAGAAAGCACACAGGAAAAAAGGAATGGGCTGTCAAGGTTACAGAGCAAGTCCAGTCTGGAAGCCGCTTCTTCACCAAGACATCAAAAGGGTATTTCTTTGTCGGCTACGTAAATGACGAGGGGGAAAAGGAGGGCCTTTTTCCAGAGTCCCATCTGGTGATTGTCGTGATAAGGAATGGGGTTGAAATTTGCCGCAACATGGAGCTGAAAATGTTCCAGTACTCTGATATCAGGTTTGGAATCAAGAAGAGGCAGCTGGAGATTATGGAGTCGGACAAGCACCAGGCGTTTATTTCCAAGATATCGCTGGAAAATTTTAACGTGGTGACTGTGAACAGGAAGATTGTTCTCCAGAAATCGATCAGGCCCCACCGAGTAATCTACTTCTGCCGTGAATACCTGGTGGCTGTAGAAGAGTGCTTCGTATTTCACCCAATGAGGCCACGCTGGAGGGGAAAGATACTGCTGATCGACAGGGCGACGCTGGACGTTAGGAGGGTTGACGAGTTTGACAACAAGGCGTGGGACTACGAAGGGTTCACAAAGGACGGCTTGGTGGTGATGTCCAGGAGGAGGACGCTCCCCTTTCCCAAGGAACTGTCGGTGGAAATCAAGCTAGTCGCCCCATTTGATGCAACATATGTTAGGGCAAAGATTGAAGGGTTGAAAGGACAATAAAAATAGGGGATGGAGTGGAAATCGAAAACTTTTACTTCGTTGCCTTGGCTTTGTCTTTTATCGGATTTTTTTTCTCGGCGCGAAACGGATAGGATAGGATAGGAGGGTTCTCTTTCTTACAAGTGTTTTTTTCTTATCATTTATTTCCTTTGTCGATATGCCGATGTTGAGCAATATAAAAGTAAGTTTATTGCAGAAGATCATTCAGCATGGAAGGGAAAAACTAACTTGCACTACTTTCCGTCTCTTTACTTCATCCACTACAACACATATAAAAGAAATTTATTGCAGCGGATCACTCAGCATGGACGGAAAAACTAACTTGCACTACTCTTTTTTCTTCATTCACTACATTTTTCGTCCTTGTTGTCACTCTTCGTTCCTCCTCCTGTTGCTGATGACCCTGTCGAACTCGGAGTTGTCCGCCTCGGCGTTTGTGTCCTCATGGACAAGGTACTCCAGTTGGTGGTTGAGCGCCCTCCTCCCCACCACCTCGACGTATTTGCGGCGGACGAAGATGGCGAACGGGACACTGAGGAGGAGGAGGGCCGAGCCCGTGCCCACCGCCACGTACACCAGGATCTTCAGGAAGGCCACGTCGCCCTTGATGGGGCCCACTTTGACATCGACGGACGAGTTCAGTAGGGCAGCGTTGAGGGGGGCAGCAGGCGAGGAGTCTGTGTTCTGTCGGATACGATGTAGAATTTTTTAGATACATTGCAAATGCGTAAAAAAATTATGCAATTACCTGCTTTTCGTCGGCGGTCATGGCCTCGTAGAGGTCGGGGAGTAGCGTGAAATTATAACTCAGCTCATCCGACATGACCTCCACAGAGTGGTGGACGATTCCGACAGGCTCGCCTGGATACAATTCAAATATTCTATTTGGTTGATACAAACATTCTCGAGATTCTTTACCTAGAAGGACATAATCGTCCAAATTTGCAGAACAACCAGGTGGTACGGTGATCTGCGTCCTTCGCTGGATCCTAATTTGCCTCATGGGCTTGCCCGGACACTTCAGCTATAAATTAGAAGACAGACTTGGAGAAAAAACTCGTGTATGTGCCAAGACTACTTTAAAAATGTACCGTGGCGACGTTGTCGTCCAAGTCCTGGATGGCAAAGGTCCCCCCGTACAGCCACCTGACGGACTTGTCGCTGGTGTCGATCGTTGTCACACGACAGAAATGAAGTGCTGCCTCGGGGCGGCGTTTCATGAGAGACATCAGGCACTTGCTCTACATATAAAGTCCAGAAAAATCAAGCTCGGAAATTCGGAATTTTGTTTTTTTGGAGGGGGAATTCATAAGTTTATTCACTCACGTCGTCGGGGCCACCTTCGAGCTTCTCGTTGGACCCGTGATCCCTGTTCAAGATGTGCTCGTTGGCGCACACCCTGACTCTAGCATCTACTAGCTTGCACTTGTCCATTGCGACCTTTACGGGACAAGAGAAAAGAAATACACAAGGACCGAAATTGTCAACAACAGCACCCAGAATCTCACCTGATCCAAGGCCAGGTAAGCATTGCTGTGTGATCGGCCGACAAGGAGGTATTCCTTCTTCACATCAATCGACCTGAATTTTCCCTGGATGGGGACGGAAATACCCCTAAAGCGCTGGGCTCTAAAAATGTGTGCCTGATTTGCCAAGGGCACAGTCATCCTTAGAATCATGTTCCCCTTGTTCTCTTCGTCGTCGACGAGCAGAGTTGCCTCTGACGTCTTCAACAATTCGTTTGGCTCCCTGACGAGGGAAACGAGTCCTGCAAATATAGTGGACACAATGCAAAGGAAATTGCGGTAAAATCTGTGAAGTAGCCAAGTAGGCAAGTAGCGGAAGCACCAGGACTGCAGGAGCAGCAGGAGGAGGAAGAGCAAAAGCGCAACAGCAAGTCAGCAACAGCAAGAGGAATTGCGACAGAACGTAACTAGCAAAGACGAACCTTTGTCGTTTGCCTTCTCCTTGATCACCTCCAAAGCCTGCTTGGTCTCGTTTCCATTGAGAGAGCTGGGGTGTATCTCCCCCCGAAAGCCCAGGTAGATGATCTCAGTCATCTAAATGGGAGGGAGGGGGGTGAAAGGGAAAACCGGCACATGTAAAAGTTATACGCAAGGGCAGAGCTTTTGAACGCACCTCATTTAATGCAGCCTCGAACGTTGAAGTGATGTCTGAGATCTCGTTGGTGCCGACAAACGTCTCGAGGCGCTTTAATAATGCAGCGTGCTTGATTTTTTTTGGGAGAGGGAAAAAGTTTTTTTTGTTATTACATTGAAATCCTTTTGCTTAAAAAAAGAAACGCACCACTTTATCGGTGTATGCCGCGTCGTCGCCTGCAAAACTGTTCTGCTTGGCCATCATTACATCCTCATAGTTCTTTTTCGGGCTAGTGACCAACGTGCTCAAATAGTATGAGGCGCCCAACGCCCCTGCGTTGAGCGCGGCGTGTTTTGCGATGGACTTGCCAGGTATCTTGCTAACTGCGCCACCAGCAACACCTGCTGCTTTCTTGGCTGCTCCGAGAACCTTCGGACCATGTCTGAGTACCGGTGAAGCGACATACCTCGCAGTCGCACCAGTCAAGGGGGCAAGAGTACGAAGGGCATTTACAACACCTATCATTCTTCCGTCTCTGGGAAGTTGACCTTCCCCTGGGACCAGTTGGAAATTCAAACTCTCTCGGGAGAGTCCTGGGAGAACGAGAAAACTACATAAAATGTAGAAAGAGCAAGCAAATGACTTCCTCACCTCTAATGATACTGTCGGAGGCATCGCGTAAGTGAAGGGGCTCATCAGCAGTCAGTGAGTTCGGTAGGAAGCCTAATTATGGGACAGCCTGATATTGCTACTTCCATACAGTGACATTGTTGGCCAAACTTGGGCCTGCAGGCATAAAGTCATGGGAGGGAGAGCCAATTTCATGTCATATAGATGGGGAAAGCAAAATTTTCGCTGAATATACGGTAGGGTATGCCAGAAAAAAAAACCCTTGCAAAAAGATCCCATCCTCCCCATCTTCCCGTATTAATCATTTTCTCTTAGATTGGACAATTTTCTTTCTTTCGAGGGACTTGTATTCAGGCTTGTGCGATGAACGCTAAAAGTAACTGGCTTTCGCGAACGGCGTTCATTTTTCGTAACCGCTAAAATTTGAACGCCATTTTAAAATAATTTGTCGTTCATTTTTGTCGTTCATTTTTACTGGTCTTTTTTACAAAATTTTGGATTGTTTTTAGAAAAATCTCAATAAATACCACCTATTTACAAAAATTGGAGCAATTTAAGTGAAAATATATCAAACCAACATACGAAACATATGAAACTTGAACGGAGATCGTTATTTTTGAACTTTGACCGCTAAATTTTTGAACGCGAACTGAACGCCAAAAATTTCCGAACGTGAAATCGAACTGAACGGGGAACTTTTGCGAACGCGCACAAGCCTGCTTGTATTGAACCAGGAGTGGCATTGACGGGAACACCCCCTACCCCTTTACTCCGTCCGTGCCAGCAAAATAAAACATTACCTCCATTTAAGATATTTTCGACCCCTTACAACAAAAGCGGTTCCCATGCATGGTCTGTGGTCCCATTCGTCCCCACCACTACAATCAAAGTATTTCTTGCTTACCAATCATGTAGAGCAGGCTCGCGCATCTGCGCAATACTTCTTTGACGCGGTGTATGGCTTCCTCGATGTTGAGGATGAACCGGGTCTTGTTGAGGAAGAGGAGGTCGAGGAAGCCTTTCGCGTTTCGATAGAGGTCTCCGAGGCGGATTTCCCCCTCGAGAATGCCAACCTCGCTCGAGAGGGCAATGTACCTGGCGAGGAGGGAGAGGGATGTACGTGATATTATTGGGCTGCTCTTGCTGCTGTTCAGGTTCAGGGTGGGCTTGGACATGAGGAAATAGAGGAAGGGGAAAGAAAAAAACAGGAAAAAGTCTGGCAGAACTGCTTTTGGGCAACGCAAACGGCAGCAAGACCATTAAGACCAGCAGCAGCAACAACAACAATGAGACACGGAACGAATAGTCTTACCCTTGGTCGGAGAAGAGGACGTCAGTCAAGGGAACGGAGTCGTCTTCGGCCTTGAGGCAGGGGAGGAACGCCAGGATCACCAACATGATGGCTCGCCGGTGGGCGAGGCCAACCGAGGTCTTGTTCTTGACCTTGTTGTTCGCCATCTCGGTGGTAACTGAGGAGCCGTGATCATGTGTCTCACTTTTTATTGCCTCTCGGGGGACGCGTCTTTCTCTTCGCAGCATCCTCGCTCGCATCATCTTTTGCACACATGTTTCCGAATTAGCGTGTCCGCGAAGAAGGAGCGATTTGAGTCGCGGATTAACCGTTTCTGTTCTCAAGGATTTCCTTTTCCTTTTGCGTGTTTATTTATTTCAAATTTAATTCAACGATAGAATGGTAGCTTTGCAATTCTCTGAAATGTTTGTCACTCTTGCGCCTCAATTCTGTCCTCGAATCTTCTCCTCTTCCTGCCTCCTTCTGTCCTCCGCCCTAATCTGCTGGCCGATGAATTCCGAGATGCATAGCCTGAATTCGGAAAAGGCAAATTGAGCAATGAGATTTATTAACCGAATTCAAAGTTCTAATTGAAAATGAAGGTGGTCACACAAATTACATTACGCTACTCCTGCTTCGCAGGGACGGGAGACTCGTGCCGCAAGGGTCGAAGTATATGTCGCACACTTTTTCCGGTAGTCCAATTGGGAGGATCTGTATGGACTCGATTTCTTTCGGGGCGACATAAGGGTGCTCTTCCATTGCGGTCATGATTAGCTGCTCTTCCGCTGTAAGGTGCCAGCGCGAAATCCTTGATAGCCCGCACAGGTATCTGGGTGAAAGCAATGTATCACATGAAGTGCAATACTGTCCGAAAGGTTAAGTTTTAGGCCCTTGATCTTACCTATTGATACAGTTTGTCCTCTCTTCTTCCTTTTCGAAGATGGTTGCACAGGGTGCTTTCATCTTTGGCGGAGCCGGCGTTGTGGTGGTTGTGGTTGTGGTGACTTTGTTCCTCTTACTGCGTCCGGAGGGCTTGCAGGCGTCAGAGTGGGGGGGGAGGACGGCGAGGATGATGCAGAGGAAGACGAGAAGGTTGGACAGCTTCATGGTGATCGCTTTCGAGTGCTTGTTATGTCAGCGGTTTCGTCGGTAGTTGGGCAATGAACACTGGACAGGAGAGGAGAGGGAGGGGGTGGAGGGAAGGCTCCGCAACGGTGCAATTATCTTACCCCCTAGACCATCATTGGTTTCTAACAACCCTTCTTTTCCAGTGAGGGAGAAAAAAAAGGTGTATTTTTACCCGTCGGAAAAGTAGTAAAGTGTGTATTATGGGGTCGTTGAAAACGCCGTAGCAAACGCCGTAGAAAAAAAACCCATCGGATTTGTCGTAAATTACCTAATAATGCATCGATTAGACGTTTTTTGTATTTACAACATATTGCAAACGTGAAGAAATTTCTCCACGACCGTTGGAAATTTGCCGGTGAGAGTTGGGGAGGTGGGGAGGGGGGAAATCCCAACCGTCGGGTAGAAATCCGACCTGTCGGATTTCGGAGATCCTGCAGCTGCATTTCCCCCTTTTAGTCCCCAGTATCAACTGTCAAGTGTCAAGATTGATTGTTGGTTAGGATCATTTTCTGTGGTGGTCAGAGTCTGACCTATTTATAAGTGTCGGAATACCGAGACCCCTTCATCCGATTCTCATTATCCCTCAGTCCCTTCCGAAACCCACTTACCAACCGTTTTTTTTCTCTGCGGGGGGGGGGGAGATACATGTTCTACGAAGGGATTTCTCGAAAGCTTGTACAATAATCCTGCATTGAGATAAAATCATAGCACACGTAACTACGCCGGTAAAGTATGTGGGTTTATTTTTTTTCATGGACACCTCGTGCACATGTATTGCTCTTCATCGCCGTCCGGGATGGCAACAGCGTGGACTGTTGGGATCTATTTACAGACTCCTCCTTTTGAATTTTGATGGCGTCCCCCGGCCATTAAGACGATTTCTCAATTCTCACAGTTTTCGGTTGGTCCGTTCTTCCCTCGCTGGTGTCAGCTGTCCTGACCTATTTTAGCATTCTGGGTTTGCGGAATTTTGTGATTAACGAGCTCTCGTCTTTCGGGCTGTTTCTATTTATATCTACAATAGTATACCCCAATCCCAAACTGTCGGCTGTTTCAAAGAGGAACGAACGAAAAAGGTTCGTGGTGTCTTTGGGGAAAGATAATGTTATTACTTACAATCTTACATGCATGACTAGTTGACTACTGCTTTTCAAATATGGAATCACATTCTG
>JAAUXU010012476.1_pt1 | contig 14605 bp, 13 predicted proteins | sample 7278151 | NCBI WGS metagenome assembly JAAUXU01 (sample SAMN14350113, study PRJNA611818) | marine sediment metagenome | isolation source: surface marine sediment (1.8m) | place: French Polynesia: Moorea | collected 2018-08 | reverse complement strand
GCACCATGTAAAGTGAACTCAATGGAGGCTGGGAGTCTAATGCTTTATTCCTCTTCTTTTACAGCTGTTGTCCCATGGGACTTCTCTAGAAAGCCCGCGAGCGGGAATTACATATTAGGGGAAAACGAGGGGTATCATGGCGAAGTATAGAACACGATGTAGAATTGATTGGCAATGTCTGCATGGGGCGACGAAGAGGGCCTTCTCCGTCTGTCGTCGACGTCCTTCCCCCCCCCCCCTCCTCGCTGTCTGTACAGTACCGGTATATGTAACGCACGCTGTACCCTGGCCGTGAATTGTGCAGACAGGCGATGTAGGACGACACCCACCTCTCCCTTTGAACCTTGGCTGACCACCACCGCTCAGGGTCTCGCAAGGCCCCCTGGGAGGGAGGAGTAAGTCCACAATGACACCCTTCTGCGTTTACGTTTCCCCAATCTCCGAAAAAAGGAAACTCTTTCGTGATTGAATAAATTGACGCAAGTGCGTCAGTTTTTTATCTCAAGAGGCTCAAGAGTGCCCAATCCCGTCGTGGGGAGCGAGGTGTATGAGTAGACATACGGCTTTTTTCGTTCCTTTCCAGATAGAGCAACCCCATTCGTTCATTCGTTCGTACGCGTAGGAGGAGGCCCGCGGCGCCCGACCTCCCCTCCCTTGGGGTGTGGAGAGAGAAAGCAGACAGACTTTCCCCCAGTCTATTACTGTTAGCCGCCGCCGCCGCCGAAAGATGTACTTTACTTTCTGAGGTTCACCTCTTCTCCTGCTCTCCGGAGGCCTTTTCTCGTTTACCCTTTCCTGTGGGGGTCGTACGGGGGCCAGATTTCGGGAGGGACTCTAATGAGACAGAGAAGGATGGAAGAGAAGAGGGGAAAAGTTTGTTTCTGGGGGCTTTCGGTGAGGATTTCCGAAAAAAATTTGGTTGGCGCTCCGTCACCCTTTGAAAAGTATTACCCTTCCCGCAAAACGTACGTACTGCCCCACGCATAGTGATTGAGAATCAACCAACTGAAGACATCAACTAAAAACCGATTAATTCCAACAATTTTAACCAATTAATCGCTTGATTTCGATTAAAAAAGTTATTTTCTGCAAAAGGGCAAAAATTATGAAATCTCAAAATTTTCCAAAAAAAAATCAGTAATGAATATCATCTACAAACTTGTGATACATACCTTGGAAAGTCTATCTCCCTCATCTTATTTTCTTCAGAAAACTGTTTAGATTTTATCCGAAATTCCTTGGTTTTTCCTTAAAAATTTTATTTGATACAAATATTTTTAATCAATTAATCAAAAGTTGACTTGAATCAACAAAAAATCAACTAATCGATTAATAGGCTCGATCCCTTCCCACGCAGCGCACTTAGGGAAATTGAGGGTAGTAAAAAAGTTTTCAATTTTTGTGAGGTACAGAAGGAAAGCAAAGAAAGCACCCTATAAGAGGAAGAGGAACGGATTTGACAGGTCTCCTCAAAGACAATTGCTTTCTGAACTTATTTCCGAATGGTCCTTTTCTTCTTCTTTAAGGCCGCAATGATTGAATTTCGGTGAAAAACGCTCGAAAAAAGTCCTCGGCAATCCGCTTTGGGAAAGAAAGGAGGAAAATGGAAGAAATATGGCTGGTATACGTTCAATAGAGTCGTCTCTTTTCTTGCGCACACGGCATGAAGGAAACTGTAGGTACATATGGTAGTGCGCAGGTTTTTTTGCGATACCGTTGAAAATCAGGGTCAGATCAGGGTTTTTCGTCTCGTGGGTCTACTTTCTCACCCGGGGATCTGCGCTAGAGATCCTTCCCCAGACATCTCGTTTTTAATATATTTTCCGATGAAATTCTCCGGTGATCTACAAAAAAGTAGCAGAAATATATATTGCTGTTGTTTTTTTTCGGCATCCGGGTTGTTCTTTGGGTTCGTGGGGTTTCTCAGCGGTTTCTTCCTCAAGATCTATTTCCCTCGCTGCAAAGTTCTCTCGTGTCCATCGCTTCCCCCACGTACGTCCAACGATTTCGTGCGTAACAGTCCCAACTCCAAAGATGTTTTTGTTTCTCGTTTTTCGGTTTGTACCCTACATGCAATGCTTGCAGAACAATTATTTCCGCCGTAGACACATTCTGTGGGCTATACAATACATACTTTGATATTTTCCTTCGGCTCAAAACTGTGACAAACATCGCCGCAGAGACGACTGTTGGAAGACAGGCGACGGGTAGGCGCTACTTTGCATAAAGTTTTGAAGCATTCATTTTCCTCATGCAGAGATGTACAACTCTCGACTTTTTTTGCGGCGCATATCAAACCGCCGCTAAAAAAAAGTCTCGTAAAACGTCATGACAGGAGAAATAGAAAAAAAGTGACTTCACCGGTTCCTGCACTTTCTTTTTGTAAAAAAATGTTGAGGGTGTCCGTGGTTTTTTCTCCATTCTTACTAAATGTCAAAAAATTCTACTGCACGACTGCGATTACGACACTATGTGTACGTACGTAGAATTGACAGGCTATCTACGCCCTTTGGTATAAAACAACACCAACAGCAACACGAGAGAAATCCCCCCTCTTCATCCCTCTTCATCCCTGGCCCTCCTCCAAATTTCCGCCGCATCCCCTCCTCCTCCTCCTCCTCCTCCTCCTCAAGTCGTGTACAAAAGCCGATCTTCCCCAGACGACAGGCCACACGAGACGAAAACGCCGCCATCCTGTTCCCCGTCCCCCATCCCCTCTTTGTCCCCGTGCAACAACCGCCCCTTTCGCTTCTCTAGAGAGCCCTTCCCTTTCCCCGCTACAGAGCGAGGTGACGGCGGAGTCCCCCCCTCCCCAAATCCCCGTCTTCCCCCCTCCCCCCTCCGAGAAAGCCAGACGCGGTCGGTCGGTCGGACGGTCGGGGTCGGTCTTCCCCTTACATCGAGGCATCTTTCCGGGCGCAAAAAAGGATCTTCTAAAGTGCAACTGCAAAACCACACATAAATCCCCATCGTAACATTTCAAACATGTGAGTAGAAATGAAAGCTGCTGCCAGTTTTTCAAGTGTGTAACACGTTATTTCACTTATCAGCCCAGCGACTCTTGTCGCTCTCTCTGTTGCATTTCCCTTTAAAAGGAGGGCGGGAGTTCGAGGGGGAAATAGTGTTTGCTGTAGCGCATGTTTCGCGGGCTTCCTACAAATATTTTTCCCATTTGAAACAAGGCATTTTCCGCTCCGAATCCGATGTACTGCGACTGCTCCTTTCCACTGTCCTTTGATTGCCGGGGACAACGTACGGCGGTTGTTTGTTATTCAATTTCACGCATGTCGGTCGCCGGGCCTCTACAGGGTTCTAATAATCTGGTTGGTTTTTTTCCTCAGTAAATTGACCAAACAGAATCAAATCTGCTTTTCTCCGTGATTCGGCTGCAGCCCGATACCTTATTGCCTCCAATCCCCCTCTTTCCGACCTGCATTTTTTGGGGGAGCAGTGTTGAAAATTAAAAAAAGTTTTTTTTCTATGGCGGGCTGAAAGGCTGTAGCGACAAAGAAACGACACAAGAAGCCAAAAAAACTTTCAGACCCAATCTAACCATTGGCCTAAAACAAAGGGGGGATTCTGTTGGGAGGAACCAAAGTTTTCTCCCCTCTTTTGCCGCACAAATAGGGCCCGATGGAGAGAGAAACCCCCCTCTAGTCTAAAATTTGTTCCTTCATTCACGCGGCGAAGCTAAAACCGACGTTTTTTGTTCTTAAGTGGGCCCTTTTCGCCCTTGGTGTTAGGTATGAACCTTGTCAAAAGAGAGTTCTCTGGCGCCTTGGAAGAATTTGAAAACTTCTTTTCATGAGATCGCTTGTGAAAGGCACTGCTGACCAAGTACACTTTTCTTATGTTTAGGGCTGTTACATTATTCTACTGGGTAGCATGCTGGTAGGTAAGTTCAGATCCGAATACTCCAGAGTTTTTTCCAGGCCTAACATGCCAGGCTTAAGCGCTGAGCATTTCTTTGTCCCCCCCCTCTTTTCTTGTAAGCGGTGGAAGGGGAAATATTGTAATTGATGGGATCCGGCCATGCCAGGCTTTGCTGGTCTGCCATGCGAGGAGTGGATCGAAAGCTCCTTCGTCATGGAAAAGAACAATATAGTTGCTCAGGGAGGGTCACGCTCACAAATTAGAAAGCAAGCAACGAATGAACCTTTCTACCGTTACGGCTCTGAAAAACATTTGATCCTACTAATATCTGCTCAAGTGGTTTAATATTTTTCGCCAGCGACTACTAAACCGCTAATTTATTTTCCTAATACACAATATGGCCGCCGAATTATATGACTTTCTGTGAAAAAATGCCTTATTTGCAGGTCTTCTTCGCCTGCGCCCACCATATTTGCCGCCAGCGGAGACGAGGCAATGTCCAACTCGACCAATTTCCCGTCCTCCTCGGTCTGCCTCTCCTGCCGCCTCCTCTCCTCCTCCCATTCCGACGATCTTTGCCTGTGCGTCGACTCCCCCTCCGCCGCCACCGACGTCATGTCACAGGTCCCAGAGATGCGCGTCACCCTCATCACCTACGCCGTCTGCATGGCATTCGGGGCAGCGGGAAACATAATCGTCCTCGTCGCCCTCGCGATGGGGAAGGACAGGAAGAGCAGGTAATTGCTGAGATTTAAGGCCTGATTAATAAATTGAGGAAGAGCACACCCGACGCTTTGTTCGACACCCCTCGTAACACGGAAAACATGTGTGCACCCCCAATCTCAGATCCACACACACACACTCATTGCCCGCTAGTGACAAAAGTAATCCCTCCCTAAAAAAAAGTCTAAAACAGCTTTGTTCTTCTTCAAGGGAATTTTTCGTCTGGATATTTTTAGGGGCCAATCATAGAAAAATAGAAAAAAGATTGTAAATGGGCTCAAAAATGTGTTCTTTTTATTTTGAAACATGTGTGCAGCCTCAAATCTCGCTTTCCTCGCTAATGACAAAAGTCCCCCCCCCTAACGATAAAAAGTTTCTAAAACAGCTTTGTTCTTTAGGGCGAAATTCGTTCAGATCAAAAGCGAAATGGATTCATTGGGGCCAATCACAGTTAACTACGTATAATTCTGTAAAGTAAATTTTTTTGCTCTAATAATAGATGCTTCCAAAAATGGCCGTAGAGTCCCCAAATTCGCTTGCCTCACTAAAAGTGTATAAAATGTGAGAAAAAGTTTTCTTCTACTAAACGTACAGTGGTACGTGGTACATGTGGGAACAAAGAGTATTTTTTTGCTTTCTCTGTCCTGACAGGACTCCCACCAACGTATTCCTCGCTTCGCTAGCGGTGAGTGCTAAAAAACTTTATTTTGCGTTTTGGAGATCTAGCTGTCTTGTGTGAGAGAGTCCAATCGTCCCATCTGGCATGCAACGGAAAGGAGAGACAGGCATAATAGAAAAAGTTGTTTTATATTGTTGCTTCGCTTTCTTTGTTGCCTCTTGTTGATCCTTTGAACGCAGCGCGAGAACTTTAATTGCCAGCGCACCCAAGCGCATACGAACTCGCAAAAATGTTTTCGCGATAGAGCAAATAGCCCTGACGACGAAACTTTTTTCTTTTTTTCGTCGACAAGAATGTCGTCTTTTTGCACACTTTACTTTGAACACTATTGAGAACGATTCCCACGAGAGCGTGAGTTCAAAGAGTTGTACATACGTACGTACGTTCGGCGGGCGTACTCCTTTGGCACTTGACGCGGTACACGAAGCAAATACGCACACATCGTATGTCTGTCCAAGGCAATCGCGTTTCGACCTCTTACGATCAAAGCGACTGTGAAGATTTCCATTTCGTGGTCATTTCGCTTATACCTTACTGAACACAAAGGGAGAGTAGCGTTCGTACCGCCGCGAGAGGAAGTTAATCGAAGGCTGCCTCCCTCCCTTTCTCCCTCAATCCACAATCTCCTTCAGAAAGTACAATTGCCTTTGCCTCTCCCCTCTTTTCTCGATCCACAAAGAGGTAACTGATCGTGCCCACCGTCCAAGATTCCCCTCCTGCCAATCAGCATCTCCTCAGATCAGATCAATCGGCCGAAACGGCTGCTCAGTATTCACTTGGCCGCTATCGCCTTTCCACTGAAACCGACCCATGCAGGCCTGCAAGTGTGCACGTACTGCAACGTGGCATCGATATACTGTATAGAGCATATCGAGAATCGAACCAAATACCGACAGGTTGGCCCGATAGGATGCTGAAAAATCGAAGGAGAATATTATTATGGCACTTTCCTTTCCCCTCTACTCATAAAAATTCGGCTTGGCGGTGATCAATCGAGGGAGGAGGGATGCGTATGACAAAGTGGGTACCACCTGCCGCTGAAGAAATGCTTCCACTTTCCTAGAAAGAGAAGCTCGAACCGATGATGGAATTTCGCTAGATACATTTCCCCCGGCTACTTAGTGCAGGATGTACCTACCTTCCTCCGGGAAGAGACTCTACTCAATTTTTCATTACACTCCGCGACGAAATACATATGCGAGGCTGGTGGATGAAATGGAAGACGCGGTTTTTTTTCCCGCGGAATTTGAAATAAGTGTCTCCTTTTCAGTTCGCTGACGTCCTCCTGGTCCTTGTTGCCGCTCCGATGGACCTCCTGCAGTACTTTGCGCGCCACTTTGACGAGTCCGGCCACAGCTGCCGCCTGGCGGAGTACTCCCGCGTCCTGGTGGCCGTCGCCTCCGTCCTCAACCTGCTGGCGGTCACAGTGGAGCGCTTCGTGGTCATCGTCTTTCCCTTGAGGTCGAGGTCCATCTGCACCATGACCAACTGCCGTCGGTCGCTGTTGGCAGTTTGGGCGCTCTCCGCCCTCCTGGCCGCCCCCGTCCTCCTCACCAAGTCCGTGTACCGCGTGCACTACGGGGACGACCTGGGGAACACCGTCACCGTAACGTACTGCAACGATCAGGACGACGCAGTAGGACTGGTAAAAAAATTACATAGTATAGGATTTGTTTAGAGTCGTTTCTTCTCTTTCTACTGAATATAATTGCTGTTGTTGAAATTGAACCTACTGCTCCTGTCATGTTTGTTGCTGTTTTTTACTGCTCCTGTTGCTGTTTGTGTTGATGTGTCTGTTACTTTTGCCGTTATCGCTGCTGCTGTTATTACTGTTGTTGCCCCTGCTGTTACTGCTGTTGTTTGTTGCTCCTGCTGTTACTGCTGTTGTTGCTCTTTTTAATTGATGCACCTGTTCCTGATCTTTCTTTTGCTGCATATATTGGCTACTGGACTCATTTCCCGGCTGATGACCTCCGGTCTCCGTCCTGTCCTTTTCAGGCGTTCACCGCCTACCAGCTGGTGGTGTTCTTCCTCCTCCCCGCCTCCATCATCGTAATCTGCTACTCGGTCGTCATCAAGGAACTTTGGAAATCGACAAAGAACGTCGCTCTGCTTACCCAGGGATCCACAGTTAAAAGGTGGGTTTGGAGACGCCAATCCTCATCGGTTGTTTCCGTAGTGTAGTGGTTATCACGTGCGCTTCACACGCGCAAGGTCCCCGGTTCGATCCCGGGCGGAAACATGTTTTGTCCCAAACTACGATCCTTTTCTTTTTTTAAGGAAAAGTATCGGAAGTTTATTTTTATTCTAGGCAACTCCGTGCCAATCTCCCCAGCCGCTCCGTCAAGCTGTCCTCCGCCGACTACGCTTCCTGCGACGTTTACAACGCGGTGGAGGGCGGAGGAGGAGGAGGAGGAGGAGGAGGGCCCTTTGCACCATCCGCCGCCGGGGACAAGGGAGTAACAACAGCCGCCAAGAAGATAGAAAACGTCAGAGCCACCAGGAAGCAGGTACTTTAAGTTCCATTGATGCTATGCAAAACATCCATCAATGATGTTTTTTCCAGGTGATCAAGATGCTGATCTGCGTGGTGCTGTTGTTCCTGGTGTGCTGGGGCCCGCGCTTCGTGATGGAGTTCCTCCTCGAGCTCCACCTGGAGGCCTTCTTCAGCCCCGTCGTGTACTGGGTGCGCGTCGCCCTCTTCCTCCTCCCCTTCGTCCACGCCGTCGTCAACCCTATCTTCTACCTCGTGCTGAGCAAGAACATCAGGGTGGCCGTCATCAAGCAGGTCGGTCGGTTTCCCGGGAAATCCGCCTTTGACTCCCCGTGTCAATTTGCTGATATTGGACCGGCGCAATAATTTTCGACAATAGGTCTTGTTAAGCTTCCTTTGCATGAAAATGCACATGAAGAAAAGAAGGCCGGTTCGAAGAAGTTTTCCTCGTAAATTTAATATCGGGCATTCCTGTCGACTCAACCCTTTCTCCCTGTTGTCCCCCTCTTCCTGCGAAGAGAAAAACTAATCTGAAAAATTCCTTTCCTGTCCCAGGTGAGCCAGCAATGTTCCGTCGGGAGGAGCGGCAGGGACGCGGTTGGGGGCGCTGGGGGCGGGATCGGTGGGGGCACAAACGGCGGGATGGGGATCGGAGGCGGAGGCGGCGGCGGTGGCGGCGGCGGCGGCGCGTTGGGATTCGCCGCAGGAGTGGAAGAAAACATGAGCCGCGACGCCGCGGGAGTAGGAATAGGGCTGGCCCTCGGACAAGGCGGGGCGGTGGCGGTGTCGTCCCCGAGGGAGGAGGACCCGAAGAGCAGCAGCCGGCGCCACAGCAGCGGCTGCGGCGGCCGCGGGAAGCAGCAGCAACTGGGGGTCCCCAACAGCAACAAGTCGGTGGCCAGGGAGTGCTCGGTCAAGACGGCCAGCACCGGACTAGGGGCGCAGACCTCGGACGGGGCGGCATCAACGTCATCACAACCACCCACGCCTTCGAGGGCGTCGGCGGCATCCAGGCAAGTGCCAAATGGGGAAGGAAAAGAAATTTTTTATACGGTTATTTAAATCCTTTTTGCAGAAAAGAAGAAGCCGTGTGATTTGGTGTACAGTACGTCTACACAGTACGGCAACCTACACTCGAAGTACATGAGCCGTCACAACAACAAAGCCGAAAGAGAGGATGTGCGTGGAGAGAAAATAATTTTTGATTTCTTCATGTGTATCAGTATTTACTTTTCTGTCCAGTCAAGCTGCTCAAGTCCAACGATGAAAGAACGAGAGAAGAATGTTGTGAATGGACCCCAAAGTATCACTTTTTGCGGCTGGTGACACGGATACAACAGAGTTCCAGTCAGTGACGGTGATCGTGATAGACTCCTCTTTGAGAGTACAGGCACTCAAGTCAGGTTATTGCCTGCTGTCTGCTACCAAGATTATCGACATCGATCCAAACAGAGTGTTCTCGGAAAGGGGCGTACCACCACGGCATGTCATACACAGCAACAGGCATCGTAGGCATCGATCGATCCTCTTTGTGTGCTTGTATTCTACACATTCCCTAATCATCCTAAAGCAACAAAGGTGTACTGGTGTTGAGGCAAAAATATTTTTGAGCTAAAAAAGAGAGAGAAAGAACGTGTCTTTATCTTTATTGACCATCATATATTGTACTCTTCAGTCTTGCGATCGTGTTTTTGTCCTGTGATGTGTACTAATATTCCAACGATCTTGAACGGATATATCGAAAGAAACTTTATCGCTGTCACAAAGAAGAATTTTTTTCCGGTTTCGCATTCATCGTCTTTTGCCGCTACCACTTCAAGGATATTTCTTTCAGCAACAAGTGGGCACAGGGAGTGGAAATTACGTAATTGAACAAGCGTGTTTCTCCTCCTCCTCCTTCCATGTGACCCATGCCCAGGGTAATAGGCCGCTGAAGTGCAGTTTGAACGCAGCGGAGTACGCTAGGTGCAGCTATCCCAACATGTCCTCCTCCGCCCCCACCCCGTGCACCAGACTGTCCTCCGATCGGTACCGCGTCCACCCCCGCCTCCGCCTCGGCCTCCTCCACCTCGGTCGAAAGCGCCCCTGGCCGCCATGCCCGAACCCGGAGACGGGAAACCAGTGGAGCGCGGACATGAAGACAAAGATCGTGGAGATCTTGGAGAAGCTCAGCAGGGAGGGGAAGTTCGAGCTGTTCAGGACAGACACGGACGAAAGCGCCGTAGTCGAAGACGACCCATCGCTTAGGAAGGCAATCGGTGGGGATACCTTGCTTTTGTTGTTGATACTGTTGATACTGCAAGAGCTGCTGTTGTAACTGTAGCTGTTGCTGAAACGTAGCTGCTGATGTAGCTGCTGTTGTACAGCACTTTCTGCTACAGCAGTTCTTTATGATGTAGTTGTTGCTGTTTTTTGGTTGATCCCCTTTTCGCTGCTACAATCTTTTTCGTTTTAGTGATTACTTTTTCTGTCGGCAGACCGCTGCCTTTCCTCTGACGTTGACGTGCTCCTGGCTGTTCAGCCCGTCATTAGCGACGGTCGACTGGCCCCCGTACTGGCTCAGCAGTGGGGGCACTGCGTAATATTGTGGGCCACGCCGGAGGAGCAGGTTCAATGGAAAAGGAAATATATCTTAGGAATGAACGTATTAGTCGTTTTCTTCAGACTGGCGAGATGATCTCGGGCAACTCCCTGGTTGGCGCCCACCTGATGAGCGCCAACCTGCGGCAGCTTGGCTTCCCTGCGCAGCTGGTGTACGGCAACCTGGACTGGGCGCTGGCGGAGGAGCAGCTGCTGAGGAGCGCGGGGGTCGCATTCGCGCACAGGAACTTGCAGAGGGCGAAAGTGGGACTTATAGGGTACCAGGCGCCGGGTGAGGGTGTTGTTGTACAGTAAACTTGTTTCAGGATCGAGCTACTCATTAACCGTCTAAAAAGGATCCTTAAGTACCATTGGACGAGAAGCTACAAATACTCTATAGTACAAGGATGGCGGAGCAGCAATTTCCCGAAGCAAAAGTGCATCCTTGTCTAGCTCTTGATTTATTCCCCTGTCTTGACCTGGGTCACAGCAAGTAATCGTAATTCTGAGAATTCTCCTCTTGAATGGAGATGTCTTTGCCACGCACGCCCAGCTACGTACCTAATTTTTCTTCCACGAGCACGCAAGTACGCAATCAAAAATTCTCCTGAGCTCATCGCGTACGGCAATTTACAATCATCCAAATATGATGACGAGGAAGGTGCCGATTGCCCTTTTGAAGAACATTCGTAGATTCTTGAAAAACTTTCGCGCAAAAGCAGCGAAGCGAAATTCACTATAAAATCAGAGGTAGAAATTTCTCTATTCAAATTGCAGTCCTTAGTTCCACTCAGCGCTTGAAATTTCTTTTTGAAATAGTAATTAAGTATGGTTCGATTTTCTCATGGTAGAGTGCCTTTTTATCTGCAGCGAATCCGTCTGATCAAAGACTGCTAGATATTGTTCTTTTTGTTGCTGGGGTGGGGGGACCATTTCAAATCACCCATGAACATATTTTTGGGGTGTGAAAGGTAAAAACTTTGTTTTAAAATGGGTGTGAAAAGGCAAAAACTTTGTTCCAAAATGGGTGTGAATTGGCAAAAACTTTGATCCAAAGTGGGTTCAAAATCAATTCTAAACTTTATCCAAACTATCCATAGTTTCATGAACAGTTTTACTTGCTGTACATATAGTCAACTGATTTGTCAAAAAACTATAACTTTATTCTACGCCTCTTATCGTGAAAGGATCCTTTCTTGTTGTGTACTACTAGTCTACTACACGACACTTGCGCAAGCTTTCATTTCAAAGCATTCCGACCATTTCCCCCCCTCTTTCTCGTTTTTCGTACCCTTGGATCCCATGGCAAGCAAGACCCTTATATATTTCGGGTGTACGGAAAAGCCAGATACAGTCAGATACGCAGATACAGTCAGATACAAAACGGACTTGCGAGGAAGTTTAAACACCCTCGCGAGAGAGATTTTCCCCCTCTTCTTTAAAGTATAGAAAACCTCTCTCGCCGGAGTGTTTAAACACTCTCACGAGAGAGATTTCCCCCCTCTTCTTAATAAGTATAGAAAAACTCTCTCGCCGGGGTGTTTAAACACTCTCGCGAGTACGTTTTGTATCTGACTGTATCTGTGTATCTGACTGTATCTGGCTTTTCTGTACACCCATCTATTTCCCTTTCTTACGGCCGAAATGACTTTGATTAAAAAACCCAAGTTCAGTATTACGTGGCACTTGTATCATACTACTATTGCGAGGAACGTAGAGTACGTAAAAAGAGAGCAGCTTACGAAAAAAGTACAGGAAGGGACATGAGCACCATACGCCTCGACAATACTTGATTCGTCCACCTTGGCACTGTCGATCGTACGACGAAAACTCTGTTCGGAGATTCCAGAGAAAAGCTCATCTCCACTTTGTCAAGCCCACGCTGTTTCCAAGTCAGACACCGCCGTCTACGATGTACCAGACTGGAAAAAACAACGGCTTATCCTACCCCACTTTAAAATGATTGCCTTGGCGTAGGTCGCGTGCTTACCAAACAATCTAGAAATGTAGAATTGTCGTGCATGTTTCCCGTTTATACTTTCCAGGCTTTCAGGACTTCCACCCGAACCCGCCTTGCCTGCGCAAGACGTTTGGGTCCCTCCTGCTGCACATCTCTGTGCACGAGTACGTGGGGGCGGCAAAGGAGGCCATCACGCAGGAGGAGGTGAGGAGGAACATTCAAAGGAGGAGACTCGGTCGCTCCTGCTTTGGTGCTTTCTGCGTAGATTTTTATTGTACTCAGACGGCGTACTGCAATCTTCGATCCAATAATTGTGCAGTTTGCTTTGCACGGAGATCAGAGCAGATCATCAGATATCCGGAATATTTGGACGGCTGGACAGAAATAGCTCACACCGCCCTCCATTATTGGCATTAGTCGAATACGACTCCGCGGCCCTTTCTCCCCGCCTGCCTAAATATATATAGGAAATTAGGAATGTCCTACTTATATGTACTGTAGGTCGAGTCCGACATCAAGCACGTCCGAGACAAGCTCAAGCTGCCCTTGAAAGCCCTGGAGACCGGGTTCGGCGTGGAGGAGAAGGAGCTGGGACAGAGCAGCAGGCACTACTTGGTGATTATCCTGCTAAAGTAAAGAAAATTGTAGAAGTTTAACGTTGACTTTTTGCGCAGGCCATGAAGAAGATGATTGCTGACCACAGTTTGGATGCTCTTGCCATCAGGTATTTTTTTAGAATTTCCTTATGGCTAGGCTAAGTCTGCAAGAAATAAAATTTCTATTTTGAAAATGCTTTCAGGTGTTGGCCGGAACTACCTGGTCCAGCGGAAGGGCTGGATCAGTGGTGCTACATGGCACTGGCCAGGCTCGCCACAGAAGGTAGAAGTAGCGTACGGCACATACTGCACAGGCAAATTTATTATTTCGTCCCGAAAACTTTCTTTCTGAGATATAATTATTCGTCGAGCAGATTTTAAAAGTGGGAAAAATAATTACTCTTGGGAAAACAATGCAGACGTTTTAATTGCTGATTACCATTGTCTCCAGAGTGGCGCATTTGCGCCAAAATGGCGCATGTAGACCCCCTCTTCGCACATTTTTTTTTGGCTTGGCTCGGGGCGCCAAAAGCCAAAAAAGGCGCATTTGAAGATCTCGAAACATTTATGTAGTAAAATTATTTATGTTTTAGAAAATCCAGAAAAAAACCTGACCAAAAAAATACTTCTCAAAACACAAAAATAGTTTTTTAAAAGGTTTCTTTTTTTGCCTTGATTGATCAGTTTGTACATTTTTTTGACCATTATACGTAGAGTAGTTCTTTTTATGACCAATTTTTTTAAGGAAAGAAAATTGTTGACAAAAGAGCAATTTTTGCAAAAATCTATATATTGTTTTGGGGGGAGCTAACTTGAGTCGAATATTCTGCACCCTTTTTAGAACGAAACTATTATTTTCTGGTAGCCGTCCTTCAGCTTGACTTAGCTCGAATTTTTCCCACCCTCCACTGAGTCGAAATTTCAGCACCCTCCAAACTCCGAAAAAAGGGGAAGTAGAGCTGCCAGGGACAGCCAGCTGCTTGTCATCAATAGTCTCCACTTTAAAAATATATTGATACAAATAAAAGATTTTTTCTCAATTTGCTGAAATGAGTAAACATGCATTAATTAATGCAATTTTTCTGTTATTTAAACTTATCACAGTTGTTATTTTGTCACAAACAGTTTGTTTTGCTTGTACGGTATATATAGTAGTCTTGGTTTTGCTTGTTTACAGTAGTAACCAATTTAAAAAAGCAAAGGGTACTTTTATTTTTAAAAGAAATACTAAAACTTATTGATTTTGAAGTGAAGAATGAGAAGAATGAGCAACTATCCTAAAAAATATTGCTAAATTACTCAGTATATAGGTATGCAACATAACAGGCAGGGACTTGTATTTGGGAACTCTTTTTACACCCCCCTTTTTCGTCACATTGAGGGTGATGGACTTTCGAACTAAAAAGGGTGGCAAAAAATCAATTTAAAGAGGGTGCTGATATTTCGAGCTTATGAAGGGTGAGGGGGATTCGACTAAATGAGGGTGCTGGATTTTCCACTCAAGTTAGGCGCCTCTTGTTTTGTACATTTGTACATTTTTTTGACCATTATACGTATATATATATATAAAAGAGAGGTGTCTGTTTGTTTGTTTGTTTGTTTGTTCGGATTTGGAGGCCAAACTACTGGATGGATCTCAACCAAATTTGGCATGGGCCACCTCCTGGACCCTGTGGGTAACCTCGAAATACTTTTTTTGG
>JAAUXU010101823.1_pt1 | contig 14606 bp, 12 predicted proteins | sample 7278151 | NCBI WGS metagenome assembly JAAUXU01 (sample SAMN14350113, study PRJNA611818) | marine sediment metagenome | isolation source: surface marine sediment (1.8m) | place: French Polynesia: Moorea | collected 2018-08 | reverse complement strand
CCTGTCCCTCTTGCTCCTGTCCCTCTTGCTCCTGTCCCTCTTGCTCCTGTCCCTCTTGCTCCTGTCCCTCTTGCTCCTGTCCCTCTTGCTCCTGTCCCTCTTGCTCCTGTCTCCCTCGCTCTTGTCTCCCTCGCTCTTGTCCCCCTTGTTCTTTTCCTTCTGTTTCACCCTGTATTGTCGACTTGGAGAAGATGACTCTGAGGAAAAACCCGTGGAAAATGTCCTGTTCTTTCCTCGCCCAGACCTGATCGAGCCCGTCAACCTCTGCAGCCCCAACCAAACCGTTACCCCCATTTTACCCGCTTTTTTTGCTCTCTCCCCATTGTGGCAGGATAAGTGGGGATCACCGTAGTTAAGACTGGGTTGGCGAGGGACCAAATTCACTTTATATCCAAGTTCGACCGAGTTCTTTTTTACCTCAGCAATGAAAAAGTGCATTTATCATGAAACTTAAGGAGCGCGACGAAAGTTTTGCAAATTTCCTCGCTTCCAGCGCAAACGATTATTGCATATGGAGGGGGGAGGAAATGGGCATTTTGGGGTCTCCCCACACAACTTTTAATGCAGTCAGAGCTATAGATACCTCGCCAAAGTGCAACAACACAGGCAGAACCTTCCCCCATAAAAAGTACTGCTACCCCCTCTCCTTCCCGCATGACTGGTTCACGTTTTCACTCACCGTGACCCGTTCCACAGATGATCCCGATCTTGGGCCGGTAGCTGGTCTTGGACATCAGGTAGTCGGCGCTCTCGCGGACGAGTTCGTAGTGCATGCTGCAAAGTTTTCAGAATATTGACTAGTGCCAGGATTTGGACTTGGTCGTTGTCAGCCGTGACGTCTGACTCGAGTCACCCTGTAGTGACTGACGTTTCCTCAAGTCACGTGTACAGGGTGCGGGAGAATAAGTGTCACTCGTGTGAAGCACAGCGGATCCCCTTGAAGAAATCAACCAGGTCTGTGGAAATGGCACATGTGCAGCAAGATGAATGCATGCTGATTGTACAGTATGTTTGGCAAGTCCGGTGCCAGCTTTAAGCTTCAGTTGAACGCTTATGACATACATCATTCACTGAGCTGAGCTTGGTACTATTCGACGCTTGATTTTTTAAAGTTTATAGAAACACACAACACATGGACGTGTGTGCATGTGTGCTCAGAAAGTGAAGTGATTGGCCTTGGACAGGATTGGGGTGGTGGTGGCAACTACGTCCGCGACCATGGCCATGGCTCGGAGGGGCAATGACAGCTCTCAAGGTCAAGGTGAGTTGGTTGAAGATGTTCATTAAATTTGACCATCACACAAAATTTACTGGCGTCTTATGACACTTTTTGCTTGTCGGGCAAATGTTAGGACCTTCTAATTCTCTAGAGGTTCTGTCACATGAGACGAAACTTTAAACAATCAGGAATCAAATATTATCGCTAAATAAGCTCTAAAATGAATTATTAAACGAGAAACTGAACCTTAAAACTAGCACCGGACTTGCGAAACAAACTGTATGATAAGTATGTCAGTAGCAAAAAATCACGCTATTCAATAATGCATTCGTCAGCTGATTGAACAGATTCTTCAACCTTGGCTATCCTGACCGAGGTGCCTTTTTTCTCTGTGGAGGCGGAATAATCGAAGGTCAATGCACCAAAAAAACCATTTCAGGCTTCCTCAGATACGACATTTAATGCGCTAGTGACTTCAATAACGAGTATTTTTATAACAAATGTGAGTGACGCCAATTCTGACGAACTCTGCAGATAAAGGGACTTCTGAACTGATCTTTTTGTGTGCGGCTGCTACAAGTGTGCTCAGCTTTTAATCCAGACTTGAGAACTAGTATCTTCCAAATAACGTAACAAAATTTAAAAGGACAGCAGGACTAAAAGGGGGGGCACTTTTCAGTCTGTTTACGAACTGATACCTCGAATGGAACCCTCTTAGACAAGCCAGAGAGGTAACTCCTGGATCCACCAAGCTAAAGTGAAGCTTTGAAAACACTTTCGGAGTGTCTTGTTTGCTCATCACCAAGTTGAGAGCTCATCTGAATGATGAGTGTCCTAACATCCCTACATTCCTTGCTCGATTAATTCTACTCTTTTTCTCCTCGGTGTCAAGACAAAAAGAATTGTTCACTGGCATCGGCCCATGTTTTTTCTGTGCATGCACACGTGTCTCCCTGGCTGTACCTAGGACCATTTGTTTCCTTTGGTGAGTACACGATGAAATTTCATACCAAAGGAATGGTTGAAGTTTAGGCTCTTTTACTCAAAAGTGAATGGAACATAAGCGATCGTTGAGGCTTAAGAGCCTCCACATATGTTGTCTATGCTTACTCAATTTTCTCACTTAACAGTGTGCAGAAAGCTTAAGATATACAAAACAACCCTGCTTTTAAATTAAGAAAGACACGTGAAACGGGCCAAGTGTAACGGGTCCCTCAAAACGGTTGATGGTGTGCCCTCTCAGGGTTAAGTTGGCTCACTGTGTGAGATCCATTAGTTTGGCCTGCGAGGTTCAGATGGGGGTAGGGCCAAGCCAGCCTTCTCCGGCAAGCCTCTTGGGCAGCAGAGAAGACTGACGTCAGTTGAGGGGGGAGCTTGAACAGTTCCTCTTTGTCATTCCATCCTGGAGGACGCCAGCAGTAGGACAAGTGTTTCCTCACATTTGCTGTGCACAGTCAGTCAGATCCAAAGTGAGTGCTGTCCTCCCGAAGTGTTTTCTCACTGTTGTTGTCGCTGCTGCTGTTGTTGTTGTTCCAGGTGCCTCCACTTTGTGACGTCACAGCACACGCGCCGCAGCTGCTTTGAGCAAACTTTGCTCTACCTCTGGAGAAGAGATCCCATTTTCTGCACAGCTGCTTCCCATTCAATTTCTCAACGAAATGTGTGCTTATAATGGCCACTGCAAGGCCTCAAAACAGGCCTTCCCCTTCTGCCCACGCAGCAGGAGAAACCATTATTCTTTATTTTTTACTTTATTTAAACTGAGTTTTTTCTTCTGCTTTTCTTCTTTACCTTCTGTTCTTGTTCTCAGCCTTGACCTGCTCAGGATGAGCATTGTCCAACTGGGTCATGAGGGCCTCATCGAACTTGGTCCTCGTCCGGGTCTCCCCGTTCAGAGCAGATACTTTTCCGCCCATTTTCGTCTGCTTCTACACAGCTGCTCACAACTCTGTCGTCAGTTCAATGACTGAGAAAAAAGGACGAAGAAATGAAACAAACAGCCTGGTCTAAGTACAAAGGGATGGGTCAAAGCTTCATGACGGACATTTTACAGGGTTGCCACTAAGTTCCCTTGATTCAATTCATGCTGCTACCTCGACGAACGAGCAAAACAATTGCTACAGCAGCTGTTACAGACACCTCCTCCTCAGCATCCAGACAAACATCTTTCATGCGCAAATCAAAGCATTTCGCAATCTCATTGTGCAGCTTCTCATCAGTGCCGCTGTTCATGCAGCCAAAGAAAGAACGTTTTTGCCACGCGGTTGAGGAAGGACAAACAATATCTATAGGTTTACATAGGTGCTTCATGCATCCGTGGACACTTTATACAAAGTCTCACTCGATGCACCCAGATCTTGGGGACCTTTGTAGCAACCCTGAACTGTAGTACGATGAAGGTTGAGTCAGATGCCACAAGTTTACATTTGTTAGAACTAATTCTCGGAGTGGCTTCCCCCAATTGTCATTTATATCGACTGCTCTGGCGAAAAAAGGAACAAATGAACTTGTGTGTTCAAAAGCCAAATGTTTCGTCCCCTTCACTGCTTCTACCAATGCCTTTCCAGCTTCATTTAATGCCTGTGACGACAAATTAGCAATTAAAATGCGCAAATTAAGCCATTTAATAAAACATGAAGAAGTAAACAGAGTCTTTGCATCCACACCTGTCATCTCTGGTCAATCATGAAGTTTTTCTAGAGCTGTTTGAAGATGAATTAAACAAGAGTGAAGTGACAAATCCTGTTGAGGTCTTTCTGCGGCTTCGTGGCTGAGGCGTGAAAAGCTGCGGCCGACAAGGATCGAGTCAACTCCGTGGAGAGAAAACAAGAATTCATTTGAGATACTGAACAAAAAAAACCGTATGAAAAAGTTAGTTAAGCTTGAAGACGACTCTATTTGTGTTAGATCAACATCAGTGAATATTTGAGTGGTCTAAATACCCTGGCCGATTATTGTGCTCACAACAGCAGCTTGCCGTTGTAAGCACTATAGTCAGGGAGCAAGATTGTGTGAGCAGCAGAGGGTTGCACAAGTCCTTCTTGTCACTTTCCTCATGATCACGTCAGCTGACCCACTGAAGGGATTCTTTAAATTCGTCTGTGTCTACCATCAACTGCCACGACTTTTGGATGGCATATGAGGTGTTGCAGATTGTTTTTCTGAGTGTTCTCTGTCTCGAAGTTAGTTTTTTTTCATAGATTTATCAAGTTATACTATATTTTGATGCAAGTACATGGTTTTGGATCCATCAGATCCTTGTGGCGATTGTGAAAGGTTATTGACCCTTCTTGGCTCGGTTCAGGCTCGAAGTCCGCAACATCCATGTTGACCCCCAGCGTCTTCTACGGGGAGAACGTCAACATAGAGATCAAGATCACACCCGGCGGCATGAGCTCGTGGAGCTCCCTGTGCATCGAAGAGGACATCATTGTCCTGCTTTGCCAGGATGTGTGACGGTTTCACGTTCGTGGACGTTCAGAACGATAGTTGAGAGCTCGAGAGTCAACGTTCGTCAAGTTGTTGACCTCAACTCGATCTCCACATGTGTTAGGGGTGCGCGCGAGCCGGCTCGCCTGGTTCGGCTCGTCTGTGTCTTGACTCTAACTCTGTCGAGCTCGCGAGCCAGGTACAGACGGGCTTTATTCATGCAGTGGGTGTAAAGACCAAAATGTAAATAGGCTTGAATTGATGTTGAGAATTCATTGCAGTTGATGGTCATTTCAAATGGGCAGAAATTCATTGCTGACATGACTTTTCATAGTCCTTCATATTGATCCGTCCAACACCAGCATCTACGACCGCCTGGGCTCACTTGGAGAAGGACAGCAATCATTCGCTTGCACAACTCCTTGTCCTGGTCAGCCTCTCTCCCTGGATCTTGGTGATGAGTCTCTTGAGATTGGAGTTAGACTTGGGCTCCTCCTTCCTGACGCCCTGCCTCACCATGGTCCACACCTTCTCGACAGGCCGCACGTCAGCCACCTTGCAAGCCCCAGGTCAACTTTTGAACAGTCGTGCAACATTTGAAAAGTAATACAAAAAGTTATTGAACAGTTAACGCTGTTTCTTTTAGGGTCAACCTCTATGACGAGAGTGACGACGATCTTGTCGACGTAGGTGAAAGTGCCTGAGAAGACCACGGTTTGCAAGCTTGCCAAGCAAAGCCTTCGGATTCAGCGAACAGTCCAGGATCAAGCGCGGTGGCTACTCCAGATCCAGCACCAAACAGTACCAAGTCATCATCAAGCTGAACAGTGTCAAAGTCGATGTCGAGATTCGGCAGCGTCCATAGCAGGGCGAAGGAAGTCGATCATACTTCACAACTTGCTTAAGTAGAACTGAACTAGAGTTTCTGCAGCGCTTGAACATCAGCGAAAAAGAGATCTCCCACAGCCACTGGTGACCTCGAGAGTCGCAATGGTTGGGTGCAAGGAGAGCAAAGCTCTGAAATATGTAGGCGAGGCCAAGAACAGGCAGACCAAGATCCCCACCGTGGTTTTGGTGATCTCGATCGGTTATGCTTTGGTGAAATCTGCTCATTCGGTCTCACTGTCCGTACGACGATGCATCCGAGGTCACCCTCAACCTCTAATACAGTGAGAACCTCAACTTTGTCAACTCAGTGAAAAAGTTGCCTAAGTCGAAATTTATTGACTGATGGGGAAGTCCCCACAAAAGTTGCTGTAGTGAAAAAAAAGATGTCGTAGATCGAAGGTAAGTAAGAAAAGAGTATAATTATGAGTGTCTGTGAGCTTAGTGCTCTGGGCCAAGGAGCCGAAGTGGGCGGCCAAAGATTCATTGCCCTTGTCCTTCAGCTCCCTGAGCCTCCAGCTGCTGTGAGAGGCATGACAGCACGAGGTACAAGAGCACTGAATTGCTTCTGCTGCTTGGCCCAAACCACTAAATCCACAGACTCCTGATGAACCACTGAGGCCCAGATGCCGACCAGGAATTAGTCGAGGCCACCTTAGGTCAGCTTTCCAAAAATGTTGACTACTGAGATAGTTTTTATGAAGTGAAACATCAGTGAGCACTGAAAAGTTGACGAAGTCGAGGTTCTGCTTTACTGCGAAATTTTACATGGGACTTATCTATGCACTACAGCTCGTACAAATCGGATTTTTACAGCTCCAGTGAAAAAAAAAAGAAGAAAGTCCAAAAACCAAAGCTCTTCCATCAAGTATAGAAAGTACTATAGAGTCCTCTTAGATGAGCCTAAATGATATTATCACCTTATGCGGTTTCTCAGCAGGCCATTTTCATCTTTTAGAGATACTTTTTTGGCACGTGTCACTTTCTCCGGTTCCACGTAACGCAAGCTTTGATGTAGTTGAATAACAATACAAGATGTGCAACATTTCGCTTCCTCTGGAGCCGGACTTGCAGCATCATGGTTCTGGCGTCTCCTGCAGTGATGTTGGCATCGACGGGAAATTCGCCGCAAATTTGCCGCAAATTTGACTCAAATTTGAGTCGAAAGTCGATGAAGAAGGAACAAGAAGAAATGCTGCTACTTCACTCAGGTGCGTGAGGTCGACAAAGCAGCGCAGTCGCCAGTGCCGTCACCTTAAAGACACTGCCAAAGTCACTTAGTATAAGGAAACGCTTGGCTTGAACTGCATTTGTGCTGCACTATGAATTCGCAGCTTCAGTGACTTAGAACGACAGCACATGGATGAGGAACCTCAGCAGTCCAGGAGGAGCTCTACTACTTACTGCTGAAGTCGATCTGGCTGCCGAGGTACACGTTTCGTCCTGACTAGAAGCTGTTAAAGGGGGCGATCGTCGATAGGAAGCCAAGGTGCACCAAGTACAGTGGATTCTCGATATAACGACACCGAAAATTTATTGTTACACGGAGAATTATCGCTTTGGTGAGTAAAAGACACTACATAAAGAGCAATTCGATCAGCAGCAAGTGAACAAGGTTTTACTGCCCAAAAATATTGTTATATCGAGAATTCACCACTGTACAGCAGTAAATACAGTGGAACCTGGATTTTGGGAGACAATTCGATTTGGCGAAGATTCTCCTGGAAGCAATTTTTCCTTGTAGTTAAATCACTCGATCTTAGAGGGTCCAAATGGAAAGAAAAATCTATTCTGTCAAGCTTTCTCGCGAATTTGGCGATTTTTCTTTTCTCTTTGACGTAACTTTTAACGGTGCGAATTCGTCGTCCCCAAGATCCTCAATGGAGAAGCGTCATTCAAGAGGATCGAGGTGAACAATTTCAGCCTGGCCTTTGTTTTTGCTTATCTATTCGTGCTCAAATCGGCCTTTGCTGGGGTTTCATCTTCCGCTTCCGACCTTGATCGGAACGAATTCGAGTCCTCCGAGTCTTTTCGCAGCCACCAACAACTTTCCCCAGACAGAGATTCGACTGTACCCACTCCATGGTCCCGAGGGAGCTCGTGAACTGACCAAGCTTGTGGGATAGTTCGAACAGCTTGAGCTCGAGCCCGACCCGAAAAACATTTTGGCCATCCCTAGCGTCCCAATCCAGACCAGTCCTGTCTACGAAGAAGAACCCCCCAAAATACCCTGTCTCATATTCAAGACCCATTTCTTATCTGTATGAGACACACGATACTACCCGAGCCTTGAATTACAGTATATGGATTGAGAGCAATACAGTGTGAAGCACCCACGCACAAGGAACTCCGGTCACGCACTACGTCACTCTGCACCGGTGTGTAACAGGTTTAGTGACCGTCGGGGGTGAAACTAAGGCCCCCGGGTCATCGGGATGGTTGAATCCTGGGAAGTCCACTCAAACAGGGTGACCATGAATTTTTTTTCCTACGTCCGACTTTCCTCTTCTGATGGCCCAAGTAGACTTCTGGAGTGCAAAGAGTCTTCCTGGAGTCATCCTTGAGTCAACCACGCAGTTCACGCTCATGTTCCCACCGAACCTTCAGTCTTGGTTACGTCATTTGGGCGCAGTCTCAGGTGACGGTCGCACTTGCACGAGAAGCAGCAGTGCAGCTTCAATAACTGGGTGATTGCGTCAGTCAATGTGCAACGAGGACCGCAGGGAGGTTGTCCGAAAAGCCCAAGCCAGGCTCCAAGGGGGGGGTGGTGCAAACCCGGGTCTCAGGTACCAGACATTGAGCTGGGCAACCCGGTCGTCACCTGATTGGCAGAGCTCTGAAGACATTCGATTTCGTAATCGACTAATGTCTCTTTTCAGATTTAGTAGTGATTCCACATGCAGATACCAGGGGATTTGCATCAAATTGGGAATCTGCACCGAAATCAGACCGGGAGGAACAAACAGAGAAGGTTTCAACTCTAAATGGCAACACTTAACGTCATCCAGAGCCTCTCGACAACAGTGCAATAAGTACCAAGAATTCCACTTCAGCGGACTACTAGATGTGGACATCCCCAGTAAATGGAGCTGGCCCGGACGACCCCATCCCCATTGCTCTCAGTCGTGTTGACATTTTAAGTCGACAATTTCACGCGCTCTGAAAGTACCCGAGTTTACAGTAAACCTGCTCCAAAAAAGAAAAGAAAACGACCTAAAAAAGTGGCCTTTTTTATTTCAGGACATGTAAACATCGTTTACAGCATGAGAACGTCCGGCCTTTTTTGTGCCATCTGATAGATAAGAAAGCAACTTTAGAGGAGGACGTTTATTGCGAGCATTTGGAAAATTGCCCAAATATTGCGCGTTCAGGCTATAATTATCGTCGATCTTCCCTTGCTGGACAAGAGCTGCTTGAGGTAGGATTTCGCGTCCATATGAGAGAGGCAGTTGCCAAGCAGCTGTGGAGTGTGAGGCCCGCTAAGAAAACACCCGGTGGTGCTTTTTTGGCTCACCCTGTGTCATGCAGCAAAAAGGAGGACCTATTAAGATGTGCAAAGACTGACGAGGGCCACGAGGTGATGGAGAGAAAGAACAACAGAAGAGGAGAAATTTTCGCAAATCACTCAATCACGTAACACAAACGTTAGCTGCTAAGTAATGGGGGAAAGCGGACAGAAGAAAAAAGTTGCTCAGACCTGCATGAATTCGCCATTATGTACTGTGCAAAGCTCCTTGAAACTCATTCCAGGTGGAAGCTTTAGTACAAAAATATAGTCGTTGCAGCACGAATTAGACAACATTTCTAGTTTAGACGTGCACCAAAGGTGCGACAACAGCATGACCGAAATTGGACCCGGCGAACTTGAACAAGCGGAGCCTCCGCTGTCGGGCGTAAGTGATTAGACGAACATTGACAGAGGCGAGCACTAAGCTTAGAGCATTACCGAGATATTAACATAATAACTTTATGTTGTGGAGTTTTCACAGATGATGATGCAGCACAATCTATGAAGTGATTTTGCCAGAAGAGATCACTGAAGAATTTCTTGACACGACCTAAAAAAACAACTATATACTGTTGATTGCTGAGTGCTCAAGAGGGAAGAACAAGGGATGAACAAGTTATTTAATATTATAACCAAAGGTTGCTTTTGAGACCTTCCTATACAAAAAAATGATGTTTTCGGACAGAAATCTTGGAGTCATCCAAACATCGCTGCCATCAAGTTAGGTTTGTTTTGCTGATCTCAAAGATATGCATGCGTATATAAGCATTAGGGAATTTCAAATGTTTTCTCAGGCTTATAAAGTGGCAACAGATCAAAGCATATGTGTTTCATTAAAAGATGTTCTTAAATGATTTTCTGACACCCCAAACATGGCTTGAAGTTTTAGCACAGTCACACCGTACATATGACTGCCTGAATTCATACTTCCAAAAATGCCATAAAAGTGTCTTCGATTGCGCTGAAATTTTAGGTGCTTGTAGTGGGTAGGGTCTGATATTGCCACCTAAAATCTCAGTTCAATTGGAGACACCTTTATAATACAGCATTATTAGGGGTTGTTATGTACGGTCGCCTCTCTCCTTCTACCAGGGTGTTTTATACCGACTTTTCTTCACGGATAATTCTTAGATAGATGCATCATTTCAGCCCTGTTATGGGCATTGCTTGCATCTTTGGAGATCCGTGGCCAAATAACACAAGCAAATCTGTACTTTTTTCACGCATGCATCGAACCTCAGATGAAAAAACGTGCGTCTGACCGGTCCCTTAAAAGCAGCAGGGAAATTTGGTTTGTCCTTGATTTCAACACACAATAAAAAACCGAGATTTGCTGACTGTCGTCCATGTGTTTTGTTTACAGGTCGGATTGTCAACCTCTCGCACCCTGTGGTGCTTTTTTTGTCCCCTCACAGAACCTACCAACCAGTGGCCCAGGCGATAGGTTTTTGACTGGTAGCGCATGGCGCCAGAGGACCCAGGGTGTGAAACCCTGTGGAACTGATGGGCCTGGGGGGTGGGATTGTTCCATGAAATTTTCAGTCCATTTCATTTATGTTTCCCCCTGAAAAAGCCAAATTGCCAGCCTCCTTGGCATGCTGACTCCTTCAGTTGGTCTCGTTTTGAGCATTCTAGCACCAAAAGGGGCAGCCCCAACATTGAACCTCTGCACTCAATATTGTGCCCACATATCATATCCAAGTGTTCTACATCAAAATCCCAACTTAAAATGTCCCGGTATACTGTATGAGGTGAAGTAATACCCGTGGCCAATCTTTTATGCCAAGGACTGAATGTGCATACTAAGATCAGCTTGAGAATTCTGTGGAAATGTTACAAGAATAAAAATGTGCCATTCCGACTTAAGGTAACATTCTGCCAATGAAGAAAGAAGTCCATCTACACCTGCAGGAGCTCTGTAATGTCATCAGCGAGACCACAGGGAAGATCAGGTCACAGGTCGCAAACAAGCAAATCATTGATAGGACCAGTGAAGATGTCATTCAACTGTGGATGACTGCTGGCAAAGAATGTCAAGCGAAGAATTCAGGCTGAAATTCTGGATTACTACAAGACTGCAAAGAACTTGGAACGATGTAAGAATGAGCTTGAACTGAAATTTGACATCTGCACTTACCAGTGTCCCTCAATTAGTGATTGTACTTGTCAGCAATCAAGAATAGTGCCGCTACGGATGCAAGGCTATCTGACAGACCAAAGGCTTGGCTCCAAAAGAGAGATGTCAGTTGGTGAAGTTGACAGGGTAGAATGGGAACTCCTTGCTCACTCCCTTCAAAGGGACCAGGCAGACTACAATCCAGGACAGTCCAACAAAGACATCAGCACCGCCAAAATGCCATCAATGATAGCAAACATCAACACACTGCAAAAATCGTTGCTTTATATTTTGATGACCACAAGGACGGACAGACATATCAGACTCAACCAAAACAGCAATACAGTCCTGGGTGTAATGTTATGATCGAACAAGCTTTCAGCCTGCAGCATCTCACAAATGCTGATGTGGCTCATATTTTTGATCTCACTCTGCGCCAGGTACCCAATCCTTAAGAGCATGTCACTTTCATGTCTGACACTTGCCACTCTTATGTCCGGTCCAACATCTAGGTCCTAAATCTGAGACAGAAGTGGGAGGCCGCAAATGACCTGACCCCCTACCAAATCCCACGGAGAAATTTTGTAGTCAAGCTTGTGTCCATGCACATTGCTCCTTCTGTGACAAGGCTAGACCCAATCCTCCACAGACTGTTGCACAGTTGAGGTGCAACAGGAATCTCTCACTGCACAAGAGAGCAAGTCATGACCAACTTGGGACTCTGCTCTAGAGCCCGCCAGCATTGTCAAAAGCTAACAGCCCAGGACAAAAGGAAGTGTCTCGAGAGAGCCTGGCTCTTGTGCTGCCAATTGTGCAATGTTACGAGGCCTAGAATCTTCCTCGACAAAGCTAAAATCGAGCTGACCCCATACCTGAATTCAGCAAAGGACCGCGTCATTGATGCTGTGCCTGGTGATGCTGGTGTCAACATGTGACGGTATGGTGATGGACTGATGGTCCTGGGCATCTTTGTTTCAGATGGTCAGACATGGTTCCACATTTTTGAACTGTGGCAAACTGTCACTTCCGGGACCTTCTTTGTGAAGCATGCAGGTCTCTTCACAGAAGGAGTAGAGTGTAAGAGTAGGATTACATTACAGTATAACTAACATATTTACATGTACCCACACTAACCATACTAGGATTCTATATACTATATTATGCAGCATCCATATAACTGGAGTTCATTGTGTCAGTGTATACAAGGATGTCACTGTAGCATCTGTGCACGCAACCTCTGTCCTGCCCTTTCCCCCTCTCAAGGGAAGGCAGTCAATAGATGGCTTTCAAAGAGTGAACATGTCTTCCTCGTCCGCCTCTTACTCCGAGACTTCTAGCAGTGGGGATGAGAGCATGGAGCGAGGGGAACCGTCTAAGTTACCTGAGCCTAAAGTGGTGGCACCCAAGTGGATCCCTTGGGCACCCCAACGCAACGTCCCCGTAGCCGTAGTGCCCCCGAGACAGGTAGCTCCTATGCTACCAGTAGGGCTGCTTCAATTGCTGCCATGGAGGGCTTCTTCACATGGCTTGATGCCAAGGGAATCCAGCCCCACAACATGTTTCAGGATGGTGCAATGGCCCCCATGGCAAAGGAAACACAGGCTTTCCTTCGTGCAAGAATGGCTGAGGTTGAGGGGGAGCTTTTGTACGAGGTGCACTGACCAGCACCCTCCCCCAACCTCAACCACTCAACTTTATGGCCTGGGACCCCCTCCACATGGCTCTCTGTGGCAGCAGAGACATTCCGAACATGTAGGAGTTCAAGAGGATGCGTGAGCAGTGGCTGGCTGCCTTTTCTCCTGAGATGGTCATTGGTGCATGTTTCTTTTTCCCACCGTGACTTGAGTGAGTCATAGGGGAGCGGCTGGACCAGAATGTTGAGGCCTTGGAACGGTGCCTGGAGAAGCAAATCAATAACCTGACAGTACAATCACAAGAGGCTAATGAAGTAACACAAGAACGAGATGAAGCTCAGGAGCAAGGTGCCCTTTAAGCCAGGCAGCGTGAGCTGCCCAACAGCATGGGACCCCCAAACTTAAGGCAAGAATCAGAGACAGAGCTCTCTGTGGCCTCAGGTGCTTCAGTGGTGTCAAGATGATCTCATCAATCAGTACGAGAACAGCAGGGTGCTGCACTGCGTGAAGCACAGCAGATGGTGGTGGCAGAGTTGCACTCACAGGCAGAGTTAGGACAAACCCTCCCCAGCACGTTCCAGATCAGAGAGTCAAACCTGCATCGACAACTAGCATCGCATGCCACTTCACACCTACTCCTTGACCCAGGCCTGGGAGTAGTGGAGAGCACTCAGCCTCTAGATGTGAGGGGGATTGCAGGTCCAAACAGGGGAAATGATCTTGATTATGGAATAGATCAGGAAGACAATGTATATCAGAATCTTCCAGGGCTGTGGAGTCTCCCATTCAGGCTGACAGAGGGGGATCCTCGGGACCTGGACTACAGGCTTGCAGTTGCTAATTTCTGATCTTCCAGTCTTTGGAGGAGACAGACATGAATACTCCATGTGGAGGGATGAATTCATTTTGCAGGTATACTCTGAGAATCTGCCACTGAAGGTAAAGATCAATCAGATGAGGAAGGGTCTAAGCCACAATGCCCTATGTCTGGAGAGAACACACTCATCTCTGAAGCCCTGAGGGAGCTGGCAAGTCTATGAGGAAGCAATCATGGCATTACAAGCAGACTATGGACAGGCAAGAAGAGAGGACTCAGCACGGCATCTGCAGGACCATCTTGTAGCCACTAGTGTTCTCCATAGTGGCAAGCCGCAGGAGTTACAATGCTTTCATAGTGACCTGCGTGAACTGCTCTGACACTGTGGACTGGAGGCTGCTTGGGGCAGATGGGGGTTTGATTTCTTGGAAAGGTCCCTAGAGGCTAAACTGGACTTTGAACTTTCCAGGGAATACTCCTTTTGGCTCCACTCAGCATGGAAGAAGGAAGTTGGGAACCTGGTTGACCTGGAGGAGTGACTCAGCTACTGTGCTGGGGCAGAACACTTCAGTGCCAAGAATGCGGGGAAGAAGAACGCGGCAACAACTGCAGCAAGTGTCACAAAGGGAGTGTCTGCTGGTGGGAATAAGAGGGTGCACCTCGTGGCAGTACAAGAGGAGGTATGTAGCACCACATCTGGAAAGGCTCTGCAACCTGCCACACCTCTCCTTAACCATCTCACTTGTGGACTGTGCAAAGAGGCACATGGAACTGAATTCTATCCATTGTGGATATGTGTGACCAATGTACATGACCGTAAAGCATTGGCCACCCACCAGAAGATTTGCTACAATTGCCTGTCCCTGTTGCACTTGTGTAGCATCTCGCCCTGGAGCGCTATGGGCACGCCTCCCAGCGCGCCTCTCTCCGGAGTCGGAACCGGTACGAACGAATGGTACACCATTACGCCGAGTAGGAGCCATGACTTTATTCTCGAT
>JAAUXU010085480.1_pt1 | contig 14606 bp, 12 predicted proteins | sample 7278151 | NCBI WGS metagenome assembly JAAUXU01 (sample SAMN14350113, study PRJNA611818) | marine sediment metagenome | isolation source: surface marine sediment (1.8m) | place: French Polynesia: Moorea | collected 2018-08 | reverse complement strand
CTTTTCCAATTTTACCACCGCCCTATCAAGCCAGCGCTGAGTGATATAAGTTGGGTCGTTGTATCTTCGATCCAACTGCCTCCTGAAGAGTTCCCAGTTAGCCCTTGAGAGCTCCATATGCTTATGAAAAATCATATTTCTCTACTTGTAAACATGTGATTTTTTTTGTCAAAGAGCTCCAAAAGCTCATATCTCAACAACCCTGGGTCCCATCGTCCATTATTGCCCCGTTTCGCAAACAGCAGACCATCCTCTACACCCTCCGTTTTCTGCGCATCTCACAAAACTGACGTTTAATGCGCGCTTTTAAGTTTAAATGTCATAATCTCAAATCATAATTACCCACCTAGTTCTGAATCACTGCCAATGGAATTTTAAATGTTCATATCTCAACAATGGTTTGTCTGATCGTCCATTGAATGAAGATATTAACTTACTTTAAACCACTTACACTCACGCCGCTTAGTTGACTCAAAACTTCCTGTCCAATGTGCCCTCATTAACGGGAGTTCACTGTACAAATTTTATGCATCAAATACATACACCCACCCCAGAAACACAGGAAAAATTCTTTTGTGGGATTCACGGGAATTTTTTCCTGGGGGGATCCCCTTCGACATCTGCATTCCCCCCAAACAAACTTCCTTCCGGTGTGTTCGGAAAGCAGGTAATTTCTGCACGTAGTCAGTGCGGTGAGGCAGGTATCTTCTGCCCCTCCCAGGTATGACTAAAGTAAAGGTTCCATACAAAACTATGCACTAGTTTTGGCCGACAAACATCAAAATGCCTCCTGGTTCAAAGATTAAACTCCCCAGCGATCGCGTGCCAAGCACCATCGACAAGAACGTCATCAGCGAGGCTTTGGGACTCCACGAGATCAAGGACGACGAAGAGGACAGCGAGGCCTCAAGAGAATTCCTGATTAAGACTGCCAAGACGTTGCGGTTGGAGTACAGACAAATTCTCAAAGTGGACAACCTGCACAGTCTGTCTTCCCTCACGCGCCTTTTCCTGGACAACAATTTCATAGAGCGCATCAGTGGTCTCGATCAACTCTTCCACCTCACGTGGCTCGATCTCAGCTTCAACAGGATTTCCCGGATCGAAGGTTTGGAGTCGCTCCAGAGACTCGAGGTCCTCGGTCTCTACGCCAACGAGATTGAACGCATAGAACATCTTGACCACCTGACGAAACTCAAGGTCCTCCGCCTCGGGAAGAACAGGATCTCCAGCAAGGACGACATCGTCTACTTGAGGATCCTCCCAGCCCTCAGAACGCTCAGCATCAAGGAGAATCCCTATTGCGAGGCCGAGAAAGACTGGAGAGGCTTTGCCATCGCTCTCCTGCCCAACCTCCTGTACTTGGAATGCCACTCAGTGACGGAGGAAGACCGGGACTTGGCGGAGAGGAAGCACCAGGGTGACGTCTTCAGGGCCAGGAACGCCGAGGAACAAGCCAGAGAGGTCCAGGAGAAAAGAGAGGAAGAAAAGGCAAGCAAGAGAAGACACAAGGCAGCATTTGTTGCTTCACTCAGAGGTGATTCTTTCAATGACCCATCTTCGTATGCGTCATCGTTTGCGTATAATGCGCACTTTTTTACCGTGCCAAAGCACGGGTCTGAATTAATCATGGATGCAGGACACTCCAAACGAGACGCGAACGCACTTATACCTTAGGACAGTAGATTTTTGTTTTATAGATAACTGCGGTTTACTAAACATGTACCGTTATCTTGAGTAATGTTGCCGCGATAAGTAACGATTAGAAGTTGGTTGGGCAAATATTCCTCGTTGCATCAAACATCTTTTATTCTGGATCTTTGCCAAATACGTACGTACACACATGTGTGGCATCATACGGTCAAGATGACGGTAATTGTCTTTTAGTAATTCCTATTTTTACTGAATTTCAATGAGTGAAAGAAGAGTTCGACGTTACCTTGTCCCAACGATGGCCATGGTCCTGATCTGAGATAACACATTGATCATACCACAGGCCCAGAACTATTGGAAGCCTTGTTCTCCCGTCACGCCAAGGAGGAAGAGTTGGTGGTTGAACGGCTGACTCAGTGGTCTTCAAACGAGAATCAAGTCTCTAGTGTTTTGAGCCTTCGCCGAGAATTCGAGCTGGAAATGACGAAAATCGGTGATGCAATCTACTCCTTGGGCATGCAGGAGCTCAAGGCAAGGGAGGAGGAGGTCAGACTCTTTGAAAGCTGCATTCGTAAGGCCCAGAAGGCCTCTCAGCAGAAGGGCGTAAAAGTTGTAAGCATCAAAGTCCAACCTGCAGTAGGAAATTGGCATGAGAGTGCACTTCTTCCATCCAGGTGGACGACTTCTTGGTGGAGAAGGACCGAATCTTTGATAAGCTTTTTGAACTGGCTAACAAATTTGACGACAAGGAGCCTGAAGAGATCACTGACGAGCAAAAGGAAGAGGTCAACGCGCTCAAAGAGCTGTTTGTGACCAAGACGAAGGAGACTTGGAACATCATCATGGACCATGAGATCACGCTAGTCAATCAGACCGAACAGGTATGGTCGCTGCCGAGCTGAATGCGTCGAGACAACTTTCAGTCAGAGGACAACGTTTTGTCATTATAACAGGTACTCCACGAATTCGAATCTAACTTAGGCAAGATGATGGCTGCCTTCGTGTCCGCAGTCAGCAACTTGTTCCTCCGCGCTCGCACTGCTGACACCAAACACTTCCGCCGACTCAGTGAACTGGGCGAAGCCATTGAAGAGCTTCCCTACTCTGCCTCGTCGTCAGACATCGTCCGTGATCCTGAGGATGTGACCCCACTCATCGCTCTCTGCCACGATGGCCATCAGCTCCTGCTGCTGGAGGCTGAACAGAGACTGCACGAAGCAATCGAGAAGTGGAAGCAGGATTTTCTGGAAAAGTTCCGGAAACGAGAGCGGAAGCGAAACCGCGACAGGATTCTAGAGCTCAACCATTTCATCGACACCATGAGGCAGGACGAGGATGAGTTGGACATCTTGCCGGTGGCGCAGTTTCAGTTGGGAGAGGGAATTCTCGTTGACTGATTGCGTATTCTTACACAATCAAACTACAACGCAGTTGCAATATCTATCTTGAGTAAAAGTAATTCGTACCTGTCACCTTTTGTGCCATCCTAAATAAATATGCCTGAAGTACGTATAAGAAATATTGACTCCCCACGCTTGTTTCACACACCAGATGAATGTGGATTGTCACACATCTAGCACGAAGAGTTATTCTCTCTATAAATTCTCAGGTGGTCCTCGGGCATTCCCAAGATACTGGTCCCGAGCTCTTGAATTGTTACTACGTGGTCTGTGCACACATCCTCGAGGCCGCACCCAGAGGCAGACACGGCTGTGCAGAGGAGAAGTTCACGGCCTTCTGCTTGCCTGGGATGTTGCCGGGACCTTACATGGGCTACAACAAGAACGGGCTCGTCTACTCCATCAACACGATCACTACTGGAGGGATGGGGAAGGGCAAAATCAGGACGCGTGAGGCGGAGAAACATCTCGCACAGGCACAACTTGTAGAACTCAACTTGCTGGTTTTTCTATTTTTAGCTCGTCACTTTCTTTGTCGCGCTCTTCTCACCAGCACCAACTTGTTTGACGTCGCCGAGATCCTTGCAGATGAAGGCGCAGGAACTTCGGACGGACTCAGCGTGAACATGACCTTTGCATCTCAGGCAAGTTTCATAAGAATTTATTTCAAGTTATTTCATCAAGCTTCATCAAGTTAGTATCCTGGCGAATCCATGCGTAATGTCACGGACGATGAAGCTTTTTATGTGATGTGATAAACCAACTTACCTAACGTTGTCTCCATGAGCTCCAACTTCTTGCCCACGACTCCCACTAGTCTGAAGCAAATGACTTCTTGGGGACAGCGTAGCAATTAATCTTCTTGATCAATTCCAAACTTCTCCGAGGATTCATGAATCTTAACACATTTCACATGTCTTACTGAATTCTTAGTAACTAGTTTCTCCTAAAACTTTTGTTCCTATTTCATCTTATGTACAATGTCATGTGGCCATATAAAACGAGTAAGAATGCTTTACAATAGTCCTTAATTGTAATTGAAACACTAATTAGCAGATTTTAAGTGCAATAATGCCACAGGTAGGTCGAAAAGCTTTGAAAAAATGCACTGCTGCATCAACACCAAGACTTGACCAACAAGATGTTAGAGTTGTTTCTTTTGTAAGGTTGCACTTGTAGTGATGTTGAAAATCTTGATATCACCGACTGGTTTACTACAGGATGCTGATCAAGGGCAGCTCAAACTAGGCGAGTCTGGTCGCACCAACTTGTCCAGATGCAATGATTTCCCACCCACTTCGACCAAAGAGCCTTGCTGGGCAGGGACTTCTTCAGCTATGGGTGTTGCTCAGATTAAGCTACCCCAAAATTTCACTGATCTTCTGAATAAGAAGGGGTACAACAACTTGCTGACTTGTGTGGCAGTTCTGGGCTTAACTTAACGTTTCGGCCAAAAAAGAAGCTCAGGCTCCTGTGCGAGCATTGGCACGGGAGATCTAAATGATTCGAATCTGCCCACCAGCTGCAAAGACGGTCCCACTGGTAGTGGGAAGAGCAGACAAGGAAGACCAAAGAAAGGCTCCAGGACACTTAAGCAACGTCAGCTTATCACTTCAATATCGCACGCCCCATGATACCATATTCAGTATTCTATAGCAATGCAATAATTTCTCTGAAGTATCAAAAATGCAATGCAGCGCTGCATTGAGTTTTCTTCAGGTAAAAAGTGAGAAAAGTTTGTAATACCTTCTTCTCCCTTGGACTTCCCACTGTCATGTCCTGAATTCACGAAATCTCGAGTCGCTTTATTTTCTGCTACATCCTTGCTCTGCTCAGGACGGCGCCCCTCTCTTCCACAACGCCGAGGTTGCGCCACCTCCGGGTCTTAATGAAGGCGGTCTGGCGCATCACGCGTCGGTGAAGCATCAGACGGAGTCCCAGATTAGCATACTCACCCTTAGCCCGGGAGAGAACCTCATACACTGCAACAAGTAGGTCTGCGTAGTCGTGAGCAAGAATGTTAATCCATGAAGTACTTAAGCTTCCAATAATTCACCCAAAAGATTAATCGTGTTGAAAGCGGATTGTTCGAATAACTTTAAATGACTTTTCGCGACAGTGACGGTGCAGAAGATGTTGGCAAGCAAAACAAAAGCGAAAGAGAGAGAGCGAGAGCAAGGAGGTGTGGGAAAGGAAAGCTGTGAAAACTTTGACAGTTTTTTTTTAAAGTGTGTTCATCTCATCATATCCTGCCTGCCTCAAATAGAGCTTCCCAGCTCTAGTGACCCTTTTGTTAAGACTGAGAGGAGCTTTAGTGCTGATGGTCTTTTCGCCACTGAGCTGAGTGATGAATCCATCAACCGCCTGACATTCCTTTGTTCTCATCTTAAAAAATAAAGTCTTTTCCCTGGAAACATTATTCTACCTAGTCTTCAAGAAGTACTGCTTTCATTCATTATTCAAAAGTCCTCACAAAAACTTATTGGCTCTCACTCACCAGCGCTCGTGGCGTCTTTCCACAGGTTTCTGCGCCTGAAGGTTCAGCACCGAGACAGCCTCCCTCTGTGGAGCTCCAACCACCGTCACTCCCTGCTGTGTCTCTTGCCCAGGGTCCGGAACGTCTCCACCGTCGTCGACATCCTGGGAGACCAAACAGACGTCCAGTTCTCCTTCTACAGAGACGGCGGGGGAAAGGATGACGCCTGGACAATAGTGACTGGTCAGTTGTAGTACAGAGAGTTTCTACATGTACGGTACGTCTCACCTGGTGACGCTCCTCCTACGTGCTTGAAGGCATCTTCAACATGACCAAGATGACGTGGTCGTTGTACACGCAGAACCCGAAGGTGTCGCTGCCCGTCCTCGTCATCCCCATCGTCTTCCACAAACTGCATTAGTCGTACACCTCGAGCAAGCACTTGTAACTTCGTGTTACTCAATAAGTCACCTCAGAACGAGACAGTGAATAAAGCCAAATGAGGATAAGACCACGGAAAAGACTCATCGATTTCCGTTAACAGTGTTTGATGGAATACATCCCAGATTCATTTTTACGTACGTACTATGTACAGCAAGAGCTGCAAGCGTCTTTTGCACTCTGGCAGACTCTATTTTTTTAACTCTCTAGTCATTTGAGGGTGATAACACCGCGCTCGGCTCGAGCTACTGTAAGTCAGTCCGGCGAATAAGGAAAAATCCTCTTGTCAGCACAGACAATCTAACGTTAGTTTTACTTCGTCTCAGTTAAAGGCAGGCTTGCGCTGGCGTAAAAGTTGCGACAATTATATGGTTAATATTCGTGCTCCCTGACCGTGAAAGCATAACAACGCTGTGAGTCTCGGAAACTCTACGAAAGAGGAAAACCCTTGCCAAACTGAAAATTGCCTTAGTTTTGCATAAGTTTGCATTCATGCACCTCTCCTGTCTTTCTAGCTTAGGTACAGTTGCCAGTGGACCAAAGATACACACATTTATTTCACAAGCAGAGATAGACATGGTGCTACTATGAATGTCATGGTTGGTACGCGTAGAAAATAAGCAACTTCATCGTGACTTGGTGATATTGGTACCATGTTTGGCTGCTGATTCTCACATTTATTTGGAACCTCCGTATTGATGACTGGTGTTGGTGGTAGAAGTACTGTTATTAGCTACAACAAGCAAGCACATGGTGACATGAAAGAATTATTTTCACAATCTGATACTTTCCTCGTCCCTTACACATTAGAGTCGGTCAAAAGAGAGGGTATTGATACTATGAATGCAATAGAGCATTTTGACGACAACACAAAGTCGTATTTATTCTATCCCATATGCTCTTTGTTTTAGTTGAGGGTGATTCAACAGGAATTGTTAAAATACTATATTTGTTTAGGTATATATTGTGATCATAATATCCAGTGAAGCGGCGGTCTCCTTTCATCATGTCAGGGTTTTTTTTCTCATGTTCGTGTTGAAGTGGCTAAGATTCTGCAAAGAAATGAACGAGACTGTGACATAGCTATTCATTGGCTGCGCCAAGTAGACAACGCACAAGTTGTGGACAGCCGAGGTTCTGAAATTGACCGAATGTGCAGTTGATGCATGCAGACGTGTACTTGCATACCCATGTTTACACTTCAGGTCAAACGTTTGTATGAAGAACCACAGGCAAAGCCTTTTCGTCCTCTGCTGTGCACAATGAAGCTCAGTTAGCTTCACCAGAAGAGGACAAGCAGCGGTCGTACTGATTTAACAACACTGCATAAAGTTTGTATTTACTCCAAACAGTATGCAAACTTTTGGCCTCGAGAGCTGCACAGTCCGTGCATAAGAAAAAGCGCAGTACAAAGCGTCCAGGTAAGTCTGGACTGTCCGCTAGGGTGAATTGGTACTCCAATGGCTTGGGATGGCTGCACCTCCTGGGAGTGAGGTATATGACTTTTTACTACAATATCTTCCAGCAGCCAGATTCTGTCATCAGCGGCTATCTGGCCTTAACAGCGACTATTTGACCACACTTTCAAGGTTGCCACGGGCAGTAGAAAAGGCTTTTTTTCGAGGACTTGGACCCACTGCGAATATGGACCAGTTTCATGCCCAAAGAACTTTCTTACTCGAAAGTCGGGGACAGGGTTGAAACCCTGTCCCCGGCTCAAATTCGACGCTGCGTCAGTAAAAGCCCCCGTGCTGTCGCGGTTCATTGTCGTATGGAATATACGACAATGCTGCTGACGTGGAAAGTCCGCTGCGTTTCTCCTCACAGAAGTGCCACTTTGCATTCGACCTTTCTCTCATCCTACGCAGTCGCCACCACCAGTGACGCCTCTTACTGTGCGTACAGTACATAAGAGACGATCAGTTGGATGACTCAGCCCGCCAAAGCTTCTGCAAGTATTTCCTACATACGAAGTCAGCGTATGGGTGCACTGAGCTGAGGGACTTTCTCTCATTCATGATTTTTTTAAGGCGGATCCTCCGGCGATTGATGGTGAGGAGAAACCGACGAGGAAATGAATCCCACATCAAAAAAAGAGGCAGAGGAGTAAAAGAGGCCATTTGAAAACAACGGACGTACTTTAGTGCAGGAAAGAAACAAAGCACGACAGAGACGGAAAAGAATGGCAACACTGAGTCAGGTGATGACATCTTAACGGCATTCATAAGTTCACTGGCATGAATAATGCAACCGCACTATAAAAAAAGGCTTCTAAGCCTGAAAGGGGAAACCCTATTGTTTTCATGAATGACCTTGGCTGGAAGTGTCAGCTTCTCTGCCTCACTGCCTGAGTAAGCAATCAAACCTTGTATCCGACTGGAAAAGGACACAGGACAAACTTGGCAATCAGGAAGACAGCGTGTCTGGACAGGGGTGTCTAGGACTAGGACGGGTCCGCCAAGGAGTCTGAGCACCCTCTGACGCACGAGTTCCACTCATTGTCAGTTTGGCCCCAGTGGAGGTCAGAGACAGGGTCGTTGGTTATCTGGCAGCACTGTACACCATCAGCCTCAGGTCTTCTCTGGCCTGCCGATCCTATACTTTTTTGTAGGCACCCCTGGTCTAGACAAGCAGACAGTGAGTGAGTAGGATCGCATTGGTGTGTTACGTGTGTGCTTCTTTCCTTGTCTCTGCCAGATGTCGGCTTGCCAGTTGCTGCCAATCACTTACATTCAGCACTTTTTAACTTACTTATAGATTGTTGAAGACAGCAAGATTTTCTCAACCGTCTCCACCTCATGCATCACTACTGCTCATTATTTGCCAGCTGCAGCAGCTGCACCTCATCTGAGGGCAAGCTGTTGGTTCCCTTGACAGCTGCTGGGCGTAGCAGCGCGACCTCCATCATCCCAGCGTGGAAGTCTGAAATTGGGCGTAACTTTTACATGCATAAAATATCTCAATTTCTTGGTGTGTGTGGGTGGGAGGCTCAAAGACTCCTTCATATGCTATCCCCACCTGGTCTTGGTGTGGACGCGCTTTCCCCCTCTCCTGCATGCGTTGCACTCTTCTCTGGGTAGGATTTTCTGAAGGAGATTTGTGGTTCCTCCGGGAGTTGTTTCACAGTCAACGCAGGATTAGCCTAGTTGTGAACATGCAAAGGTTAGCGCGATTACGTGAGGGAAAAGCTCTCCGAGATGCTGCCGCCACCTGATAGATGAGAGATTCCAAATCCTTCTTGGCTATGTTGATGCTCTCTTCTTCTTCCTCAGCATCGTCTCTGCCGTCCCCCAGATCCAGTCTCCCTCTGGGGGACAGCAACTCTTGGTCATTGTCGCCATGGTCATGGAGCTTGTTGTAGGTCAGAGCCAGAGCAACAGGGATGTCGCTCCAGAGCCAATCATCCTAAGATTGCCATAAGTCAGTCACTCCTTGGCTAAGCGGCTGTTATCGCTACACATATGTTATGCATGGAGCTTTCATCTCGTGTAACACGACTCGTAGATGTTGGTAGTTGCGTGAAGAGAGAGCACTTAGCAGTGTCAACAACACGGCCTGTTTGGTCCTGACATCAGACCTTCGAGGGCGTGCACTGCACGCACGTAGCAGGCACGAGTAGCTAATTCAAGCCCATTTTTGACTTCACCTACGCATTTACACTCACTCGCTCACCTCATTAGTAACAGCCTCTCGCGGCCTTATGATGTCTCCCTCTGATCCGGGCAAAGTCTCCAGGGAAGAAGCAAAGGCCTGAACGATGTCCTTTAGGTCTTCGTACTAATGAAAACAGTCAAAGATTCTAGTGACGAGAGCATCATTGAAGAGCTGCCAAACCTGTCTGATTCGATTGAGTAAGTTGTGACCCTGATCGGCCTGCTCTTGCGGCGAAGAAGACATGATTTCGTCCAATGTAGCCAGAACGTCTGAAAATAGTCGGATTTTTTTTCCTCACTCTCCGCAATGAGTGCGATGGGATTAATCCTGCGGCTATTTTGCCTTCTATTATTAGCTCGGAATCAATCGGGATGATCATATTTTGCACGGCATCGGCTGGAGGCCAATAATTGATCGACATTCACGTCGCTGATGTGAAATGCACGTGCATACGTGAGTGCGGACTTGGTTGAGGCGAAAGTCTCGCGTATGACGTAGCCGAGTCTCCTAAGAAGCCACTCAGCAATGAAGGAGATGCGAATATGACTCCAATATTGATAGAACCATTCATTTCATCCCGCATTTTCCCGCTTGCGTAATTTGACAGCAGCAATTCCTTGGAAAGTCTTATGTGGCCTCAGCTTTCTCTTTTGAACCGGACCGGTGCACCACTTTTTCTGTCTCTGCTCTCCCGGATTTTCTTCCTCTCTTTGCCTAGCGGAAGTGTCCGTGTGCGTAGTTCGTGTGTGTGTAAGTTCAGCAAAAGGAGTTCTGGTGTGTGAAAGTGCGTGTAACGCATATAAGAGTTTTCCTTTGTAATGGAGGATGCAACATCTTGAGCATTTCCTTGTCGTGGACGTAGATGCAACAGGGATGAATTGTCCCTCCAAGGTCTAAAAATACCAATCGCTCATCTAAGCTTCCACATTTGATTCTGACTGGTCCATTCGTGGTCTTTCTCTCTGGCCGTTAAAGAGTCCCTCTAGAGAATGGAGTTTCGCACAGCTACATCACTCTGTACAGCATCTGGAGCTCTAGGGGGAATAGAATTCTGAAGATGTTCACTGAAACGTTATATCTGCCCCTTGTGAGAAGTATTGTGAGAGCTGACTGTACCCGTACTTACGTATATAGGTGAGTGTGTATGTTTGCTTGAAGGCAAGTTTTTTGCAAGTGCCGTGGATACCTTTGATTCACTGATACGGACTTAAAAGGCATATGTGACATGAGTTCTACAGCACTTGAATTAACTACATTGTCGTCACATAAGACCGCCACTTTTCTCTAGCGTGGTCTCAATGCACGTCCTGACATCAGTGTCAGACAGTCACTAAACTAGCGGTCCCAGTGCAGCATAATACTGGTCCTCAAGTCCTCCACACTTTTGCGGCCGATACAACAGGCTCTGAGCTCCAATTCGTCCCCAGTGCCTTGGTCTTCCTGACGTCTGGGAGGCGACACCGACAATGAGTACGATGGTGTGGATGTCCACTTCAGCGCAAAGAAGACCTGACACCCTCTGCCTTTCTACTTTCGGGGCAGTCATGATACATCAGTGAAGAATGACTGCACTATTTATAGTTTACAAAGGTCTCGGCTATGAGGAGGCTTTCGAAGCTTTGCTGTTGGTGCTCTTGAAGTAGAGAAAGTTGGCTTGGAAGCTTCTCAAAAAATTTGTCCACGCACCTCATGTACACTTGCCTCCAAAAGTATTTGAACAACCGACAGAGGGACGAAGATACTGGAATGTCATGCATTTTTGGAAGCATTTTCATATTTTTTTGAGCACCCCCCCAAACCTCAACCCCCCCTTCCCTATAGCTCCGCCACCACCCACCTGCCGTCACTGTGGCAGCAAGTCCCTTTTTGGGTGTGTGCATAAGTATTCAAACACTTTTTCCTGCTGCTGTAACTTCCTTATTATTGCAGCTACATGAACTGTATTTTCATTGTTGGAAAGCTTGAGGTCTCAGCAGTTGAACTTATTACATTCATTTTCAGAGAAATTGCATATAAATGGCAGCGCTGACCATTTTTTCAATGGAGATAACTTGTCTACTGTACTAAAGAGAATCATGCAAAGCTCCATCAATATTGAAGCTACACAAACTATACTTACATCGTTGGAAAGCTTAAAGACTTAGCAGTTGAACTTTCCACTTTACTTTGGATGAAATTGCATATTAAAGGCAGCACTGGCAATTAAGCACAAAAACCCTACTACATATGCTCACTTCTCCACTACAGAGCCGGTGTTCAAATACTTTTGGAGGCAAGTGTAATTGCCTTTAATCATAGGGGCGCTCTTAACCTCTTTCGTGACGTCTGTGTACCGTTGAAAACGTCAATCTCTTCTTTCAGAAGCAACATGTGTTTAGTTGGTGACACCGCCTGAGGTCTTCTAAGTCATGCTCCCCATGCTTACCTCTACCGTTTCACCACGTGCGCATTCCAACTGCCTCAGGTCCAAAGTTGACCTTGTGCACACTCATTGGCACTTAAGCTGGGTAAGGGGGCTGCATCAAATCTTTCCCTGATACGTACGCGTCACTCACACGTCTGCTCAAGACAAACTCTTCTTGTTCACCATGTCCCATATGACGTATTTAGCGTATCTCACACTGGCGTTACAGCTGCTGACGATGAAGGTGGGTCCTACGTCCTAGATGACAGTGCTGTACTGTGGCACTTCCAACTTGACACTTAAAGCGACTCTACTCAAGTTGTCGGAGCGGAGTATTTAGGATAGAATAGCGGGAACGCATGTCCAAACTCTAAAAATAGCACAACGTTACTGTCACGGGAGCGAATGATGGAAGTGTACAGGTTACACGATGATGATATAGGCTTCTGGTGAGCTCTGTCACGGAATAATAAAGCTCAGACGTTGGGAGCAGGGTACTGTTTAGTCTTTGAAGCATCACTGCATGCATCGTTTTGGAAAAATCCACTTCAATGTTGTCGTGTTCAGCGATGCAGTTTTGTTTACACATACACGCCAGAGTTGCCTGGGCGAGAAATTCGAAGCTAAAACAATTTACAAACTCGTGGGCTCTAATTCTGCCCTGCACTGCGCTGTATGCACGTGCAGTGCACGAAGAGGGGAAACACTGTGTACATACAGTCGACCTTATTTTATTTACGTTAGTCAGTTGTTGACCAACCGCAGTTGCAACCACGTCGAAGGCGGCATTTTTGCCACACTGGCTTACTTGCCAAAGCTTGGCGAACCCTTTTGTGACTGGTGCAGTTATTGTTAGGCTGTCCAAGAGTCCAGCAAGGCTTGGAAGAAACGAGGAAAATGCTAGTTGTTCGTGTCAAACAGTGAAGCCACCTCAGCTGCTTTCTCTGTCTTCACAGGCTCTGTTCTATAGCACGCGTTAGTTTTGAAAAAAAAATCTTTAAGCGCAACAATTTGTGTGACTTTCGAAGAGGCAAATGGGAGAAAGTCGATGAAGACTGAACATTTGTCACGTGCTCGGTCAATTGGAACAACGTTGTGACTAAATCATGGATCGACTGTACTTCTGCGAGTACATGACATGAAGCCAATTTGACGATGGAAAAGGTTTTACTGAGTGTGACGTAACATACACTCCAAGGTTAAACACAAAAGTGTTTTTCATCATATTTTTATTCCAACGGACGCCTTCACGTGACCTTTACCTTTTTTAATGAATACCCGAGTGCACCCACCCACGCACACACATACACACACACACACACACACACACCACAAGATGCACACACACACACACCGCAAGAAATAACTCTGGCATGCTGTACTGTAGTCCCCAGAGTCAGCTCGTGTGATATCCTGGATATGTGATGGCTCCTCTCAACTGAATGGCACCCAGATTGACAGTTTTCGAGTTCAACCCTGAAACTTTTTCTCGATTTCTCCAATATCACCATATATGAGACTTGGGAAATCTTGTGATGGCCTTACAAGTATGAACCTAGGCAAGAAAAAATGCTGTTGCTGACCAAGCAACATAGGATAAATGGTTGAAGTAAGAGTACGAGTATTGTATACGTAGTTCTAGATACTTGAAGGGCAAGATCGACTTCATATGGTGACACAGAGAGCACGACTGAGTGAGAGAAACACAGAGGCCCACGAGACCAAAGATCTATCTCGAAAAAAAAACAGTACCAGGCAATTGGGGTCACAATTCGACACCCCTTTTTTGTAGGTCATTGCGTGACCTTTCATGATCATAACATCTTGTTCTAGGCACACATTGACTCGTCTGACATTTGCTTATGACGTCACTCAGGTTGGTTGGCGGATGGGAGCATTTCAGCAGTCAGGTTTGATATTCGAGATTGGAACCTTGGAACTTTTTGTCCACATCAGGAAATTTAATTTTAATTTATAACTTAGATGTCGAAACTTTCGCGGGCCCTATGACCCAACTAGGTACAGCGAATGAAGAGGAATTTCCCGGCCAGACTTGTGGAAAGTGACTTGAAATACAAATTACACGTGATTTCAGTGCTACGGGAGTCATGTATCCCATATCGTAATTAAATGTTAATTAATTGATATTGGATTCAACATTAGGTTACTTTCAGGACGTGGGGCACGTGATGACTGCGCTTTGCCTGCCTGTGACAATTGATCACGACAATTTAGAGGCGACCTCCGATCGTATGAAGTTGTCGGAACGAAATCGTTATCATGTGAGGCAAAAACACAACTGCTGGGAATAGAACTGCTTTGTAGAATGTCTCTCAATAGAACTGTTGTGTTTACCATTGACCCTTTTTGAGACAGATTTGACTTGTTCTGGGGAAAGCTGTTATTTTGCTCAGTGTTTTCCTCTCGAAGTCTCCTTTGAGCCACTCAGACTCAATGTGCATGAGTGCAAATCACCTCTCGACAATTCTGACCTAACTTGGATGCACTCAAGCTCTGCCAGGCTGGCACATTAATTGTGCCATGTACAAGGAACTTCAACCGAATACACAGATTTTCG
>JAAUXU010056356.1_pt1 | contig 14607 bp, 9 predicted proteins | sample 7278151 | NCBI WGS metagenome assembly JAAUXU01 (sample SAMN14350113, study PRJNA611818) | marine sediment metagenome | isolation source: surface marine sediment (1.8m) | place: French Polynesia: Moorea | collected 2018-08 | reverse complement strand
GTCATGCATCACAGACAACCCTCGTCCCTCCCCCGACACGATTAGTAACCTGCTGCTCCCTTCGATATTATTCTATTGAATTACATAATTTTATTATCTCCTTTCAGCAAGCCTACAACGCAATCGCTGTGAGCCGACAGATGAAGCTGATGGTGCTCAACAGTAGTGGTAGTAACAAGTCTTCTAGCGACAAGAAGGAAGAAACGAATACCACGGCTGCAGCAGATGCCAAGGAGGTGGCTGCGCAAGTATGAGGAGGTGTCTGTTATTATGAAGTTAATCAGCGCAGCGACTCCTGTACGAATAATGAAATGATCCTCTTTCAGGTGAACGGCGGGAGATGATGAGTTTCTTCGATCCCCGTTCTATCCCCTGAAAGTAGCCGAGGGAGGCCAGAAGAAGTGAACATTTCTAACTGCTGCCTGCTATTCACCAGTGATTCTTGAGTGGTCTGAAGCGCCCACTTTTCCTTTTTTCTGACAAGACACATGAACAAACGTGCTGCGGGAGTGATAGCCAAGAAACAGAAAGTGTTTCGTGTCTCAGAGGACCACATGGCAGCCGGGCTATTCTTAAGAGCGGAGAGGCTGCGACGAAGCAAAGCTGTCTAATCTCCTACTGTGTACATAGCAGTCCAGCTGTACTGCACACACAATACAAGTGGGACGTTTCCTTTTCCTGCTACCCTCAACTTGTACATATACATACATGCTACATACATGCTTCGCGTACTTACAGCTTATTATGGAACCATTTCCTTCTTTCCTCATTGGATGCGTCAAAAAAGGAGAACAAAAGGAAGCTTTCCTCTTTTCTTCTGGCGATGAGAAGAGAAACTACTGCTATCCCTGCTGCTCACTATTTTACGGTGATTTCGTGCAACTATTCTCCCTGTGCTACTACTATTATTAAAGTACATATAATTAAAGTGATTACTTCACCCACTTCTGGTAGAGTACGTTTCCTCCTTCAAGATGATTATTGTCATCCCCATCAGCACTTCTTCCCAGGGCTTCATGTCCTATTTCAGCAATACTGTTCATACACAAATGAGGACCTGGTACCGTTACGCATACTCTGCTGTTACTACCCTTGCTAGATCTACGTACACACTATTGTATTAAGCACACTCAAAACGTAATATGAGGGGAGTCTTGGCTTGCTTTCTCCCTCCAGGGATGATTATGGAAGAAATCTGAGACTCCTCTCTACGTGCTACATCGTATACATACGAAAATACCGCTACAGTAGTGCTAGTCTTCAGTAAGACTACCGCAGACAGAGTGCTCGTACCAAGGACCTAACAAGACATCATGGCATTGTGATCCTCCTTCCTTCGTCCCTCGCTTTCTGAAAACAGGATGTTTTTCTCAGTGTGAATAGAAAAGTCACACGACTTTACTTTACAAAGTCTAGGCTTGCCAACTCCATCAAGGTCAAAAAAGGAAAGAAAAACGGTAGCAGTCATATCAAATCCCGCTTGCCTGTGTGTTTTTCTTGCTTGAAATCTTCTGCTGCTGCTCTGTACTGTTATGATCACGTGTATTATAAAGCATAGCGTTCTCCTTATAACAACCCATCTACATACTGCTAATTACGCTCCTATTTCTTCTACTGTCGTCCCGTATACACATTACCACTGCTGGCAAACTCAAGGCTTCATTCGTTCTAGCCTGCAGGGCTGCTACTTTACTACTATGGTACAGATATATTGTGCATACACACCACTACAGACACGTTACACAATGCACACTAGCTACACAAAAAAATGCCTCGGCTGCCTTCCTATACATATTTTCAAGATCAGTTGTAAATTTTAAGATTTACTGTTAAATCCAATAAAGATACTCAAGCACATATCTCAGAATCGCTGGTCATTCTTCAGACATCCGTACGCACCTTGCGTTTAGGGATTGGCGAGGTATTCAAATGGATTAGACTTTCGTCGGCTATGGGGTAATTTCCAAGAGAAAAAGGCAAGTACTCGTACAGGAAGTATGCCAGGAACTGCGAAAGGGCACAGTTAGCCCAGCTTTTTGATCTTTTTACTACTGCTGTCCGGTGAAAGCAGCAATGAGGACTACAGTAATGGCTTCCTGTCCACCAAAATACCGGAGCGAGGTTACAGCGTGGATCCGGTTCAGAGTACTTGCAGAAAAAAAGTGCAATTTCTTTTTCATGAGCCTGGGTAATGATCATTGGAGAACTAATCCAAATTACCCGGTGACGCTATTAGGCCCAAAACGAATTGATCAATCGATAGAACTGAGCGCGAGGTCAGCATGTACGAGTCTACGACGAGGTTGGCGCTGCCGCCGCTGCACCCATCGTCACCAGACTTGGTCTTACGTACCACGCTTCTGCTCACGCGCTGTGACATTCATCTACGTAGGGCTTTATGTCTGAGGTCGCGTCGAGGCCGAAATCGAGGTCCATAGTTGCATTTACCACATCTTTCCTACATAAGTCATCGGTAGTATAGCTACTTCCAAAAGCTACTCCCTATAGCCTTCTGGGAACTGATGTGAAGTACCTATTAATTAGTAACTATCTATGGCAGAGAGCTGTTCAAGAGAAGACTTCTGTAAGAGCTCACTGATCTTTGGTAAGAGTCAAGGTTGCTAGAGACTTCTTGGGTAAGAGGAGGAGAGAGAAAAGAGAAAGGAGTTGCCACAATTTGGCCACGAAATATCTTATGCTTGCTATTGCACGCCAGCCCAAAATTGTTAGTAGCACTTTCAACAATGAAGCAACTTGGCAACCCTGGAGAGGCGAGGGGTAGTGGTGGTGAGGAAGGAGAGGTGGGTCAGGTGAGTCAGGTGGGTCAGCCAGTTTCAAAAGTGAAAACAAGGTGGATCAGGGTGCGGATAGCGTGGACGACAAGGAGTGCATGGACTGGGTGAACTGCGTGGACGAGATGTTCGACATATAGGTCGGTTTTATAGATTTCTCGCGCTCAAAGGGTATATATACGGTTCAGGCTAGTGTGTGATAAAAGGTAATGAAATTTTCAGCAATTTCGAATCTTCCTTCCAGAGATTTTTGTTGGGACACAAAAGCGATGGTTGCAATTTGGCGAAAGGACACGTAAAAACACGTGCACTGTTGCGTCTTGCACCTTTTCTATCACACGTGGAACGACGCATATTCTTTGTAATGCGTCGATAACCACAGAAGCACTGTGCTTCAACTTCCATAAGGACGTGTGCATTACTTACACTGTACGTACGCTGAGCGACAAAAATCAACATCCGCTCAGGCACGACCTAAAGGCGCATTGAGAATCGAAACTAGGTGCGAAAGTCAGGACCTGTATGCAGAAGATAGAAGGCGGGGGAAAAAATCACAGCTTTCAATTTTGGACACGAAACTGCGCTCAAAGCAAAAAAAGTGAAGCCCTGACTTCTTAATCAAGGCAAAAATTTTTTTGGTACTTTTAAGTTTGTGCTGTTAGATAAGTCAGCCAGTCCTGCTAGCTGCAGATCACCCCAAAGCATCCTGTTTTCACTCCCATGATTGACTGAAGAAGTATTGGCAATGAAAAGTGGTAGAGGCAAACAGGTCTTCATATGACCTTTGCAGTACAGCCCACACTTCTTCCTGCCTTCTGAGAACCTGCGACTGACAAATATTCTCAATGCTTAAAAAGCTCTCAAATACGTAAAAATTGACTGCGATCAAGTTATAAGAGCTTTTCTACTGAGATGCTGTGGACTACATTCACTTTTGACCTCTTAAGTTTTGCTTTGACGCACGCACAAAAAGTGCAAAATTCGCTGAGGTATGCTGACTGTTGTCGTTGACTGTATACACTGCTGCTCCCAGTGAGATTTTGCTTCTTCGCAAGGTGGCAGCGAACCTTAAGGTGATTTTGCTCGCACGTGCGCGTGCTCAATACGAGTACCATGTCGGTATTCGTATCGCGTACCCATGCGGACGGACACTCACTACAAACTTATGCATCACGTACGGAGTGACACGTAATTGTTTTGCAGATCGTGTGTGGTTATTCAGAGAGGTTGCAATTGAAGTCAACTACATGGCAACCCTGAGAATTACCTCGAAAATAAGTGTTATGAAGGAAAGCAATCGCCCTCGGAGCAATATTTTGGAACAAACTTGGTTTGTTCAGTGGACCAAACAGTGGACCAAAGGCACTGTGGTCAATTTTTGTAGTGCGCATCTGTTATGATCATGGTCACTGTGAGAAGTCAGACCCTCATCATGACGGATGTGATTAATGCCAGGAACAGGTGGATTAGGCGTGCCTTTAATGATGGGCTCAACACCAAAACTGTTTCAAACATCTTTGAAGTAAGTCTACGTTGTGCCCGACGACTCAAGGCAGATTTCCCGGCCAGCAACTCCATCGACAACAAATTAGATTAAAGGCGCACGCCATGCTAGCTAGTAGTGCAAGTTTGGCAGGCATGTCACGCCCACTGGTCACACCACAAATTTAAGTTATGACGAATTTTAAAGATACTCCTCCTATGTCTTTCCAGAATAAATTATACTGTTCTAAAACCATCCCTTGGGAAAGTGCAAACGTTCGTTACCGTTCTCTGGAGTGCCCGCATTCACTTTTATCGTCAGTAAGTAGAGACAGCAAGACCGAATGAAGGACAGCTACAAATCCTCGGGGAAAGACGTCGGCCAGCTACATATGAACTGTGTCGAGACACGTAGTGTAAAAAGCGCGACACTTTGGAAACCATTGACCAGCGTTACACCATTATTTGACTTTCCTGGCCTGATCAGCTTTCTTGGAATCGATGCCTGAAACTTGCTCTCCTAGCACAATGAGAAAATGTGGGCCCTCATTTGACACTGGGGTTTCAAATGTTGCAGTGCGTCCGTGCTTAGTCTAGTCGTTGAACAGTGCACGGTGCATACACAGGCTTTACCCTGACGGACTTCTCTTGAAAGAATTTTCTGTGTCTTGCTACTTTTCGCCCTAAGTCAAAATATCCGTCGTCCCTTGTAATATACTCAATCTTGCTTACGTTAGTGGGAACTCCCGGTGGATGAAGAGCGAAAAAGAGAGCTTCCGGATAACTGCTGGCCGGCTAGACCGCAGAAAGCACATATACGAACTCATAGTGGACTGCACCTCCTGTCCATACACACGCACGTATGTACGTGCTGGTAAAAGAACGACACGCACAAGACATGTACAGACAGTGACGATAAAAGGTATGCATGACCTAGCGCAGGACAAGCTGTAGGTTTTAAAGGTCGAGGGTTAGTGCGGGCTTTTTAAATAAATTATGAAGTACATGCAGGACAGAGTGTACCTACCACAAGTGGCTTAACCCACTTTGTTGAAGCTCATTCAAGAGTCATTTCCATCATGCACATAAAAGCGTAAATGGCAAATCGACTTATGCTTCCGTTTTGGGACATCATCACGTGTTCTTTCCCTCCTTCCTCTATCAGACACCACTCATGTAGATGGTCAATGCGTGCAGCACTTGTGGCCGAGGCAGTAACTTCCATTGCTGTCTTTTTAAAGTTGTCGACAAAGTGCTTCAAAGCGTGGCGGGGTTTTATTTCCTCGTTCGCTCGTGCAATCAGTACGATTAGCTCAAGATGTCTCGCTGAGAGGCGCGAGCACACGCGGGCAGACACGCGGGCACACAGGTGAAAGTCGGGATCGTGTCCGCCAACAAGGAGCGAGAGACGACTGTCGCCGAGCCAGTCTGGTGCTCTGCCCACCTGTAGGGAGGAGAGCACTGCGGCCCCATTCCCCTTGCATGCCCAAGGACAGACTGAACGCACACGAACTTGGGGTGGCCGCACACGTATAATGCTGCACTGTGTAAGCTCTCGCTCTCTCTCTTGGCTTTTGCATGCATGTTGTCGTACATAAGTGCTGTCGTCGTTCAGGCTTTTCCCTCGGGCCTGCGTCCTGCTGGAGCTGCCCCTGCGCAACGAGATCTTCCTTACGAGCCTGCCCAACATCTTTCCCAGACAAAGAGGTGAAGTACGTCGTTAGTTCATCCCCTATTTTCGAGGCGATTAACGTCTGAAAACCTGGTTGGTGCATCGATTTCTTTACAGCAGTTCATTTCTTCCTCGTCTCGACGTCTGTATTTACATTAGTTGCATTCGGTGTGAAATTCATATCTGCTTGCATCCATCTGCTTTCGTGTCAAAGAGCTTGTGCGGTACTTTCTTTCATATGGCCTCGCTGATGTGATTGAATTGTGCTACAGTTGTTCCAATGAAGGGCCATAAACCGGACCAAGCGAGGAGTTATTTTATGAAATAACTGCTCAAAGGACGAGCCGCAATTGACCGAATAGGCCTTGGATGTGGGGTGGACTTCAGCTGAAAACCTCCATTTTCCGTGCCAGAAGAATGGGCCTAGAGTTTGCAACGGATGTAGCATTTAGGAGGCTCACGATGAAAAAGGTAGGGGAAAATATGGAAGACAGCGGCAAGATCGGTCGGCTGCTGTTGTCAGCAAACTGTCTCTGATTAGAGTTCGGCTCTCTCCTTCTCAAAATACTGGGCCCACAAACTCAAAATGCGACGACGACTACAAGCGAATATAACGCGCCGTGACCTGCAAATGCTTCTTGTCTCGGACCATTGCTCACGCAGCTTCAGATGAAAAGTAGAGACTCGTCATCATGCCGTCGGACCGTTGCCGTCCCGTCGCAGAAGAGGAGGAGGAATTCAGCGTCGTCCGCTTCTCCAAGTCCTCCACCTCCTCGGTGGACTCAAACTGCTCTGTCGTCGTGAGCAACAGCAAGCTGCGGCAACAGCAGCAGCAGCAGTCGGAGGGCAAGAGGAGGTTGCTTCTGCTCCCGTGCAACCTGAAGTCACTAGACCTGGAAGACTTGCTGTCCTCACAGCAAAATGGAGACGTCAAGAGCGAAGGTACGAACAGGTCAAACTGGACGTGTGGCATAAAAGGGGATGCATTTTTTCATTAAATACACGGTTTTCTACACCGAGCACATGACTGCTCACATTCAGTTGCTACATACGAAGCTTATCTGTACGGTAGTCCTTCATTTGGTGACGTTGAAACAGCACTGGTAAGCAACTCCTTTCTACTACCGGTACTACTCCAGTCGCGGTACTGACAAGAGTATTCTTAATGTAATAACGCTATCGCATTCTCTAAGTGAGCATCGATGACTAGTAACCGAGTATGTGCGATATCCCAAATCAATCGATATCGCAATATCCGACATATGGAGACCAGGTGCTGCGGTATTCGATACCCATACCATATGTTGAAAGGCTAATTTTTTTTCAATATGATAGTTTAGCAGATATTTCAAAGCTGTTTGATATTGACATTCGGGATCTCTCAGAATGTGCAGGGCCGACCCGAAGGTTACGGGTCCTATGGAAATTTCAAGGGCCGGTCAACGGGTTCTTGGTACTTTCCGTTAGACCTGTGCGGAATATCGACACCGACTCCTTTTATGGCTGTGTCGGTTTCTTTATAAGTGTTGCTGTGGTGAAAGAATGGTGAACTGCGAGCAATAGTCACAGCAAACACATCAGTCTTGATGGCCTTTTTAGCTGTCTTGCACCAAGACATGACCAAATTGGACAACATCTGAAGTGTAGACATTGGGTCAGAGTAGAAACAAATGAGTCCGTTTTTAAACTTTTTCTCTGGCAGCCAAAAACCCGATGCCGAACTGAAAACCGACTGCGCACACTAAAACCCGGAACCAAATCGAATTTTTGGAGAGCTGCACATGTCTAGTTCTGTATGAGATCGCCCAAACATCTGGAGATATTAGTAGATATTGCGACAATCGATGTCGATGCGACATATCGCACAGTCTTGATCTGTCATACACCACTATACTGGCGAGAGTTGAAGAAGTAGGGCCGTACTGAAAAGAGAGAAAGGAGATAAGGAGAATAGTGGCCTTGTTCCTGATAACTGCAGTGGCGAGCTTTTTATGTGCCCGAGTTCTTCTTGTACGTACTGCACTGCAGACAGGAAAGTGAGAATGCCGATGCCATACTGTGTCTACGCTCTTAGAACTGAGCATGTACGTATAATAAGCGGTGAGGAGTAGCGAACACGTGCGGTGCAGTACTTGGGAGGGAAAGGGCCTACCCTAAAAGATGGATTCATCATGGGAATATACGCATGCACTGCACAAGTGGATTGAGCTGTGAATGTGTCTTGAAGAATGGCTCTCCCATACGTATGCACGGGAAGGAGACACAGCCAGGGTACCCACTCAAGTGTGCGGCCGATTTGTCTTGGCGGCTTACAAGGGAGAGAGACAGAAAGTCAAAATATTTACAGTGTGTCAGTGGCCCTTTTGTTCTGGTTGGCTGAATAAGAAAGAGGACTGAATCAACGCCGTCTTAAGCACTGATCTACCTGACTGTTCATAAGTGCTCGAGCACTTGTTCATTGTTGGCTTTTCTCTTCCTATCGATGAGAGTGAGACTGCATCCACGCCATATAAGGCTAAGTAGGTGATTCACAGCGATAGAGCATTTTTGTGCGCAAGTCATCGATAAGTGCACCCAACTTCACTGGATTCGGACTTTTCTGTTGACATCAGGGAAATGAAAGTCTGGCCTCTCCCTTGGGTGACCTTCTACTTCCATGCCAAGTTTGATCCCGATCGACCCAGCGGCCTTGGAGGAGGAGATCCTTCCAACGCATGAAAAATTGGGGGTTCTGCTTTTCAGTCCCTGCAGAACTTTCTCAACGATTGTAAGATCTCTCTTTGTCTCTGCAGCTCCGCCAAAATTTTACTCCAACCTACAGTATTTTTTTCGAAGAGACAGTCTGAATGTCCCGCTACTTATATACCCGCCCAAAGAGAGACAAATTGAAAAAGATGAGGCGCCAAAGAGCTTCCAGCTTTATTATGTTTGCACTCATGTACGAAAAGCATGATACATGATATCTACGTACGTGCGTTAGTGGCATGCCTTACTCAAGCTGCGTAACATTCACTTTTTGAGCTGTGTCTAAGTGTGCATGGGTGCGTGTCCGCGATGCAAAAACAAGAAAATGCTTATAAATCAACTAGGATCGGCTCTTCTTCCTACATGTACATATTGTAGGAGGAAACTTCGCATCCATTGCCTAGGCCTAATTCATGAATTCTGTACGTGCACGTATGTGCGACGAGGCAGTTCGGATATGGAATAACAGAAATCACGGTCCGCCGCAGTAACCGTGAAAAATTAGAGAAACTGGATATGCATATTGCGTGTCAATGCTGGGCCATTCACGGGTTGTAGAACAAGACACGCTCGAACAGTTATCTCTGTTTGAGCATGTCTTATGAGAGCAGCCTTGGGTAATAGCGTGCCTGCTCTTATAGCAAAATGACACCTTCAGGCTTCCCAGTGAGCTTATTTTCACTCTTCAACAAATTTAGGAACTGACCCAAGAACAACAGCTACAACAGTTCGGTTGAGAAAAAAGAATCTATGCAGCTGCTGCATGAGGCACAAATTTTGCATCTGGGTCGTTGACACTCTCACTAAAAATGTCACAGCAGCTGTTCGACAAAGAGAAATATACTCGCAGAAAGGTGCTCAGAAATTTTGCACTTTTTGAAAGGAAATCACGCTGATGTGCAATGTCGTGCCTCGGCCAAGGATGACGCGGTGAAGGCCGTCGAGCAGGTACCGATGTACAGTGGCGTGCAGTGCTAAGTGGAGCGATCCTGAAACCAGGAAAATCAGCTCTTCAGTGGATGGAATTCAATATCTTTAATGAAAAAGTCTTTGTTGAATAATTTGTCGATTTTTTAAAAGGTTTGCAAAATTTCTCCTGAACTTTGAATATCACAGCTCTGTGGAACATCTATTTTATTCATTAGGTACAAGTGCATTGTTGTAGATGTCTATGCAGCGATGTGAAGTGCACTCGAAACTGCATTCTGGCAAATATCAAAACTTTTATCCGTCGAACAGGTAATTTCTCAAGCTTCACGAGCCATTTACGATGTGATCATTCCACTGCACGTATTCCCGATAGACTGCACCATGTCCCATTGTGTACACTGACATACTTGCAATAGTACATTGTTCCAGTGCAGGCATTTTCGCTCAAGTAGCAGTATCTCTCTTGTAGTATCTCCCACTCGCATGAGCGGATGTGAGTGCGTATGGAGCGTGTTCCTCACGCGCAAAGACGTAAGCATGGTTGTTGCATGCTTATGTACTGACAAAGGGGAAATGTGTGAATTCGGTAGGAGAAAGCCGGACCCATAGATCACTTCTGTCGGTGTGTGGGTGTGTTGATGGAGAGAAGAATAAAGTAAAAATGCTTGCTCTTCCTGGACTACCTACCCTCCGTTACACCAGACCATTCATGTACAGGGTTGCCCATATTCAGCTTCTCGTAGAAGCGATGAATTACCCCATCACTTAAGCGTCATATAAAGCGATATTGACATCAATGGAAAGCAAATTTTGTTTCTTACGAAACCATTTAGATAGCTTTCATGTGAATATGCCTTTGCTTGTGACGAGGAGCAAAAAGAAGCCCATTTACTTCCACCTTCACAGTAGGCATTGGAATAAGTTGCTCTCTTATTTTACAGTAAAGTGAGCACAGAGCATTAACTGAGCCGTTGATCACACAAAAGTGAAGCAGTGATATTTTGAAATTACCTTGAAACAACACTTTTCTTCCTAAATCGTTTGGAAAAGTTCGTAAGGATAAAGCCTTGAACCTGTCGTTGCCGCAGAAGCACGATGATGTGAGTCCTAATTTCATTTCACTTGATGTTTTAAAGTGTTTGGAAGTAAAAGTACAAATGATACTTTCAAAAGAAAACGTCACTGCGAAGTAACTTGAAATCTTCTTCTATCTGCACATGTTGCTTTTGCTTCTATTGGCGAGCACTGGGGTTTTTGCAACCATTGTTTAAGGCAATCAGTGTCAATAGGAAGCTAAATGTGGCCCACCCCGTATTTATAGCCGTAGGTTTCCTACATACTTACTCCGTTGATTAACACATTGTAATATGATATCATTTGCCGTGTATGGTGCATATTGCTGCAAAATTCCAATGTCATCCTGTCGCGTCCAGGGCAAGATGGTAGGCTCAAATTGCAACGTAACCGAACTGATGTTAAAATACTAATGCCGACCAGACGTCTGTCACGACAGTGAGTAATATTTAAGTAGGAATACGACTTATGGCAGACGAAACATTTCCTTACTGAAAACGCTGGCAAAGGTGGTATTATGAGTGTCTTGTTATCTATCTAGTTTCCAGCGTGAGTAGCAGTCCCGCGTCTCCATCCGTCTCCTCCTCCCCGAGTGTTTCCAGGAACAACTCCAACGCCAAAAGCAATCGCATCCTCCACGAGTCTCAGGTTGGAGAGGACTACCGGAAAAATGAGGAGTCCGCCCACAATGTAAGGAGTGTCATGACCTTGAAAGTGTGTCCGAGCCCCAGTATACTGTACTTGTTGTAGTGCGTGAAAAATTAGGCCAGTTTTATTTCTTCAGCCTCACACCTGCCGTTGAGGGCGAAACAGAAAACATTGGCAAATGTTTGGAGTTCCTGAAGAACAGCTTTGATTGCGTCAGGAAGTGCTGGTAAAAAGATTGCTTGTTTCAGCTCCAACCTGTTCGCTCTTGCGCCAACCCAAAGCGGTTCTTCTGTGACGTTGCTGGGTGCGGCCGGGCCTATACCACCCAAGGCAACCTGCGGACTCATCAGAAAACTCACACGGGCGACTACAAGTTCAGGTGCCCGTCGCCTGGATGCACGAAAGCTTTTCTTTCATCCTACAGTCTTAAGGTTTGTGCCATGGTTCCAAGTGATGAGTCTAAATCTTCAGCCTTTTATTTTCTTCATGGCAGGTACACGTCCGCATACACACACGTGAGAAGCCCTTCGGGTGCACTGCGTGCGGCGCTGCTTTCACCACCTTATACCGGCTCAACGCGCACTCGCGTTTGCACACGGGTGATACGTTCGACTGCGATGCATGCGGAAAGCTTTTCACCACTAGGTCGGATCTCAAGAAGCATGTGCGCACGCACACTAACGAGCGGCCCTATCAGTGCAAGCGGGCGGGATGCGGCAAGGCCTTCATGATCAGTCATCACCTGAAGAATCACTACAAGAGCCACTCCGACCGCAGACCCTACGAGTGCGCAGAGTGCGACCAGAGCTTCAAGTCCAAGTACGCGCTGAGAAATCATGAGAGGAGGCACGCAGCAGCGACGGAGCAGCAAGGAGGTGCCAACGCCTCGTCCTCCACGTCACCGGCCACGTTGAGCCTAAAGCCGCTGAAACTGGAGGACTTTTCCCCCCCAGCGACTTCAACCGCGAGTCAGCAGTTAACGCCTCCGCCGCCAGCATTATTCGCGAGTAAGAAAGAAGATGAGGTATCCAGCTCGCAATTTATGGACGATGAGGCGCAGTTTCCTAAATCCTCCCCCGCTTTGATGTCCTTTGAGCCTCCAGTGAGTCAGCAGGAGACCGTCGCGCAGGAAATGAGGGATCTGTCGAGATGTCGTTTAGACAGCAACCGAGGAATAGGAGAAAGTATTTTCATAAAGAGAGAACATGAAAAGGAGGACGACGAGGATGGAGAGATGTTGCTTCAACAAGACGCGTCGTCTTGTGAACTCTCTTACAACTTTCCCTCTTCCCAGCGGCAAAATAATTTGATACAGACCGAGGAAAGAACAGGCGGTGAGCAACCTTTTCAGCGAGACCGCCTCCAATTGCAGCATGCAAATGATTCCTCTCAGGAGCGGGTAGAAACTGGCCTGGTGACTGAGAATTCCACACAGAATTTCGAGAACTTCCTACCCTTGGTTCACTTCGCATCTGCAACCGATAGCGTCATTGAAGAAGTTGAGGACGATCTAAGCCAGCTACCCTTCGATGAGATGCGGTCACTCGTACAAGGCAACAGTGACTTTCCGCAAGATCAGACCGTTGCTGTTGGCAGTAGCAGCTGGCAAGAACACATCCCAGTGTCAGTTGTGGAAAAGACCGCTTTCTTCAGCGAGAGGGACCTTCCAGATTTGAGGGAGAGCGACTTGGCTTTTCTGTCTTCTCCTGTCTGTGAAGAGGTTGCGGAGGCGGAGGAAGGTGGAGAGCTTTTCGTTCAGATGCACACTCCAGAAACCGCCTCAATCGTATCGAGCACACCGCGGCCGGTATCACTCGGTGTGGCCTGGTGCGTGCACGATGAGTACGAGAGTGTGTGCGAAATTTCGACGGCGGCCGGGGCAATGGGATCGGCTGCACAAAGAGCCGCCGTGGTCGCTGCTGCTGCGTCACCTCCGCAGTGGCTCGCCGTCCAGGAGTCCACGGCTTTTGCCGTCGAGGAAGGAGTCGAATTTGAGCCGCAGCAACACGCGGCCGCAATTCACGTCCCGATCGCAGTCGTAGCCACTCGCCGCCAAGCAACAGGCAGGTGTTCCGTCACTGTAGAAGAGTCTGCGTTCGTGGTGGAGTCAGCGGCTATTGCGTCAGCCTCTGCAGAAACAGAGCGTGCGGCTATTGCGGCCAGACATTTCTGCACCTTGGACGAGGGCAGGCTGCAGGTAGCCACTGTGACGACGTTGCCGCCAGTCTTTGAAGAGGCTGCAACAGGCGGGAATGACATTCTGGTGGACGTTGCGAGCTGTCGCAGGGAGGACATTTCCGTCGAGGAGAGGTGCTCGGTGCACATGACACAGACATCGCTCTGTTGCGAATGAACATGTGACCTTTACATGGTGCTGTAGCTCACCGCTGTCTTTCATCTTGACGTATGGCGCTTCTAGTATAGGATATTTATGTGCAATAGTCATCTTAAACCAACATGCCCATCATCAACAGATTAAACAGTACTTTTATAGCACTAAGTGCTACTTATTCATGACGTTTTCGACCGTGTATCCGTATATATATAAATACATAAATCGAAAGGCCTGTACGTGCGTGCGTGTGTGTGTGCCTGTCTGTCTGTCTGTCTGTCTGTATGTATGTCTGCGGCTACTTTTTGCCATTTTCGCGGCTAATGTTCGTGTGCGAGACTGATTGCGTCTGATTTTCGTGTGACACACGTGTGTGTGTGTGTGGGTGTGTGTGGTTAGGTTAGGTTTGTCTGGGTGTGTGTCTATCCGCAGCCGATTTCCAGCTTTCGCGCGACAGACAGACAAAAACATGCACAGCGCTTTATATGTATTTTCCTCCTCAACAAAGTGGGGAGCGCGTAAGCTCTAGGTAAATATAGAAACACTAACCCAAGAGAAGATATAGTTTGTCTCCCAAAAAATTTGACGACGTCTCAACTATTAAGCATTATGCAACAACACCAAGGTGCACTCAGATTCCAAGGTATTGACTATACTTGTTATTAAATAACAAAGGCCCTTTATGTACAATGTGCGAACCTACGTACACGCACTCATTTGTCGTCCTATTTGTGCGTTTGAACTTCCCGCTCTCACCTCTCTTCCATTTCATCAGCAGCACAGTCGCAAAGCAAAACAATCAATAGAGGCGAGAGAGCAGAGGGCTTAGGTGAGCAATGTGGTCCCACTTTCAGTTGCCGTCAGCGAACATCAGCTGCAGCCAACTAGGGGGCTTGAAGGGTTAGGTTAAGTTAGGTTCAGTCGTCCTGCAG
>JAAUXU010112952.1_pt1 | contig 14609 bp, 18 predicted proteins | sample 7278151 | NCBI WGS metagenome assembly JAAUXU01 (sample SAMN14350113, study PRJNA611818) | marine sediment metagenome | isolation source: surface marine sediment (1.8m) | place: French Polynesia: Moorea | collected 2018-08 | reverse complement strand
GTTCAAGATGAAACGAAATCATCTTCGAAGAGAAAAATCGTGCCGAAGCCTCCAGAAGAACCGACAAAGCAACCCAAGGAGCAGAAGATCCGCTCACATGAGTATGACAGGTGTGTAAAGAAGAGTGAGAGGTGAACAGATTGATGTTTATTTAGGCGTCCACTTCTTTAACGCTCGTTACGTCTCGTAGGTGGTCGAAGTTCAACGTCGAGAAGGCTTTGGCCGAACTAGATGAAAAAGACAGGAGTGAAGAAGACGAGGATGAAGAAGACGACTTTTTGCAGGAGTCGAGGCTCCTGCAGCAGGCAACGGTGGAAAAGGAGCGCGGCAACGACTACTTTCGCGCCGGCAACTACGACTCGGCGATCGAGCGCTACACGCGCGGGATTGAGTGCGACCCCAACAATGCGGTCTTACCTGCCAACCGTGCAATGGCGCTCATGAAGAAGAGTCAGTTCGCGGCTGCCGAGACTGACTGCAACCTAGCCATTGAGCTCGATCCCACGTACATCAAGGCATTTCAACGAAGGGCAACGTGCAGAGCGAAGCTCAAGAACTACGCTGGTGCCAAGGATGATTATGAAAGAGTGCTTGAGCTGGAACCAGGGAACAAACTCGCCAAGGCTGAATTAAAGAAGATGGAAGAAATGATGGAGAAGAGTAGCAGTGTGAGTAAGGCTGATTCCTTTGGTGAGAACATGAAGGCTGCTTTTGCTGCCTCCAAGACACCTACCACAAATGAACAGAAGCTCGAGCCAGGTGTGATCTTGCCCGTGAAAAAGTTGCCCCACCAGCGGTCCAAGAAACCGCTGCGTAGGATACAAGTACAGGAAGTTGGCGATGTTGACGTAGTGGTGCAGGAGACACAGAGAGCAGAAGTCAACAACCATCAAACCGAGACGAGGCATACATGGGCTGATGACGGACACGATCACGATGGGTTTCATGAACAACTCGTCAAGTACCCATACTAATATAGCGTAATCATTAATGGCAAGTAGGACTTTGTTGTCACTACTTTGTCTCACAACAAAGCACTAGCAACAACTAGTGCTTTGTTGTGAGATTGTGCCAACCTAACAGTCCCTTTCTTTTCACTCTATTGGGGACGGGGGTTACTACAATCTTGCTCATCCGGCCACATGCCCATGTATGCTTCAAGGTCCGCTAGCAAAAGCTCCGGACTCCAGCTCCAGGTGGAGAAGGAGATCATCGACGGTCTAGCGCGAACCGACATCGAAGAGTTGCCTCCAAAGCCCCATAACTTCGTCCAATTCTTTGCAGCGTGGAAGAAGCTGTTGCAGAGAGACAAGCGGGCCAGGTACCTCGATCAGCTCGGCTCCCAGGACTATGCTCAAGTTTTCAAGCACTCGCTGGAACCACAGGTATTCAGCGAGATCTTGGACTCATTGCTGGTGTTGGGCGACAAAGGCACTGGCAGTGTCAACCGGCATCTGCTGGGACTCTCTCGAGTCCCTCGGGTCGCCGCCCTGGTGATATTCGCTGGCCAGAAGGAGACTGCGGCCCTCCAGAAGCTGGTGGCGACTGCAGAAGCAGAGGACGGCGCCCCAGACAAGTGGGTAGCCGAGATCAAGAAATGCTTCTGCTAATGCTTCCGCTCAGCTTCTATGTAGCTCTAATAAAGAGATGGCCAATAAAAATAACTTTAATCAAATTCGCTGTAGAAAAGGACACCTCTGACGAAAGTACTGTACGGTCATGCGTTGACCATGAGGCTCATGGTGCGATACAACACGATTGTTAGATCAATTTATAGTCTCATACATGTAACCTGTTCCGTGAGTTAGCGCCAGGATGCGATATGCATTATAGCGTTACCTTATCTTCTAAACTTGGCTCTAGACCATTTGCACCATCTTGGGGGGTCTTCATCGGCGACTCTAAAATTGCCATCAGGAAATCTTTGTGACAAAGGTGATGGGGAAGAGACCGATTCGCCCCGAGCTTTGCACAGTCCCCTTGCACCTGCAACATGACAAGTTTCTTAAAGTTTAACAACGCTCTGGATCTTGGTCGACAAGAGTGCCGATCAGGCACACACTGTCGACACACGGCATGCATGAGAATAAGCACTCACCAGCCGTCGTCACGCTTCTTGTGCATCAAGACGACGTCGCCCTCCTTCAGTTCCAACTCGTACTCGCTACTTGCCGGGTAGGACATAGTGCAAACGTACTTCTCAACCATCATGGCTGGTTGATGCTGGGCAGCGGGTAAGGGATTAGCTGCTGGAACGGCTCGCCTCGACGCCGCCAGGGCCGTCAGTCGCTTATTTGCGTCGGTGACGGTCGTGTTGGGTGGCACGATCGTCTTGGAGGTGCCGAACAAGTTGCTCATATCGTTGGACAGGTCGATAAGATCGGCTTGATGGTGAACAAGAGATTCTGAGTGTCCTTTCTTATCCTCATTGTTGTTGGCTCCTATGGGGTCCACATAGTTTCCTGGGAAGACACCACTTTTCAGCCCTTTGATGGAGGCCCCTTTGAACCATCCGTCTTGGCACTTCTCGGTCACCATGTAGAGCTGGCCCTTGAGCAGTTCCAGCTCGTCACTCTTGCTAGGAGTGTAGTCGTACATCGCGCGGTAAAGCATATGGGGCGAAGACGGAGAACTGGCGGCCGCCGCCGCAGCAGCCGCTTTGGGCTTAGCTGGCGGTCGCGACGGTGGCGTGGACGCCTGTGGCGACAACCCTGGCTTTGGGGGCAGTGTGGGCGCCGCCGTCGTCGTTGGCGAGGGTGGCGCCACCTTCAACATAGGCAGGAACGGGTTGGTGGCCAAGTTGCCTGGAATGGGAGGGTTAGAGAGGACGGCCGAGGAGGAGGCGTTGTTATTCTTGCTGCTGACGCTGGCGAGGATCCTGTTGAGGATGACGTTGGAAGGGAGCTGATCGAGCGGCGTGTGGCAGGGGGCGCGGCACTCCGGGCAGGAGAGCTCTTTATTTGCTTGCCTCAGCTTTGCGACGACATCCCGGATGCAGCTCGTGCAAAAGGTGTGCTGGCAGGGCAGCACCTTGTGGTCTGTGCCCAGGGTCTCCAGACAGACCGGACACTCAAGGAGGTCACTCAGTCCCGGCGCCTCCATCCAGACGTCACATGAAGGCTGAAGGTCGACGAAAGAAATGAATGAATTCACCAAGCTGTGCAGAGTGCAGAGCATGAGAGCAGCGCAGCAACAACGTCCTTGTCTCCAGCAGTAGCAGCAGCGAGCACATCGGACACAGCAAGCACAGCTTTGGGCGGGGCAGGGTTGTCAGCGAAGAGTCAAGTATGCAACAGTCAGGTGGAAAAAGTCTCCGACGACGACGACCAAAGCGTGGTGTGGGACTAGGATGGAGTGGACGACGGAAGCTGTAGCAAAGTTTTGTCGCAGAGAGGCGTTGAACAAGTGGACGACGAGGGGCAGCTCTCCTAACCCTCGACATGCACACGGTGGTGCCAGGCGGCGCCAAAGAGCACCCGAGGGGTGCTTTTCTCCCTTTCCTTGGGCATAAAACTTTTCACTTCCGGCACCGGAAGCACCGAATGACACAGATCTGGCACTTTGCACGTACAAAGCAGCTCAAATGGAGTCCTCGTCCGACCATTCCCAGTTCCTCACGTCCAGGTCTGAGGCAGATCAATCTTGGAATGTGCCACCGGTCAAGACTCCTGGCTGAAAAGTTCCTCACAGCAACAAGGAAGCTCCAAGACAGCTTCCCCATGGAGTTGTTCCTGATGGAGTGCTGCGAATACTGCCCTGGCCAGTTTCTGCAATGCCGAATGTTTAGTCTGGGTACGGTGGTAATCGGAGGAAGAAGAGAAAGCAGCCTGAAAATTGATCTCTTCAAGGCAATTGTTTCCAGCAAGTTCAGCTTGAACAAGATCGTCAGCAAACTCTGCTCTCTCTCTCTCAATTCGTCCCTCACCCTCATTCTTCTCGCTACGAATGAAAGTGGCTTCCAAATCACCCTTTTTGTTTGCTCTGTGACCCGTGAGTTGGCGCTTGCGTTGGCGCTTTTCGAGACTTCTTTTGCGCCTCTTGGAGAAAAGGATCTGGCAACATAGCTCGTTGACCCCGAAGGGCACAGACGCTCAAGCTGCCATAATAAAGAGCCGCGTCAACCTGATCATGTTCGTTTATTCGGGCACAAAGGAATGACAGGCTGGTCGTGAATGACAACGTGAACGGCGGCGTCGACAGCTTTGGAAAATGGCTTTTCTCTGAGTGAAGTGTATGTGACAAAAATGCTCAGCGCTGAGCGTCTTGAGGTACAGCAAGTGTCTTGGCAGCAGGCTGGTGTTCAGCTTCCACTGGAGCTACACGACTGGGCAAACTTCGGGTTGCAGTGCTGGCCTTGGTGGTGCTGCTGCCCCTGAAGGTCCGCGTTCTCGCTTTCTTCGGTCGTTCTTTGTCCGCCAAGAGCCGCCAGGAACTCCCAAACGAGCGCCCAGTCGACCAGGGCCAGAAAGAGGATGAACAGGCAGATGTAGATTTCTCTTGTGGTCAAGAGGTGTCGCGCCTTCTCCCTGAACTGGACGTCAACCAGGAAGAACGTCATGTTGGACCACGTCAACCGATGGGACTTAACTTTATCGAGCTTGATCGAGGTCTTGTACGTGAAGTTGATGAAGCCAGCCTTTCGGTGCTGATGCTCTCGTTGCTGTTGACCTCTTTGTCGGTGGCGCTGCGCTCCGTCAATTTGCCCTTGGTGAATTTTCGCCCTGGGTGCTGTTCTCCTCAGTGATTTCGTCCTGGGTACTGTTCTCCTTGGTGATTTCGTCCTGCGTGCTGTTCTCTTTGGTGATTTCGTCCCGGGTGCTGTTGACCTCGGCGAAGCCGTCGGCGCACGGCCACAAGTACAACTGCGTCGGACCCGAAAGCGTCTTTGTTTACCTTTCTCTATTGGCGACTTCCAGTGCGATTAGCGCCGCCCAAGCGGCAAAACAATGAACTAATCAACGACGTGCAAACAAAACTATCACCAGTGCACTGTCAAGAGAAGTCACCACACCCACCTGATGGATCCATCCATTATCGACCCCCATGACATCAGCACTCCTGGGGGGGGGGGGGGGGTCTATTTCCACACCAACTTGTACAGGGCAGGAAGAACACCATGGACGACACAATGCAGAGGTTAGAGAAGAAAATCCTTCCAAGAGTGGTGGGAAATTCGGTGGTGTCCATTGTGCTGCTGTGGGGTGCTCTAACAGTAGCTACCGAGAATGCCACGAGGGATGAAATTTTATCCTTTTCCTAGAGATTCCAGTCGACGCCAAAAATGGGTTCTGAAAGTCAATCGCCTGAGGCGACCCTGATGGAAAATTGTGGAAGCCACCAAAGTTATTGTAAGAATGACCATAGTTTTAAGAGGTTAGCCTACACTTCACTTTCTTATATGCCCATCTCTGCTCAGAACACTACGTGATAGACAAGAATGGTGGCCCAGTGAGTCCAGATCACATCCCTTCAGTTTTTCCCACTTGTGGTTAAGATTTAGCCTACTAGCTTACTTTTCTGTCCCCTTCCTTTTCCCTTTTCCTATCCTTCCTTGTGTTCTGCCTGTATCTTGTGTTCTTCTTTTGTGAGGCTGTTGTTGTGGTAAGAGGTTCCACAGAAGAAGGACAAGGAGGCCTGCACCTGCTCTGCAGTAAGGATGGCAGGGAAGGACATCAGGCAGAAGGGGAAGCTTGAGCTACATGAGGGTCAGCTTGACAGGTCACACCCTCTACTTAGTAAATTGGAGTATAACACAGGGGAAATTTGCTGCAAATCCTCAGTCATTTGGTTAGACTTGAAAGGGCTGCTGCTCCCTTCAGTTTGACAAGACTCACCCTTCCTGATCTTCTGGATCATGGTAAAATCTGCTTAGTCATTCTTCTTGTTCTCTTTCCTATACAAACCCTTTCTCCCCTGCCCTGTTGTGGTTGAGTTGGAGGAAACCACTCCCCTTCAGGGTAGATTGGCCAGGTACATTTTGCTGGTTCTCTAACCATTCTAATTCTTGTAAGATAACTTGTGTGTCCCCACCCCAAGTAGAAGAATGAAGTATTCATGTTCAGACTAAACACCTCTGTGTTGGCCTCCGGTCATTGAGTAGTCTTAAAAGAATTCAGGCAGAGCCTACTAGTCATCCCAAACCTGGTCTGTGTCTCCGTTTGAGGCAAAGTCACCATGGTTGGAGGATTTTCTCTGTTCAGTCTTGTTCCTCTAGCATACATCACTAGACATGTCAATCCAAAGAAAGGAGCCGGTCAGGATCGTTTGCAAAGGCAAAGGAACCAAGCAGAGAATAGTTCAGGTTCAACATCAAGTGCTTTGAAGTATAAAGAGAAAAAGCCTCTTAAATTTAAGAACTCCATTCGTTCTAGACCCAAACGTTCTTATAGGTGGCGGTTCATAAAGCATGCGTCCTCACGGCTCACTGTCATCATAGGAGGCTTCACGCTAACGGCACACCGACCGTACGACTTCGTACGATTGCCTATATGCTAGTGTTGGGGCATCCTAATAACATATCATGCACCCCAAAGATAGCGCTGTACTACTGTAGCTGAGAGGCGTAAACAACCCACAATGCAGATGCAATAGGAAGCAGCAAAGCATGACTCTGCGAGTGTACATGTGTGTGTGTGTGTGTTATTGTAAAGGCAATGCTCAGGGAACGTAATGAGTACGAGAGGCAGAAGAGGAGGCTGTCACTCCGTTCGAAACAGGAAAAATAGCTGTGTAATCATGTACTTAGAGGCTTCGAGTGTTCTTGGGTAGGATGGAATCCATCACATAAAAGGGGTATTTTGATTCTGTTCTCAGAAATCTGTTCCTAAATGTGGATTATTCTTAAATATGGATTAGATTAAAATAGTATCCTCTTATGTACATTCAGTACTGTCTAACATTGACCAAGAAGAGATGGAGGCTGAAGGCAATGACAATTTTGCCATGGACTTCTCTGAAATTACCGGACCCACGCAAATAGAAGCCGGTTACTATTTAGTTCTCCATTTGCTCATGTTTCTCGTAGAGAGAGGTTACAACTCGAGAGCCGATTCTATTCTTAGATTCAAGACACAACCAGTCAGACTTGGAAAAGTACAATGATCAAAGCTGATCATCGCCCACCCAGATTTCAGTCTCCTCAACGTCCCCTTCATCAACCTCTTCAGGAGCATCAGCAGTTTCTGAGCTGGCCCAGATCTTGGCAACTCCTTCTTCAGCATCCTCTGCTGACTGACCCACTTTCATACGAATCACCTGGACCGCGGTTGCAACTCGAGAGCGGTTACGAGTTTCACATTTTTCCAAATTCCTGCGGTTGTCATTGCAGAGCGGTTTCAATTTGTGCGGGTGCGGTGACGACGCAACAACTGAGAACTCTATTCAGACGGACGACGTTTACACTGATCCAGCTCAACACTCAAGCTTGGAGTGTCAAGTTATCTCTGACACTGTAAAGGGCTGGAGGCTCCTGCTTCAGGTCTGGACCTCCAGTAACGCTCCCAACTACGTCACAGACCAAGATTCAAGCTCTTCCCATTTTGGTCTTCGAACACAACCAATTCCAAGCTCTGTGACCAAGACAGTTTTTCTCGTTGTTCTCCACCAGACCAGCGATGATCTGCCTGACTGTATTGTATATTGCAAGTCTCTCATCTCACTTTGGGCATCTCTTCGTCTTGTGCAAACCATTTTTTTAAACAGCACTGCAGCACTTCATTGTTGTCGAATTATTTAGAGGGAGGTTTGTCATTGACTACTATTCTTAGATCCCTGTCTAGAGAACAAAAACTATCCTGCATGTTGGTGAAACTCAAGTCGAACATCTGACGTCACAAACGGTCTACACGGTCAGGACGTCACGAGCATCCACGCTCTTCCTTCGTCTACATGAGGCCAATTCAGGACTGCATCACGTACATGTTGCACACCAGCACTTCTACTACACAGCCCACAATACCCAGTGTTCTAGTTATGGATCAAGCTACGCATCATTCACGCGTTATTACCTTTGAGACTGTTCTGTGCGTCTGTACGGAAGGGACCTGCGGCACGCAACCAATGGCAGTCAATGCATGACTTTCTACAATGAACATAGGAGAGATCCCCAATAAGAGTAATGGATACGAGGAGCGAAAGAGGAGGCCCCAAAGTGGCCACCACTGCGCTCCTTACCAAAAAATAGGTCATACTGGATGCTGTCATGCAATAGGACGGACATTATTTATTTCACGACCAGGATGAAGAAAATTGATAAAGAAGCATCTTTGCCATGTATAATTTTGGGCAGTATTTTTTTTAAATACTTCGATTCTAGTTTAGAGACTGCACCATTTCGCCATCGCTTTCAGAATAGTGCAGTTGAATTTCGCAACAGTATAGGTCAAATTCAGAATACTGCAAAAGAACATAACAGAAGTAAAGGCGGGAAGCAGCCAAAAGGATGAAGGCAAAGTGCGACTCCTGCGATTACCACGCCTGAGCACGAAGTCAGCTGCCACTAAGGACCTCCTTCACACAAGCGCATGATAACAGCTACTACACAGGCAGAACTTTTTTGGGATCTGTGAAAACTTTTAATGACATATTGACAGCGATTGTAGGTTATTTGACTCTCGAAACCAAACAGCAGCTGTTGGTTCTTGAAATGGGCCGTCTTCATAAGTGTTTTGCGGACACACTTATCCACCAGGGTAGCTGTTGTTGCTTCAGCAGCATGCTGTAAACGGATGGCTGTGTTGGAAGATGTGATGACCTTCACGAGTACAGAAGTGTGATTGTCCAGGTGTCCGTTCCATGGTGGTTTAGAGAGGCAAATAACTAAGGTTGCTTTTCAAGTGGGTTTTGGAGCACTGCAGACTGCAGAGTTAAGACCAAATGGCACTATGTTGCTGTTGGCTGCAAGAATTTTTGAAATAGCCACCTCAGCCTACTCACAAATGAAAAGTACATCATCTAAGGCATTGACAAGCTCACCAAAATCTCTTGTGGCTTCTAAGTGAGCGTTTTGTTTCACTGTGGCACTTATCTTGGGCCCTCAAGCAGTCCCCGCAATTGACTCTCGTTTGGGCCAGTTTTACGACATAACCAGCAATTCGTGCAATTGTGCACTCTTTGCACAAGCCTTTGGTCCTCGCGTGCTCGGTCACAGTAGTCATGGACATCAGATGTTGGTTGCCGTGATTCAAGGTCATATTTCCTGGCTAGGAGTGGAGCTTTTAATGTACTCAAATGCTTAATCACAGAACGGCCTCCAAGTGCTCTCATTCCCCTTTTTGAGTGGTGCCCTTTGCAGGCCACCAAAACTTGCTGCGTGAGTTTAAGTGGTCAAACAGTTGGTCTAAGACCCAAATGAACTCTGTTGTCAGAGCAGAGTCAGCAAACTCTTCAAGCTTGAGGTCTTCACCAAGCCAATGGAGAGCATCAGTCACGCTACGTGAGAGTGTCTGTGTGGCGAGGTGAACCTGAAACAAAACTTTTGGATGGAATTGCTTTGAAATTCTTGGAAGAATGCATCCCTTCATTTTCAGCCTTTTCCACTGCATGTGCTGTTCCTTATTAAGCCTGGAGCCAGCACGCAGACCCTCGGACACTTGCAGAGCATGCAGTCATGACTTCACCCTTCCCATCCTTCAAAACCTTGGCACTGGCCAGAGTGTTTCGCACTAACTTGAGCATGTGCGCAATATCCAGTACAATGTAGACAGTCTCACTGGTAGAAGGATGCTTGAAAAAAGGTCTCTAGTCTTTGATGTTGAAGGAGGCACCGAGCTCATGGGCCAGCTGGCCTGGCCTACCATGGCAAATTAGAGGCCTTGCACTATTAAAAGTCACTGATACCGCACGTACTCTTACCTTGGCCAGCTTTTGGAGACAGATTTTGAGAAAGTTGGCTTTCTCTTCTCCAGCCATGCCGGCAACCATGAAGTAGCCAAGGGGCAGTTTCCATGACTGGCCAACTGACACTGCTTGGAAAACCAAAGCATATGTACCTGGCGGATTTGAGTCAGTTGTGATGCCGCATCTTGTGTCCACGTAGCCAACAAAACATTTGCCGTTGCGGTCAATGTGCCTCTTGATTTTCATTTCATCAAGCATGACAGCAACGAGAACCTCTCTAAGGGCACCTTTTCTTCTCTCCTCTTCGACCTTTGCCATGCCAGGATTCTGTGGTCAATCCTGGCAAAACCATCGATTGTTGAAAACCATTTCTGGATGACTGAGAGACTAGGCAAGACCAAACTTCTCCTCACCTAGAGGTAAGCCTTGGTGCTGCAGAAGTGCAGTGTTAGTCCAAATGCCCCTGTACAAAACGGAGGGTTTTGCCTTTTGCTGCAGATGCTACCATGCCAGCAAACACTTCCTTAGGAACATTGTTGGCCACATTGTCAAGCACCTTGAGGCCTGTTGTAGGTCTCAGTGGAAAATACCTTGTTCATAATTGAGGGCTCAAATTTGATGCCTTATTAGAAAATTAGACATCAATTGATGTTTAATTACCCCAACTCTAACAATGCTGTATCTAGTTTTTTTGGTAGGCAAAAAAATGACCCCCAAGTCCCATTTGCCTCACCCAGTGGTACATATGCCTAAGAATTAAAGACTTTAACACTGTTACAACTAGTTACTTGGATCCCCCGGACCACATGTCGCATTATGCTAATCAAATGGGCTGCAGCCAAATTGTGTGTGAGGTGCACAAACAAATGAGAACAGTTTGTAATAGTGGTGATTTCACTTTTATTATCTGTTTCTAATACAATTAGGAGTTTACGATGCCTGAATGTTCTGCTTGTTTCTAACATATAAAAAAATTCGCATGTTTGCACACTTTTATTTAAAATGTTTATAAGCACTCCATGTAACTGATAAAAGCAGAAGAAGTGGTGTAATTTTTAAGAGTGCTACTTATGAAAAGGTTGGGTTTGGTTTGAACATATCATTCTCTGACTTCGACAGTCTGAGGAAAATGGGATGAAACATTCGGGGACTTTCTCAGTCATGCAGATCAAGAGGTCTCATGCTGGTAGTCAATGAGATTACAAAATCAAACATGATGGGGGGGATATAAGAAATGACTTATATTTGAATGGGTACTTGATTTCCTTGAATGGTGTACTAAAAAGTATTGACCGCATTACTGTATTTTCTTGGTACTAAAAAACCTGAACCAGGTAACTGAAATTATTGAGTCCTGTACTGTATCCAAGTGTACTTTCTTTTAATGAATACCTTACTTTTACTAAATTATACTGAAATCTGTAACTTAAGTTTTGAACTGAGTCCATGACCACTGCTTGTGCCATTGTTTTTTCCTAATGCCATTCGTGCAATGTGCTGGGCTCACGTTTCAAGAGCTGTAGACAAGAAGCTCCCAATGATCCAGAGAAAGGACCTTTGTGACACCGTCAGAAGGGACATTGAAGTACTCCTGCTGGCCACAAATCAAAAGAACTTTCAAAGAGGGAGCAAACTTCTAATCCAGCACGGGATCCAGCAGAAAGTACCAACCAGCTTTATCAATTACTTCAAGAGCCAGTGGCTGAACCACCTGCCTGGATGGTATGAAGGAGTATCACCAGGGAAGCCATCCACAAACAATGGCCTGGAGAACAGAAGTGGCATCATCAAGGATGCCAATCCGCTGAGATCTCACCTCCCTAGGGGAGTGTTTCTGTCAGTGGCCTTGTCTATTGCGATGGAGAGGTCAGAGAATACTGCGAATCACCGGCAGTTTGCCGCAGATATGCAGCCAGGTCTTCAGGACCTCATTGAAGCGTATCAATGGACTGTAGCAAAAGCCATGATGATTCATCGAGCAGAACTTTACACAGTTGCTTCCTCAGTGAACACAAAAGTGACGACAGCACAACACCAGAAGGCACTGATTCTTGCAGAGCCCAGTGCAACTACATTTACAGAGAAATGGATTGTCTATGCCCTAGAGCACCATTGCTGCACTTGTCCTGTTGGGATAAAGAGAGGGCTGTGCGAGCATGTGCTGGGCATCCTAATGTCCGGAAGGGACGTCATCTGTCCACCAGCTACAAAGGCTCTTGGGTAGAAAAGGAAATGTGGAAGACCAAAAAAAGCAACTAGGGCACTTGTGGAAGGGTAGCATTTTTTTAAAGTCTTACCCTTTTTCACAGCATTTTAGTACAGTACCTCACTGTAGTACCATGTTCAGTATTTTATAGTAGAAATATGATTTTTGAAAGTAGTAAAAAAACCCCAAAATTTTAAGTAGGGTCATATTCAGTATTTTTAGTACCAAGTAAGAAAAAAATAGGTACGAAATAAATGGAAACATATTTACACATACTTATAGTCATCATGTACGAGCAAGAAATGCTAGGTCAGAATCAATGCTGAAAAGTTACTTCAGCACAGGTGATAACAAATTTAATGCTGGGAACCCTGAAAATTTGCCACTTGCGCTTGAGCAGGAAAATCAAAAAATGTTCAGTAAGTTTTGTAACAAGAAGTGGAACCAATTTTCCCACCTGATTATGAAAAATAGTCTTTCAATCCGTCAAGTCTCTGACCTTGACAGGCTGAGGGCAACTGAGTTCAAGCTTTTGCGATTTTCGCATGGTGAGCGCAAACCATCTGTTGTGCGACATCCACAGACACATACACACATGCCGCTTTATACTTTTGCCATTCTTCCTACCAGATGAAGCGCTTGTAGCTGGTGTGCTTCCCATTTGCACACAGACCGCATGTTGAGCGCGAAGGAGCATCATAAAAGTGTCAGACATGCACACATGGACATCTTTTCCTACCCGACGAGCGTTGGAAAGTTCGAGTCCTCCAGATCGCTGTCGTTGCTGTGGATATATTGCAGTCGATCACATCGGGCCAGCTTTGGCGCCCCGAATTCCCTGGACCGTCATTTGGCATCCTTGACGTCCGGTGTCTCCACTTCCACAGATCAAAGGGCCACAGACGAGAAACATTGTCTGACTCTCTCATTGGAGAAGGTGGGGAAGAGGGAGAGTGAGAGAGTGGAAAGTTAGTGCAATGGTCATAGCCGGGGGCCCAGGAGGCTGTTGTCCACCCATGGAGCCCCATGGAGGTGAAGCTCAGCAGAATACCTTGTAATGCAGTCATGCAGCCACTGAGGGATGTGGCAAGTTGTGTCTGGAAGTGCGGTGACACAGAATAACAGCGGGCCGCAAAAGACATGTTGCCGTCAAAGATGCTCCAACGACAGCAGACTATGCTCATCTCCTCTTCCCGGCAAGGTCACGTTTGAGTTGGCGGCGGGTGTGTAAGGTAACACCAGTCCAGCTATTCTCTCATTGCAGCCCCGATCATCGCGAACCGATGGCGACACCTACAGGACAACAATTTTCTTACTAAAGCAGACCAAAATGCAGTCAACGTTTCACTGTACACCTGACTGTAACTGACAACCATTTTCACATTTCTGAATGTCCTGCCACAATCACTTTAGTGAAGGTCTCCCTTAAATGCAGCCCAGTATGCCATAGTCTGTTCCAAGCACTTTTCAGTGTCCTCAGCTTGCAGTGGCAGTAACAGTTGCAGCACACTTCAATCACTGGCCAGGGCCTGAATTCTGGAGTCATGCCAATCACTTTTGGTGGGCCTGGCCTCAGGCAGTTTTGCACTGGACACTTTGCTACGTAGTTCAAGTCCCAAATTTGCCTGACAAGCCCCAAAACTTTTGCGATGCAAAAAAGTCCAGCAGATATAGAGTTGGCTGCCAGGATGGACAGTGACAATTCTCTGGATATGTACGTAAATGGAAAGATGGAGTAACATAGCCTAGCATACGAGATGGGACTCACTGGGTAATAAGGCCAGAAGAAGTGGTGATTATCAGGTGCTGAGGCTGGATTCTCTCTTGAGGAGAAGTCCCCTATGGAGGAGGAACGTGGGAGATCTGCTGACACGTGCAGGCCATCCACATCCACAGGCACTGCCAGCCAGAGGCTGTATGCGTCCGAGGTCCGCATGCTTCATTGACTCGAGCTTGGTGTCCTGAGGCTCTCAGGCTCGGCTGCGCTTGATAAAAATGGGTTCATTCCACACTTACTGAAGTGCAGGCTTCTTCCCAGAGAGAATAAAGCGGTTGGACTAAGCAGGCGAGCGCAGAGGGACCCCCATGTGAGCTCTCAGCTCCAGTTGCCACTCAGGACCAGTTTGAGGGCGAAAAACTCAAAACGCTTGTGCAAGTGCCTGGGAGCAGCTTGATGCACCCAACTCTCACCCAGCCGGTGATGATTGCTCACAATAAATTCGATTCATCATTCACTGAACAAAACGCGTTGTTCTGACACCTTCGGAACAGCCTCTCTGATGAGGCACTGCTGGGCAAGATGGCATTATAGCGCAGGAAGACCCCCTTGATCCTCTTGAATTGCAGGACAGACTTAATATCATCAGACTCATCTGCTAGGTACCGGGTCACCTCCATCTCTGCCGTGTCCAACTTGTGGGGGCGCTTGGCAAAGGGGCCAGTCTTGGTTGGTCTTTCCTCCTGAGAGACTGTCACCTCAGGAGTTTCCTCAATGGCCGCCTGGATGAGGAACTGCTTGGCCAACTCCCTCTGCTCCTCCTCCAGAAAATCTACTTTGCATTCAGGG
>JAAUXU010029212.1_pt1 | contig 14609 bp, 11 predicted proteins | sample 7278151 | NCBI WGS metagenome assembly JAAUXU01 (sample SAMN14350113, study PRJNA611818) | marine sediment metagenome | isolation source: surface marine sediment (1.8m) | place: French Polynesia: Moorea | collected 2018-08 | reverse complement strand
CCCATGGTGGCGGAGGTGGCCGTGGACACGGAGCGGAGTCACCCATGGTGGCGGAGGTGGCCGTGGACACGGAGCGGAGTCACCCATGGTGGCGGAGGTGGCCGTGGACAAGGAGCGGAGTCACCCATGGAGGCGGAGGTGGCCGTGGACACGGAGCGGAGTCACCCAGGCCGTCAGCCAGCGTTTGTCTCTCGCAGTTTACATCTGCGTGAGCCATAAACAGTAAGATTCCATCACTTTCATTTGCACACTCTTATGGCTGGCTGAGGCAGCAGAGAATGAATGTGACCATGCGTGAGAGCAGAGGAGGTCAAATAGGCGATAAAAATGCAGAAAATTGTGGGGTATGAAAAAATTCTCCTCCCCCGGGTCTTTTAACTACTGGACACGCCATCATAGAGTGCTTCCTACGCTACCCGACTCGAAGAGGAAAAAGAGGTCCACACACATTCCGACCGGAGTAATTTTTTCCTATTTTGAGGGATTTATGAGCTCAGGCAATTGAGCGATGTCCCGCCATTCATTTCCCAGGTTCTTTTTGGCTATATGACTCAAGGGGCCGAGACAATTATGCCAGGAAATGGCCAGCAGAGCTTCCATGCTTATGATACTCAGCCCACAGCCTCGCGTACCCACGCACGGACAGCGCCACGGCGTGGGGAAGGTATGCATAAACATGTCCTGCCAGGAAGTGCTGGATGGTGGGATTCCTTTTTATCTGGCCTCATCCACGGGGCGGAGGACGGGCAGGGGGAGCAGCTCGTACAACTTTACGATGGTCAACGACACTATCAACGGGGGCGAGTGCTCGGCAATCAAAAGCATGCCGGAGAGTTCCGTCCAGCTACCTTTTTTTTTTTTTGGCACTATCAACCTACTAACTCTTCTTTGACCCATTCTTCTCCCCAATGCCACGGACCCATTGTACTGTGCAGTACGTACCAGAGGTCCGCGCGCGTCAGGCTGTCTGGCAGATCACAGACGCCTCCTTCCTCTGCCAAATTGGGCACTTTCTTCAGGTCATGCAGTTTTCATTCAGCGAGGGTGATACTTATCCAGGAATGTCTTTGACTCTAGGCGAACAATAACGGGCAGGTGTGTCCGCTCCAGCCCGCGCTCTGCCTGTCTGCCTGCCGGTCCCCGCAGCACTTTCGCGCGTCCGAGCCAAAGGGTTCGGCCCTCGTCAACTCGGGCGCGAGACAGACGTTTAAGGGGGGGGTCACGTTTGACATGCAGGCATCTCTCACCTTTACCACCCCATTGAGAAAGCAATGGCGACGACCCCGCCAAGTATGTCGTTGCCAAGAGAGTCATCGGAAATGCCGGGAAGAGCATCTCTGTTTCTTTTTATCAATGCTGCTCAGTTCCAAGCTTTGGATGACATGGGAACGGCAAAAAGAGACAAGTATTTTCTTCCCATAAGAGGTCATTTGTCTCGAACCTTTCCTTGTCTGCACTTTTTGTCTCCATGCGGAGAATTCTCTCGCCAATCCAGGTCATCATTCTGTGGATGAGCAGAGTCCGCCACTTTTGCGTCACCTGCCTGCGCACAACCTCTGGCCGGTGACCTCAAGTCTGCATGGAGGAAAACATCATGACACAAAGGCGAAAATCCCATGAAAAGACGTTTGCTGCAGGACAGAGTACAAAGGAAGAATAGAGCCAGATTGACTGCTAATGACTTTATGATGGTCATCACACGAGTGCAGGGAATTCAGTCAGGCGAATTTATCGGTCCAACCCCTTCGACTGATGGGGGGAAAATGAGGAAAATGAGGAGAATCCTCCAAAAAAATTCCCCCCCAAGATTCGTCGGTGGAAATCATTTTTTTGAGACGGGGCGAAACATTCCTTTCCGGCCTACGTAGGAGTCATCTCAAGTATTCGTACAAAAAAAGACGCGCGCATCTATTTTCATCTCTTTCGCTGTCAACGACAGAAACGAAAAAGGAAGGAGACATTTAAACAGCCACGTACGCTTCAAGTGCATATTTGACTTTGAAGGATTGACTTGCCAGAAAAGAGGTTTTCCACACAAGTGCGCGCAGCTTGAGGAGGAGGAGGAGGCGTCGGCGACGTCGAGGGCCAAGACGTCGACGGCCAAGACTGATGAGACGTGAGAGATGAGCGTGGTGTGAGTGACATCGACGAGCATCGTCTGGCGGACCATTGGTGCAGTGCGGACTCCTCACGCTGCTTGACCAGCGCTCCGTCATCCAGGACGACGGCGACAGATCCACGGGGTCGGCTGGCTGCATCGCCGCGGAAAAGTCCACGTCTGTCAAACTTTTTATCGTCGGAGCATTAATCCAGACACGTGCTATGCAAGGCATTTGTGCGTGTCTCGCATGAACTTCCTGCCAGCCTCTGGAGGGAGGGTGAAACAGCAGAAAAAAAGCCGATGTCTTCTTGTGTCTCTCCTTTTCTTTAGCCTGTGGGCGTCTGTGGAAATGACGGCTCATTTTCCAGCGTCCACGTGTCCCACACACATCTGTTAGCGCAGAAGGAGAGAAAAAAGGGAGAGAGAAATAAAGAGGGGTGAGGCCTCCCCCCTCTCCCCAGCCCCCAACCCCCCCCCCCCCCCTCTCCTCACCACCCAACAATCACTTGATGGTCATTGTTTGGCCAAGTTCAACCAAGTCTCCGAGCAGCGCCTAAAGGGAAAATTACACAGTCTCATTCAAGGGGACCCAAGTTATCATTATCATTCTCTTCTGCCAGCGAATTGGTATCAACACAAGAATTAGAGATTTATGGGGGGGGAGGAGGCAGCAGCCCTGAGGCATTTTTTAACAATCTTGGGGGAGTCCGATTCATATTCACTTTTTTCCTTCTTCGCTCTGTAGTTGTGGCATAACTGTAAAAGCATTCAAGTCTCCGTCCGGAGAGAAAAGAATGTTGATTTGCCCCGGATCTGACATATTATTCGGGTTCTGTTGTCATGTAAATTGCACCTTTCAAGCGGGATGAAGTAGTGAAGTGGTGAGTGGACCTTGGTGAAAATCGCCCTGCCTGCAAGAAACTGGGAGCCCAACAACATTTCTCTGAGAAATGCTTGCCAACCTTTTTCTTCTTCCAGCTTGCAGAGATGTTCTCCTTGGGTACTTCGCAGTTATGAGACGGCTGCAAAAAGCGCTCGGACGGATTTTGCCAGAAGACAAAAGTCTGTCGAGGCTGCAATTTTCTTGTTTTGCCATCTCTAATTGCCCCCAGAGTTGGCGCAAAAAAGGGCGTCTTCAGCATTTTTGGGTGCTGCCTTCCTCACATTAAGCTGAGTGTTGTTCACGCATACATTTGCAAGCTCGGAGACCAGACTCTCAAGTGCAGAAAACAAGTTCTCCACAACATCTTATGTCAGATATCATTTCATGGTCAAACTCTTTCTTGCCCCCTGCCTTTGGAGTGCAACAAAAAAGTGAAGAAACATCTGACACCTAAATTGGAGGCTATTTTCTTTTGTCAATCCCTTCATTTCATGGAAATGGAGTCAGTTTTTTGCGAGGAGGGGGGGGGGAAATATTTGGACGACCAAGCAAGAGCAGAAGATTCTCCAAGCCTCGTGCATTTTTAAAGCTTGGGCCAGATCAAGCCAGTTTTTTCCTTGTCGAATGAGAAAAACTCTTTTTCTCTCTCTAATGTGAGATTATCTGGACAGATCTTGTTCTCTGTTTCCCATCTGCCAGTCTGGTTGGTGTAGAAGCAACTCTGCTCCAGCCTGGATTTGGGGTTCTCCTTCCCCCTGGACAACATCACGTACACGATGATCTTGCAGCTCAGCCCATGGAGGCCGAGGAATCACTTGTAAGTACATGAAATTCATTGTCGCCGAGGGTCCTGGCTGACGCAGTCACTAATGGCGGCGTCCCCCGCTCCCATCGTGGCGAAGAAGTATTCCATGGTCTGGATTAAGAGCACGATGCTGCTGAACTGGCATTAGGGGCCATCAACAGGCAGCTTCTATGGGACCACTGGGAGCAATCGGAATTTATTGCTTTGGAATGGTGGTAGCGAAGCCCAAGATCTGGCAGCATTTTCCCAGATTGGGGCAAAAAAAAAACACAAGCTCGCGCACTCCTTTAAAGGCTTAGCAGCAATCTTGGTGAAGAAGCTGGCATTTTTTCTCCTCTCCTTGCATCGACTCAATCTTTATGCCCTTTTCATTTTCTTCTATCCTTTTGTGTTGCTGCCGCGCGCTTGTCTTAGTAAATAACTGGCAGGCAGGCAGTCAACCCACAGAGCTGTCAGTCGGAGCCCTATCATTACAGTCGGAAAATCTCATTCCATTTTCACGGATTTAGTCTGGTAGAGCGAGAGCGGCCAGAAAGAAATGCTCAATGGCTCGAGAGGCAAGAGGAGAGAGAAAGGGAATCATTCATGTATTCGCCCATTTCTTCTCCGCTTCGCCCATTTGATACGCTCTCCTACACAAGAGGTATTGTGCCAATTTCCCAGGCTTTAAAAATCCAGACAATTTATTATCACGAGATGCTTTCCTTTTGCCCCTTTTTGCCTCCTCGCTCGTGCTCGGCGAGGGGGGCCAAAGTGCCGCACATCTGTGCGCATGCATGAAGAACAGATGCAAATGCGCGCGCTCAATCAGTCGTTTAAACGGAATGAAAATTAGAGGCCGCGGATCAAAAGGAAAAAGACAGGAGGGAAAAAAATCATCTGTCATCGTCGAATCTGCCATCTGACGAGGGGGACACGCGCGCGCTCTGAGTTTCAAAGCTATATTTAGGGCGGTGATTTCGATGATTTCGTCGAGTTCTCTCTTCCTTTCGTGGGTGCCGCCGACTGGGTTGGCTTGGACGGACAGACGGACAGATAGATAGCTACACGGACGGACAGATAGATAGATACACGGACAGACGGACGGACAGATAGATACACAGACGGACGGACAGAAGCTGCATGTGCACAGAGATCCAACTCTTTGGAGCAGAATTCGACATGACCAGAGAGAGTTTGTTTTCAAGGAGGCCGCATAATTGTGATTCTTTTGTTTCTTTCTTTGAAAAGTCAGACAAGATAAATAGCCGACTTGCAGACAAAAGAAAGGAAACAGACTGGAAATGAAGTGAATGGCTCATTATCATTATTGGTTTCGCCCATTCTGTTCTCTGTGGCTTGGGCCACCAACGCACAGTTTATTATCCATAAGGGTGTTGTTTACCAACTTGGCCGGCCGTCATCGCCCTCATCAGTCACCCCGGTGGAGTATTAAGTATTAAGCTGTTGCTTATACTAATACCACCCGGCTGGAATGTTGCATTAATGCGGAAGAGCAGAGAACAGCGCATTCTTCAGTGGTGCTGACAGCAGAGCAAATCGGCTTACGAAACCCGAGCTTTCTTTGACTTCTGTCAGCTGGTGAGCGCATCAGCATTGTTGGACTTTGCCTCTGCTTTGCTCCGCCGGTTGTTTTGCCCTCCTTCTGCCTCCTGCCATTGTTCGGAGAGCAATGAGATAAATATTTGCCGCTTTTGACTGGAAATTTTCCCGCTTTGTTCTTTGCTGACTGATCGATTGAAGCCTCTTTGTTTCTGTGAATGGCTGGAGCTGAGCTGGAGCTGAGGGCGCGTTTTCCAGTGGCAAAACTGGCAACGACCTTCTTGAATCTCTTTATTTTCCACCTTTGCACCAGCTCCTCCGTCTGCTGCGGTTCCACCGCTGCCACCCTGATACAAATGGGTGCTGAGCCAACAGCTCCAGCCACCTTGTTAATTAAGTTCCTAATATCTGGCAGACCGACTGTGTGGGGGCTCCTATAGGAGCTTTTCACACACATCTCCGCAGCTGCTGCTGACCCGACCAAGCTCTGAACTTGTGCCATTTGTTTTTATTTGACATGACATTGCCTAGGAACGCCCCTCTCCTCTCTCGCTCCCTCCCTCTTTTTCCAAGTTAGCAGCCAACACCACAGCCAATATTTGTTTCTGGGATCTCCCCTTTTGCTCCAATTTGGGCCGCCAGGATGCCTTGAAAAATGAGAGGAAGAGAGAATCGTCGGTCCGATGGATTCATTAAGTAAACGATATCGTGATTAAGTCGCTTGGTTCGGCTGGAAGGGGCCGACGGGCCGACGGGCTGAAGGGGTGACGAGCCGATGGGCTTACCAACGTCCTCCTGGCCAACCAACGTCCTCCTGGCCAACCAACGTCCTCCTGGCCAACCAACCTCCTCCTGGCCAACCAACCTCATCCTGGCCAACCAACCTCATCCTGGCCAACCAACCTCATCCTCCTGGCTACACAGAGCCAGAGAAAGACATAATGAAACTACTTGTTTGTTCGTACGTCCGTACCTATTTTGGTGAACAAAACACCGTGCAGTCGTTGTCGTCGTAGTTGCGACGTCATCCAACCAATCTCTTCACGCTTTAATCCTACTGCTTTCTATTTATGCGGTCTCCGGTTGCCCGATGAGCGGCATCAGACCGTGAAGATGAGAGATGGGTGGTCTCTAATTAATTTCTATTGATTACCTCGTCATTGCCAAGTCTCTCTCTCTCTCTCTCTGCTCTTGTCTTCTCGGTCCAGCTTCTTAGCAGAGGCGCTTCTGGAAGCAGATGCCAAGGCCACCTCCATTGGAAACGACTTTTCGGGCAATAAAGCGGGTCAAAACATTTTATCTGGGATGTTTGACAGTTCCAGGCAATTGCGCTTGTCGCTTCTCAGCAGTTGGTTCCTTCTTCTGCTTCTTCAGTTCGCCACAGGCCAATCCATAAAACATACCATTTCTTTCTTCGGATGTCCTCTACGTACGTACAGCTGGCGGGAGTGAGAAGATCATGCATTGGAATCAGCGCTGCCAAGCTTGGCCGCTCGGCCAACCTGTCCACCACTCTTGACCCACGACACTCCACGTCGACGTGGTGGATCCAGACGGTGCTGGAGTGGTGCTGACAGACACACTTCCACCCGTCCCCCACCACCCACACGTGCATGGACGTGACAACTTGTTGCGCACGCAGATTGCCAACTCCTGCGCGCTGTTCGGCCTCCGATGATCGGCCGTCCCGACTGACCAATTTCCTCCGCTGGACGTTGCGGTCGCTCCTGTGTCAGTCAGTTTTTTCGGCGTCTTGTCGGAGGAAAGACCTCCCGCTGGGAAAACACGGATCTAATGGCAAAATGTTCTCAATTGGGGTCTCTCTCAGTTCTTTTCTCTCCCTCTCACAGGGCGAAAAAAGCCCATTACCGGGTGCGGGCAAAGAAAAAAGTTGGGCAATAATACACGTTATACCTTGGCCGTGCTGTTTTCTGGCCAGGAAATCGGGAAATTGGACGCGTTTGACTTTGGCCTCCGACGTCGCACTCGTATCAGCGGGCCGACTTCATGCGTCCCACGTCCTCGTCTTCCGTCATCATGCAGCGGGGCCGACGCTCCTGGTACACACGTACGAGCGCCCAGACACTGGAGTCTCGGTGACGACGTGTTGTCGCTGCTTTCCCAACCCCTGGAGTCATGTCTTTTCTCTCTTTTCGCCCGGGTATGAATCAAGTGAATGTGTTCCAGAGGTCCCAGTCATCATAGTGCGCCTTAGTGCGCAAGACAGGACCGGAGAACAAATGAGCGCTATACTTCTTTCAGTTCCCTGACAGTTCGCTTCCTGCTGCGTCACAGAAACAAGGCTCCAGCCGATTAATTTCGCGCAGATCCAAAAAGGTTTCCACTTAGTAGTAGGCGCCAACTGTTACCCTGCCTGAAAAATGCTGGCTGCCAAAAAAAAAAGTCAGCCCTAAACCCTGAGAGAGGATGAAATAGTTAAAGAAGACATTAGGAGCGAGAGAGCGAAGTGAGATGGACGTGCCATAAACCAACCCTTTTTTCCTACCCGTTGCCGAGCGCCGATTGCCGTGAAATCAATAAATGCCCGCCTAATCCAGCAGGCAGCATTTATTGGATCAGATTAAGATATCTGGAGGACTTGAACAGATCTCTTTTCAGCTCTAGAGCGGGGAAAAAAGGAGTCCGTCCTGCACTTGCATCAATACACGTGTGTTGGTGCACTTGACTCCATTAAATGCTCGCGCGCTCCCCCTTTTATCCACCCTTCCCCTCCAACCCCCTTTTTTTCCGTGAGTCGAGGACATAAAGACATGATTTACGGTGTCAACAGACCCATCCCAGTTCTTTCATATAGATTCCAACTCATTTTCCGTCTACCCCTTTTGTGGTTTTTTTTCGGTCGGCCGAAGCTTGGAGGGAGGGGAGGGCAGGGGAGGGAGGGAGGGAGAGCTTTTTGTGTGCTTCCGCTACTCGAGTCAGGTGGACATCGCGCTCAAATGGTTGGCGGCGGCGATATCGAGCACACAAAACGTCTATTTGTCACCTTGGGAAAATGATTACAGAGCATTGCTTGCTTAACTTCAGTGTAGATCTATCCATCTATCTCTCTATCCCGGAGCAGCCAGCAGCTCCGGGATCCACGCGCACTCATGTGGTGGTGGTTTCGTTGCACTCCACTGCTACTCTGGCTATGTGTTCATGTAATATCTCATGAAACAGCGGGGGTCCCTTGTCCCAATCTAGCCAGCGCAGACTCCATTTCAATTCGATTTTCGAACTCTTTCCCGCCAGCTGGCAGAGCAAGGCAATTTGTAAGTAGTTCTTGGGTCAGAACAAAAAAATGACCAGTCCTCGGTAGAATTTTCAAGAGTTTTTGAAGTGTATCTTTTCCACAGGAGATACGCACAGGCAGGCCGGCGGCAGACAGGCAGACTGATGGAGCTAGGTCAGAGTTAAGGGCGCGTTTACATTTACATTCTTTCTACAACCGACGCCTGCCGACGGAGGCCTGACTGACCATTCCAAGAGCGTCCTGAAAACTTCCAAGAACACTTGGTGGAAGACAAAGCACTCCGAGTTGGACTTCTTTGTCCACATTACAACATGTCGTTCGTGCACGAATTTACACGGTGCATTTGGGTAGGCTATTTATGTGTCCTGAGTGATGTTTTCAGTCCTCCTTGAGTGATTGCATCTCCTTCCAGACGTTGTAATGGTAATGTCACGAGTTTATACAGCAGCCTAAAGAGCGATCTCACTTCTCTTCACACCGTGTTTTTTCTTCCTTTTTTTTTGCTGCTCTTCGTGCTCCAAACATTTGATCCTTGAGGTCAGGCTGCTCCAGCACCCCTGCAGCTTCGCCCTTGTTCTATCTCACATGAGCTTGCATGCGTCGTTCCCTTTCATCTCTGCGAGGGGTCGCTCAGTTTTGACTTCTGCTCCTGCGGGGGGCAAACTTCATTTCTTCCTCGATTATATCGCTTGTTGGATTTGTCAATGGTGATTGGAAACCGGCAGGAGAGACGGGGGCAACAGGGACCCGACTCACTTGGACTGCATACATGGCAAAATGTGCAAGCCGCACTTGATGGGTCTATCATCACCGGCGCTCCCGGCGCGGCCGGCGCGGCGCTGAAGGCCGAAGGGAGCCCATACGTAATGAAGCTCCACATGTGCACGAGAAAGCCCACCCTCATCTTACCCCCTTGACTGGAATACCCCCCGGTGGAAGCCCCGCTAATGCTGGGAAACAGACTGACCTCATTTAGCGGAGGCTTTTAACTTTTTGCCTCCCCCCCCCCCACTTGGCTGGTGATGAAATCAGACCAGTCAGTCAGTAGTGGCGGCCTCCTTTTCTTCCAATGGGCATGATTCTGGGGCTGGTCAGCGGGGGCACCACAGTCGAAGTATTTGCCACAGAGTGAGTGCGAGCAAGCAACAAGTCCAATATTATGCGATGCTCTTGGCTGCCTCCATCATTAGGGGAGTCGGTGGAATGCGAAGAAACAGAAATGAATCATGGTCGTTACTGGAGATGCTATCAGATTGACACGCGATCATTTATTGTTTGGAATTCGCATCAAGAAGTTTTGGGAAACGATCGAGCACCGCAATGTGTAATTTGCCTCGGTCTGATTTATGATTGCGGCCGCCGCTCGACGGCCCAAATCAAAAAGACACGAACGAGTGTTTGGTCGAAACTCGGGGTGAGAGCCGAAGAAGACGCCGGAGAAGCGCTGCCATCTTCACCTCGTCCACTGCTCGGGTGCCACAGACCGAAAGTGGGGTGGGAGCTTTTTTTGGCGGCCTCGGGTTGGGTCTGAAAGGTTTTTTCTTCGTGGGAAAGGTCCCCACCCCACCCCGACTCGATCGCGTGTCCCAATATGTAAATGCCAGCATTCCAAATATGCCAAGCAAGATGTTGGTCCGGTTGGAAAGGGCGATATTAGTGTCTCCGCCCGCCGCCCGGCCGTGATCGTCGCAGATGTCCTTGTTTTTGCGGGCCAGTAATTAGCGTCAACAATTTACCTAGCCCGAAATCTTGCGAGACATTTTGCTGCCATGTCAACCTCCTTGGACGTCGTGATAGCTTGATGGATGGGCATATTTGGAGAGAGGAGCCCAGTCGGCCGTTGCTCTGTTGCCGAGTCAGATGAATCGTACTGTACTGTTTGTACCACGCCTCCGCCCGGCCTCGAGTTGGCCTCGATCAGAGCGGAGCCGCTGACGTCGCACTTATCTTCTTCAGATCTGTGGTATAAACAGACGCCAAGATCTCATTTCTTTTAATCCACTGCTGCTCTCTTCTCTGTTGATTCCAGAGGAGCGATAACGTGTAATTATGTAAAATTATGAAGGCGAGGAGGGACCAAGCACAAATCTGGTCCAAGAAGCCAAGGGCTCCATGGAGCTTCATGACCAGGGTTGCGGTTTTTTTTTTCTTTTTGGCGGGCAAGTTGCGTTTTTTTGTCTTTTGTCTTTTGCCTTTGTCTGAAGGGTGCTTCTGCAGTATAGCTTTTCTCTGCTCTGAAGTATCTTCGATTGGGGGATCTCTCCTGTACTTCACTCTCTCCAAGCCTTTCGTACAAGTCCTGAGCATCCGATTATATTCCCTTGATGAAACTCTCCCCCTCTTTTAATTGCCCGAAGGCTCCTCTTTCTTCCTCGCTAATTTTTGATTACATCTTTAGGCGCCTTGTGATGAGAGCGAAATAAGTGTCAGATCTGAGATGTTCTTCAAGAATTCATCTGCATCGTCAAAAAGAAATCCTCGGGCGATGAAATGGGCCAAAGTGAGTACGAAGAAGTTTGGTAGCGTTGCCATTTTCACGCCGGTTTCCGTGTGCACTCGGTCTACTTGTGTGCGTCACGCTGACCTCGCCTGTCCGCTGTGGTCCTGGTTCACGCATGTACATAGATGGTCGAGTTCACCTTCTGTGGATTGGTCCTCACTTGGCGTCTGTTGCACTGTAGCATTGCCCATAAGTCAGCTCGCGTCCAGGTGGTAACCCTGACTCTGGAAATTTTTTATGTGTATAATGAGCACTTTTTTCCAGCCGTGGACAAGAGAGAAAATGGAGAAAAGTGCCAAAGATCTTGTAGCGATCTCAGCTCAGCATAACTTTGCACCACTAGTTCGAGCAAGTCTTTATACGTGAGTATGATGAAATGGGCAAAGCCAAAGCCGCCACGGCCACAGCCATGGCCACAGCCACGGCCACGGGCACCTTCGTCTCCACCGCCACCGCCACCAATACTGCAATCATTCAGTCTGTTAATTACGTCGTTAGGGAAGAGAAGCAGCAGCGATCAAATCTCCCCGGAGGCAGCAGCGGAAAAGACTTCCTAGTCATTCAGTCAGAAGTAATGATGTTTGCTTCTCCATCTGTCAGACAGAGAAGAGAGAAGACATGGAGAAGGCCTTCTGTGGAGCCCGTGTAGAGGGCGAGTCGAGCCCGGTCGAGCTGATGGCGCTCGTGGGGCCCGCGGCCGTGGCGGCCACGGAGCGGCAGCGCCGGTGGCCGGCGTCGGCGGGACCCTGCCTCTAGTCCGGGAACCGCACACACAACGTATGCACACTCGTGTCCGACGGCGCCGAATGAGAAACGGCCGCGTAAATGATTCTTGACAGAAACGCCCTCATGCAATTTCCCAATTAGAACATCATTTACTTGGCCCTTTTTCTATCCCTCTTCCTGCTCGACGACGACGACGACGACGTCATTTTGAATAATTATCGAAAAGTAGTCGCAAAATCTTATACAGTGGTGTTAACAGAGAGAGCTGGGATTTTTCGGCATTGTTGACTCTCTCGGCGGAGGAAGTTAAATTTTCTTATTCCCTCCGGCGACGTGGCCTGCTTCGCCTGCGTCGCCTGCGTCGCCTGCGTCGCCTGCGTCGCCTGCGTCGCCTGCGTCGCCTGCTTCGCCTGCGTCGCCTCCTTCGCCTCCTTCGCCCGCTTCGTCTGCCTCGCCTGGTCTGGCTGAGCCACCCAAACTTGAAGGAGGATGAAAATGACAAGAGCACGAATGCAATTAATTGCAGCTTGTCTTCTTCAAAAAATATGGAAGTGAAGCGTCTTCATGCAGGAACAACAAAAAAGTGGTGCATAAGACCTGGGAAGAGGAACAAGAGCCAGGAGGAGGAGGAGGAGAAGGAGGAAGAAGAAGAAGTGAACGTCCCATCCTCTATAGATAGCGAAATGAGTCAAAGTGACTCAGACTTATTACTATATTTGATAGAGTGCGCGCAATCTGAAATAGTCCTTGGTCCTACTTCTTTTCCTCTGCCATCTTGGCAGAGCCCGAGATACCTTGAGTGATAATGTCACCAGTAGAAAGAGGGAAAGAAAAGAATATGTGGACCTAATCTGATCTCATTTCCACTTCATCAGTTCAAGCAAAAAATCGTGGTACGTAAAATACTGCAGACAGCGGTGGAGAGGGGAAAAAATCCCCGCAGGATGATGATTGTGTATCTTGTAGAACGTGACTACCGCGACCAACAACAAGAGTGGACTGCACTGGGCTCGCACGCGCTCGCACCGGTGGCGGAGACGAACATTCTGCACACCGTCGAGGACTTGGGAAGGCCATCAAGCAGAGCAGAGTAATTGTGGGGGTCTCACACGCATGTTGATCTGTGCAGGAAATCACGTTATATCCACGTCGTCGTCCTGTCTTTTGTTTCTAATTACCCCCATCCGACTGCCTCTGTTGCCTCTGTTGCCTCTGTTGCCTCTGCTGCCTCTGCCGCCTCTGCTGCCTCTGCTGCCTCTGCTGCCTCTGCTGCTTTGCCCATAGCAATGATTGATTGAAAGATCAATTGATCCGCGTCCTGTTTTTCGTCACCGAAAACCACATAATTAAGTCGCTTCCGCTACAAGTAGCAGTTTTCACCCCCCTTTTTCCTTGAACCTCCAACCTCCTTTGTTTTATGCATACGTTCCAGCTCACGCAATGCAAGGACTCCTCACTGAAAAGGAGCTTTTTCTTCCAGGGCCTCCCCAGTGAGGAGCAATCACTTGGAGACGCAACGTCTGGGGAGACTGGGGAGACCCTCCAGCATCGGTGCGTGTTTGCGGGCCTAATTTAATGTAATACTCATGGTCTCCCCTCACATAGTTGCGCACGTCGAAGGCATGATTAGCAGATATTGTGCGGGATCCAAGACACACGAAGAGACCGGCGGTAGCAACGTGTTTTGAGGGGAATCCAGAGGGTTCTGCCGGGCGCTGCCGGGCGCTGCAGGGCTCGGCAGGGCTCGGCAGGGCTCGGCAGGGCTCGACCAGGAGCCACCGGTGATGTGATGACGAAAATCGCAGACAGCTTGACGACTTGAGGTGCGTTTGCTGCTTTGCAGCCGCGGGCCTGCCTCCTTTTCTCGGCCATTTCAGCAAAATTACAGTCCGGGAAATTGCCTGCTTCTTCCAGCCTTAATGTTTCCTTGCCTTTGTGGGACGTGACCACAAATGCGACGTGAGACGATGAATCACAACGCTAATTTTCGCTGCAGTTGACATTAGAGCTCCCACCTTATTCAAGCACAAACGGAAACATGACAAAGATATGACGAGCAAAAGCGTAACTACGTGAGCATCCACTCACTCCCGGGCGCCAGCTGTGTGCGCCGCCGGTGAAAACGAGCCCCAGCGTTTATGCCAAATGGTTTGGCATTTGGCACAGTAGATTCTTTCTTATGGCACGCAGGTAATTCCATTTACCTGAAGGCCTATTCCTTGCTCCTTTTTTGTGACTCAGCCATAAGTTGTCTTTTTTCTTCCTCAACATGGCTTTGCTGGAGAGAGAGACAAGGGGAAGCTGCTGTTTACCAGGTAGAATGTTTTGCCTTCTGCAACAATTAAACCTGCTGTTCTTTTTTGCGAAATTGCCATTCCACAGACCATTTTTTGCGGCAGTTTCCATTTCTGCACGTTCCCTTTAAGGTACACAACGTGCCAGCGACCAAGAGAAATGACAAAGGCGCGTCCCGTGCGTACAAGCAGTACCAGGTGTCTTTTTTTGCACTGTTTTCGACTTTATTTCAACAACTATCAAGTGTATTACGATATATTATGTAGTAGTAGTGATGGCGTGTGATAATATTACGTGTGGTGTGACGTTACATGGTAGTACAATACGAAGTCTAGTACGTAGTATGAGTATTTCTGTACTCGAGAACTCAACTTTTATAGCAGACAAGACATATTCATCTGCAAGATACAAAAGCGTCGCGTTTTTTAACTATGCTATGGTAACACCAAGTGAAATATGGATTGAGAAAAGACAACTCTGTTACTTTCTATTCTCCCCCCCCCT
>JAAUXU010019644.1_pt1 | contig 14611 bp, 21 predicted proteins | sample 7278151 | NCBI WGS metagenome assembly JAAUXU01 (sample SAMN14350113, study PRJNA611818) | marine sediment metagenome | isolation source: surface marine sediment (1.8m) | place: French Polynesia: Moorea | collected 2018-08 | reverse complement strand
GGTGGCCAACAACCTGAAGGTCCTGGAGCAGGTGGACTTCCCCGTGCCCCTGGGCCAGGTATTTCTTTGAAGCAATAAAATAATTTGTATGTCTACTGTATATATTATCGGAGGATTTTTTTCCCAGTCACTTACGTACGTCTGCAAGGACGGGATGAAGTTTGACGACAACTACGACAAGCACAACATAACGGTCACTTGCCAGGATTCAAACACCTGGTCGATCCCAAGCACCGCTTGGAACAACGCTCAGTACAAGTGCAGACCAAGTGAGACATTTTTTATGAACAAAATTTCATTTGGGTGGGAATTTTGTTCACAATATTTTCTTTTCCTTTTTTCCAGCGGCTCAATGCGACGATCTCCCGAGCCTGTCTCCGTTCGTGGAGGGTTTGGCTTACTTTAACAGCACTCCCATGTAAGGCTCGCGCTATAAAGACTTTTTTTTTGCAATACTCAAGTCTATGAGGTCAGCGCCCAAGAATATTTCAGAACCGATTCCGACGACTTGAAATCTGTTCTTATTAAAAGAGGCAGAGTTACTTTTCCTTCCCTTTCTTTTTCAGGGCCGAGGTGCTTAGGTTCGGCGAGACGTACGGCCCGTGCATCGGCATGACCGGCGAGACTTGGTCGGCCCCCTCCGGCACCGTTTGCGCCGAGGCCGGGCTCAAGCTGGACCTGTGGGACACGGCCAAGACCTCCTCGGGCTTCGTCACGAGGGTGGCGCTGACCACGCAGGCGGCGGCAAACTTCACGGACAGCTTCTACGTCAAGCTCTTCTTCACCCACCCGATCGACGGCACCGACATCAGTGTCCTGGTAAGTTTTTGCGTGCAAAACTATTATATCGCCGTCATCAATTTATTTCGTTTTCTAAAGGAGGAGGCCTTAAGCCGCAATTTGCTAGAATTGAACATACAATGCCTGCACGCATGGTTTTTTAAAGGATTTTACTTGAAAGGAGTGACTCTACTTTCAGAACCCGTCGACCTCTCACAACATTCAAATTCCGCCGACTGGCGCTTTGGACGGGCACAGGGACACGGAGAAAGTCCTTCCGTTCGAGATCGTGCCCGGCAAGTCCTATTCCATCACTACGACGGAGCACACAAGCGTCATCACCTTCACCACCGCGGAGGTCCCAGGCAAGGACTTCTGCCTGTACAACGCAGAGTGCAGCGCCACCGACAACCTCTTCAAGCTGGACCACGAGATATCCACCAATCACTCCAACTACAACATCACCGGCTACACGTACTACAACTACGATGCCATGGTATGAGATTGAGACAAGAATAACAAACACTTGCTTTTGTCCAAATTAAATTGTTAGATCCAATTCAGCTGTGGCCGAGCAAGGTCTTTCGCCAACAACCCTGGCCTGGATGAGGTTCAGAATTTCACATGTGACTGGGACAGGACATGGAAGCCCCAAGAACCTTTGAAGAATTGTGAATGTAAGAAATTACTTTTGTAGATTTCCTTCCCCGAGAAATAATAACACTTTCCTTTTCAGGGACTCATTGCCTGGAACCTTATCCACCTCCAGACGGATCGGGCCTAATCCCAGACAGAAATTATGACGGTCAAGTCATAAACTTCACCACAGAATTCCTGTACGAGTGTGACAGAAGAATGCACTTTGTTGCCAACTTTGATCAGGAGAACGTCAATGCAACTTGCACAACCAACAATGTGTGGGAGCAACCCTGTGGAGGCACATGTTGGGGAAACTGCACAGACAGTAAGTCATGTCTAATATTTTTTTAAAAGGAGACATTAACGTAGCTCCCCCCTTCCAGCCAAATACTGTCCTGCACCACCAGATCTGAAAATTGATGGAACAGCTCATGCCAATTCTATTGGTACCCGCTATGGTCCAGTTTGTCAAGAATGGGCCGTTGGTGCAATTGCTTCCCCATGTGATTCAGTTGGGATCACTTTCGAAGAAACTGCCGCCGGAATACAACGATTTCACATTGAAGTTCAAGGAGAAACTAGTGGCATCAATCAAGTTTTCTTTTTCATGCAATTATCTCTTCCCCTAAACGAGACTGACATACAGGTATTCAGCAGAAATTATTTGCAACATAAATAAATGTACATTCAACAAAACACATACCCGCCTTTGCAGACTGACACTAATCCACCGTTGATTCAATTTCTGGACGTCCGAAAACTAAAGGCAGACAATACATTTTTGGTTATGAGTGAATACCGTGAAACTCCAGTTGGAGTGAATGAAACAAAGTTTGGCAAACTGACCTTTAATTTTGACAAAGAAAAATACGGATATGCATGCATTGAAAATGTGCAGTGTGAATACTGCAGTGGAGCAGACTGTGGATCTAAGAAGGGGGATTTCATAAACACTTGGACACCAGTGAGAAGACTATTGTCTTACATTCAAACTGCTTTTTGTAACTTTTAGTTTGAAACAGGAAACCTTCTACAGCAATACCACCAGTATCCAATATCTGTATGAAGCAGAACTTGTCTACGAATGTGGACCAGCAAGACAGTTTCTTGACCCTGATGATAATTCCATAACATACCAGAACCAATCTATCACATGCTTGTGGAATTCAACATGGTCTACAGATCAACTTATGAATTGCAAATGTAAAGACTTTGTGAAGTTGTCCTTTTCACATTTATGAAAAATATATATTGCAGGGACACATTGTCTGGAGCCACCATTCCCAACAGGAGCTCAGAATGCCTTGCTTTTTAGAGACTGGGATGGGCTGCCGATTGAATTCAATGTTGATGTTCCCTATCGTTGTGAAAGGGGGCGAAAGTTTGACATTGAATTTGAAAAATCTGAACACAATGTGACTTGTCTGCCAGGAAATAACTGGGATGAACACCTGAATCTCACAGGGGATGTGTATCCGCAATGTGTTGAAAGTAAGTTTTTACAACAACGTGTCAAATCAATCATACTTTAAAAAACTTGTTTCAGCTCACTATTGTCCTGCTCCTCCGGGTCCTGTGGAAGAAGGAGGGAAAGTAATTGTAGAAAATGCTGGTATGATTTATGGAATGGTTTGTGATGGGACTGATGGAAACTGGATTGATATTCCTGGGACTGGCTGTGACTACAATGGCACCAGGTAATATACCAGTATTATATAAAAATGTGGAAATTATACACATTCTGTTTTCTAGGCCACAAATCAGAAGAGTGTCAGAAGTGACTGGAGAGCAGCTGCCAGAAATTGGTATTGGAAATGCAGTACACTATGAAATCAGAATTGGCAGTGACACAGCCAAAACTGCAGCAGTCCTCATGTCATTTTCCCAACCTGTTAAACCTCAAATTAATGTGAAGATTACCAAGGCTGTATGTAGCTCAAATAAACCTGCCACAATAACCTTTATAACAGTTTGTTTTTAGGGGACTTCACCTCCAGAGGCAACAACAAGTGAAACATCAATAATGGGACTGGTCCCTGTTCTTGCTCTTGATAATGTCACAAACGACTGGGACTACTTTGCTTTGGGAATAAATCACGGACAAAACAACCAGGTATACCACAATCAAGTGAAACAGATGAGCAATTGTCCATACCTTGGTTCCAGGAGCCATGTTTGATTCACATGACCTGCAACTTTTGTGACGGGGCAGAATGTGATGATATCAAGGCCACCAACTATACCAAAGAAGCATATTCTTTGCAAGACATTAACAAGCATGGTGCCACTTTGACTTATGAGTGCAGCTTGGGGAGGGAGTTCTATCTTGGTGAAACTTTGGATGCCAACAATGAAACCGTGCCTGACACAACACCCAACATGACATTGGCATGTACCTGGGGTTCTGCAGGAATCAACAATGGAGTGTGGGACCCTTCTCCACCCCTCCAAAACTGCACCTGTAAATTTTTGCGGAAAGTTATTCCTTTACACTTAAGCACAATATTACTTTTCAGGGGTTGCTTGCATCAATCCACCCACACCAAATTTGACATCAGATGGAAATGACAGATACCTGGAAGCTCAGTACACAGAGGGCGAAACAGTTGAATTTTACCACAACGTGACCTACAAGTGTCAGTCTGGATATTTCTTTGAGGAAGACTACTTCATGACTGGGTTTGAAATAATGTGCAAGCCTGATGGATCTTGGACAGAACTGCCAGATAAGTGGTGCTTGGATCCTGCTAGTAAGTTTTAAATGTATTTTCAAATGCTATTATTTAGTTGTAGATTGTCTGTCGCCTTTTTCTGCTATTAAGCCATTATTTTTCTTTTAGAACGATATTGTCCAGACCCTTCTCCGCCACCACTAAATGGAGGACAACATGACTGGAATGAATCACTCAGTACTATTACTCCATATCTCCATGAAGTCACGTATAACTGCAGTGCAGCAAGACTGTTGCAAAAATTTGTTGAAAATGTGGACACTGGGGAAATTGAGGAGGTTTTGCATGAGACTCAGACATTCCAGTGTCAGTGGGACCAGACATGGAGTCCTGCAGAGCCCGTAAGTACTCTTTTCTTTCTCTTTACAATTGATGTTAATATGTTTTTGTCTTAGGTGGAGCCATGTGTGTGGATACAATGTCTCAATCCTCCATTGCCTGATGGTTTAGGACTTGCATTTGATGATCCAAACCAAGAAACACAACCAATTGAATTCTTTGACAATGTCACATATGTTTGCTCCAACAATGCCTTGTTCTTTGAAGAAGATAGGAATATTGATTCCTTTGAAATTCAATGCTATGATGACGGAACTTTTGATGCACCAAATCCTTGGCCTCGTTGCATTTCAAGTAAGATTATACATGAGGACAAAAATATGTACTTCCTCTCTTTATTTTCTCTTTTCCAGACTCCGATGTGCAATGTCCAGAACCCCCTGTAAAACCTATTGGAGGAACTAGAGCTTGGACGGGTGATTACGTGTATTCTACTTCTATAGAGTAAGTATAGACAAAACTACTATACTTTATATAGAGGACGTTGTGCTATAAAAGAGTGGTATTTAAATACAAAAACACTTTCAAAACAGGTACACCTGCGGAGCCTATGCATCTTTCCAACTGGATGGTACAAACAACACTTATCCAACTCTTTCCATTGAGTGTCAGTGGAACAGGACTTGGACCAGAGATACATTGGATGACTGCCTGTGGACCCAGTGCATATTCCTGGAAGAGCCTCCGCCCGAGGCCAATATGTTGTATGCGCCGGATGACGCCTTCCAACTTCCGCTTCTCAAAGGTACTTCTTGTATCAAAAAGAAGTGTTTACTAAAGACCTCCGGCGGAATGCTTCATCCTAATTTCTTTTCTCTCAGAAACCGCCAAATACTTGGCACCTATCCCGTACGAAGTGAAGGTCCACGAAGACTTTGGCTGGGGCCAGGTTCTGACCATCGACGCCTACATCAACGACGATGTAATCAACCTCCCCAAGATTACCCTGTTGGCCAACAACTTTCCCGACGCCGCCGACCCCAGCGGCACCCAGGAGGTCTTCACCATCTCCATCGAGCCCAGCTTCAACCAGGCCTTCCTGAACAGCCCTCTCGCGGTACTTTTGAGCAGAACTTGAACCGAAAGACACGATGAAGCACCCTCTCTTTTTTTGCCGCAGGACAACATTGACTACTCTGCCACCGTTAGCGCCGACTACGGCGCCCCTGTCCGCCTCTACCTGGACTACTCCTTCGTCGACTACGAGTTCAGCCTCACCTTCAACGGCGCCGAGATCCAGGCCTACGCCATCCCCAACGCCGAGGGCAACCCCGACCTCACCTTCACCGGCGTCAAGATCGAGGGCGACGCCAGCGTCAACTTCATCGGCTTTGGACCGAAAAGTACAGCGTTTTAACATTGATCTAAGACTGTCTCTTGTTTATCTTTAAAACTGCCCAGACTTCAACCCCGCCGTGCCCACCGGGACGGTCATCAAGTTCGAGTGCCCTCAGCACCACGTCTTCGAGGACGACTGGCTGCGGCAGCCCATACTCAAGCTGGAGTGCTCCCCGGACGGGTTTTTCAACGCGCCTAAAAACTGGTCCACATGCGTAGACCGTGAGATATTGGAAAAATAGTTCGTGGCCCCTTGACAAGTGGCTGCAATCAATTGTGCTGTTCTTATTTTTTTCCAGCCCTGTCCACCACCACGACCCCGAGAAACAACAACTCCGTCGACGTCACGACAAGTAAGTATCAAATATTTTTTTTATTTAGTTGCATATTGATGAAGCATCATGGAATCCAATTAAAAGTAGCAGGGGATTTTTTATTTGCAAAAGTAACATACATGTGGTATTATAATTCCGGTAAATAGTAAAGTCATCTTCCATGCCGTCGTGCCAATACAGCTTTCAGTCGCATTAGTAAAGTACAGTGCATTTAGATCGAACAATGAAAATTACACGAGTGTATCGAGAAATAAAGAATAAATGACCCTAAGCAAGAAGTTCCTTTCGAATTCGAATCATATCGCGTCCTTTTTCCCGCTTCGCGAAAGAATATCATGTTCAATTGTTCATACAAAGCGACATTATAGCGAAGATTCTTCCTCTCCGCTTGGTCCTCGCCCTTTGCCCTTCTCCTCCGCCATCGCCACCGTGACCACCACCGAGGGGATGTTCACCGCCTTGCCCCCTTCCTCCTCCTCCTCCTCCACGAACGGGCCCTGGTGCCCCTCCATCTCTTGCTGCTGCTGCTGCTGCTGCTCTCGTCGCTGCTGCTCCGGCAGCTTGGCCGTGGGGACGCAGAGCACTGAGAGCCCCTGCCTGGTCACCGTAGAGATCTTCTTCTTCTTTGCCTCCCTCGCCCTAGCCCGGAACAGCGCTCTCAGCGGAGCCTCTCGCAGCCCGTACACCACAACCAGGAAGTGGATGAACAGGCCTGAAAGTTCAAGTAAAAAATACATCGGCAATTACGTTTTTTGTTAGCTATTTCCGCTCACCTCCCAGCGTGAATGGCATCACGAAGAAGAAGAATATCCCGTGTTCCCCCTGCAGCCTCGGCACCCCGTTGCTAACCCCGCCGAGGTAGACAGGGCCAACGAGGTAAAAGGCTGTCCTCGCCGCCGTCCACAGCAGCCAGGCGAGCACCATCCAAGCCCCCGCCCTCCCCTCCAGGTTGAGGCCGGCGAGGAGGAGGAGGGAGAGGACGACGGAGACGGCGGATATGGCAGCCTGCGTGGAGCAGAGGTCCATCAGCTCGCCCTGAATAAGTAAATACTGTAATGATCTCTGACAGACTTTTTTAATTTAACTTTTTCTTGCCCCGATGTTGACCGCGCATGTGCAGAGGAGGGCGACGTTGAGGACGAAGTCGAAGGCGCAGATGAGCCTCCCTCCGTGCGGGTCCGCCTGGACGTAGCTGCAGCACTTGGGAGACGAAGACATTTCGGCGCAAATTTCAATAGATATGGCATATGGCATAGATATGGCAGCTTTTTTTTCGATCTGTGCTGTAGTTTTACAACAATCCCCCCCGCCAGATTGACCGCCGAAATTTAGGGAAGAAGAATCGTTTAGGCTCGAGGGTTCTTCCTGGCCATAACTTTGACTTTGGCCGATCCCCTCGCCTCTTTGAGAGTGAATGTACGCGCCTCGAAATTGCCCCCCGGCTCTGCCGAAGGAGGGGGAGGTGCGGGCGAAATTGTAAAAGGGGAGGAGGGGCGGAGCCCGCGCGCTCAGGTAGTACGTAGGTGAAATGAATTTGAGCATCGAGGCATAGGCGGGCGGATTCGCACAATTTCGGACTCTTTTGCAAACAAGGAAGACGTCCGTGAGTAGGTATGCGAATTCTTTTAAAAACACGACAGATTCCCATTTTGTAAGCCGCGCTGCGGAAGGCGTCGAAATCTGTTGCTTTTGGAATTGAGCACCACCAGAAAGGTATTTGGTGTTTAAGTGTAAAGTTTCACCATAGCTACGTACAGTACTTTTAGCAATTCTAGTGATGGTATGTGTATGCTCATTCCATATTAATGTTCCATAGAGGAAGACCCCGTGCCGTGCAAAACCACCCGCTGAATGTTCCGACAATGGGAACCGGTTTTTTCCTCTCCTCCTCACCAATCAGGAGACGGCTGAGGCCCAAAAATAGCCCGCTGCTGCTTTGGGCATAGGAGGAGGAATGGTTGCGAATTGGGTTTATGTTTTTGTCGTGTTCTCTCCTCCCGCCTTCACTCCAATCTGAGTGACCAGACGTTGCCGGCGATATCTCGATTGAGTTGTAGTTGCAGAACTAAAAATTGTTTCTTCGATGCCCGTTCGCCCGCCGCGACCATTTTGTCAGGAAGGGAGCGTGTGGGCAAGCGATGTCAAAGATGAGATATGGAACTTGAAGAAGGAACTTACGGTTGCATAGAGGAACCCTACTGTTGCAATGCTCAAAATCAAGTTTTATTTTTTCTTCCGACAAGAAAAAAAAATTCCCTCTCGGCAAAGCCCACCGCGCCTCTCACTGCTGCGGCCAGTTGGGCGACGCGGCGGCGGCGGCGGCGGCGATGGCCACCTGAAATTGAGAACAGCAGTTCAAGACTGGGTCCCCCCCCTTGTGGAAACTCGAGTAACAATACCGGGTCTCCCTCGACCACGTCGATGAGTTTCTCGTCCCCGGCCACAACCTCCCCGGATTTCACCTCCTATTCGGCGTCAATAATATGTATACGTTCTAAACAACAATTATGGAGGCCTTTCTTCCCCCCGCTACCAGCTGGCTGACCCTCATCGGTCCCAGCTGCCCCAGCATTGCCACGGGGTCCAACACAGGGCGGGATCTGCCCAGCTCGCCGTCCGAGGCGGCCACCTCGCCGTAGGCAACCTGGTGAAGATATTTGCACGACAGGGGAAACAACGAAATTTAGGCGCATTCTTCACCTCCACTTCTTCTTCGGGAACCCCCTCCCTCCTCAGTCGGCGCTCGATCTGACGCCTGCAAAAAGCGTAGAATTTTATACAGAACCAATTTATAGTGATACGCCCCAGGGAAAAATAATCCTAAGTTTTCTTTTTCGAAATATACCACTAGACTGACCTATTGTTTGCAGCTCCCAGAAGACCTCCCTTCAGCAGTTGGCCCGCCTTCTCCTCCTCTTCGCCAGAGTCGGGGGTGAACACGGCCTCCCTCTTCTTCCTGGTATTGCCTGCGAGGATTTCGACAGATTGGAAAAGTTTTTTTTTGCAAAAATATATTTCTTCTCTTACCGCTGATGATCTTGTTCATTAGCTCGGTGGCTGGGTCCAGAGCATCCTGCAAAAAGCCAGAAAACCTTCTTTAGTATTTTTTTTAAATTTTACACCCCAACCTTCTGTTCGTCTTTCTTTTCCGCCTCCAGCGGCCTCAGCGCCGCCCTCTTTGCCCTCCAGTCTTAATGGTATTTTTTTTTTCAAAATAATAATTGCGCCTATTTATTTATTTCTGTTCTAGTTTTCCTTACTCAGCTGCTTGGGTGACTCTTTCTCTTTCTCCTCGGTGACTTGGGTGGGTTCGTCCTTGTTTTCGACCAGCTCCACTTTGGCCCCTGACATCAGAGGCATATCGTGGAAGATCTGTATTCAGACAAGACCTGATTTCCGAGGAGTGTCAGAGCGTTTCTAATTTCTTCATACGTCTCTCTTGGTCTTGGACCCCGTGTAGAAGGGCGGCTCTGACCACGGGGATCGGCGGAATATCTTCCTAAAGACGGAGGTATCATGAGAAATAGTTTTAGTACTTCTGTTTGGCCTTTCTGTAACCTGACGACCTCCCACCCCGCCTTGTTCACCGCCTCCCTGAGGGTGAACGGGCCTCCCACCAGGCGCCCCTTCACCTGTCAGAAAAACGTTCCGCACTTTTCTTCCAACTGACATGTTGCCACTTTTGTTTTCACCTCCTCCACGGGCCTGATGTTCTTGAGGTCCTCCAGGGTGTTGAACCTCCTCGTCACCATGTTGCCCCTCAGGAGCCTCCTGTCTGCAAGGGGGAAAAACTGAGTCCTGTAACATTCTCTCGATTTTTGCACTGCAAAGTGCTCACTCACATAGAAGAGGCACAAAGTCCGGCGGGGGGTTCCAAGGAATGTTCCCCGGATTAACAATGATGTCCCTCTGTTGTAGGTTTGTGGGAGACAGATATAAAAAAGAAATCGGAGCAAACATCTCAAAATTATAAAAAATCTAAGTATCACCTGCAGTTCCATCGGGTCCGGCTTGGGCGGCTTCCAGGGCAGGGGCTCTATGGGCGGCGGCTGCGGCTGCGAGAGCTCGTGCGGCGGCGGCGGCGGCCAGCCGCGCTGGAACTGGAAGGCGGAGGCAAGGGGAAGCAGGAGGAGGAAGGAGGTTGGAAGGGCCTTGCTAGGTTTCACGGGTAATAGTCAGCTTTCACGCTAATCGGAATTATAATATTCTCCGACCTCCTACTGACCATGTCGAATCCTCCAAAGTTGTTATTTTTGGAGGTCTGGACTTTACACTCCCAGATTCCCGCTCTTCCCCTTCAGCAAGAGACACACGGGTGAGATGAGGAGAAATTCGCCTTTTTCGCAATTCCTCAATCAATCAGAGTCTTCAGTTTTCCACAAAACAGCCACAAAAAAAAATAAAAGGCCTCTGCCTCCCCCCTCTCTCACCCCTCTGACCAAATCGATACGTGTAAGAAATTCGATACACCGTAGGATGCCGCAGTATGCACGAGAAAACTCAGCTGTATTTCCTTACGAGCAGAAACGCAATGGATGCAAAAGCCTCCTCTACCAAAAAAAATCAGTTCTCCTCTTCCTCTTCTTTTTTGGTTCGTCCAAATTCCTGAAGGCAAAGTTGGAGCTAGCCTTCCCGCCTTTTTGGGCCTCTTTTTCTCCTCCGACCTACAGACAAATTTCATGCTATGAACATTGCAGTATGTGGAATAAAAAAAAGTGTTGCATGTTCCTCTTTTGCGTCCTTCTCCTCCTTCGCCATCGCCTCAGCCTCCGCCTTTAAAACCTCCTGCGAATACACAAAAAGTGTCCTAAAATCCCGTTGTTACACGAAGAACCTTTTCTTCGGCCTCCAAATCCTCTTCTTTGTCCTCTTCATCCTCCTCCTCCTCCTCCTTCATCACGGCCTCGGTCTCGTCCTCTATGTCTTCCTCCCCGGCCTCAAAGACTGAGGCCTCCTCATCGCCTTCCTCCTCGGAAGCAGCCTGGGAAGCCTGAACGAAAAAAATGCAATTGACCGCAAATTTCTGCAAATAATTACTTTAGTTTGATCGGCTGCAATTTTGTTGGCTGTTGTTGCCCTTGCTGCTGCATCCTCCACCTCTTGCTCATCTAGCAGAGGTCCTTCAACTCCATCGCCTCCTCCTCCGCCTAGCAACAACTTTTGCACCCCTTTAGAAGCGGCCAACACGTGGCCTTTCACCACCTACGGGGGAGCATGTTTAAAAGAGTCGCGACCAACGTCAGAAATTGCAATCACAAGAACAATTTTTGACACCCCTCTTACTAAATTCTTCGTACCTGAGGAGGGGCACCTCCCCCTTTCATGGCCTTCCCGATCTCAATCCCCGCCTCGTCCGCCTCCCTCACGTCCGCAGAAACCTGAACACAAATGATTGAAACAAGTGTATAGGCAAATTACTGTACTTTTTTAGCTCCAACAATCCTTTACCACTCTTCCCCTGACCCTGCGGAGATCCCCCATCGCCTCCAGCGCTGCGCCGTCCACAGAGACTTCCCCAGAGTTCTGGTACAGCTTCACCAGGCGGCTCATCACCAGCGTAGGGACTTTCCGAAATTAAAGTTTGGTAACTATATTATGTGCTGAATACTGGTAGATTTTGGTACTATTTTTGGCTCCCGCCGGCGACGAGGAGGCATAGTAAATCAGCAGCAGCGCCGAGAGCCTCCCCCAGTTCCTCCGCTGCTTCGGCCGAACAACGCTGGCCGCCATGGTCGAGCTGCATTGCGTGCATTTTCCAGAATCGAATTTTGTCAATTTGAAGATTTATTGGTTGTCAATCTTCGCAAGTGAAAGGTACGGTAGGCGTGATGCAGAAATTGCTTTATCTAGAGACAAGAGCTCATTGCTACATTCTTACCCAGGCCGAGTCGACCCTAGGGCTGACCCCCCTGCGTATTCCTATGTGCTGGGAATCCATTGGGGCGGCGCTGGCGCTGGTATAGAGGAGGGTGCGGCCGAACTCGCTAGGTTAGGTTTCATTAACCTTTTAAGAAGACTCTTAGCAATATTTCTTTGTTAGCTCTTTTTTCATAGACTTGGAAAACATCATCTTATTGTTTTTTCCTTCCTATAGTTTGAGTGCATGCGGAGGTTGTGCATATTTTTTATCAATTATACGAGTGCAGCAATAATATTAACCTAATTGAGACAATGTACAAGAGGTCTTTGGCTTTTGGGCAGCAAAAACCTTTAAATGAACAGATGAGAAACTCTTTTCCTTTCATTTTAGGCGTTCTTTAACGAAGGGCTGACGGGGCGGACTATGCCAGGCAGCAGGAGAAGCAGGAGGTGCTGGAATACTTGGAAGGAAAGAGGAAGGAGGATGCAAAGGCTCAGTCAGCCACGAAAAAGGTCTATTCCTAACAAACTTGATGGAAACAAGTTTTGATACATGTATTTTTGAATTTTCTCTAGCCGGCTGTTGTGCAAATTATAAAATTATTGACACACGCCTGTAAGCAACAAACATGATTACACCCTGCTAAGAAAATGCACTCACTCTTGTTCGCTCCAGCGCCTTGTTTGCTGTACTCCTCCTACAAAAATACGTTCTTTGAGTAGGGAAATGAAAGTGATTGCAAATAGATGTGTCTGAAAATTAGCCAAAATGGCGGAATCTGATATCCAACGATTTGCTGGTGGCCTAGGACCTCTGGGGAGAAAAAGAAGCCAGGAAAAGTGTCAAGATCATGTAGGCAACGTATGGATGGCATCCCCTTCATCTCCCAGCAACAGGCACTTAAGTCTCAACAAGGAGTCAAGCCTACAGTCAAGCTGTCAGCCATGGAGAAAGTTCAATGTGCAGTGTATTGTACTTTTAAACGTTCTTGCTCACATGGGCCTGTAACAAAACCTAAAAACCTAAATATGTTCTTTAGTTTTGTCCCAAAAATAGGCGGGCGGGCGGGCCGCCCTTTTTATTAAGATCAGGTATGGGGAAACTTAGAAGGAATTTTCCCTTTCTTTACCCAAGTAACAAAAAACACGTTTTTCGTTCACGTTAAAAAAACACCCACCCCACATCGTTTCCTCGCTGCACCTCCTCTCCCCCTACAAAGAACGGTAAGTAGTCAATTTTCCTCTTTCTTTTCCTCCTCCTCAGCGCATCAAATCTGAACCGAGAATCTATAGGCGCAATCCTGTAAAAAATACAATGTCTGCTCTTCCTTGATAGTTCATAAACTATATGTTGAAAAATCACCAGGATTCTGGCCCGAAATCACAAGAATGTTGTTCTGCTTTCGACCCCGCCCACTTCTTGCGCTGCAGTAGGTGAAGTGAGCATCACCCAAATGACTGTTTCCTTCTTCTTCGTGGCATTGTTGTGTACTACTGTTGCGTTGCTTTGCCCATCATTTCGCCCCCTCATTACACAGCGCTTGCGCCCCAGGGGCAAAAGGAGAAAAGGAAAAGGAAGAAAAGGATTCCTCTTTGCTTTGTGGGTGGGCAATGATGGAGGTTCCCCCTCGCTCCCCTCGCCGCGGTGGTGGTTGGTGGCATTGTCGGAAAACCACCACGAGACCAAGACTTTTTTCAACACCTGCCTTGTCTTCTATGCGGGGTTCAGAACCTATAAAAAACTGTCAACTAGCTCGTTCAAATGTTCCGTAACTCTCCATAAAGGCACCAAAAACAAGGATGCTTTTGATCACTTTTTGATGCAATATTGTATCTTTTTTTGCCATAGACCAGGAATGTTTCCCCGCTTTCAAAGCTTTGACGCAAAATCATCGTGAGAAAAGATAACCCAAAAGCATCAAACCTGTCTTCGCCTTCGTCTCTTGTCAAGCGCTGTTTTGTTGCCGCAGCCCCAAGAAAAATACGTCACTCAAAAATCCTCCTCCACCACCCTTTAAGACCCATCTGACTTGCTCTTTGGGTGTCCTCTTCCTCCTCCTCTGTTGTCCCCTCGGGGATGGGCGGGCGGCGGAGGTGGAAGGAGGTGATGGGAACAGCTTTCGGCAGGTTGGGCATCTTAAAAGATGCGATATCGACGCCTCAAAAATGTTTTTTTTTGGGAGAACACTATTCGGAATGAAAAAAGCACAATTTAGGTTTTTTTTTAAAAAAAATAGGCCATTTTTCTCACACCACAAATCTAGATCCCTGCAATGTGGGCGGGGTCGGCGAAACCAACCCTTTTAGCTGTAGTCATCGGCTCCTTTAAACCTGCGTGGGGTCCATCTCCACCGCTCCTCCCCCTTTTTCTCCCCGCCGCCGCCGCCGCCGCCGCGGGGCGAATTCTTCGGTTTCCGCGAAGCATCTTCTTTTCCCCGCCTGCCCACAAGGGAGATTTTCGAGAAAAAGAGTTTTTGCTTGTCTCAGCTATCCACCCAACCACTACGTGTAGTGTCATGAAACTGTTCTAATGCACTTTTGTAAGTAAAAGCGTACAAGACCTCCTTTCCGGGCCTCAGTCTCAAAATT
>JAAUXU010134961.1_pt1 | contig 14618 bp, 18 predicted proteins | sample 7278151 | NCBI WGS metagenome assembly JAAUXU01 (sample SAMN14350113, study PRJNA611818) | marine sediment metagenome | isolation source: surface marine sediment (1.8m) | place: French Polynesia: Moorea | collected 2018-08 | reverse complement strand
GTCCTCTGGTACCGAAATGAGTCAACACCAGGGCAGACTCGGTACTCGAGTACCAAAAAAAAAGTATTACCGGACACTCAAGTGCAAAGATAAGGAAAGATAAGGACTTTGGGTTAAACTCTGCTGCAGGTGTGACTGGAGCAGGAGACAACGAATATCTGATGAGGAAATCTTACTTCCCTCCAAAAATCTATGCTGATCAGCATTTCCACTGTGTGACCCGGGCCTTAGCTGATCTTCAATCACTTTGCTGCGACATTGTCGTCCTGCCTCTCCAACACCTGACACTGGTCCAGGTTGATGCCCTTGATCTCCTTGTGGTACTTGCTGATGTGTTCCCTGAAGGAGTTCCTGTTCCTGTAGAACCTCTTGCACTCCGGACAGGCGTACCTGATGCCGTGGTTGTCGAAGTGGACCTCCACGATGTGGCGCCTCGCCCGGCCTCGGGAAAAGTGGGCGCCGCACACTTTGCACATGAAGCCCTCGGCGGTGGCGATCAACTTTTCAGACTTGAAGGCTTCCACGTCTGTAACGGCAAACAAGAGTTGACAGACCCGCTCGACCAGGCGGACTTGGGACTCCGCCAGAGTGATGCTTCGGCTCAGCAGCTTCGAACCCCGGAGAGAGCAAAGTCATGAGTAGACTTCGAGATTTTAGGTCAAAGAAATGGGCACGTTGGAGTTCTTGCCAAGTGACGTAACTTTACTAGTTTGACTGAAATCATAGGTTAAGTTTTTAAATTTTAAGGGGGGGGGCATGCATCTCCCGCCAGTAACACGTGAGTTTAAAGTGTTACCAGGGCCCCCATGAAATCTCACGCTCACATCATTAATCGGTACAGAAATGAGACCAAGTTGACGCCAAAAGTAAGTTCAATGTTTAATTACAATGGCAACACCTGCAATTATCCAAAGCCGAGCAATGTGGACCGACAATAACACTGCAGGAGCTGCCATGTTCATTTGTTTGTGTCCCGTCGTCGGTACGCCCTGAAGTGAGCAACCATGACACAAATAGCACTGACTCATGCCAGTCAGGTTGCAGACACCAATGCAATTTACCGGTGCATTTAGGCGAATTTTGCCAAAAATGGTGGTTTAAGCAGAAGAAAAAGAGTGATATCGGCGATCACCTATAATTTCGTCGGCGTTGCTGCTCCTGAGCCAAGCTTTTTGACACGATTTCCTCAGCACTGCATTCACCAGTTTCGCACACCCAGATCTTGTGCACCCAGAACAAGTGGTTGGCATTGGCGAGACGACGATTCAGAGTCAGACCTTCAGTCTCGGAGCAAAAGTTCGCACATTTTGCAACATACGCAGGTCCCTGCATGATTGCACACTCTTCTCATACCGGCCAACATTTGCAAATTTCCCCGCTTAATTGCACATTCTGCCTCTGTTATAATGCGCACAGTTTGTGCAAAAAAAAATCATCCTGCCACGACACAAGTCTTCATCGGCCACCCGACCAGGATTTTGTGACCACACAAGACCAACGACGAGTCCGGGATGGTGTCAGTGGCTCCCTGCGGCCAACCCTGGACCAGACTTGGTACCAATTTTGCTTTGGCACCTCCAGAACAAGCCACAATTGGCCCAGTCCTGAGCGGAGGACAGTGACTCCTGGTTTTTATCTTGCACTCTGCTCTTAATGCGCACATCCCTTACGGCCCATACGATGTACATCTAACCAGAGACCACTGTATTATCTCATGCTCTTCTGAGTCATATCTTTGAACAAGCTAAAGGCCAACTCATCAATGCTTTTTCATGAGCTCAGCCGTGAGGAAGTTGGCCTTTTCAGCATCTGGCGCAAAAGTTACGAACGCTATAGTTATCGAGAAGGTTTCACATTTCGGAAACAGAGCACTTTTGAAGTGAAAGAACCACTCGATCTGGTCCAAAATGGACTGGGACAAAAATCTCCCTGAGCGAGGAACATTTTGAGTGTGCCACGTCAAGGAAAAGATCGGTTGTCAAAATATGGACGGTTTCCATAGGGCACCCTGTCCGTACCAAGGACTAACGGTGGCCAGTAAAAAACATGTCAATGAAAACAAATCTACTCACCATTTTCGGGCCTTAGTGACTCCCAAACAAATAAGTCCTACAATGTATTCAGTGAATAGAACAGCTTTATGCATATTTCTCTCTGACTGGTGTGTTTTGCCATCTTATGACTATTTGGCATGTTTGGCTATTTCACTGAGTTGGCTCCCCTCAAAAGATTTTGGGGAGATTTCCTCTAGGAGATTTGCTAGAAAAAAAAAGTTGGAGTGCCCTTTTTGGATCACCCTGTAACATATTTTTAGGAAAGTAAGAAGACACCTAATGAAGTGCAACTTTTTTTTGCAGATTATTTTGTTCTGGACGCTCAGCTGTTTGTTTCAAATTTCAGGACTGGCATTTTTGATCATTTTTGATCAGTTCATTAGTTTTAAGTCATCAGAAAAATATAAGTGCCTAAGCTGATTCGAAAGTTTAGTGACTTTTAGCCACTCACTTACGACTGAAAGGCTACCGTTAGCAGTTATGGTGCAATACAGGATGAGGTGAAATTTCCGTCACATTGAGAATGCTTCCTTTTTTAAAGAGAGATGCTGAGGCTCAGGGTTGACAGATCCATCAGAAATTGATGCAGCGTGTAATCTTCAGGCATCGATGTTATATTTTTCACAGGAAAAATATCGTTTCACAAAGAATCAAGCATATCTGGAGGATCCTGACACCAAGGTGACACTGGTGCAAAACACATTTTCTTTGACACATCCACATTTTGACCCCTGGAAATGCGTGGAGAAAGTAAATGAGTGTCAAGATAAGATGCTGAATGAGTAAAATTCAAGAGAAAAGTTACTTTTTCAGACAGTGAGACAAGCTGAGCATAGGTTTGAAACAGCTTGAATAGAACAAAATGCTCTTATTTCACAAGCACTTGAAAAAAAGGCTCAAGAATGTGCACCTCATGCAGGCCAATGACAACAGCACAGCAGCCGTCAGGGAGCTCAAAAGATGCAGTGGGCCTAATTTATTAAGTGCCATCATAATTTTTGTAACTTTTTCAGCGACCAATCTGAGCGAGCTTTGGGGGAATGAAGGATTTCTCCATCATCTGCTCCAACGTGCAGTGTGGCCGAGCCACCGAGTGGAAATAACTTTTCTTCTCCTGCAAAATTGTGCTTAACTTTTGCAACACAAACTTTGCATTGATGCTTAATCGAGCAAACCAATTTCCCCAGGAAAATGTGCTGATTTTGCCACTGATTGCAGAAATGCACACTCAGATTTCATTTAGACGTTTGTCATCTAATGCAGTTTAAAACCTTCCAAGTACACCGTCCCACTGTGTCCACTTGTATTAATATTACACTGTGAGTTTGACCCCTGTGGGCCTATTATTATGTGTACTCAGAACGGTGATAGGTGAGAATATCCCTTTGACTCGGAGACTGAAATGAGTGAAGGAAATGAAAAGAAGCTGCCATCTAGGTAATCCTAGCTAAAGACAATGCAAGGACCTGGTTTAAATAGAAAAATATAAGCAACCTATGCGAGAAAAATATTCAATTTAAAAATATCGCAGAGCAAAGTTCAGGAAAATCACCTAAAATCTCCGTGTTCAGTAATGAGTCGTCAAAGCCTCGACACAGTCAAAATTGCACTATGTGTACTACTGATATTTTCTTTGTGCGCTATAATCTTGAAATGTGCTAATCTCACCTTTGGTGACCATCACGGGCTGCTCAAGTCCGTAGCTCGGGTCCTCTCCTTCATCACCGGGATTGTCAGAGTCTTCCCTTGGGTTATCATTTTCATATTCTTTGCTGTCTGCATTGTCTTCAGTGACCTCCAATGAAGAGGCCGGAGCGCCCAGGTCAGACTCTGGAGCTTCAACCTTGATCCGTGCCACTTTTTGAATGTCATCGTCATTCTCGTCACCGTCGTCTTCCTCTTCGTCTTCGTCGTCGTCGGGAAGAGGACCAGGCTTGATCTTTGCAGGTGGGTGTCCAGAGACGCTTCCTCCTGACCTTTTAGTGGACTTGAGTCTCTTGCTCCTCGTCCTTTGTTGAGGATGGCAATGTTGTAGCTGTTGTTGTTCCTCTTGACCTTGTTCCTTTTGCTGTCCTCTCTTCATCAGGCCTTTGATTTGCAGCCATCCAGCCGCAGCAAGGAAAGAGTCGAGCTCAGTGAGGGCGACATCAACCTCGCCCTCGTACACGAAGTTGACGACGTGACTCAGGTTCTGGCCGGAAATCCCATGCAGATATATGAACTGGCTGGCGTTAGCACCCGAGCGAACGTTTCCGGCCGCCGTCATCATGGTCTGGAAGAGCGGAGAGACCGCTGAGAGCAAAGCTCGGTGAGAGCCCAGAATCAGCTCCCCGTCCTCGGCGGCCAAGTACACGTCGAAGAAAGGATTTTGGGCTGACCGCAAAGACTTGAAGGCCGTGCACAAGTTTGAGCCGAAGTCGTCCCACCGCAGGGAGTAGCGCTCCGAAGAGCCCATGACGATGACAGGTAGAAACAACTCTGCGATTGTATTTTGGCAGTCTTGTTTACATCTTTGGATAGCTTAGACGCAGAGAGAAGGCGCCAAATTCAAACGCTCGTTCATCGTGATCACTACGGAGCTTAGGGAGGACATCTCGTCCTAAGAGTTTGTTAGAATCCACCTTAACGTACTTCACGCAGTAGTCACGAAAACCAGAAATGAGCCCAAAGCATTCAAAGGATTCATGCATAAAATTTTAACTACGTTAAAACTGAAACATAGCTCGACAGCAAAAATTGTAGCTACTCCTTTAAGCATGAACTTTTTCTCTCCTTTTTCACTCGCCCCCTGTAGACGACCAACCCAGTGACCTCTCGATGGCCTTTTTCCACGTGGCGTAGCCGGACTCTCTCTGTGCGGGGTCCATCTGAGGCAAGAACCTGAAGGGGTGAGTGAGTAAGTGACTGACTGTAGAGTAGGTATGCCGAATATGCAACGAACATGACGGACCTTCGCTCGCAGTCTTTTTCAACTGAGGCAACCCTGTCCAGGTCCCAAACGCCCACGGCGTTCCCGGCCGCAATGGCCGCACCCAAGGCAGTGGTCTCCACACTCGAGGGGCGAAGGACCGCCAGATCTACTCACAAAATGGAGGTTGAGTGATTTTTTCCTTGTCTTTTACCTTGCCAAATTGGAGCTCCTTACCAAGGAAGTCCGCCTGCATCTGCATCATGAGGTCGTTGGCGGCCATCCCGCCGTCCACGAGCAGCTTAGAGAGTTTGATCCCGCTGTCGGCGCTCATGGACTCAAGGATCTCCCTGGTCTGATAGCAGACGGCCTCCAGGGTAGCGCGGCACAAGTGCGAGCGGGTCGAGAACTGGGTGATGCCGCAGACGGTGCCGCGGGCGTCCGGACGCCAGTGGGGTGCGAACAGTCCAGAGAGACTGAGGAGGAAAAGAGGTCACGTTTCGTGTACGTCCCATTACTACAGGGATGCCCAAGCTTCATGTTGAAGACTAGCAAAATTTGTACTCCGTAAGGTACAGGGTGGCCCAGGACCGTTGTTAGAGACTAGCGAGGTACTCCGTCATGAACGGGTTGAAGTAATCAAAGTTGCAAGTTGCACCAATTGTTATTGAGACTCTCTTTTTCAAATAAGTGATTAGTTTCTGACCAATTCCTTCAAGGTGAGGTAAGTTCCTCTGGCCTTGACCACAGCCTTCATTCCTTTGGAGCAAGACTTCAAAGGCTGGGTAAAGGCCAAAAGTGGCCACTTTGAAGCTATTGTTCGGAAAATGATTTGAATAAAAAAGGCCTTGAAAAATAGACGGTCCAGCAACAGTTTTTTTCATTATATTTCTTCGCTACTCTCTACCACTCGACCTGAGCCACCTTTGTCAGTAGATGGATGGGACGACCTACGCCGGCACAAAGTAGACCCCGCCGTTGTCTTTCACCTTCTTGGCCTCAGTCTCCACCTCGGATGAGGTCGATATGATTCCCTGCATTTTAAAGTGTAAGGTCTTGCTCACGGAGCTGTGCTACTAGTGCTGATAGGCCCTGGAGTGTCTTACCAGATTGTCCCTGAGCCACTTGACGGCTGCCCCGGCAGTAGCGATGGATCCCTCCAGGGCGTAGATCGGCTCGGCGTCCGGGCCCATCCGGTACGCGACCGTGGAGAGCATCCCGTGCCCGGAGGTCACGGGGAGGCGTCCGACGTTGTACAGCAGGAAGCATCCCGTTCCGTACGTGTTCTTGGCCGTGCCGGGCTGTAGGCAGTGCTGGCCCACCAGGGCTGCTTGTTGGTCGCCCAAAATTCCGCTCACTGGAACGTGAGGCCAAGGACTCCCGGCATAGTCCAAAAATCCAAAGAACTTTGTAGAGGTGAAGGCTCCTCATTTACATTTGAAAAATACTGCCTAATTTCAGGGCTGTTTTCCATTACCTCTGAGGAGGAGCAAATCTTGGGCAACCTGAGCTTCTGCAGGTCGAAGTCAAAGAAGTCGATGAGCTCCTTGTCCCACTCAAGGGTCTGGAGGTCCATGAGCATGGTGCGAGAAGCATTGGTCACATCGGTCAAGTGTCTAAATGATGAGCATTTTTCAGCTCAGACCGTGGCAGACTTGTAGTTGGTGGCGTACCTGGCCTTGTTGTCGCTTCCCTTTGCAAGATTCCAAATGAGCCACGAGTCGACGGTCCCGAAGCAGAGCCTCCCGTCGTCGTAGGCCTCCTTCACGTCGGGGATGTGGTCAAGCAGCCAGCGAAGCTGAAAATCATTCCGAAGCCGTGAGTGACACAGACGAGATTTCGGCGGTGATCAGGTACAGGCGTCGTCAGCCTCCACCACGTTGGAGATACTCAACTGCGTGATTGCAACGGCCTAGATTGACAGAACGTAAAAGCTGGCACCTTCACTGCGGAGAAGTAGGTGGACAAAGGAAGTCCGCACTTGGGCCTGAGGACGTCGATGCCCACGCTCGTCTTCTTGAGCAATTTGTCTACGGTCTCCTGCGTCCTGGCATCGAGCCAGACGATCGCCGGGTGCAGAGGAGCTCCGGTCTCAAAGTCCCAAACCACCGTTGTCTCCCTCTGGTTCGTGATCCCCACGGCCTTGATTTTGGAGGCCTCGGCAGCCCCCAGCTTGGAGTGGACTTCTTTGATGCACTGGAAGTCCGGGAGAAAGTGCAAGTCTATTCAGTGAAAGAACTACTAAGTCTTCTTCCCGCGAGGCCCAGGTCCAGACAAGCGGGTCAGACAGATCCTCCCTCACCTCTTTTACAGTGTCTACAAGGACGTTCGGATCCTGGTCGACCCACCCATCTTTTGGGTAGCTGCTGTCGAACTCGATCTGGTGCTGACAGACCACGGACTCGGGTGCCTCGGGGTCGAACACCAGGAAGCGAGAGGACGAGGTCCCCTGGTCGATTGCGCCCACCAGAGCTTTCATGTCAACGTTGACTCGAACAGGAGACTTTTTTTCCCTTCACTCGAACACTTTTATTGTACGCGTTGCTTTTAAAGACGACAACAGAGAAAGAAAGAATAGAAACCTGTTTCCCCCGTCTAATGCAGCAAGCACTTGATGAGTCAGTTCAGAGAGTTCTCGCCTACTTCACACTTGTGGAGATGAAAAATGTTTTGATAAATTCACAAACGAGTGAGTTCAAATGTCCAAAGCTCTTAAGAAAAACAGATGCTCCCAGCTGATTGCTCTTGACACAGGTACAACACCTGTCCTCCTGCTGCAGTTCATGACGAGGAAGGGGGGGAGGGAGAGAAACACAACATAACATGGGAAGGGTCAGTAGATACACAGGCAATTACTTATCTCAACAGCTTTGAAGAAAGAGCCTTAAAAGACATTTCTTGACTGCAGTTTTTTTCGGGCACACTTTGAGAGGCTTTTTTTGTTGTTCACAGAGTTTACCTGAAAAGAATTGGGCGGACACACAGAGTAAGAACGGGACCAAAGATCACATGTGAACTTGGCATTAAACGTGCTGATGTGGAGAGGTCACGCAGACAAAGCTAAAGCAGCTATGATGTCAAGGCTTGAGTTGTTCCAAGCTTCGGAGGAGTCGTTGGCCATTTTCTTGCTTTTTTTTCTTTCTCTTCTCTCTACATGTGTGTCTTGAGGGCCTCGGACTTCAGTGGGGCTGGGGAAGAGGAAGGGGCAATCAGCGAAGTCTCTTGCGGTCTTGGTGGCTGCCCCAAGATCTGTCGCTGTCCGGCATGGCCGAGTCCGCAGCCTCTGTGGACTCCAACAGGTACCACCAGGGGACCTTGCCCGACTCCACCAACTTCAGCAGGAGAGAGCTGAAATAAATTGGCAGATTACTCATGTGTAGAACGTTGGTCTCATGAGAAAAATCTTTCCTTTTCTCGGAGGAAAATTTGCAATATTTCTCCCAGAAGAAGAGAAATGCATTTTAGACGAGGAAGGAAAACTGCTTTCTTTTCTTATTCCTCAGTCCCTTTCTCTTCAGATGGATCCTGAGTGGAAAGAGCACACGGAATTCGTTTGCACCTTATTATCCACATCACCCATGTTTGAAAGTGCAAAACCTAGGTTATCCCGTTGCTCTGGGTACTCAGGACTCCGCCTGCTGCATAAAGGCAGCTGCAGAGTTATTAACTTTCTGTATGCACATCTTGTATATGGAGGAGAAATGGCTTTCCACGTTAACTTAACCCGATAAGCGCCAAGGCGAGTGAAAAAATGAATGATAAACCTGCATCAGGTATGCGAATGTATGGGGGTGGGTGGATCAGATTTTTCCACTCTTCCATTAAGAATGAGTGAACCTTTTGAGAACCCTCCACCGCCACTAATAAAAGAACCAAGTTAAGAAAGTTGTGACGACAAAAAGTACGATAAAATACAGATTTTCTGTTTTGGGGCGCTTTTCAAATGCCAGCTTATTGAGCCACATTAGGTTTGAGGTCCAAGGACGCCAATGCGCTGAATCAGATATTGTTGTGGATACTTGGGCAGAGCCAAGGGGTACCTGGGCAGAACCAAGGGATACTTGGGCAGAGCCAAGGGATACTTGGGTACCTGGGCAGAACCAAGGGATACTTGGGTACTTAGGCAAAGCCAAGGGACACTTGGGTACTTGGGCAGAGCCAAGGGATGCAGGGTGCGTCGGCTCTTATATATTACACAGTTTAGTTTAAGTCTCTAGGCAGAGCAATGGCAGGAACCTGCGCTAGTTTTGTTAAAGTTTCAAGTGACACGTCAGATGAAGCTGATCAACATTGCTGATCTCCATGTGTCGAAACAAGTTGGCAAACCTGCTACGTTTCTTCACTGGGAAAACAAGGCCAAGTTACAAAAAAATAACCGAAAAGTCAACAGAGACCAGAAGGAACAGCGGTTTTTTTGTGTGATGGTGGGATCTTTAGTTTTTTGCCTGAGATCATCCTGAACCGACTTCCAAACCTGCAGTATCTGACGCCTGTTCACAAAAAAAACAGGCCAACTTATAGAAAGTTGACACAGGAGTCAATAGAGTCAGGTCTTGTTCTGTGTTTGTTAATAGCCTCCTACTTTATAGTGTGCATGTGCCAATGTGAAAACACAAGCAAGAGCCGGGATATAAAAGATTCCCAAGAGTCAAACTGAATGACGTAAAATGGAAGTGATGGACGCAAATTTATCAACTTAGGTGTGTTAGTGACTCGATCGGTGACCTCCGATTCAAATATATACCTTAAACATACACTAATTCTGTGCAAAAGTAACACCAAGGTCGTATTTCTCAATTCTATGGATAGCGAACCCCCCAAAATTAAACGTAAAACGAGAGGTGGCGAGGATTTTTCTCGAGTACCTCGAGTATTCTCGTACTGCGTACATACGGGTGTGAAGAGCCAGAAAACCGTTGGGTCAAAAAACTTTTTATTTCACTGATTGAAAGCGTATTAACAGTCTTGTCCGACAGTCACAAGCTCTGTTTTGTGCCAAACACACCCCAAAGAGAGAAGTTTCTCTCACTTTTAACGCTCTTATTTGGCCCTGTTTTATTTTCTGCTTGGTTTATCATAGGCTACAACTCGAGAAAAGAGGGCATAATTTCTGGAGAAACGAGAAAGCAAAAAGGGTAAGTTTCTCGAGTACTCGAGACCGAGAATTCTGGCTCGCTCGCTAAACATTAACGTAAATTGGCACTCCTAACTGTACAGACCGCATTCATTCTCGTCGGGTTATTATTGTTCTCTTCTGAGATGTCTGCAGAAGTAAGTGCCTTAAGTGCAGCAACATTGAAAAACAACAGGAGCATAGTGAATTTGGGGGGCCCTCACCACTTGTTTTTCTGCATTTTTTCCTCACTTGGCCAGAGATTTGGCCTACTTTGCGGCTTTTTTACAGCGTCACAGGGGAGGTTCACTTACCCAAAATGCCCATTCCTGGTTTGTTATTCAGGAGCTCCACTTCTGATGGTGAGATAAGCTCAGAAATGAAGCATTTCAGGCTTCTCTTCACCAAAACAAGACCGAGTTGCCAGAAATAAATGTTAACAGAGATTTTTGTTTGTCCCAGGAATTTTTCATTCCCTGTGGATGGGCTGACCGCAAATCCCTACCGTCCATAGTCTTAAAGGGGGGGGGGGGAGGAGGAGGAAGCAGGACGACGGCGTGCCGTAGTCCACTCTCATCGCCGTCGACAACGCCAGAGTCGTGTGCAACGTGTGCTCTGACGCTGCCATTGATAGAGGGAGAAAAAGTAGCTCTCTGGAGCTTTATTCTTTGCCCCCCTCTCTATAATAAATGCGTTATTCAGCACGATCTCGGCGAAGAGCATCGAGTACACTCAACTCATCATTCATGATACCACGTCCGAGAAGGTGCTCAAAAGAAGAGAGCGTCGTAAAAACGCTCACTTCTTTTTGTTTTGGGGCGCCTCTTCAACCTTTTTTCTACCTGCAGACTTTTGAATTGCAGGGCAGGGGGATGTAGAGCTTCTCGCCGCCGTTGCTGTTGAGGATGAGGGCGGGGGGGAGACGCCTCCTCAAGGCCTCATCCGCGTCATCCTCCTGGCCGCCGGCAGTGACCAGATGGGACGCGAAGCGCTGGTCCCGAGCCGGCCACGCCGTGACCAGCAAGTGGGCGAGGACCGACGAGGACAACACGAGGAAGAGCTGGAGATGTCTAACCGAGGCCATGGCGGACGTGACTGGTGGTGACGGAGGAGCCTCCAAATCTCATGGGGGGGGGGGGGAGAGAAAAGAAAGTTCTTCCTCTTTCTCCCCCGCCCCACCAACAGTCTCTCTCTTACCCTCATCACAGTATTTTATGCATTACACAAGTTCAACGTCAGTCTAGCTTTTAATGAATCAGACTTGATAATTATGATTGATGCTGTGCGTCTCCCTAATGCTGAATGGTGCCAGAGGGCAGCCTTGGTCGTGACTTCCCCACAAAGTGATTTAAACAATATGTGACTTAGGGCGGAGGATTTCTCAATGCCACGTGCTCATATGCATGCTGTGCCAACCATTTCTCCCCAATGTTTGTGCACAACACGTCTTCAGCAAGACTTAGCTGCACAACTTTGTTTCTTCTTGGTGGCAACGAGCGCTTTTCTGAAACGTCTTGTATTGTTTTCCTCGACAGTCTGTGAAATCGACGCTAAAACACATCTGGCGGCTGCTCTGTCCGTATAACACATTCAGCGTGACGAACATCGTGAAGTCGTCCAGGAGCTGCCACGTCTCCTCCTCCCCCACTTTCAGAGAGACCAGTGCAACCCCCGTGTCAAGGCAATATATATTTGCTGCCAACACTGGCCAATTTAAGGTACAAGAATGTTACATGTAGGTACATCTCTATTGGCTTCACAATATGATATATGCCAATATTTACTTTCTCTGATTGTTGGACCAAACTATGTAGATGACTCCATTGTTTCCTGCACAGGAGGCAACAACTGACTTGCTCAACCAGACATTTAGTAATCAAAAGTAACTGCGTAAAAGCATCGACTTTAGTACCTCATTGTCAGAGTCACAGACAAGAATAATGACTCTTCACGTCAAGACAACTGATGCCAGAATACTTAACATATCTGCTCAACAGATCGACTGATGGATGAACCATAGTCATTTGTAACTGTCTGTAAATATAACTAAAGCCACAGAAGATCTTGTCTGTTGCTGAACTTGACTTGCGTATACTACTCAACTTTCTCGCTCTGCAGTCACAACTGTTCAAGACGTAAAATGCGTCATCTCCAGATTTGGGACCAACACTGCTCTCTTCCAGCAGTTCCACGGGTTGAACGAGGAGTACTTGAAGAGGAGGTCAAGCACAACCCCCGTGTCAAGGCCGTACTTCCTGCCGATACTGACCTTTGTGGTGCTGACGAATGTTGCATAAACAAACATTTGTCCAGAATGTACACCTGCAGCTCCACCTGAGTGAAATTGAAAAAAAAAAAAGGCTAATCGACTCGGGTTCCTCCACGGTATTGCGACCCCTCCCCGAATAAAAAGTTCGAGCCCGGCTTGAAAGATGTCCCGTCGGCTTGCTGTTGGAGGTCCCGTCCACCCTGTACGAAAGTGGGAAAGTCACGCTCGAGGCTGTTGCACAAGTGTTGTGTTTGTACGTCGTTACGTCACTCAAAACACATCGAGTGTGGCGAGGATGGATCTGTCAGCGAATGAGGACTTTTCCCCAACCTACTTTGTTACGTGAACGACGAAAGCAGAAGAAAACTAGGGGGGGGGGGCTCTGCCATGATTGCTCAAAGAGAAAGAAAAGGACTCAATTTACCTCAAATCAATTCTCTAATCTAGACTGGAGAGTTAACAAAGTTTCGCCATCCTCATTTATTTTTTCAGCCACGTTCACCTCCGATGGACATCTTTTATTTTCATCCAGAAGTTCATGCTTAAGCGCGCTGGGGAGGAAATTTGCCGGCAGGGTAACTACGCCCTTTTGCGACAGTACAGGGTGGAGAAACCACAGCGCGTGACGGCATTGAAGCTCTGTATGTACCTTGAACGATTACGCAGGGACTACAGAGGAACCAGGGTTGCCAGACAGCCGGAAACCAAAACCACAGGTCATTAGGTGTAGAACGGACAAGTTGCTAAGTAATCGGCCAAGCACTCGAAAGTAATATTCATAATCGGTTCAATAAAGACGAAGTCGAAAAGCGGCCAAACCCTTCATCATCCACACAGTTCTTCCGGCCAAATCTCCGAAGTCTGGGGGCGAAAGAGGACGCGTGGCAACTCTGGCAATGGGGACTACATAGGGACAGAATTCAATCCATTACTAATAATCCAGTTCATTACGACGAAAACAAAGCCCCTCCCTTTAAGTGCCGCAGCGAGGTGCGCAGCTTCATGAACGCGCGCGTGCACAGAGAGGTCACGAGCGCCATCATTGGCGATGGCGCGGGCCTCCACTTACAAGTCGAGAACTTCCTGCCGCGGGCCGCCTGACCGGGCTGGGGGTCCACGAGCCCTGGTACTCGGCGTTTTTCGACACCGTGAAGAATGATTTTAACAGGCTTTTTGTACGGCCCCTTTGCAAAATTGGCTGCAAATGGAAACGTGGAAAATAGGCCCAAACTCTAGGCCCATGGATCTTTTGAAGGAGAGGCACATTTAGTTTAAAAATCACTTTCTTTTCCAGCACTGTGTACTTCTCTTAAGCGAGATTAGTAGAAGTTGCTGGCAAAACAGCCCAAATTACCCATAAATCCTTGTTATCTGGAAATCTCTTGTACAGTATAAAGCCGATTTAGTGAACTTTTGGCCGCTCACTGAGGGAGAAAAGTTGGCTAAATCGGCCCTCTACTGTACCAGGAAATGCCCAAGACACGAAGCACCGTCATTCCGCAAGTATCGACGATATCTGAGCCTACCTTGTACGGCACAGCAGTAACGCTTGCAAAAAGGATCGTGCACGCAGTGTTCGTTCATCTCAGATGAGACACTGCAGGTCTTCCGACGGTGCAATCAACATTATTTAAATCGGTACTGAAAAATTCGCATGGGCGAAATCCCGATTATCCGGAGAAATGATAGTTCTGTGTTCCATTCTGGAGGAGGGATTTGCTTCATGACAAACCTGAGCTTAGGTGCTCACGGCTGGACTACAGAGCTTAGGTTGGGTTAAGAAGGGTTAAATGGCTATTTTTCTGGGCACAGAAGCCAGCATTACTTGTGCAGCATCTCTTGCAATGCTGTGCTCTGGATGTACCGCAACTTTACGTGGTGCAGGCGCTGCAATTCATCTGCTGCATAGGCTGCAACTGCATGTGTACAACCTCTCAACGGCCACGAAATCGGTTCCCAAGATAAAATCCCGGTCATTTGGATCGTGCTTGAGCTTCAGTCCATTCCGACAAGACGTTATCTTACACCAATTTGGCCCCAAACACTCAAGCCTCAACCCTTTTTTTCTGCGGAGCCCGAAAGCGTCGAATATGGGACTCGCAACATCACTAAGTCAGTTCATCATCACCTTGGCAAAAGCGCGCGCAGGGACATAAATTGCGCGAAACTGCATAAACCGCGCAAGCGGGCGCGCGTCAAAGGGGGTGTGTGGAGGGGGGGGGGAGGGGGGGGGGTCAGGGGGGTAGAGCGGAAAAAAGATGCCATTTTTACATT
>JAAUXU010070847.1_pt1 | contig 14635 bp, 14 predicted proteins | sample 7278151 | NCBI WGS metagenome assembly JAAUXU01 (sample SAMN14350113, study PRJNA611818) | marine sediment metagenome | isolation source: surface marine sediment (1.8m) | place: French Polynesia: Moorea | collected 2018-08 | reverse complement strand
CGCCGCTCAAATCAACAAGACATTGAAGACAAGGCAACGTACGAAGGCGGACCGCGAATTTTCGAGGCCGCCGCCAAAGACCTCCACGACCTCCGCCACGGCGTCGTCGTGCCCCTCGCCCGCTCCGGCCAAGTGAGCCGAGGCCGCCGCCGCCTTCGCCGCCTCCGCCGCCACCATGGCTCCCTCCTCCATCGGTGTGAACCTCCGGGTGACCGGGCACTGCAACCAGGGCGGCAGGAAGTACATGGAGGACGTCTTCTCCGTGGCCTACCAGCAGACGGAGGACGAGAAGGACCTGGAGTACGCCTTCTTCGGCATCTTTGACGGCCACGGAGGGAAGGAGGCGGCGCTCTTCGCAAAGGTAAGACCAACAGGCATTGTTCATGCACGCGTGTGCCTGAATTACCGCTTTTCTATGTTCTCTCATGCAGGAACACCTGATGGACTCCATCACCCGTCAAAAGGGCTTCTGGTCGGACGACGACGACCAGGTGCTGCGAGCCATCCGCGAGGGGTTCCTGACCACCCAGCAGGCCATGTGGCGCGACCAGCGCAACTGGCGGCCCACCAATTCCGGCCTGCCCTCCACCGCCGGCACCACCGCCTCCGTCTGCTTCATCAAGAGGGGCAAGCTCTTCATCGGACACTGCGGGGACTCGGGCATAGTGCTGGGCGAGCAAGACCCGGACGACCAGGACAAGTATGGCTGAAGTTGTTTGAGAGGAAAATCATCATGACTACAACTTTGTTTTTTCGCAGCTGGATCGCCCGCCCTCTCACTATCGACCACAAGCCCGAGGACGAGACTGAGCTCTCCCGCATCAACGAGGCCGGCGGTAAGGTCATTGTCAAGTCGGGGGTTCCCCGTGTGGTGTGGCACCGACCGCGGGGGCCGCACCAGGGGCCCGTCAGGAGGTCGACGCAGATAGACGAGGTTCCTTTCCTTGCCGTAGCCAGGTCACTCGGTGAGATGGCAGCTTAGCTCTCTTTCCAGTGTCGCCAGGCAGTGAGATTTATTTATTTCTCCAGGCGACCTGTGGAGCTACAACCCTAAGGAAGATGTCTTCGTGGTGTCGCCCGATCCAGACCTGCATGTCCACAGTCTCGACGTGCTGAAGGATAGGTAGCTGGATTTCATTCTTTATTTCTCATGAATTCTCGTGACACCTTACAACATTATTTGACAGGTGCCTCGTCTTGGCCACTGACGGCGCCTGGAACGTGCTCTCGTCGGAAATGGCCGTGCAGTCCGTTCTCGACGTTGAAAAGTAAGGGCGGGTTTTTTATTTAGATTAGAAACGCCTTATTCATTACTTACATTTTCCTTAGGAACAACGAGCGCCACATGATAGATCCGGATAGAGAGGGAAATTCGTGGATAAACCCCTCGAAGAAGTTGGTAGACAAAGCAATAGATAGATGGAACATGTGCAAGTGAGTGAATCTTGCTTTTCTTTATGAAATGAATGGATCATACGAACCTGTCATTTTCTTCATTTTCTACAGCTTGCGGGCGGACAACACCAGCATTGTGACCGTAATGCTGGACCCTCCCGGCCCCCCGAGGGCCCAGGTCCTCCGGAGACTCCACGGGATCCCAGCCCTGCCTCCTCCCATCGCTGAAGGGAATCGGCCGCCTGCGCTGCCCCCCAAGCCTTCGTCTACGCCTAACCCAGTTACTGTCCACGCCAACAGCACCAAAGGTATCGCCATTATCTCCCGCTTCCCCAACTCCTCCAACCGTGGTGAGAAGGTTGGCACGAACCTGATCGACAGGGTTGGCGGCGGAGACTCGGGAGACGGACTCTCCGGACCGGAGCTGGCGGAGGACAATAAGAGTCCGATGAGCAACCGGATAGTCCACGACAACCTTAAGCCCGTGCACAGGGTCAGGGTGACAAGCAGCAAGACTGAGGCCATCATCAACAACTTGGAAAACCTTGTGAACTCGACTGGACAGCAGCAGCCAAAGAGCAGCAACCCCGGAGGAGGAGGAGACGCAGCTCCAAAGAGCCCTTCTCCTCCGCCCCTCCCGGCCAGACCCGCCGGCGGCCTTGTCAGCAAGAAGGCCCTCCAGAGCGCCGGTGCCAAGCAGCCACAAAGCAACCCTGTACAGGCGGCGGCGAGGCCTCCCGCCACGAGGTCGAGAAGCGCAAGCGGAAGCGCGGGCGGTGGAGTGGTGGCCACCGCTGTGCGGTCGCTTGGACAGCAGCTTTCGCAGCAGCAACAGCAGCCGGAGCAGAAGCAGCCTCTGCTGAGGCCGGTGAAGCAGCCCCGCAGGTCCACGGCAGGTCCAGAGTACAACACATCCGGAAGTGGAAGCAGCGACGACGAAAATAACGAGCCCTCCACCGCGGCCGCCCCGGTCATAACAAGGAGCAAGGTGGCCACAAGGAGATCCCTAGCCGAGGTGCGGCGGGTGGCCGCGGCTGTGGCGGGAAAGGCTCCCTTGGTCGCCACCAATATCCAGCCGCGAAGGCTGCCGGGAAGGCGCTCTGAGCCCCTGGCGCCCTCCTCGCTCCTCATCCAGCAGCAGCAGCAAAAGGACTCTCCCTCCACCCGGGTGCTGCGGCCGAGGAACCACTCCGAGAAGGACTCCCCCGTCCCGCCGGAGCTGCCGGAGAAGCGCAGAGTAGGCGGAGGGGGCGCCACTTCTCCCTCTTCGTCCTCCTCTGCTTCAAAACGGAAACGCCGCTCCTCCCAGGACCTGGCTGCGGCGTCCGGCATCGCCGCCCCTCCCGGAGGCAAGAGGCGGAGCTGCCGGCCGCTGCCGCCGGCCCCGCCAATGTCGCTGGCCGCAGCCTCGCCCTCGCTCAGGGCGTGCTACCTCAGGAGCGCCAACAACGCGGCCGCAGCAATGTCTTCGTCGTCCTCGTCTCCTGCTGCCAAGAGGGGCCAGCAGACACTGAAGGAGGCCAACAAGAGGCCAAGATTCTTGCGGAGCAAGTAAAAAATCTACTTAGGGACTAACGAAACAAAGAAAGAAGAAGCAACCTGAACTATTATTTTCATTATTTTTTGTTGGAACATTATTCTGGAATTCGATTTACAAGTAATTTTTGGATATCTCTTTCCTACATGCATGATCAATTTGCATTTGTAATTTTCTCTCCCGCCCTCTTCCTCCTCCCTCCCTCCCTCCCTCCCTCCCTCCCATTTCCCTCAACTGGTGAAGTGACCACACACTGAATTTCGTTGACTTTCGTTGCTGTAAGCGAAGACACTCAGAAGAAAACTACCCTAGCGCGCCGAACCAATCTGACGATAATTCTGCCGCTCTTTTTGCGTCCCCCGTATGAACTGATGCTCAAAGGAAAGGCCCCTCACAAGGGATCCTCGCCGTGCTCATATTGCAAAGAAAAAAAGTGAAGAAAAACAAAGAATGAAATTATTCCACCCCACCCTTCCCCTACAGTCCCGTTTTTTCACAAACTGCAAAAAAGCTTTCGTCAGTTGCCTTCAAATCGTACGATCCGTTGTAGCTCCGGATACAAACTCAAAGAGAATAAAATGGGAATGACAAAAAAACTACAAATAAACGGTTTCGTTCTTACGGATTTTTTTTTGCATTCTCGTTCAAAGGTTGCTTTCTTTGGCGATATAGTTGCGGTGGTTGCGTCAAGTGGAGAAGAAGAAAAAGAGCAACAAAGACGCGAAAGGCAAAGACATAGAAATACGCAACCAGTGTGACAAGATCTCGTGATTTCGCGCGAAAGTGGCGCTTTTTGGAGGTTGCTCGCGCGCTAAAAAATGTGACATTTTAGGCTGGCGCATTTTTTCTTGCTTTTTGACCAAAATTCGCGCTTTTCGGGGCCCAAAAATCTGGTTACACTGGACGCTACACGCAAAAGAAACTTTTAAGAAAGTGGGCATTGGGTTTGGGTAATTCAGAAAAAGTGTGTACCTCGGTACGGTGTGTAGTGTGTACCTTTTTCTCGTCCTCCACTCCGACCGAGTCTCCGAGGTCCTCTTTGTTGTTGAGCATGGCTGTGGTCCTCATGGAGGACCTCGACTACGGGGAATTGGGCGGACATGACGAGTTCGCACTGCTGCCCCCTCCTCTCGACGGAGACACGCCCATGGTGCACCTGGCGGCGGCGGCGGCGGCCGCGGCCGCGGTCTTCCCCTCCCGCGCTGAGGTGGACAACGTCTCGGCGCAGTTCCTCCCGGCGCTCCCGGACTCCTCCTTCTGGGCCAACCGGGTGGCAGACGCACCGCGGACGGAGGACGTCCCGGTGGACCCGGCTGAGGTGGCCCCAACGCCCTGTACGGCCCCCCCCTGCTCCAGCTGCAACGGTTACTACGGCCCGTCCTTCTCGCAGCCTGTGTGCGCCACCTGCCACGCATTCCTGTATGCCAATGACCTTGACGCTGAGGTCAACCTGCAGGCCATGACCAGGGAGGAGGAGATGGCGGGGGAGGGCGGCATGGGCGGCGCCGGAGGGGAGGGCGGAGGCGAGGACGGCGACGGTGGGCACGACGACGACTCGGACAGGGACTCTGGCAATGAGGAGCCCGCGGACGCCGACGTGGTGGAGCAGGCGGAGCAGCAGCTCCTGGCGCAGGCCGAGCAGGACGAGGGCAACTTTGACGACGGCGACGAGGGGGCGCAGGAGGAGGACGGCCAGGAGCAGGAGGAGGAAGACGAGTTGGCAGTGGGAAACGCCAATGCCAACGCGGAGGAGGAGGAGGAGGAGGTCGTCGTCCCGGTGGTGCCGCAAGTGGTCGTCGCCGTCAACCAACTGCCCCCAGAGCCACCTTCTCCGGAGCCAGGTACCGTTTATTTTTCATTTACTTGATTCCAAACGGAAGGAGTGCGTTATTGCGTACTTGCGTTTTCTGCAGAAGTCATCCAACACCTTGGTCCAGTCGGCGCTCCTGTTGCCGCTGGACAGGCCGCCGCCGCAGCTTTGGACGGCGATCTGATGCTCCCCTGGGACATGCAGCGAGTCCCGAGAGACCCTGCCGGTGCTAGAGCGACTGGAGGAGGGGGAGGAGCGGCGGCAGCGGCGGCGGCGGCCTCAATCAGGATAGAATCTCTAAGTCAACGGCTGGCCCTGCTGTTGTTTCCACGCCCATCGGACAAGTGAGAGGTGATTTGTTGAACGAGAAACACTGATAATATTTTTTTCGTGACCTTTTTGTCAGAATCTCCGAGGGCATCGTTGCCAACCTTCCTCCCGAGGTCCTCCTGCACATATTTTCCTTCCTTGACGACCTTACCTTGTATGCAGTGGGAAACGTCTGCCGAAGATGGAACATTGTGCTCAACTCTCAGGTTCCCCCGGAGCAGTGGCAGGTAATGGTTATTGTACTACTAGCTGGTCATTCCAATCCAGTGTGAGGACACACCTTGTATCCTCAGACCTTTACCCGGCGCCGTTGGCCCCTCTTCCGGCCTATTGCCCGCACCAAGGACTGGTTCTCCACCTTTTCTGCCCTGGTAGAGTCCTCCTTCTGCCTGACGTGCATCTGTCAGATGGCAGAGGTCATCCCGGCAGACTACTTCCCGCTCCCGCTCAGGGAGAGGAGGCTGGTGCACGACCTAAGGCTGCTGGTGGAGGACCCGCCGCCAGGCAAGGAGCACACCGGCATTGGACGGCAGCTCTAGTTACTCAGTTTTGCTTTCTTTTTCAGGCATAAAGGCCCAGCCCCTCGACTCCAGCAACTACCACTGGCAGGCGTCCATCACGGGCCCGGCGGGGTCGCCATATGAGGGTGGAATTTTCTTCCTTTATCTGAAGGTCAAGTAGATTTTTTTGACGGCACAAAGTTACCGGGACAAGTAAAGACCGAAGACTATCTAATCTAAAAACGACGAATTTGAAATTATTTTGCAAATCAATTTCTTTTTCCAGGTCCCTTTCACGTTCCCCTTTGACCCTCCTGAAGTCCGCTTCCTGACTCGCATCTTTCACCCGAACGTCTCCCGCCACGGCGACATAGGAATGGACTCCATCCTACAGCACAACTGGGTCTCGGGCCTCACCATCCCCAAGGTGCTCATTTCCATCCAGTCCCTCCTCACCGACCCCTACACCGCCGTCTGCATGGAGCCGGACATCGGAGAGTTGTACAGAGGGCGCAAGCGGCTGTTCGACGCAGTGGCCAGGAAGTGGACGTGGCAGGTCAGCACAGCGACCTCTCGAATGTTTTTTTTCCTGGATTATTTGACTCATTTCTTGATTTCCTTCCAGTTCGCCATGCACGACGCCGTCCCTCCGAGGCCGAGAGAGTGCCTGGACGCCGCCGCCGCCGCCGCCGCCGCCTCCTCCTTGGTTTTCGACGACGACGATCTCCGGCCGCCCTCGCCGACCCCTTCCTCTCGAGTCCCTTCGCGCGGGACGAGGGCAACGGCGGCGGCCTCTTCGAGTCGCGGCAGAGGACAGGAGGAGGCCCTCTCGGAAGGCGACGGAGAGTAAAAAGGCGGTATGATCGCGCCCACTGGTTTGTCAGCTCGTTTGATTTTCTGTGAAAGTATATATTTTGGTTTTGAAACTACGCATTGTGTACTTTGAAGTTTGTTCTTAGCCTTGATAAAATGTGTACCGAACAGTACCCGTCTCTTATTTCTTCAGCGGCTGAACTTGCACGGACAATTGTAGCCTTAATTTCAGTAGTAGGATTTCTTTTCTCCATAACAGAAGTCTAGAAGAGTGCCCCAACAAAAAGTATTTTTCTCCAGGTATCGGCAAATCCGGGGGAAACACCATCGAAGTTTTTGAAGAGTGCGTGTAGTAAAGCGTCTCCAAGTTTAGATAACTGCAGATAATTTCCTCCTGTCATCTTCAGATTAGACCTTCGTTCTTTCTACCAATTCGATAGGAGAGACCTTGGACGGTGCAGTGTCCTATAGTCGACTCGACTAAAACTTAAAAGCCTTCAGCATGCGGTCATGAATGGGATATTGGCTATTCATTGCTTTTTTCATCACAGCCTTATGAAGTTGAGTTGTGCGCGAAACTGGGGGAAGGAAACCAACTAGACGATTTGCCCGTGCGGCCCTCCCTCTTCCCCCACGACGATGGTGACCGTGCTAGTCTCCATGGCCTCAGCATAGCAAGGAGGTGGTGAGTCGGCGGACTCAGGCCTCTCCTGGTGATGTTGTTGACAAGGTACATCAGAGGGCTGCCGTGACGAATTCGTCTCCTCCACCTTGGCCGCCGCCACCATTTCGTATGACGGCGGAGGGGTGGGGAGAGGGCGGACGGCAACCGCGTTGTAAGAAGGAAGGGAACTGGAAGAAGGGCGGAATTGCAAGGGTCTTAAACATTACTTTTTAAAAGCAGTGTAACCAGATTTTTAGACCCCAAAAGCGCCATTTTTCTGTAAAAAGCGCCAAAAAAGCGCCGGCCTAAAGTGTCAACTTTCTTATTGCATTTTTGCAAGTTTCAGGGATGGTTTACTTTTCACTTTTTTTCGAAAAAAATAATTTTTAAAAACTTTATAAATAATAAAATTGGAAAGCCAAAAAGCACCAAAAATACTTTTTTTACACTTGGCGCTAACAACTAATTTTTAGGCGCCAGGTAAAATCAAAAGTTGCCCATTTGACGCCAAAACGCCACATTTGGCCACACTGTTTAAAAGTATTGCATTTCATTACTCATTACTTTCCCAAAAATGTAATACCAATACATTACGTTAGGACCCTAAATTTTCAAAAGTTAGTTTTTTTATAATTTTGATCCTTTGGCCACAATTTTTTTGGTGAATAAGTTAAAATGCAAATATATTTGGTTTAAGCACACATTTTTATACGTTCAAGAAAAGGCAAATTGAGGCAATACATTACTTTTTGAAAAATGTATTGGCAATACCAATACAGTACTGAAAAATTTATTGCATTCCCGTATTGACATTACTTTAAAGCCCTGGGAATTACGAAATATAATTTAAGAGGGAATGTGGAAATCGCCGGTAACACGTAACGGGGGAGGATATTTTTTTTTCAAACCTGGAGCTGCCCCCTTCCTCCTCCAGGTTGGCCGCCAGCACTGGTGCGTCTATGAGTACGGTGGAGTTGGCGTTCTCCTGTCTCCTCCTCATCTCTTCCTCCTCCTCCCTTGCGTCTTCCGCCGCCTCCGCCGCCGCAGACATGCCCTTGCGAAGGTTGTTGGCGCCGATCAGAAAGACGAGCAGGTACACCAGGAACATGACGAAGATCCAGGGCCGACTCCTCTCGTACTGGGTGGGGAAAATATCGGATATTCATGTGTTTTAGCGAAATTGGAGGAATTCATCGTACCTTCATGCACTTGTTTGTGACGAGGCAGCCGACGTAGAAGCCCATGTATGTGAAGGCTACGGCGGGTATACACATTGCGAGCGGCCACAGCCTCCTGTCCTCCCACAGCCGTCTCTGCTCGGCGCAAGCTCGGCAGTGGAAGCAGAAGAAGGCGACGGCGGGCCCGCTCACGTGCATGGCAGCCAGGATGGCCTCCGCCGCACCCACCGCGGCAGAAGCGGCGGCGGACCCGGAAGAGTCGGCGTCGTCGATCCCCAAGCCGGAGGACATATTCTCTTAGGAAAAACGTCAAACTTGGAAGGGCAGTTGAACGAACAATTATGCTGGTTCTCCTCTACCGTTTCTGTCCGCGCCACCACACGCAGTAGCTGAAGTTTCCTGAGGCCACAGAGCAGAGATGAAAGCCTCCGCGATTCTCTCTTGACTGTCCTTGCTTTCCTGGGGCCAGAGAGGATCGGGGCGGGAACTGGCGACTTGCTGTTGTGGGCCTGTGCCTCCTCTTAGTGGTTCTATCCTTACTACAAGTACACTACTTGGAGAAAGCCCCGTTCCTCTCTTTACTAAGGACGTCCCGCATCGAGACTGCAGCTTCTTGGCAATATTGGGGATACAAATTTCGACCCAGGGATACAATTTTTTGACTACCACCTTCTGCTTAACCGATTTGTTCCTAAACAGCAAAAAAAACCACTCAAAATTGCTGCTGGACAAAAATTACCATAGTGGTTGAGACGATTCATTCAGATAACAGGACAGTGACTGGGAATACAGAATGTCCAAGGTCCAAGCGGCTTTCTCGAAGCAAATTTGAAGGAAGAATTTACTGTATAGGGGGCGGCCCCCGCAGCGTAAAGGTTACGACTCCTGACTCTCATGCAGGAGGTCCTTTTGCAACCTCAAAATGTAAATTTGACATCGTCCTCCAAACATAATTTGGGGTTGCTTGATTTTTTTTTAAATTTTAAGACTTTTTTCGTGATTGTGAGTCGAATTGTTTTGCCTCAAAATCCGGTTTAAAATTCTTAAAGAACTGTCAAAACTATCAAAACTTATGGCGAGTTCAATTTTTGATTGCAGGAACGAATACCATATAAAATACGAGTAAAAATGAAAACTAGCATCATTCGCCCATGCAGTGAGGAATTTCTCTTCGTGGCAGAGGCATTTTTTTCAGGAAATCTAGCTTGCCGCTGCAGTAAGGACTCATAATCAAAACTTTGGCAGATCTTTTGAACAGAATCAGTTTTTTTACATTTTATGATGGAAAAGAAGGTTTTTTTCTAGTTGGAAAAATATAGTATAGCATGAGAGAATGTCCGCAAAAAAACCTGTCCCAGTACGCGAGTTTTTGTTGAAAGGCCGACACGATGGCAACCCACTTACGAAGACCAAGTATCCGACCACCAACCTGCACAAGTGTGGCAAGATCAAGAGCAATGAACGACCGGCAAGAGGTAGAGCAGGGTCCAAGCGCTGGAGATGGATTGCCAACCAGTTCAACAGCTTTGGAATAATAAGCAGCCCGTCGGAGGTGGCCGAAGTCGACGAGCCCACCTTCTTCTTCTGCCGCACCAGGACGTTCCTCCAGATCATTGGGGTACTGGGGAGCATCTACATGGCGACTCTTCTCATTGCGTGGACTTCCTTCTTTTTTTACACTACTACTCAACAGTACACGGAGCCGGAGCTTTACCTCATTGCGTTCTGTACAATCGTATTTTTGGTTGTGTTCCTTGGCAGCTACATTTGCCTCTTCATTGGAGCAAAAAGGCGGAAGCGGAGGCTGCTGCACTGTTTCATGGGTTTCAACACCCTCTTCTCTGTACTTCTCTGGGCTGCCTGCATCGCACAGGCAGTGATATGGTGTGGCGAAACCGACGAGAGAGTTAAGAACGGTGGTCCCAAGATGCAAAAGGAGGGGAGGGAGGAGAAGAAAAACATAATCAGTGTCGCCACCTTTATATGCATCTGCTTATGCAAGTTGTTTGCCATTGTCATGGTGGCAGTCTGCACGTACTCCAGCGACCTGGCCCACTCTTGATAAAAAACACCCGTTTTCCTTGCATAGCAAGCGTGGGCTCTCTCACCTTCTCCATGGGTGTTGTTCTTTGAGACTTGGCCCTCGTAGGAGCCGTCGGCGTAACAGACCGCCACCCTCAACTCTGAATACCATCCCGGGGGCTCTTCTTTGCATAGGACAGCGCGGGAGTTAAGCCGGTTGAAGAGCCCTCTGTCCTCAGTGGCAATGAAGCTAAGGAGAAAACAGGAAGATTTCCTGTTTTCTAAGATAAGCTGATGACACTTGAAGAAGAATTTTTTCTCACATAGCTCCCACGGCTTGCATAAGAAGTTCAACTGTGGCATCTTCAGGAAATGGAGATGCCCAGAAATCATTTGGCAAATTCCCTGGCATCAGAGTTCCGATGACATGGTTTGCTTGGTCAAATTGTTCCACAAGGTGTTCAAATGCTTCTCGGGCAAGAACGTATCCCGCTCCGCCACTGATCCATGTTCAATATTGTTTCCTGTAAAGAACGGAAAACTTGACATAGATAATTTATTTTTTTGCAATTTTGTTCCCCTGTTTGCTTACAAGTCAAGTGGATGCCCCAGATACAAAATCTCCCTTGAGTCAAAAGCGGGCAGGAACCCTAAAAACAGGAAGGTGTCGTCTTGCGCACAAAGTCGAAGTCCCAGTGCTTCTCCTGCACGAAGACCATGGCCAAACACGTCCTTTGCCACTAGGAGCCTGACTCTTCCAGTGCCTTGAGGCACACTAGCGAGGTCATCTCGGAGAGCCGCTCCTCTTTCCAGGGGTGATTGCCGCCCCTGCTGGAGAAGAATCCAGTGGACATGATGTAGAAGGCGTCGCAGTGCCTCCCACAAGCATCCATCGCCACCATCGCCAGGTGTTGCAGACAGGTATGTGTTGATCCGGCATACCAGATTTGATACCTTACATTTGCTGCTGCCGCTGCTGCTGTCATCACCAGGTGTTGTGGAAACTTTCCTCCGCTGGCTAACATATACAGGTTGGTCGTCCTCTCTTCCACGTCGTCGTCCCTCTTGGGAAATTATGTATCAGAAGCAAATGTGTTCTGGAAATACTCAAGCACCTTCCAGAAGCCCTTTTTCAACTCAGATGTTTCAATATTTTTGAGAAAAACAAGCATTACCTTATACAGTAGTATAATTTCTTTCCAGTTTCAATATCATAACTCACTGAACTGCTCCGGATAGTAGGGGTCCCTATGTGTGACGTTCAGCACTGCCAGACCTGCCATCACCAGGATGATCAGGGCCGTGAAGAGGTCGACCACCCTCCATAGCAAAATCAAGCCGGGTGGCGGAGGGGCCAAATGCTTCTTTCCTTTTCTTGACATGGAACATTTCTTTTTGCTTTCTGCCAGTTGTTCAGCAATGCCTGTGGAAGCTTGTGAGTTGTGACTTGTGAGTTGTGAGGGACATTACAGTACAATCGAGCTTCCGTTTTGGGCAATGGCTTCCTCATGTTAACATGTGTCAATTGACACAGTTTTACTCCTGGAAATGGATTCTTATTTAGTAAGTTCAACTGTTTGTAAAAAAAAAGTTTGGTTCGGTTCGAAGTTTGGCCCTTGAAGTTTGGTTCCACTCGAGTTTGACATTTGAAAGTTCGGTTCGGTTCGAGTTCGAAAAAAGATGGTCCAAATGCATCTCTACTCCGGAGTCTCGATTCGGGCTTTAATTTTTATTCAAAATTTTTTCGCCAAATTGCGTTAAAATCAGCTCAAAATTTTATTTTGGACCGAAAAAAGCCCATGGCCACGCTGTGTCGACGACACTCTTCCGTCAATCGTTTAACGACAGCGCCGTGTCATAGCGCCGCCAAACACCTTTTTATTTCCCCATGGTTCTCCACTGGCTCTGTCATGAGACAGCAAACACTGATAAGGCTCTAAGAATGGGGAGGAGACCGAACGGCAAAGAACTTCCTTTCAGCGTGTATAATGTGGTGTACTTTCTTTTTAAAGGAGACCTGTATTTTTTCCTGTGCTCCAAAAAATAGATACTTTGTATTGTAATTATAAAGTGCTTCTGACTTGTTTTGGAGCAAATAATCTCATCACAAAGCAAAGCAGGGAAATAGGAGCTTGTCGTACCTGACCTCTGTCAGGAAGAGGATTGTCCCTGCCATGCCATTCATCAAGCAAAAAGGCTCGTCCGGCTGAAACGGAGGTCAAGTCGATATTGATTATTCCGGACCATTCTCATGTTAACACTGCGACTCAATACCAAGGGACAGCCGTGCTTCTCGTAGTCGCAGCACCACTGGGCAAACCTCAGCCCCCGCAGCCTCGCCCTCAGCCTGTCCTGCCCGTCCAGGTGTCGGGCGAAGGCGAAGAAGGCGTAAGCGTTCCCGGCGGTGCCGTGACACAGGCCGTACCTGATAACATTGTAAATGACAAGGTAAAAAGGTATCAATGATGGTTAAGGCTTTCAACACCTCACTCACCCTTTTTTGAGCACTCCTGCCCTCCAAATGACGTCGCAGCACTTTCGCGCGATCCTGAGATACTTGTCCGAGTCGGAGGAGAATACCTCCGCCGCCTTGAGGTACAGGTGGACCACCCCGGGGGCGCCGTGGCAGAACTGCACCAGGCGGTCCGTGTTGTTGCCCCGAGAAGACCTAAAATTGCCGGACTCGAGCTGCTCCACCGCCAGCCGGTCTATGCTGGCCTTAACCAGGGCCAGGAGGTGGGCACGGCTCAGGAACTGAAGGGACAGCAGCAGAACGTATAGGATGCCGGAGAGTCCATGTGCGGCGCCGATGTACTCCTGTAGAGGTGGGGAATACACGGAAACATTTTAAAAAAGTTCAAGACGAAACAACACTAAGCTAATATGACCCCATGTGAGTAGTGTGTCCAGATTTTTTTCGCCAAAATGCGCAAGATATCGCTCAAATGCGCGAAAAAATGCGCCAGCCTAAAATGTCAACTTTTTATTGCTTTTTTGGACATTTCAGGGTGTGTTTACTTTTTGAAAATTTTGAAGTTTTTATTTTTTTGAAAAATAAATTAGATTTTACTACATAAAATTTTGAAAAAGTCAAAATGCGCCACTTTTTGAGTTTTTGCGCCTTGCGCAAGATTAAAAAATTAATGCGCGAGAGAGGGTCAAAATGCGCCACTTTCGCGCAAAATCACAACATCTGGACACACTGAATGTGAGTTTGCCAAATTGACTCTGTTTTCACTGTGCTCTGTTTGTTAAAAAATATTGTTCACCAAACCGACAAATCACATGTCACTATTATTTTTTCACTTGTTAGTTGACACAGCGGCACAGGGATTTGAACCCCGGACCTCTTGCGTGAGAGTCAGGACTCAGGAGTCGTAACCATTACGCTACATGAGGATTGCGCGGCGAAAAAGAATAGCTTACTTTTTGAATTTGAAAAGAATGAAATTATAGTTTTTAGTTGTTTTCATTTATCAAAGACGCTGCTTTCAATCAGTGTGACCAGATCTCGTGATTTCGCGCGAAATTGGCGCTTTTTGAAGGCCACTCGCGCGCTGAAATTTCCTCTTCGCGCATTGCGCGAAATTTAAAAAAGTGGCGCTTTTTGACTTTTCAAGAAATTTATGTAGTAAAAAATGAATTAAATTAAAATTCTAACTTGTTTGAAACTCCTGGAATAAACAAAATTTGTGGCATCCATTCTTTTAACACTGTACATCTCCTTTTTTCTTAGACTGTACAATGATACCAGCTCTCCCTTCATCGTTCATTGTACAGTCCACAAATTACTTGCATACTCTGCTCTAAAATAGATTGGCCCTGAACATGGTTAATGTTTCCATTCCATGAAAACTGAAAATTAAATGATGCGTCATGAGCTCACTATTCTGAGACAATATGGCCTATGTATAAATTCAATTAATAATATATCAAAATTATGTACCAATGTTATAAAGGGCCAGTCTAAGTACTTATGATAACTTATCTGTGGTTTTTCGTTTTCATGCCAGAGTTGCTAGATTATTTATTTCGGTAAACACCATTTTGGTAAACATAGGGAATGAGGACTAAATAAAAATAATATAGATATCTAGACACATAAAATATTTTTAAATTTAGCAAAGGGAAATTTGGTTTTGGTTTTGGTAAACATTCAAAAAAACCTGGCAACACTGCCAGGAAAACGCGAACTTTTTTAGAATGTGTGAATGAAAAAACTCACTGCGTAGGCGCGACGGGGCGCGACTGTACAATGAACGATGAAGGGGAGCCGGTAGTGATGCTTACGATTCCTGATCTCACGAGTCGAGTCGAATCGAGTCAGCAGGGGACCAAACCCGAGTCGAGTCGAGTCGAAGAGTCGACTCCAGAATAAGTAAAAAT
>JAAUXU010072274.1_pt1 | contig 14637 bp, 13 predicted proteins | sample 7278151 | NCBI WGS metagenome assembly JAAUXU01 (sample SAMN14350113, study PRJNA611818) | marine sediment metagenome | isolation source: surface marine sediment (1.8m) | place: French Polynesia: Moorea | collected 2018-08 | reverse complement strand
GAAAATGGCCCTTTTGCCCGAAGCTTCGCTCCCTGTAATCCCCTATTTCGCCGCGTGTGAATAATTTATCGTGTCCCGCCGAGGAACTCCCCCCCCCTTCGTACATTCCCCTCCTCGCCCCCCCCCCTCCCCCCAGTTGGAAAGTTTGAACGGATCTCGCCTCGGTTTATTCCATTTGGAAGATGAATCCTTGATCGAATTGAAAACGGAAAACGAAACCGCATGAAACTTGTAGTGGATCTGGAGGAGTGAATTCCATGCTACGGCTGTGTAGTGGTAATCAGAAGTGGACGTGATGTAGCCAACTGTGAAACGTTGCCCTCACTTGCAATACTTTCTATATGTCGATAAATATGTCACGTTTTTACTTTTTCACGCACTACTGCAGCTTTGCTGCTGAGGGTATTGTTTCTGGGGACCCGAAATGTCTAAATTTGATGCGGCCACACTTTTGCTTTTTGCTAAATGAGCAAACTCGATATTTCACGAAATTTGTGAACAGTTACAGCAGTATATTGAAACCGGGCGGGTCATTTAAGGCAACGACTTCCCGTCAAGCTACGACTCGCCTTTTGCACCATCTTTCATGCACAGGGTGAGGCGGAATCCCTTTTTTGAAGAACAAGGGTAAATCCATGCGTGGAAGGGATTTCGCCTCACCCTGTGCATTCATCAGCTGTTTTACAGAGTGAGCGCAGTGCTGAAAGTTCAGCCTCACGTGTGCGACGAGGAAGGCTTTTTCTCTTCTCGCCACCGTGCCCCAAAATGAAGGACACGAGCATGTTCATGTCGCACTTGGTCCCGCTCGACAGCGGAGTGGCGATGGAATGACAACTTGGCTGCTTGAGTAGTGACGGAGACCCAACTTAATGATGAGTCTGGATTTTACGCAGGGTCGTACATGTCAGCAGTGCGTACATGTACGTACATCAGCCACAAGGTCCTGACTACTCGATCGTCAACTTTGTGGAGAAGTGGGCAACCGTGAAGAGACTACACGTCAACAGACTCGGATGAACAATTTCGGGCCCTTCTGTACGTAAATGTGCACTGCAACGCTTGTCATTTCTTTCCTAATCATAAATACAACATTTTATAGCATCCTGTCGTAAGTCAGCTCCCCATGGATGAAAGAATATTCCTACCCCAAGGGTGCATCGTCATTTTCACTAAAGAACATGAAGTGGCTCAAAAGTTTTGACAGTTGCTGTCTAATGTACTGTTGGTGATGTTTGTGCACAATTCAGCTCTATTTGTGCAGCACTTTGGAGATTTAATGCATTAGCAAGCTTGATTGCAACACTCACAGAATTTCTCTCATTTCCCCTAATGCATTTGGCGGAGCAATTAAATCTGTGCTTTCTCTCTCGTACGCACACACACACAAACAAACACAAACACACACATACTTAACGCTTGAGGATCCAACGCCATCCTTTTGATACCAGGAACTAACGTCACTATGCTAATTATGGAAAATGTGCATGAGCAGGAAGCTCATATATCATGCTTCAAATTTTCCGTTACAGCCTCACCAGTGAATGAGGCTCCTCCGGACACAAAGTGTGTCAAACGAGGCTTCCGAGGACGCACTAACTCGTTCCTCTGCTCCTGGTCCCTCATTGTCTGGTGGAGTTTGCACGGCATCTGCTGCTGCGGCAGCACTGTCATCATGAGGCAATTTGACACGAGACAGTTAGTCACTAAGCCAAAAAACATCTGGGGGCTCGGCTCATTTTATGTGAAATGGCGCAACGTTGTTAACCTGATGGGAGACAGTTTGTCTCACCTGTGACAGGGCTCGAAAGAGTCGCGTTCATGCCCGCAGCCGGGAAGACTTTCACCACTGCCACTGATCAACTTCCAAAAGTGAGGATGAAAATCAGTTCTGCAACTTTGCTCACCGATCAACTTTCCAAAGTTGCCCTGTTCGACTGCTCACTGACGATGACGGAAACCAGAGTTGTTTCGTGAATGCACCTCAAGTACAGAGTGCGTGCAGCAAACTGTTTTCACTGTGCCCCAAAATTCCCTGGGGATTTTTTTTGTTGTTGTTGGGGGGGGGGGAACAAGAAAGAAAGCCTTGGAATGTAACTTGCTTATCCCCCTTCCTGATCCCCTAGTCGATTTTGCTCCTCTTCTCTCTTCCCACATATGGTATTAGTGGGATGGATATAAAAAAGGGGGGCGTAGATGGAGCTGAGCTGCTCGAGTTGTCCGTCGCAGTCAGAGTTTTCGACGTCCCCGACGGTGTTGCCGTGGGAGGTGTCGAGGGACGACTTGTGGGTCCTTCCTGCTGAGTGCTTCCTCTGCTCGTCTCGACTCCTGGTCTACTCGTGACTCGGCTCGACCCACCTCTACCAGACAAAGAGTGACTCTTCCTTCCTCCTCTTCGTCCGAGCCCTAAACACGATTACAGTTATCCTCTTTAGTCTCTCCTCGAGCCCTCTAATATGAAATAATTTCAACATGTCAGCTCCTGTTGAACTGACTCTCTCTTAGCCGCTTTTTATCCCCCTAATGCGAGTTATGTAGCACAGGGTGGTGCAATGTGAGGCGGACAGAACAAACATGCAATTTTATTCTTTATCAGTACATTGGTTGTGAATCGTAAGCGACATAATCAAGGTCTTGACAAAGACTAGAAGACAGTTTTTTTGGATGAAATGCGCCACTGACGTAGGTTTGTAGCGGAACAATTGTCAGTGAGCTACTTCTTCTTCTTTCTCTTCTTAAAACTTTTCTGCAAATAAGGATTTTCGGCCTCGTCGTCACTGAACAAATCTGCCAGTGCCAACTGCAACAGCTCATTTCTGGAGAAGGAGCCAACGATCCCTTGATTGTCACCGGAGCCAACTAAGCTCTCGAAATTTGGCTCAGCTTGGATAAGGTTCTTGGCCGGGAGGTTGGCGCTCTTGTCCTGGAACACCAGGGACTGTGCCAACTTATCTACCCTGTTGTAGCCACTGTGGCCTGTGGGCCCAGGCACGTTGTAGCCACTGGAAATGGCACCCAGACCAGCAGAGGGTGTGTTGTAGCCACCGGACACGCCACCCAGGTTGCCAGAGGGTGCGTTGTAGCCGATGGAAATGGCGCCCAAACCTGCAGAGGGTGCATTGTAGACACCTGAAATGCCTCCTGGAGTGCCGGAGGGTGCACCGTAGCCACTGGAGAGTGCATTATAGCCAGCTGATGGCGCGTTGTAGCCAGTGGATGGGGAAGCTGATCCATACCCGGAGGTGGCCCCGTAGCCGGAGGTGTCCAGGGATGTGCCATACCCAGAGCTGCCATCAGCAAAGTCTCCTTCCAGAAGGAACGCTGCAGGAGAGTGGTGAACTTGGGTGAGCGTTACAGGAGCTTGATCTGCTCACCTATTCTGAGGAGATAGAGCAGAAGGAAGATCCCAATGATGGGTACGAGGTTGTACGTGATGTCTCCAGAGGTAAACGTGAGGTCTTGGAAGTTTCTGTGGAGCAGAATTGTGAGAGAGCAACTCAATTGTGTGCGCTAAACATTGATTGATACCTCTTGGTGGCCGAGACTTCTTTAGAAAATTCATCGGCAAGCGCAGGCACCACGAGGATTCCTGACGAGACGAAGGCAGTCATAAACTGCGCAAAAGATTTCACACACACATGTATGAGGGGTCTCAACATCGACTGATTGATGTAAGTTTCACCTTACCCGAATGCGGAGATTCCTCATTTTTTGGCTTGTTTTTTTTTGTCCTCTTTCCTCAGCTCAGTCTTTCTTTGATCCTTAACACTGATATCAAGGCTGCTGAGGCCTGCCCAAAGAGCAAACTGACCTCATCTTCAAAACTTTTCTTCTCTTTTCCCTCTTTTTTCTGGAGCGCAAAATGAAACGCGCTAAAGTCAGCAAATGATTTTTGCCTGGCGAGCGCCAAGTGGCAGATGGAACCTCCTTAAGGCCTCCAGTTTCGCGCCCTCTTTTCCCCTCCTGGAGGGAAAGAAATTGCGTCACTGCGTGCTTAAGAAACAAAGCAAAAGTCTCTTGAACGAGTGCGACTTTGGCTTCATTAGCCTGCATCGGGCAAATTGTGCGAGATATCACGGCCCCATTTTGAGTGGGAGAGATTTGGGCGTGCTGAGGCTGCATCTCAACGTCTACGCTAGCGATGTGCAGAAAAAAAGAGCCCGCGGAAAACCGTACGTACTTGAGGGCTGTACGCTGTGTGTCACAAGTGCCACGTGGCGCTTGAGCCACCCTGTAGACTGAGAGAGGGTGGCTTTCTGGGCATGACTCCTTCCAGATGGCGTGAATGAACAAATCTCCCTCCAGTTCTTACGCGACTGCTCAACCAGACGTTGATGTGCACAGCTTTGCCGTTGTTTTCGAACTTGCCGATGTCAACGATGTTGCCGATGTCAACCTTTGGATCTGGGCAGGGAACACCTTTAATGTGATCACAACGCGCATGGGCCAGGCCGAAAACGCCGGTGACGACGATGCCGCTGGCAACCCTGGCTTGATAGATGAAGTGACCCATGATATGCCGATCTGAGTGACGCCGACAGGGTACTTGTAGCAGACTAGTTAATTTCCTCTCATTAAGCTCGTCAACGTGGTCTTATGACTCATTGTCAACAATTTTGGACTGCCGCGTATGAGCGCACCCAAAGTGGCCTTTTGTGTCTGGCCGAGGGAAAGTAAAGGAGGTGAAAAAGGCTTGGATAACATGAAAGATGCTTGGCAAGCAAGGACGACGGAGCTAAATATGCGTGCACACGTGAGAATGCGTATCAAATGCGCGCTCCCTCATGCATTTTTCTCCATTTCTTCTCACTGCCATTTTCCATGGAGACATCTGATGGTCGGTCAAACGGTGCCATCTGGTGCGCGCGTGCGTGTGTGCAAAAACAGAGACAAGGTTGAATCATAGACTCACACAAAGCGAAGTCTTTAGTATCCACACGAGAACAGTTGCGTGCCTGAGGCCCAGGTTGCACTTGCAAACGCGGCCTGATTGGTCAAAGTAGTGAGGGTTTTTTTTTGGCACAGCTTGCATAGCCCAAGGGCAGATTTATGCTTGTTATAAGCCTAATCTTTCCAGGGAATAAAAAGAGCAGCAAATTTGTACGCAGATCTCTGATTCCACGGGCAGATAGGAGGGATTTTAAAAAAAAGTGCGCACGTTGAGCTTTAGTCTTTGACTTTTGTTCTTTTTAGGGGCACACACGGTATTCAGAAAATCTTTTGCCCAGTGAAAACATTTCCCAGAGACATTTCGTACCTGCGCACGTCGAGCACGTGATGCTGGCTAACATGTTGCGTCTTCTTCCAATCTCACTTCTTTGAGACTCACCTCTGAGATCTACCGGGTGGCCAGTAAGTTCCGTCCCGTGCGCAATTGGGCATATTTGACACTGGCTATTTAACAAAGTACAACATGTTGACGTTACTCATCCCGTATGCGACACACATGGCGTACGTGCACAGGCCCTGAACTCCCTCCTCCGTGGTGACGGAGTGGGACGACATCGCCTGGGCCATTGTGCAGGACTCCTGCAAGGCCTTCCGTGGAGCGAGTCACGAGGGCCAACGGGGGTGTGAGGGTGTCACTCTGAAGCTATGGGGCTGTCGGGTGATGACCAAAGGACTCATGTTAATATAAATATACTCCAACTTAGAAGGTGCATACACGTAACAAAACTTCTGGGCGAACGTTTGACTGATTGAATACCTGTTTTTTGTTCGTCTGTCGGTGGCTTTTTCTGTCTTTGAAAGATACCGAAATCAAGGCTTTAAGAGCAGAGTATTTTTCTCTAATTTGTTGCTGAAGGACTCGCTCAATTTGCTCCCTCTCTTTCTTTCTCCCCCCAACCCACCCCACCCACCCACCCAAAACTCCCCTGATTGCGAAATTGGGTTTCTCTCTGGTGGCCCAATCAGAGCAAATGCGACTACACCACCCAAGAAATCAGAGAGACACACAGAGGTGCCACAGAACGGGGAAGAAAAGTGTGCAGATCAGACGCTTCCTGATATTGAAAGTCCCCTTAGGTGGCCAAAAATGTCGGGGGTCCCAGCAACAGTCAGGGTGATGATGATGACACAGGAGTCCCCTGCCCCTACTATGAACGATCGGATCAGCGTCCACCTCAGCTGGCAACCCTGTCCCAAGGCAGTTGTGATTGGTTCTGTGGGCTCAGTCGTCTGCGCTATTACTGGCGTTGTGTGGGAAATTGGATTTGCCACCCATCATCAGAGGTGATGATTTGATCCAAAATTGGCTCTGATTGAGTGGAAAGAGAGGGAAAACTCATCCAAACTTACAAATAGGCGGTGCTGTTATCTATTTCTCTCTCTCTCTCCACTCTATACATTGTTAAGAAGTGCAGGATACAACTCATGTATCTCTCTCCACCAGACAATAATGTCATTAAAGCTGCGTACCTCCAGCAACTCTACCCATGCTCTCAAGTTGCACACACAAATGTTGTTCTCTCCCTAAAAATCTTCTAAAGCATATCTTTTTTTGAGCTGGAAATTTGTTAAGCGCACTGCGTAACTTTTGCTAAATCCTCTTTTTACATATCTTCTTCTCCTTTCTTCCCATTAGGAGCTTAATTTGATGAGAAGAGGGAGTAAACAAGATGAAAAGCCGCATAATCAAGAGAGATTCTACCCTAATGCGTCAAAATTTTCCTCTTTCAGTCTAAACTCGGCCAGACAAGTACGGGGGGGGGGAGGTTGAGGCTATGGAAGAAAATGTGCTTGCTGCTTGTCAAGAGAAGAAGAATCCGTCGGAACTCTGTGATCTACCAATGATGATTGTCCTCCGACAGCGTTGCCACTGCTGAAATTCTCCTCGGCCGAGCAACCCTCGGTGGAGTGAGAAGTGCAGCCGCGGCTCAGCTGTGTGTCACCCCTGGTCGGTGATGACTCCTGGCGCAATTGAATAGATGTGTTAATGTCTCAGTCGGGGTTCGAATCCCTGCGGAGGGACAAGATTAGCTGCGCGGCAGCGGCAGCGGCGGCAACAAACAGCTTTCTTACCCTCCCCGGGGAGAATGAGAATGCCATCACAGCCCCGGACTCTTTCAGACACAAATACGGGCAAAACAAACAAACAAAATGTGCGTTTCGGTGTCGCTTCTAAACTCCTCAGAGTCGCAGGACTCGAGCAAACATGAAATCATGCGTCTTAAACCAATGTTTCACAAAAAAGTTGTGTGTTCGAGCGCGCGTGGGCGCGCGTGCGCGGGCGTGTGTGTGAGAGAGAGAGAGCGAGCGTTTATGGACGATTTCTGCCACCGCAGGAGGTTAGACACAGTGTGAGATCATTACAGCATTAGCATATACATTTATCTGCGCCCAACCATTGGTGGGGCGGAAGTCTTGTATAGGGGAGACGCCTTCCACCCCAAATCATTTGGCACAATGAGTGAATGCCACATCAACATCATCATCATTAAACACCCCAACAATTGTGATGTGTAATGGGGCAAATTTTGACAGTGTTTTCTCCCGTTAAAAAATTGGATTCCCGCGGGAAATTTTACGCATTTAGAGAGTGAGGAGGTAGTGGAGGTGGTGGTTGGTGGTGCTGCAATTTCCCAAATGAAGCCCTTGTGTCACACTCGAAATTGGCGTCAAAAAAGTTGTGGGGGGAAAAGTTGAGGAAATAATCCACACACAAAAAAAAAATTTCCCCGAACCTGAGAGAGAGAATCCATTGGCTTCAAACATGCGTACAGTTAACTTTGAGGATGAATACTCAACCAGACATAATCGTGACAAGGTGTAGCCGAAGAGAGAAGTCCCAAAAGTATCAGGGTTCCGCTTGCCTCATCCTCGCTGAGACTTTTTCGTGTGTCACAGTGCTGTCAGCTCGAGGACATCATCTTTGATGCTTGATCTAGTGGCTGAAGAAACTCCAAAGTCACAGCATCATTGTACTGGGAATTGCAGCGTTACGTATGTACAGGGTGGCTGACAAGTTGCGTGGCACGGTCGGTTGGCTTGTATTTCACCACGTCTTGTTCATCGTTCAAGTCCTGTAACCGCATGAGCGCGCGCTGCGTGGATCGTACATCCAGGCACCACAGTCTGGAAGGCCCTGAAGTCCTCCTTGGCGCTGGAGTCGGGCGCCGCCAACTCGGAAAGTGCGCAGGAATTCCTGGAAGGTGGAGCTCGTCGCCAAGGTCAAATGCGTTTGGCGCTGTTCGGCTTCCGGATGAGTGCGAGTGCGCGGAATGACTCACGTTGATCAATATTGTTCAGAAAAGAAAGGTCGTCGAGTGAAAACAACCCCGGGCGAACCCTTTGGCCACCCTGTGAATGCGAACCCCGCCGGGAAAGTACAATCCTTAAACCGCTATGGGCATCAATAACCGTTAAACAGAACTTGCGTGACAAATTCTGCGACAGTGGTAAAGATGTGAGCGCTCTCGGAAAGACGGCTCCTCGTGTGTGTCTCGCCGAGTTGTCTCATGGAGGGGAGAAAACTTTACCCAGAATGGGATTTGACATCTTTATACGTTCATCTTGTGATCTCCCGCCCCTAGCTAATCCTATTTCGCAGGTAAAACTTTTCAAACGGACGTCAAAAAGGCAGAGTAGAAAACTTTCTCCTCCACTTTATGTAAATGCACTTTGAAATTCGATTGAATTTGGAGAGAGTCCTTTTCCATTAGGCCAAGAAGGGAGCCAAAAAAAGGAAGTCGAATAAAAATTCCATATGTGGCGAAGGAATATGGAAAGTTCGACTCCCTTACAGGGTGTTGTCGAGCAACTTGTCCCTAACACATGTATTGCTACACATCCCATTTCTGGTCCCCTTGTGTTGCTCTCTCAGCTCCTAATTGAATTCCTCTCTGGTTACCGCTGTATCTCCTTTCCCAGACTATGAAGGGGGGATCATTTTTTTCCCTGTTCCCTCTTGTTCCTTCGCGCGTCCTTTTTGGGCGTCAAACCAGAGGTTGAAGAGTCAACGTCAAGTCGAACAGTGGCAATTCCAGCGTTTCCAGTCTGGATTTTCCGGTCGGAGAAGGACAGGGGAGGAAAGGCTTGTCTGTCTACCCTGGAAAGCTCGACTTTCAGCATCGACGCCACTTCTGCCTCATCTCTGGTCCCAGGGGAACTCAGCTTAAAGTTGGCGCAATTAATTCCATTGGCTGCTAATTGCATTTATTATGGCGTCCCCAACTTCTGCTCAAAGTGTCCAAGTGAGAAGTAGCTTAGTATAGGAGTAGAGTTAATTATGCGCGCTATTTTGACGCATAGAAAAGAGCCTCTGCACACACACCCCTTCTCCACATTGTCTACATACCACGTGCTTGACTGCGTATACGTGCGTGCCACGTACGGTACGATGTTCTCTATCAAAGCACACCCGAGTCTGATCTTCTTGGAGCGATCTCTTTGGTCCGCTAAGAAGTGCTCCTCGGCCAGACAGACTCAGACCTACAGCCAGTTCCATCTGGCACGTAGGTGCTTGGAGTCCATCGAAAAATGGGCAACACTGTTCAGGTGACGTGAAGCAAAACCACTTTCTAGTGCTGGACCAAAAAAAAGGCTGGTCCAGACAGTAGTCTTGAACTGCTTGGAGAAGTCTGAAGTCGCACACCTCAACCACGTTGACAGCGAGCATGAGACTGACTCTGGCGTGACCGTGGGTGGTGGAACCGATCCCAAGACGTCTTGAAATGTTGCCACCATACCCGGGGACGCCGGCTCCGGGGATGGCACTCACTGCAGCTACTGGATTGCGGGCACGTCTTGGCAAGTCTGACCGAGTCGATTTATGTACTGCTTTCCCTGGCAGAGAGAGACTAATGACATCAGATGCTTTCATGGCGCACAAAAGACTCCTAATGGGTATAATCGCCGGTTCCTCTTTCCCTCTTCTTTTGTGCCAGCCTAAGTGGCTCCGACAGATCTAAAACTATTTTTCAGTCGCGCTCCGCTGGCCACGCTGTGACCAGGGAGTCACATCACTAAACTTCACTCATTGGCAGTCCTAAGAAATGGAGCGTTTTGGCATCACATGAGTTGGGCAAAGAAAGAAATTAGTGGATCAGTCAGTGGCGGGGCTGCCATCATGTGTGGGCCTTTGGGTGGGGGCAGGCAAATTTGGACCATTTCCAGTGCAGAATTTCTGGTCACAGATCTTTCTTTGGTCTACTTTCTTTCTTATCTGTGCGCGAATCAAATGATCTGATTCTGTTTACCGACGCTATAAAGAAACTCCCTCCCATGCAGGAGCAAATAAGGGGTTAGATAGAGAACCAACTCGACAACGAGATCCCGGGGGAGTTGCCAAGTCACTGCAACTACAGGTAAAAAAAAATCAGATTCCTTAATGACAGAACCTCTCGGTCTGGCACAGAAAAAGGAGCGTCTCAGTCAGGGCAGTTACTTCAATGTACTGCTGGTGTGGCAACTCTGCCTCTCCCGTGCGACTGCCAATAATCCATTAAGAGGCTGCTCTTGACTTTTTAACGGTACATGACGGTTACAAGGATGTATGGGGAATGCCAACCAAACACTTTGTGATTGTGATTGCTGACGCATTCCCTGGTGTGCCACACGATGCTTTCTCGTGTCGTGAACTGTACAGTGCTCTCCGCTGATGAGGTCATCGGATTTACGCTGGGTAGAAAAATTCCACATTCAAAGGCCATGTTTTCCAGGTAATCTTTTCTCTCCTTATAACGCCAACTCCCTCACCCCCTCCTCCAACAGGCCTTTAAGCGGAGAGCACTGTACTGTTGTGTGGGTAGGTATTACATCAGAGGTGGCATAAGCGTATGGGAGAAGCAAACTGCTGCTCTTACACTGCCATTTGACGAGTATCTGGATCACGTGGAACACTCCAATCTACTTGTTTTCATGGGCAAGGATAAAACTGACCAGGAGAAATCCTACACGTCCTTGCCCAGAAGCTTGTGCAGAAACAGTACAGTGAATTATAAGCTGTGTATCTCGTGCGTACGGCAAACCGCATTAGCTTAATCTCTTCAACTTCTATGCAGCATCTGAGACACTCCAGCTCGCGTGGAATTAAGGTCACATCCTAAGCTTTCAATCGAGGCAGCCTCCAAACCACTCAACATCTGGGATGGCGAGACCACAATAACAGCAGCAGCCCGTGAGGCTACGAGATGAAGAAAGAACTTCTAGCAGTGCAAATCAGTCCTTATTTATTGGCTACAGCACCAAGATTTGACTGACATCAACACTTCCACTACACGTAGTTGGCAACGCACGTGTCTACTGGGGCATCGACAAGCACTGCAGCAACTTGAATCTTTGGCTGGGACAGCTTCTCTTGCCTGTGTTTCCAGGTCTCTCCTAACTGGTCATACTCATAGATCCAATCTAAGTACGTCCCAACCCTGTCCTCGCCTCCAATCATGAGAAAAGTGTTGCCATATTGCAGGGAGGCCATGAAGTCCCACCCTATGGGCAGCTCAGGCCCTGGACGCCAGACGCCAGTCTCAGTGTTGTAGATCTCCACGAAGCTCCAGACCTGCTGAGGATTCCCAGGCTCCAGACCGCTGAAGCCTCCAGCCACCACGAAATCAAAACTAGACAGGAAATGGCTGCAAAATTTCAAATCTCGAGAACTTTTTGTTGCAAAGTTACGATGATCCAGTGTTGATGGCTCCGCAGCCATGGTTGTATCGCTGATAGACCATGTCGGCCAGCCTCTCAAAGGTCTCTGTGTTCAGGTCGTATATGATGGCCGCATTCCTGACTGCGGCGTAGCTACTGCCACTGATGAAGACCCGTCCGGGCTCAAACTCGACCAGACAGTGGTCGTTGAAGGGCAGAGGCAAGTCTGGACCTCTGGTGAAGGTGCCAGCGCTGTAGAATTCGGTAGTGATGTCTCCCCTAGTGTAAAACGACACAACGCTGACGATGCACACTTTAGCAACGTTTGTTGTTGTCGAATCACTCACTCTCCTATGTCACCTCCAGTGATCCAGTGGCGTCCGTCCGAGAGCGGAATGGCCTTGGCCCCCTGGCGATCCTCCACCAAGACATCTTCCAAGTATTCCCACTCACTGGCATGGGCCGAGTACTTGTGGCAGCTCTGTGGGTCGTATCTACATCATGTTGGACCACGCGGCTATTTTGTCATGACATTCGTCAAAGTGTTGAGCAACTTACCCTCCCCCACAGCAAAGGACGGCGCCTGCTTCAATGTCAGCAATGGCAAAATGGTCCGATCTTGAACAGAAGACAAATCCATCCATACGTTTACTACAGCGTGTTTCAAAAGTTTATGCGGAAAGTCTCTTTCCCTGTGGCACGGTCACGGTTTTGCTGGGTTATCATTTTCCCGCGCAAAATTCAAATCTCCCGAAATGACCACAATGGAGAATGACGACTTCCAGCCCCTCTGCAGCACCAAGACCATCAAGAACAGCTTGCTCACGCACGCTTAAATCGAGAGGCCATCGTCTGATCTTGCTTGAGTCAGAAATTGCTATTGCTTCGTAAAAACAAGTCTTTACAGGAGTACAAAGCAGTTCTTCAAATGCACGCGTCCCAAATTTGTGTGATCGCTGAAAATGACCACAAAAAGAGTGCCAAGAGAAACTGATTTTTGGTTAAAATAAAATTCTGAATCCGCCGCAGAAACACTGTGATCTTGCCCAATGCTGCTCGAATCACCTTTGTGCACCCTCCCAGCCATCCCAAACCCAGCCGTTTCCGAGCCGCCAGGACTTAACTCTCCGCATCAACTTTTGAGACTCACTGTACAATAACTATTGGATGTAGAAGTGATTCTGGTCAGAACTGTGAGTTGGGTTAGCCCGATAACGCCTGGGTGTACGGCAGTGTTGACTGACCTCGAGTGACCCATGTCGGGCAGGGCTTGGCACTCCTGCTGTCCGACATCGTTAAAGGGGAGGTAGACCTCTTCGGCCTCGACGAGGTTGTCGTCGACCCCGTTCCACCCACCGCCACACACGAACAGAGTGGTCAAGCCTGTGGTGATCGATGGTGGTGGCGGTCAGGAGTTGCCGCTCTTAGAGGCCCTGGGAGGGGAGGGACTTGAAGTGAGAGCTCACCAGTTGGCGTTGGGACGGCGTTGCCACAGCCCGATTGTCCGTAGGTGCAGGTGTCGCAGTCGATGACGCTGTCTATGTCCGTGGTGAACAAGCAGGTCTGGTCCTCCGCGTTGAACGTGAACCATGCGCAGTCGTCGATGCCGTCGCAGTTTAGCGCGCATTCCTGGGCGTTCTCAGTGATGATGCCCGCCAAAAACGTTCCCTGCACCCTAAAATTGGATCGTTCAAAGCGGCTTCTTTTTGCAGTGGTCGTAATAACCGAAACTTTGGCCCTGATTGCACAGGAGCGAAGAAGGTGATCCGGAACTCATTTTGGTGGTGAAAAACCACGTTGGAAACTTGCGAAATCCCTCAGGTCACCCTGTAATATTTTAGGGAAAAACACCCAGAAGCCCTCTTGAGAACGAAGGCATGAGACAAATGCCATTTTTTGGCATCTGATGCCAAAATGTAGCCTTACAAGGAAAAATTTTGTTTCACCTTGATCCGTGTATGTAGCACTCCAAATCGGAGCACGCGACGTCGCCGGACAAGCAGTTGGAGCAGATCTCCTGGCTCACATCGTCGCAATTCTCGAAGCAGTAGCAGATCTGATCATCGAGCTTGTGACTTTCTGCGTGTAGCACAACGTCTACGTGTCTTTGTCTGTCTTTCACCTGTGTATTCGCATCATACGTGAAGAACTTGATGTTTTCCTCCGGGAAGAGATCCGCCTGGTCATCGCAGAAGACGAGGCAGGCGCCCGCGCTGCTCCTGATCGCCTCCGTGACGAGTAAGGACCTCGTGCACGTCCCGGGGACAAAACAGCCGATGGGCTGCCCTTCGTCCTGGCCGTTGACGGCGACAAGAACACGAAGGAGCAGCAGGAGGAGCAGACTCGTGCTGGCCATGTGTTTTTACCTACTGGAGACGTCGAAACAATACGTATCTGTGCGCACTACTTTATGTCACGCTATTCAGTCTTATCGCTGTTGATACAATATCTCGGGGTTATTTATCCAGTGGGCATGAAATCTTTCTTATACATTATGCGTAGTTTGTATGCCATTTAATGGGTGATCAAACTCGCTTATATTGAATTGATAGAGATGTCCTTGGCCATCACACGCAGATTTCACTTGAAAGTTTTTTAAATTTCACGTCGAAGCTTTACTTTTTCACGTGGAAGCTCCACTTTTTCACTTGAAAGCTTCTTATGTTTGTACATCGACAAAAATATGTCTTGTTTTTCCTAAATTTTTACGCTTTTCCGCAAGAACAATGAGAAACTTGAAAAAAAAATACAATGGGTCATTTAGAAAGCCTCAAAATCTAATGATGCCAAATGTTGTTCCTCCCTGCACACGTCTGCACTGTTCAATTGAGTTCTTTCTTTGACAATTTGGCAGTCGGTGGCTGCGTAATAACTCACTCACGTGTCACTGCTCCCTTAATCGTCGGTATCACGCAGGGACGCTTTTTTGCCTCGTCACTGCTACGGTTTGCCAAACAATTTTTGACACTGTGGCGGGGGCGGGGGGGGGGGGGGGGGGGGGGGGGGGGGGGGGGGGGGGGGGGGGGGGGGGGGGGGGGGGGGGGGGGGGGGGGG
>JAAUXU010011028.1_pt1 | contig 14643 bp, 11 predicted proteins | sample 7278151 | NCBI WGS metagenome assembly JAAUXU01 (sample SAMN14350113, study PRJNA611818) | marine sediment metagenome | isolation source: surface marine sediment (1.8m) | place: French Polynesia: Moorea | collected 2018-08 | reverse complement strand
TAACACAAGTGCTTTAAGACCCCCTCCACTTTTATGCGGCACAGATTGAATGCATTGGGAGCAGGAAAGCTTGATCAACGAGAACGGTTAAGCTCGCAAGCAACATTGTCAAGCAGGATTAAAGAGTTTCGAGTCTGAGTCACAGAAGAGGTTTCATCCCCTTCGAAGACTTGGACATGTCCCCAAGCTGGGCATTTCTTAAGAGTGGGGGGGGGGGGTCTCATAGGACACCTCCCTTTATGTGCGCAGAGTTTGCGTGGTGCTAAAAGATCAGCACTCATGACGAAAATAAAAGTTGTTCGGAAAGGCCTACAGATGATCCACAAAAAACCACGCAGCTGAAGGTTAATGCAATGTTAATGTAAGTTAATGCAAGGATTAGTCCCACTCATGCTTGACTGTCCCTTGTGACATTATGTATATGCCTCTTAGACCCCCAAAGGACCTCTGGGCCTTAGTTCCTCGTGAAGATTAATGTCACTTGTTGAGCATGGAGGACTCTTTATTGGAATTCATTGCAATTTGCCTCAAATTAGAGAGGTCAGTTTTTAGAATACCATTGACTTTCATCGGTTGCTTCATTCTCCCTTCCATCATTGTAGCAATAGCTGTTGCTGACACTCATCCTCATCGTTGGTGACTGTTGCCCTGTGCTGATCCGTCTTCACGGGTTCCTGCTGCCCACGAATCCTCTTCCTGATGTGCCTGATTTGCCCAAAGTCAAGTGCTCCAGTCGTTGAGAAATCAACGGCAAATTCAAGTTTGCCCTTGTCCTGAGTACCAGCTAGTAGACAAGGCCCAGTTCCACTTCTTCTTCTTCCTTCCCCTTGTCCTGAACTTTTTCTCAGAGTAATAATCTTAACCATGTATGCGTTCTCAACCCACTTCGGTATTCGCTGATGCCCCCAGTCAAAGTTGAGAAGACAGAATTTAAAACCAGGTGGTGACTCCCAAAGACCTTGCAATTCTTGTGTCTGCGGCTTCCATTCATGTGGTTATTTTGTCTGTATTAGTGCTGCAAAACCAAGTTTCCCCTTAAGAAAAAGGAAGTTCCAACCCCCTCAAACTTGAATTTCTAGCTCGAGTTGAAGTTGAGAAGTTCCCTTTCTTTTCTCTTTTCTTTAATTCTTCCATGCATTCTGACTCGACTACCAGCACTTCAAAGGGAAACAGAAATCGAGTTTCGTTGAATCGGTTGTGCCAGTTTCACACAATCGTAGTGTTAGTGCAGTGGAACTGGCACAAGTGGGGCAATTTTTGTACAAAAATTGCTACATTGCAAAAATGGTGGATGTTTTGCTAACCGCACGAAAATTACAGATTCACAAAATGCAGCTATGCTCAGTTGCCTCGAAATCATGGCAAAATCTGGGCCGCACAGCTAAGAATAAAGAAAGGGAACTTGAAGGCAGAACCTCTAGCCAGTTTAGTCAATGGGCTGCAGCCCATAAGCAAACTCAAAGCAGTCAAAGTCAGTTCTATCCCGAATTAAGGTGGTTGTAAAAATGAGATGTAAAATAGAAAAATGTGCTGTCCAATATATCTTCAGGGTTGCAGTTTAGCTACCTCGGGGAAGTGGGACATTTTGATGACTCACGAGGACTTCCTGAGGTTCAGAGCTCGGTCCAAAGTCAAATTCGATTTTTTGACCAAGTTCGAAGCCGAAATTTTGAACATTCGATTATTGGGAAACAACAGACTGTGCAGTTCTCTTGAGCGTACTCGGCGGAACGAAAGTTATGAATCACGTGAAAGTATGACTGAAGCAACCTTATTTTTGGGTCGATTTCGTCACGCTTGGCATCATGTGAACAGATTTGGTGAGTGTTACAACATTTCAAATGCTTATTCACAATTGATTCAACAGGGTGGCCTAAAATTATACGAGAGCAAGGCCATAGCGTATATGATGTTGCAGTTTCTTCCGAAAGCTGTTGAATCCTTCCACAGCAGCTGCTAAAGGTGGGCAAGGAACGAGGGCCAAGTTGAATGACAATGACCAAGAGTGCGACTCCTCCCAAATTCCTTGCATTTCCATCTGTTCGCTTTCACCTGCCACTTCGATACTTTTGCCATACTCCATCTTGTATCTCTGCTGCCTCATTCGCCATCAATGTGTCATAGATGAACAGAACATGAGGCCTCTGCAACCTCTGAGAGGCCTCAACCATGAGGCCTCTCTGTTGTCTGGAGATATTCTTAACTTTCGTTCCCTGCTGTAGTTCTCGAGTGCGTGTGTGTGTGCGCACGTGCGTGTAGCTGTTGCGTGCGTGCGTGAGTGCTCTGGAGCGTGTCGAGATCCGAAAAGTCGCACCATTACGCACAAAAATGCTCGGCGTCAGCGAAACAAGGTAGTACAGTTTTGGCTTTGTAGCACCTGAGCAAGTGATTCTTGACTCGCTTAAAAGACAAAACACAATGCGTGTGACAAACTAAAGAAGCATGACAATTCTGTCCGTTTTCTCTGACTCACACTGTCCTTCTTATCCGCTGCTAACAGTTGGTAACATTGTAACATTGTTTTGCATGCATCATTTATGTGCACTTCCTTACCTCGGCTTTGAATTAGATGCGGCCACGTTTTCCGTCAACACGCGTGCGTCCCACCAAAAGTTGACATGACAAAGGTAGTCTGGGTGTTGTGCGCCGGCTGCCACTCGTCCCAGATCTCGTTGGGGGAGGACAACGATCGATAAGTTAACGTCTGGGTGAGGGTTGGAGCGGTCGTTTCTCCTACTCCTTCACCAGCCCTAAAGCACTGAACGACGTTGGAGTGGGAAAACAAACGTTTCTGGGTGGTCACGTCCTAAGCCTTCTTCTCTATCCGAGCTGGGACGAACGTGATTGATGAGATACTTACTGAGAAATTTTATTTCCCGGCCACATTACACACAATAACTGATTCTTCGACTTAGGAAAGGCAAAAATGCTACAGATTAGGCTCTACGTCATTGTTAGTACTAACCTCTTTTTCAAAGAGAACTTCTGTTTCACCATAATTCAGGCAGAAATGAGCCATGCACGAGTCAACAGTCATTGGAAAGTTCATCGTTATCAGGCTTAGGTTTGGCTTTTGCTACCGTCTCACTGTGTACAGGTAAAGTACTTTTCCACCTTTTTTCGTTCACACTCACACTTTCTTGTTGTGTGCAGTTGCCAACGCAAAGTTCGTATTCTTGGCTTTTTCACGGAGTCTCTGTCTTCTTGACGGGAAAGTTGTTGTAGGGGTCCACGACAAACCTGGGGAAGCAACTATTGCACCAGCAGAAGACGTTGTTGTTGCCATTGGTGTAGCCGTCGACCGACCTGACGACGGCAGCTACGTCTCACCTGCAGAGTCACAGATAAATAATTAGAGAGAAAATAACCTTTGTCAGGGTTATTCGACCACAAAGGAGGTCTCCGAGAAGTCCCCTCAGCAGCAGTGTGAAGTCACAGTGCCCGGGAGAGTCAGTCAACTTGGTGCTCTTACCAGGCTAGCGCATTTTCGGATCTGTTCTCTACTCCAAAAGCCAATGTTGAACTTGATGCTCACCTGTGTTCGGTCTTGATGTGCTCTTTGAGGTGGCACTTCCTGATGGCTTTGTAGGGACAGTCGGCGCACGCGAAGAGGTCTCTCTCCAACCTCAGGTGCTTGTTCTTCACGTGCGTCTTGAGGATCCCTTTGGTGCCGGCGCGGTATTCGCAAAATTCACAAGCGAAGTTTCTGGTCTTTTCGTGCACCGTCTGTACGTGCGCCCGTAGGTTGCCCTTCTGAATCGAGCAGAACTTGCACAAGTCGCAGTTGTACACTTTCATGTTGTAGTGCACCGAGTTTATGTGAACCTGCAACAAAAAAGGGACTACTGTGAGGCCAAGTGGACAGAGGAGAAACACCCTTTAAAGGCCTGCGGACGGATCGACACAGGTCATGACCTCTCCATCACCAACAAGCTGTCATCGGCTCTCTAAGGCTCGGATCTGGTCCGACGTCCTTCATCGGACATCAAGGTCGGACTGGCCAGATCCGACGTTGTCCACCTGACCATTGAAGTGACGGCCTTACAACTTGTCACAAGTACCTCAAATTCGATTTCTGTATGATATAAAAATGACTCCCGTCCTCAAATCAACCCTCCTCCCCATAGAAGGGTTACAAATGTTTGTCCACTCCAGTCTTGTCAGTGACACCAAAAGAAGCGCCCACGTCGATGTCGCCTTTGAGTACATTGTCGACTGAACGTACGTACGTCACATGGTGCCATCAAAAGTGCTACCATCGTATTGTCCAAGTAAATGTGCCTACGGGGTAAGACCATTTTTCTCTGTAGTGTGTAGTTGTTACTGAATGTTGACTTTCTATGAACAGACGTGAGACTTGGTAGGAAACATAAGCATGTTTCCCCAGTGATTTATTGCCAGGTCCAGTTCATGTGACTCAATTTGGGGAAAGGAGGCAAAATCCGTGCAGAAAGTGTCAGACTTCACTAAGAAAGTCACCAACACTCCAGTTTCAACGTCAGTGCGAGCATGGACAAGTAGACGTTCATAATCCTTGGATATCCTTTAAGTGAAGGTCGAGAGAAAGCAGGATTTTGATGCAATTGTGTGCGGTTGTCTTTTCTATGCCTTCGAGGTCATCTTTGCTTCCTTTTCCGTCATAATTTAGGACTGTACGAAAAGTGCAGCATTGCTGCCTAGCTGGTCCCGTGGTGAGGAGGGTGCACAACAATTGGTGTCTCATGAAATGCAACATTTTTTCTTATAAAAAGACAGCTAGTGCTTTTTTTTAGCATGACACATGATGTCACGGGTGCCAGCCGCTGCTTCCTGCTCATTTATATATCTTCTGCATGAAGAACCTTGGCCGAGGAATCTGCTTTTACTGGCCAATGCAGACAGTTCTGAATAGGATGACTTTTGGCTAATGAGTACTTGAAGCACAAATGCGTTTGAATCAAGGTGCATCCCGTCATTTCTATTAACTGCACACGAGGTCTGATACAAATGTCATAAGGTAGCTGAGGCAGTGGGCACGAGTCTTAAGACAATAGGCCTCAGACGCTATTTCGTGTCTTTGGACGAAATATCGGATACCAGGTGAATCTTACTGAAGTTGTCAAGAAAACTGTAGCTACGTATGACATAAATTAGGCAATGTCGTATAAATTTTAAATTTCCTCGCCAAAAGTCGCCTCAGTAAGCAGGAGATGGGTGGGATAAACTCACCTTGAGCAGTCCCTTTTGCTTCGTGCTGTAGTCGCAGATCGTGCACGCGTACAACTTTTTGCCTGAGACGTCGAACAAGATCTTGTGCTTCGCTGAAGCTTTGCTTGCAGCTCTTCCAGCAGAAGTTGAGGGCGAGGCAGCGAAGGAAGTCTCAGACTCGTCCGACTGCTGTTCAATCTTAACCTTGGAAGACGATGATCCGGGCGCTCCAGGATGAGACCCCGCTGGAGGAGGCCACTGCTGAATACCATTGTTGTTCTGGCTTTGGTGGTTCAGCACATCTGGCGAGGAGGAAATAGAGACAAGTGAGTTAAAATGCGCAAGATCCAACGGATCTGGTCGTTCGTACTCTGCTGTTGCGGCGGCTGGTGCGGCTGCAGAAGCGGATTGGCCGTCGGATGCGGCACTAGCGACAGCGGCGTGTGATGGAAGCCAGGGGGAAACGACGAGGCCGCGGCCGCAGCCGCGGCCGCGGCGTAGAAAGACATGTCGGCCGCCCCGCGGTTCTGCGGTTGGTGATTGTCACCGGCCGCCGCCAGGGGTTGATTGTGTTGACTCGTCGGTGTCCGGTCCATCATCAGGGGGCGAGGGGGGGAAACTAGGTGAGAAAGGACCGAAACTCACAATGTCACCATGCCCATGACACAGTCGTTGGCGTCATCGACGTCACTCACCCCTTCACATGCTGCCCGCGCACTGCTCCCACTTCTTCGTGACGCAGTCCTCGGACCAAGAGCTCAGCTGTGCAACCGCCCACGACCTGGACTCACTTAACAGACGCCGCCGCACTCCGAGGGAGCAATAATGACAACAAATGCTAGCTTTTTTTTATGCAGCATTCTTCAAGCCTCCTCAGCTTCCTACATACATCGTCTTCTTCCTTTCCTTGGAGGTTAATTAGGGATGTGTCCGGCTGGGGCCAAAAGTTGAGTCGGGTCGAGGTCGGTCGCGCTCGTGTCCGGGGTCCAGGCTGTCGTCGCCGGCCCTAGGGACAGTGGAGATGGGACGAATCTAGCCCGTGGGACAAAAGTTCAGCTTGGCAAATGCTATTCGCTTAGCACAAACCAAGCCTTTGGAAGAGGCTCTCTGCTTCAGCCACCTTTCTGGGCCAGGTCGCAGACTGCTTAAGCGCCGGGTTGACAAGGCCGGGAGGAGCAGCACGCGCGGGCGAGAAGGTCGCACCGGAGGACTACGACACGGAGGCGACGGACGACGCGGCGGAGGGCGTCGGCTGGGATGCCAGTGTGGGGGATCTCGACTGCGTCTCGAGGATATCAATTGGCTATACAACTTTAGATGTCTGCGGTCCTTTCTTCTTGCATCGATCGCGGCTATCACAACATTGCCAGGGGAGAAAAAAAGCGCGGCAAATTCAATTTTTTTTTCAACCGCCTGTAGCTACGTCTTGATCCGTCCTCCTGTCCAATTCCGTCCGTTTTTTCTCGTACAGGTCAAGCAGGTCCGGGGTCACCAAATTCAGGTTCTGCAAATAACACGGTAAATTAGTACACTTCATGGCACATTTCATCTATATGTAAGTATACATAATATATACCGGGTGAACCGTAAATAGGACAATGGTTTTTATTTATCTTGGTGACGTTGGTCATGGGATCCTGGTCAAGTATTTAGTGAAATTAATGATGTTGAGTCATCAATTTTCTACATCTTTTGTAAAAGATTTTTTTTCGTTGAAGTGAACAATTGATGAACATGTTTCTCTACATCCCCATGTCCTCTGCCAACTTGTCCACCTTTGATTGCTACAGTCAAGTGTAAGTCAGCCCTAGCACTACGACAAAACTTGCAAATATAGCCCTTGCTGATCTTTCTCAAATTCGACATACACTGTTTTTGCGACCACTAAAAACTATTCCCGTACTCACGGCTCACATAGTGCCAGGGTAGTTTGAAAATGTTACTTTTTTGTAATGTTTTGCTCGGCCATATCGGGGAATTTGCCTTTGATCATAATGCTATATTTCTTAAGTTAATACAGAATACTTTTTAAATGTTTACTTTTTGTGGAGTTCAAATAAAGTTCAGAATGAGCTTCAGCACTGAATTTCCATACTTTGATACTTCACTGCAGCCATTGCGCAGGCTCTCGATGGAAGGAATCAGACGAAAGCTAATAGTTGCCCCTTTCTAGAAAGGCCAAAAATTTTTTGGGGGGAATTTTGCTAAGTGCATTTTGGGTCTGTTACCTATTGCAAAATGGTGAAGATGCAGTCAAATGGTTCTCCAAAAGCGAAAAATTGACCCCACCCCCGTCCCCTTGTCTTTCAATAAAGTTATACTACATAAGTTCACAACATAAGAAGGTGTTTGGGAGGCAAAGCTAAACACACTGTGTTGTGCTTAGGATATGGAAAGTGTTTAAGCAGGTCAGCGTCAAATCTGTACCGTTGACCTAACATCCTTATGTACTGTGCCTACAAAACTTTAAAGGCCGAGAGGGAACCACAAACTGGTTAGTTATTTCTTTCATTAGATGGATTCAAATGAAGTCTGGCAACAAATACAGCAGAGATAAAAAAATGGTCTAGCTATGTATATGCATGAATCTATTTGCTCATTAAAAATCCACATTTCTTGGTGATTATTCTAACCAAGGTTAGGGAGGATCGGTGCAGTGGTTGAAATGTCAACCTCCAACAACATTCAGACACATGCACAGACATACACGCGGACCTTGCACTTTATATCGAGAGAGAAGGTCTACTTACAGTGGCCCTCCTCCAATATCTGTCAAGTTCCCCCAGGCCTCGGGCGCCGGTGATGCCCCTGCGGATGTAGAAGGACTGGAACTTCCGGTAGTCCATCATATTGCAGCCCTCAATAGTGCACTAAGAAACAGCAAATTTCAGTGTGTGTTGCACCAAACCACAGTCGAGTAACGTGTGACTTTGCATAAAATGTGAATTTAATTGCTCATGTTGGACATTACCAGGTCGTCCGCTTTGCTCCTGTCCAGCTTCCCGAAGAATTTGAACCCCACATTCCGCTCCACGTCCTCTAAGGCCACTCTGCTCAGGGGAAACGAGAGATTGGTAATCATGGCGCTTTCTCCTACAGAGCTTACTTGTAGTCCTTGAGGGTCCTGTTTTGGTGAATGGGTCTGTTGGGCACCACGAAAGACGCCATCATAGGATTGGCCAACTTCTTGGGGTCTTCAACCAGGATGACCTTATACAAGTGGGTGGGCACAGAGATTTCAGTGGAACCAATGACCTATATGACATAATCAATTTTTCACCAAATGTCTTTTTTGAAATGAAAATACAGGTGTACGTTGACAACTTCACCTCATGCTTCAAGATCTTCCTTGGTCTTTTTCTTGTCTTTTTCTCTGAGTCTCCTTTGTCGCCTTCAGTTTCTTTGACTTCCTGGACAATCATAAGTGATGTTTGGATGACACACCATGCTTGGATCCACGCTCACCTGCGCCAGCCACAGAGGCCCGGACACGACGAAGACGTCGGCAAAGTTCATGCTGAGGTCTCTGCAGTAAATCTCGAGGCGGTTCCAGAAGTCCCCGTTGTTGTCAGCATCCTGACCAAAAAAAAATGCAATCAACAACAGCAACAACAAAAATGACTCGTAGCTCCACTTCACCTGGGGCACCACGTTGGACAACAGGAACGTCTCGTCCATAGACTTCTGGCAGAACTTGTTATTTCCCGCCGGCGCCATGTGGCCCCGAGACCATCCCGAGTTCCAGAAGTCGTCGTTGGACGCCCGGACGGACGCGTGAAGGGTCTCGTCTGGGCGAAACTTGGACTTCTTTCGGTTGGCATTGACCTCGGGAGAGAAAAAAAAACAGTCAGCCAGGATGAAATGCACTACAGCAGTGACAAGAATTCTTGTTCAGAAATGCAGTTCACAACAGCAAGGCCATGCTAGAGAAAACTGCCGTGGCCTCAGGTTCTTCACATCGGAAATGTTGGCCAAGCTTAGCCAAGGATCACGACACTGCAAAAATCTCCCCCGGGAATGTCAGCCACACGTACACCAAAGGACAAGAATGCTCGTTTAAGTGAAGGCCCGGACGAGATCGGGTACCCTTTCTGGGAAAATCTTCTCCCTCGACAGGTGCTCCGCCACCCAGATCGGTGTCCTGCGTCTGGCGTCGAACTGCAGACAATGGTTCGAGTAGCAGATGTGCTGGTCCGGCACCAACGACTCCGGCGCCCCGTGGCGCATGATCCCAGGGTCCTGAAGGGTACTTTCCTCTAAGAAAAAGTCCAAGTCAGCTGGGACTCGAGACGCTAACGTGTGTGAGTGACTTTACCCATTTCTTCAGTTTTCGACCTCGTCCCCTCCCACCAGTTCATGGCTCCGGCCCCGGCCATGACCCCGGTCAGCCCGGAAGCCGCAGCCACGGCCACAGACGCACGCAAGCTGGAGAAAAACATCCTTTGTGACCGGCAAGTGAGTGTTTACATTCGGTCTGCGTCGTCGTCAAGGAGAGGTTGTGCGACTTTCCCTAGAGATCATCCGTGATATGGCTCCATGTGACATTCAGGGTTTGACTGGCTTCCCCTGACATTGAGTAGAGCTCCAAGTCCGACGAGATGGACCCGGGCTCTGCAGACTGGCTGCACTCTCTCTCGCCTTTCGTCAGCCATTGCGGGGGGGAGGGGGAGGGTCATGATTTGAGCGCCGATGGAGGAGGACGAGATTCCAAATAACGACTCGCACAAGGGACCTTGATATGAGATAGAGATATGAGATCCAAATTCTGGGAAGCAGTGAAGTTCTTAGCTTGGAAAAAAATCCACCATAAAATTCTGACCAGTCCAGTACTTACATGAAGGATATCAAAGTATCTCTCCCATCTTGAGATTGATGTTCTTGCCGTAAGCTTTACGAATGTTGGGAAATGCTCCAATCATATGTTGCTATAATAAATCCTATAACCTCAACAGGCTATTTTTTCTCTGTTTGATTCCACTTGGCTCCGAACACGACTGAACATCCCGGAGCCCCTGGCTGGTGTGAAAGATTCACACCATTTTTCCAGAGGCACATCAAGGACTCTCACCGTGGTTGCCACAGTTTGCCCCTCAATGATGAGCTGGACTGGGAGGGAGTATCTACAGGGACATATTGTCGGGATGCAGGGAGAAAACCTAACTCAGACACAACGAATTAAGGAGCTACCGGACCCGTAATGGTCACGACCGTGCAAGACCCGAGAAAGAATATGGACCCTACACATCCAAACGCAAGGTCATACTCAACAAGTCCAACTTCAGCTCAGCGACACCTGCACCTTGAATTTGGACATGTCTGGCGAAAGAGGCTGTCCTGGCAACCGCATCCAACTTCTTTACTTAAAGTTGACGTCAGCGATGCGTCACCACTTTGCTCATAGCTCCGTGGAAGAGAGAAGAAATTATTTTTTGCAATTACGTACGTTACACTTCGAACAGTTTGTGATAGCAAGAACGAACTGCACAATGCTGAACTCAGCTGAAATATAATTAGTCCAGCTCTGAATTCTCTCCCCTGTCTGCTTGACCCCAGAGTAACCCTGTTTTAACTTTCATAGAAGTATACATTTAGTCACAAAGTTACGAGAAGGAACAAGGTGAATCTTGTCCCTCCTGACCAAGGTGTTGATGAAAGTGTTCTGATTTCGAGGAACGAGGAACAGAACGAGTAAGGTGAGGAACGAGAACGACTTGTTCTTGAAGGTCGTTCCTGAGTCGTTCCAGCTGGAGTCATACTGGTGTGGGCATGGGGGCATGAAAAAGACGGTGATCTGCCCCAGTCTTGTCCCGGTAGGACCAGTACAATGGGCACAATAACCAGCAGAGGAGACAACGAGACTAAAAAAAAGAAGATCCATTTACATGAGGCAGATTATACTATAAAATCATTTGGCATACTGAATCACATTCAATATGCTCAACCAACAGGATCTACAGGAATATACAAAGGATAAAGATTGTTTTCATTCATTCCTTCTTCAAGAAAGTGCTGAGGGCTTACTTGACAATTCATAAAATTTGATCAACTAAAGATAGTAATTTGTTTGACAAAACATGAGTAGTACACTTATTCTCACAAGCACTTTACTGAATCAATGGAGAGTGAGTGAAAACAAGGAATTAGTCAAGAAAAGTGCTTATCCCACCAATGGTGATTTCCTGTGACACAAGTGTTACAGGTGTTGCAAAAAATGGAGTACAACAACCCGCTGATCATTCAGACCAGAGCATTTCACAGCCCTATGTATAGGAAATGTCAATTCATGGCAACATGTTCATGCAATGAGTATTCTGAGCTGCATATTGTTCAAATCATCCTGGCCTTCAATTTCTGGCAAATATGTACCTTGCTACTTAGGACACAGTCACCTCTGAATGCTCTGTCCAATTACAACATTTGCTATATTTCCTGTTTCATGAACACCACTTGCATAACTGGAAATCACCTATAAAAGAAACAGGACTGCTGAGAGTTAGAGGTGACACCTTGAAGAGAACTTGAAGAGGAGTTTTCCAGAGAGTTTTCCAGAGACAATCCTGAAAAATGATCAAAGGCTTTTTCTACTGCGCTGTAGTGGCTACCACTCTGTTCATTGTGACAGAAGCATCATTTAAATCACACTCAGAGGAGCTTCTGGATCATTCTGCTGACAAAGGGTATTATTCATTTTGCAGTGGGTGTTACATTTTTCAAGGCAAACAAGTATTGAACTTTGGAACTCAATGTGTCTGGTGTATTGTCTATTTATATCTATCTATATCTATTAGGCTAGGTTGAAAATTGGAATTCCCCATGGCTGCCCAAAATTTGTAACCACATACCATTTGAAGACTTTGTAGTCATATAAAAGTGAAAAAAGGAGGTTTAGCTATGCTCAAATGCATTTAAAGTTGCACAATACTATAAAATAAGTTAATTTTTTTAATTGCTGTAAAATTTTTTTTGACAAATGGAGAAATGGGCCCTGTAGGTGGCATGAGGGGCTTCAGGTGGTGCCACCCCGAGGTTTACACGGCCCAGGGCAGGCAGAATCTGCCCACAAAAATTTCTGCTCTTCTCAACCCCTAAGACCACATATATTCTAAATCAGCATGACAGGGGGAATGTTTCAGGCCACTTTCTGTCTGGAACTCAAGGTGTCTGACACATTATAAAAACATAACTGTATGAGCAATTATTTGCAATTGCAGTCATTTGTGTGGTCAACAACAGAAAACATTTTTGTTGTATTGCCTGCTTCAGTTGCTGTTGGGAATTGCCACATGCATGTTACACATTTCATGCTTGGTTTCTTTCAATGCTTTTTAAGGTTCAAGAGACTGATGTCTCACAGTGCTTGAAAGGTAGAAACATGCGATGGCCATCCTTTGATGTGTCCCACTTTGACAGACATGTGATTACATTGTTGCATCTTTTGCTGCTGACACAATTCTATTTCAGAGCCCCATTGGAGGCTGCTTCCTTTGAGGTAGAAGATCGCGGCCAAGATGACAAAGAGAGAAAGGCTATTCAGAAGCTGATAAAAGAACGGCAGAAGATAAGGAAGCAGGGAAGAAAGGATGTCAGTCGCGCCGCAGCATATGACAAGGATGCTGCCAGAGCACAATTTAGATCTGATGCTGCAGCCAAATCAGCTGAAATTGACACCCTGCGTGCTACGTATCGTGCTTCATGATAGCCACAGCAGAGCCACTTTCAGATTTTGTGTCAAAATTGGTACCAACCACCTCATATTTGAATAAAGATTTCAGTGCAAAATGATTACATTACTTTCAACTTTTCTAGGATGCAAGGGAAATGTTATGGGGCCATGTTAGTAGAAATTGTGTCACATATTGTGAAAAAATGAGAGGGATAGGGATATTGTTTGTTGGTTGGTTGGTTGAGAGGGTCCCAGCCAGGATCAAGGCCTGACAGGGAGAAGGAGTAACCCTGGGTTGGGTCTTTTCCTGCCCTGATGAAATGGCAAACATCTAAGCACTTAGTAGACTGGAGATGCCTGGCGTGGCGAGTCCACCAGTATGCCTAACTTATTCTGCCCTCCTTTCCAAAGCCTTGCCAATGCGGTTCACTTTCGTGAACCTGACAAGACCGTAGAGGTCTGGAGGATTTCTACTAAGCCGGAGGCCTCGTACGGAGCCGAGGCATTCCATGTCAAGTGCTGGGCACTCGCACGCAAGGTGTATAAACTCCTCACGTCCCTCCTCACAGAATCTACAGTTCTGTTCAGAGAAGTTACCTGCTATATAATGATGATAGTTTCGGTAGTTATGGCCAGTAAGGGCCTGCAAAACAGTACTGAGAGTGAGACGATCCAGGCGGGCTGTGGCATCGCGCAGACTTGGGCACGGGCGTACACTCGTGTAAGGCACCCTTGTGTGCTGCACACACTTTGTACGGGAGTACGGGGTATGCTGTTGGTCAAAAGCACGGGGTACGGGGTGCACTGTCAAAGGTGTGCAGGAGTATGGGGTACGCTGTTGTTGGCAACAGCGGTTCTCTTCTAATGCACAGACAGCACAACAGCTGAGGCCAACAAAAGAGTGTGAAGAGCGCAAAACAGTGAAAGGGTACCTGACAGTCCCGAGGACATGTTGAGCACTGATTGCTCAGAGGACATGATGGCGAGAACTGACAGCCCTGACAACAGCAATGAGGTCATGATGTCAATGGATGCCAGAGACATAGGGGACATGTCTGAGACTGTCCAGGAGCAGCAGGAAGTGTTGGTAGATCAGGTGGAGGTGCCCCTCGGTGATGAGGGTGGGGTTGCTTCTTGGCCAAGCCATTCCAGCCAGGACCCATGGCCATACCTTCACCACTACTTCCTGTTCATGTCAGCAGAGAAGGGCACCAACAGCAAGGATGCTGGATACCTCAACCTAGTCTATGAGCGCCAGCTTTGCAAGCCCAAAAAGGCCATCCTCCATTGCAACAGCTCCAGCAGAGGAAGTCTGACACGCCACATTCAGTCCCACCACAAGGACCAGGCTGCAGATTTTGCCAAACTCCTGCAGTGCAACATCCGCAAAGGGGGCAGGCCCTCCAAGAAGATGGCGGCTGACCTGGCAAGGAAGGACACCCAGCCCTCAGTCACCACTCTCTTTCAGGGAGGCAGGTCCAGTAGCAGGTCAGCTGACCTGGTCAGCCAGAGCAAGTTGGATGAGGCTGTTGTGAGATTTGTTGTCCAGTCTGGGCAGCCCTTCCAGATCATCGAGGATGCCTCCTTTATCAATCTGGTGAGTGGCTGTCTATGTATAAAGTTTTCCCTTGCTGGGTAAAACCTGAAAATGTCAGAAAGAATGTCATCAACTGCTTCATTTATTTTCTCCAGATGCAAACTGCCCAGCCTGGCAAGACAATGATGAGCAGGAAAGTGCTGATGTCCAAGATTGACCAGCAGCTGAGGCAGATGAAGACATCACTCAAGCAGTG
>JAAUXU010059535.1_pt1 | contig 14644 bp, 13 predicted proteins | sample 7278151 | NCBI WGS metagenome assembly JAAUXU01 (sample SAMN14350113, study PRJNA611818) | marine sediment metagenome | isolation source: surface marine sediment (1.8m) | place: French Polynesia: Moorea | collected 2018-08 | reverse complement strand
GATTAAATGCTTTTCCCCGTGTTTCCTATGTTTCAGGTGGCGTCTGCCAACATCAAGACGCCAAGCATGACCATCCCCTTCCTGCCCGGCATCTCCGACAAGGAGATGGACAACTTCAGGATCTCCCTCAACAGGGTCGCGATGTCGGACGTGGTGGAGGCCGTCCACGTGAAAGAAAAGGTCGGTATTAGAAAACGGGACAAACTATCATGATGCCACAAAAACTTTTTACCACACATGGGCAAGGAGTGGGGGATACCACTCCATTAAGGGTCTGGTCTTATTTAGTGATGTACAAACCCTTTTTTACTATAACCCCTCTCCTAAAGCCTTCGAAAAAATCTTTACTCGCCCATGCGTGCTTTTGACCATTTTAGTTCAATTTGACTTTTAAAATTTCCTTTTTTTCCCAGATGGTGACTTCCTCCGGTCGCCGCGGCCGCGTCGTCTCCCTCCGCTTCGAGTTCCTCCCGCGCAAGTCTTACAAGGACCGCTTCTCGGTGACGCCCGCGGGCGTGCTGAGCTACTTCGAGGAGAGGTTCATCCACAAGGTGCTGCTGCCGGTGCTCAACATGACGGTGAGGGACAGGATGAAGAAGATCGTGGTGGAGACGGGGGAGGAAGGGGCGGGAGGCGAAGGAGGAGGGGCGCGGGGAAGGCACGCCAGCGGAGAGAGCGAGGGGAGCGGGGAGGGCGGCGGCGGCGGCTCCGGCTCCGGCGAGCGGAGGATGGATCGCATCGACCGCCAGGGCGAGGGCCACGCCTCGAGCGACGAGGAGGACCTGCCGGAGGACGCGGACGCCACCGAGGCCAGGAAGAGGAGCCGCCAGGCGGACGACGAGGGCGGCAGGGGAGGGGAGGAGCTCTCGGACGACGACGAGGAGATCGTGCGGAACATGGCAAAGATGCTGGAGGGGGCGGGAGATGAGGATGAAGACGCAAACTTGGACGACCGGGGGTCATCCGTCTTTGGCAGTAGCAGGCCTGTCTCTCCCTCAGAGTAAGTATATTTTTATATGGTTTTCACACTATTGTTGAATATATTTCTTTGACTCCGTGCAGAGCCGCCGAAGGATCGGACGAGGGTTTTGAGGACCTGTCGGAGGAAGAGACGAAGGATCGGGAGACCCCCGTGCCTATCCTGACCGCACAGGAAGAAGAGGAAGGGGCAATGCAGGGTTCGGAAGAGGCCAAGAAAAGGAGAACCGCCGTCTTGAACCTCATTTCCACTGCCAAAGGTAGTGCTTTTCGAATCGGGTCGGAGAAAAGTGTATTTCCTGAGTTTTTCTTCTCTTCAGCCATCGCTTCCATCTCCAACTACACCTACGACGTGGACAAGGAGCTCTGGTGCGAGCTGACCCTGACGTTCCCCGTGGGCCGCCGCCCTGTCGACATGTCTAACGTGGTCAGGAAGGCCTGCGAGAAGGCCGTCATCAAGGAGGTCAAGAACATCAAGAGGTACAGTAAATTGGAGGACAACTTTATTCCTTCATGTATTGTTAGTAGTGTAGTATTGCTGCACCGGTAGTCGAATCGGGGGCGACACAAATCGCTTTTTGAAATTCTCCGCGGCGAATATCATTCCTGCTCCCAGGATGCCCCCGATGAGCAGGCTGGTGGGGAAGAAAAGGTTGTTGTATCCGAGCGCCTGCGCGTCGGCCACGAAGATCCTGTTCGAAATGTCGTCCGGAGCGCTTTGCTCCATCCACTTGAACTGCAGCTGCTGCAGGATGCCCTGCTCTTGGAGGCTGTTGATGTGGTAGTTGAAGCAGTCCAGGAACTCTGAGTCCTTCTGCATGGTGAACCCCAGCATCCCCTCGATCTTGTCGTGGAAGTCCATCAGGATCTTGGTCCTCCGCGGCTCGTCCAGGAAGGTGTAGTAACTGCTGAAGACGGCGTTCCTCTCGCCGCCGTCCGACATCTTGTCCAGCTGGAAGGTCTTGGATTCGGCCCCCTCCAGCTCGTCTACAAAGAGACTTTTCTGGTAGACCTCATTCATGATTGAGTTAGGAAGCGCGTTCTTGAACGCTGCCTCGTAGACGGTGCCGCCGGTGACGTACACGGTGTAGCCCTGCTTGAGGACGTCGTTGAAGTTCTTGAGGGTCACCACCTCGGTGCCCACCGTCATCTTGGCAGTTAGGTCCGCATTGTAACCCTAGGTGAGTTATTTTTCGAATACGTCGATCATTTTACAGTCCGAGAAATGGAGATGGAATCTTGTAGGCAAAAGTATTCACCTGATATGTCATGTAGCAGACGCACGAGCAGGAAAGGAACAATATCTTTGAAGAGACGCTGGCGAACCTCCTCCCGTCGGCAGAGAGCTGGAGAAAGCACAAACCGAAATAAGCGAAGCCGCTGAAGGACTCCGAGAAGAGGGCCGAGGGACTCGAACCCCGGCTGGCCAGACCGTTGGTTATGACGGCATAGGCGACGGCGAGAGCCAGGGCCGCGATGACCGTGGCCACCCAGGTGTCCTCTTTCAGCACCTCCAGGTAGGCAGTCCAGTTGATGCTGCTGCTCTGAGCTGTGGCGGTGCCCACCACCAGGGTGATTGGGTCCGGCGCCATGCCGATCGTGTAGTCGATCGCCTCGTTCCTCTCCAGCGTCATGGAGAGGCCGGCGATGCACACGTCCACCTCCTTCTTCTCCAGCTGGCCCACCATCCCAGACCAGAAGCAGCCCCCGCTTGTCCCGTTCCCCTCCTCTGGGCACCGCCTGACGCCCCACTCCCCGTCCTCAGGCAGCACCAGGCGAGAGGTAAAGTTGAGGTCCACCTGAAGTACTGCAAAAGCGTCGGGGACGAAGCCGGTGGCGTTCTTTTTGTCTTCTGTCAGGACCCCCAGGAAGGGCCAAGGAAGGATAGTGCTGTCTAGACGGATTCCTCCAAAGTCTCCCCTCCTTATCCACCTCTGCGGGATGGACAAGTGCAGCCCGCTCTGTGGTGACCACGTCCCTAGCAGGTTGGTCCTAGGCTCTGACCTCTTGATCCTGTACTTCTCTTGCAGAGTCGTCTCGTTGCCCTGAGTCTCCGCCAATATCCAGTTGCTGTCCAGCCTCAGGTCCGGAGGTTCGTATGTCTCCGAGTCGGAATCTAGGAGCCAGACCACGTTCTGCTTCAGGCCAAAGGTTCTTAGCGCGTCTTGGACGCATGCGCTGTCGGGAATTATAAGCACTCTCTCCAGGTCCCTCACAATAGAGTCCCTTGGGAAGCCGAACTCTGTGTACATTTCCACGTCTTTGGCCAGGTCGACCCAAATGCCTCTGTCGGCGTCGCTGGTGAGGGCGAGGCTCAGGCAGACGATGACGGCGTTCACCTGGTAGAAGTCGGCCAGAGCGCGGACGAGGAGCGGGCTGAACATTGCTGCGCACGTGTGTTGGACTGCCAAGTCTTTGATTTTTTTCTGATTTTCAACCATCCACAGTTCCGGCCACTTTTTTAAGCAATGTATGTTCTTTCCCAAAATGTCATAGCACCGCATTAAGGCCACCTCTCTAGCTCTCACGCTTATTTCCTTATAGTCCAAGAAAGAAACACTGGTAATGCGCCAAAATGCTAGCACAGAAGCCCCTCTTTTTGTGTAAATTGATGGTTTGGCTTCAAGCTGCGTGTGTGACGAGGAGTGCGTCAGAGACAAAACCAACCGAGTCGCACTATTTCACCTTCCGCGGTTGCATTAGTACACGGAGCAAATCATCTCGCTGGAAATGCTGACGAATTCGTTCCATTATTGACTAGCTGGCCTGTTTGCATTGGAGACTCAATTTACTTCCGCCCCTTCCGCTTAATTAGCCGGATCAGTTAAACACACGCAACTCGCAGTGTGTTCATTTTGTGGCGGGGTGGGGACGACTCCGGCAGCTCTCCTTTTCTATTATTCATTATCTTTACTACTGAAAACACTTTTAAGCGTAGAAAATGTTGTTTGGGGCAACGACTGGCCTCTCCTTGCTTGGATTTTGGAGCTGCTTCTCACGGTCGACCGATTGACCCTGATTCTCATCAAAATGTTTATGCTGGCGCCGTTTTTTAACGATTTTTGGGTGAGGGGGCTGGGGGTTGGTTCTTACTGCTGTATCTGCCAGACACATTTTTGTCACGAGTCTATCCAAAGTCGGCAGATGACAATGCTTCCATTCCTTGTGTGCTTATGTCTGTTTGTGAAGGACAGTGTATTAATACTGCTGGTATTTTCTCTTGAAGCTCGGCCCATGTGTGGCAAGAATAGCCTCTTCTTTGATTGAGCAGGTTGCACATTGCGTGGCGTTAGGCAGTAGCGCCCATACATTTATAATTTACTACCTCATACAAGTGAAGGCTTTTTGCGATGGCAGGGGGCCTATGGACTATATACAGTAGAACATACAGCCGTACAAAGTACTCCATAGCTTTGGCCGATGGCACCGCACAAAGTACCGAATTCCTTTCGCCGACTGAGGTGCCGTCATTGATTGACAATGATACTCGTTACTTTTTTCTCTGCGCCTGGACAAAGTGACAAAACATATGCTACAAAAGTCTTTTTTGTACAATTACCGACGATACATTATAAAAGCGATAACCATATGCTGCTAATCGTTGTTTTATTATTAGGCTTCTGTACCTTCCAAAACTGTCGCTTTTATCGTGCATTTTTTCACCGTTATATTTTTCAGGGCCTTCCTGGTAAAGACCGAGAAGGGCGAGCCGGCGCTGACCACGGACGGCGCCAACATCGAGGCTGCCCTCTCCCGCGGCGACCGCGTCCTCGACCTGCGCCGCCTCTCCTGCAACAACGTGCACGACGTGGCGCGCCACTACGGCGTGGAGGCCGCCAACCGCACCCTGGTGCGCGAGATCGTCTCCGTCTTCCGCGCCTACGGCATCGTGGTGGACGCGCGGCACCTCACCCTCATCGCGGACTACATGACCTTCGACGGCACCTACCGGCCCTTCAACCGCGTGGGCATCGAGGACAACCCCTCGCCGCTGCAGCAGATGACGTTCGAGACGGCGATATCGTTCCTGAGGGCGGCGGCTCTGGGCGGCAAGAGGGACTCGCTCGAGTCGCCCTCCGCCCGCCTGGTGGTGGGCAAGCCCTGCTTCGGCGGCACCGGGGCTTTCAAGGTGGTGCACGACCTGGTGGCTGACGGAGTCGTGGCTCAGGCAGACCCCATGAACATCCAAGGAAGGAACAAAAAGGACAAGAGGAAGTGGTAGAAAAGAAGAAGTTTTCACTCTGTGCCTATACTGATTCCGTTCCATCGCGTAAGTTTGTTTCTTTACATGTCTACGCGCTATGATGACAATGATAATTGAGCTCTAATATAATGAAGTATGACATAAGTGTTCATCGCTGAGACTCAGCTTCCAAGTGAGGTGTATTTGAATATCTACTGTTAGGATCACATTTTGCTAAGTTGAATTACATTCCCTTGCTGTCGTCGTTTTCAATCACCTGCCTCCGCCTCTTGTTTCCTCCCTTCCTCTGCCGCCGCCTCCCTTCCTCCTCCTGCTCCGCGGTGCACATGCAGGTCGCCGCCGGCCGCCAGAACCAAAGCCCGCTCACCTCGCAGCGCGACCCGTACAGGAACCTGGAGGTCTTGTCGTCCACCGTCCAGAACACGGGCCGGTCACGCTCCTCCCCATCCCTAGCCTCTAGCCTCTCCAGGACATCCGTCTTGCCCCAGTCTTTGGCCCTCTCGCCAGCTATAATCCTGCCCAGGAAGTGGCGGCAGGTCTCCTCCTTTTTGGAAAGGAAATTTCAACAATATTGGTTTTCCTTTCAATTTGGGTTCGAGAGGGGGAGAGGGAAAATTACCTTCGTTGGCGGCGGTCCGACCGTCCCGTGGGCGGGGAGCGAAGGTAACGACATTGGGTCGCTATCGACTATCGTCACTTCTATTTGGGCAAAGTACGGTTATTTGTAAAAGTAATCAGGAAAAGAGCAGAAATAAATTTCCTTACCTTGCAGCTTTACGAAAATCTTGGTGAGTAGCTTTTTGATGACGCCGTCGGCGTTGATGGTCCTGACGAAGTCCAGGAGGACCTCGAAGAACCTCTGGTCCTCCGCCTCCGCCGGCTCGTCGTCGTCGTCGTCCTTCGCTCTTCCGCCCCTCTTCTTGCTCGGTCCAAGAACCTTGCTTTCGCCTTCTGGCGTCGGGCGCCGCTTAATGTTCGGAGGAGATGGCGCTGGAGAATCGGCTGGGCTCTTCTTGGAAGGAGAGGGCGTCAGTGTTGGAGATGAAGTCGATCTCGGGGTGGTTGAGCTTGTTGGTGGTGAAGGGGAGGCTGATGTGGTTGAAGGAGTAGGAGGTCTGCTCGGTGTGGAGGAGGAAGGGTTGTTTGGAGACGATGAAGGAGTTGTTGATGTTTTCTTGGTGTAGATCGATGAAGTTGAAGAGGTGGGCTTCGAGGTGGATGTCGAAGAAGAAGGGGAAGAAGATGAACTTGTGGGCGAAGTTGTTGGAGTAGGAGTCGATGATGAAGTGGACGATGAAGACGTCGATGTTGTGCTAGTCGTGGTTGAAGAAGATGAACTGCTTTTTTTGGGAGTCGTGGAGGTGCTACTTTTTGTCGGGGTGCGAGAGTCCTCTTTGAGCGGTTCGCTATCCTCAGGCTCATCTTCCTCTTCTTCAAATGAAACTTCATCTGCTGCAGTATTTTCGATCTCCTCTGATGGGTCCTTTTTCTCCGGAGATTTCTTCTTTTCATATGAGGGGTCTTCAATTGGTGGTGTCTTATTTTCCTCTTCTTTTTCTGATTGCTCATCAGAAGGTATCTCCTGAACCTCAGTTAGGTCTTTTTTCTCCTCTGAGGGCTTTTCTTTGGATGAGGGCCTTTTTTGGTTTTTGGAAGGCTCTTCCTTATCTTCAGGTGATTCTCTATTTTTGCTTGAGGGCTTCTTCTGTTCTTTTGAAGGCTCGTCTTCTTCCTCAGGTGATTCTTTCTTATCCTTTGAGGGCTCTTCTCTTGATGAGGGTTTCTTTTCCTTTGAAGGCTCATCTTCTTCCTCAGGTGAGTCTTTCTTTTTCTTTGAGGGCTCTTCTCTTGATGATGGTTCCTCTTCCTTTGAAGGCTCGTTTTCTTCCTCAGGGGAGTCTTTCTTTTCCTTTGAGGCCTTTTCTCTCGATGAGGGCTTCTTTTGTCCTTGTAGAGGTTCATCCTCTTCATCAAATGAGTCTTTCTTTTCATTTGAGGCCTTTTCTCTCGATGAGGGCTTCTTTTGTCCTTGTAGAGGTTCATCCTCTTCATCAAATGAGTCTTTCTTTTCCTTTGAAGCCATTTCTCTCGATGAAGGCTTCTTCTCTTCTTTAGAAGGTTCATCCTCTTCATCAGGTGAGTCTTTCTTTTCTTTTGAAGCCTTTTCTCTGGATGAGGGCTTCTTCTCTTCATTAGAAGGTTCATCCTCTTCATCAGGTGAGTCTTTCTTTTCCTTTGAAGCCTTTTCTCTGGATGAGGGCTTCTTCTCTTCTTTAGAAGGTTCATCCTCTTCATCCGGTGGACCTTTGTTTTCCTTGGAGGGCTTTTCTCTGGAAGAAGGCTTTTTCTGTGCCTCTGAAGGCTTTTCATCTCCTTCAGGTGAGTCTTCACCTTCATCTGGGTCTTCAGATGTGTTTTCCCTTGCATTGGAGGGCCTTTCCTGCGGCAAGGGCTCTTTCTCTTCATCAGATGAATCTGTTGTTTTCAGGAACGGCTCTTCGTTAGATAAAGGCTTCTCGTCATCATCAGAAGGTTCTTTCTTATTGTTTTCTAGGTTCTTGGGAAATGACGGTCTATTCTCCTCCTTTGAAGAAGGCTCTCTTCCTACTTCTTCTGGGTCATCAGAAGAGTCTTCATTTTCTTTTGAAAGTATTTCTTTAGATGAAGGTTTCTTTATATTTTCAGAGGGTTTTTCTGGTTCCTTAGATGATTTCTTTGTTTCATTTGAAGGCTCTTCCTCAGGTGACGGCTTTCTCTTTTTCTCAGAACTATCTTTGCTTCCCAGGGGACGGTTTTCCACCGAAGGATCTTTTTCTTTGGAAGGCTCCTCATTCCAAGGTCTGTTCGTTTCCTTAGGACTCTTTTCTCTTTCTAATGCAGGTTTTTCCTGTTCCCCTGAAGATTCGTCATTTTCCCTGGAAGGCTCGTCCTCTGTCTGGGGTTTCTTCTGCTCCTCCTTTTTAGAAGGTTTTTTTGAAGATGGTTCCTCTTGTTCCTTGGAAGATTCCTTTGGCTTTCTGGAAGGATATTCCTTGGTTGGAGACTTCTCCTTTTCATCAGAAGTCTCTTCTTTTGACGAGGGTATCTCCCTTTCCTTTGAGGGATTTTCTACTTCTGTGGACTCTTCTTGCTGTGGCGGCAAAGGCCTTTTATTTTGGCCAGACGGCTTTTTCTTTCCAGTGCCAAGATTTTCGACAGACTTTGGCTTGTCTTCCCTTGGTTTATCTGTTCCCTTGACAGGCTTTTCTGAGCTCTCTCCGGGATCGCCGTTCGGTTTCTCGGGATTTTCAGGTTCTTCTGTAGGCAAGTCCTCTGTGCTCCCTCTCGCGTTGCTTTCAATACCTTCATCCCTCGAGGGTTCTTCATCCCTGCTTGGAGGTTCTTTCTTTGAGGGCCTCTTCGCTTCTCCTGGGACAATCACCCGAAGTCCTTCACTTGGGTCAAAGTCGACGTCATCCTCTTCATCCGGTAATTCGTCTGGCACGTCCTTGTTGGCATCGGGTCTGTCTTTTCCTGGGCCTTTTCCTGATCCCGGTGGTCCCTTAGGTCGACGGCTAGGAGGAGGGTCAACCCCGCCACTTTCAGGCTCGTCGGATGGGGCACCTTCAGGATATCCTGGGCGTCTACCAGCGAGGGGTGGGTTGGAAGGAGCCTTCTCAAGAGATTTTTCCTCTCCTTCATCGGGACTTTTAGGTTCTTTTTTTTCTGGTCCGCCTTGCTGTGGCCTACTTGGTCGCGGGCGAATGGAACTTCCCGGTCTTCCTTCTCCAGGCAATGGCACCTCCTTCTCATCGGTTTCAGGACCTTCTGGCCTATCTGGCACATCTCTTCCACCGGACAGAACTTTGCTGCTTCCTTCCCCCACTGGCCGCTGAGGGCGGGGTCGGCGGGAGGGACCTTTCTTCTTCTCGGGAGTCTGATTGGGATCATCAGTTTCTTGGCCTCCTTCAGACGGTCCGTCGCCGGCGTCGCCGGGGGCTTTCCTCCTAGGAGGCGCTTCTCCATCTTCAGGAAATTTATCGCCGGGAGTTTCCCCATCCTCCTCTTTTGGAAATTTTGCTCCGTCGCCGAGGGGATCTTTTTCCGGATTCTCCTTCCTCCTTTTGGGAGGATTTTGTCCGTCGTCCAAGGGACCGTTTTCGTCTCCCGGAATATTTTCTCCCTCTGCAGGCGGTCCTCTCTGCCCGTCTGGAGGAATTCCCTCGGGAGTCTTTCCACCCTTGCCCGGAGGCGTCTCCCCATCATCAGGTTTTGTTTCCTCTAGGTCATTTCCCCCTTCTTTCGGCAGTGATGGACGCCTGTCGCCGTCGGGAGAATTTCCCTCGGGAGCTCTTCCATCCTTGCCCGGAGGAATTTCATCGTCTTCCTCAGGAGGGCCCCTTTCTCCAGGAGGCCCACTCGGCCTTCCTCCGCTTAGAACGTCGGAGGATCCCTCTCCTCCCGTAGGGCTAGGGCTAGGCCTCCTCCTCTTTGGTGGGGGCCGAGGATCTCTTGTTTCCTCCTCTCTTCCCGGCGTAGGGGACTCTACAGGAGGAGTCCCCGGTCTCCCCTGTGGGATCCCGTTGGGAAGAATGTTGCCCTCTTCCACCGGCGGGGGAGGATTTCCTCCTGCATCACCCCTAGAAGAAGTGGAACTTCCTGAAGGCGGAGAGCCGTCTGAGTGGGAAGAACTCTCACTGTGGGATGACGTTTCTTTGTGAGAGGAGCTCTCACTGTGGGAAGAGCTGTCCTTGTTGCTCGAGGAAGAGTCTTCCTTCTTTTCCTCTGATTTCTCCTTGCTCTCGGTTTCCTCCCTGCTCTCTGGCGACGGTCGCGGGCGGCTGTCTTTTCTTGGGGGATCTTCCCGACTGTTCTGTGGCGGAGGCGGAGGGGAAGGCCCTTTAGGCGACTCCTCTCGAGGATCCTCCCTTCCCGGCCGAGGATTGTCAGGTCCTGGTGTGCCATCATCGCCAGGAGGTTCCCTCTCCCCCGGCAGCGAGCTCGGCCGTCCGGGTCTCGGTCGCTCGTCGGGTCTCCTCGCCGGAGCAGGCGAATTTCCTCCATCGCCTGGATCTGGGGATTTTCCCCCCGCCGCCTCTTCTGGCTCTTCTGGTCCACTGGGAGGCGGCCTTCTCCCAGGCGGAGGCGGAGGAGGAATTCTGTTTTCTCTGTCCTCGTCGATCGAATCAAGATCTTCCTCAGGTCCTTCGGGTCTAGGTATTGCAGGACGTCTGTTAGGTGGAGAATTTTCATCCACGTTTGGTTTCCCCTCTTCTCCTTTCGGCCGCTCGTTGGAATCTCCAGGCCTGGGTCTCCTGCTGGGTGGAGGACGAGGATCTATCTCCTCTCTTCGTTCCTCTTCATTTGGAATTTCTAATTCCGGTTCCTCCTCTTCTCCTCCAGGTGGAGGGGGTCGGGGCTGTGGGCGCCTGCTCGGGAGAACTCCCTGTTGGCCTTCTCCGCCAAGAGGTCGCCTTTCATCCTCCTCTCCTGAATTTGGTGGCCTCCTCTCTCCTCCAACTCCTCCTGGTAATATATCGGGATCGTCTGGAGGATTGGGCCTGTCCCCTCCTCCCTTAACGGGATTGGCCTCATCTTCCTCTGGAATTCCTCCTGGTCTTGGTCTCACGCGTCGAGGTGGCTCTTCAGGTTCATCTTCTACATCTTTCTCGTCTTCCTCCTCTTCCGGATATTGTGGAGGCCTTCTCCTCTTGGGAGGAGAAGTTGGATCTTTTTCTTCTTCCTGGGGATTTCTGGGCGGCGGTCTTGGCCTGACACTTGGAGGATTGCTACTCCCTTCTCGTTCCTTTGATTTGTATCTTTCTTCCTCCTCCTCCTCCTGTTGTTGTCCACCAGGTCTGGGCCTCAAACCAGGCGGCCTTGGGCGGGTACCACTTCCCTTGCTGGGAGCATCTTTCTCTTCCTCCTCCTCTGGATCTCCTGGCCTTGGCCTCCTGGCCGGTGGCCTCCGCCCGCTGTTCGGACTTTCCGCATCCTCCCTCGGCGATCCCGGACTTGGTCTCCTGCTGGGAGGCCGCTGAGGATCTTCTTCATCCTCCTCCGGATTTTCCTCCTCCGGTCTTGGTCTCCCCGGCCTCTTGAACTGAGGAGGCGAGCTGGGCCTGCGGTCGATGGTGTCTCCCAGCACCGCTCCCCCTCCCGTCCCCGGGCGGGGGCGGTCGCCCGGGCGCCTCCCCGGGATGGGGGGGTTTCCCGGGGCGGGCGGGCGCGCTCCACCGACGGGGTCGTTGCCGCCGTAGTAAGTGTAGTCGACCGTTTCCTCCACCTCGTCCTCGAACAAGGGCTCTTCAGTGGTGGGTGGTAAAGTGGGCGGCCAGGTGAAAATGGGAGCTGGCGGCCTGGTGGGGCGGGGGCGGGGGCGAGGTCGTCTGGTGGGGCGCGGCCTCCTCGTCGGGCGAGGTCGCGGCCTCCTCGTGGGTCTAGGGCGGGGGCGGGGACGGGGACGAGGCCTCCTAGTGGGCGGGCGGGATATCGTGTCTCCCAGAACGTCGCCACGCCCCGGTGCTGCTGCGGAACCGGGTCGCCTGTTGGGCCTGGTAAACAACGGATTCAATTTGTTGGATTGTCAATGTTTGAGCTAGCGTTTTTAAGGAGGAAATCATATTGGCAGAACACTTACCCAGTTCCCCCTCTCTCTCCGAATTGCGATTGTGAGGGCCCTCCCGGGCCGCCGTCGAGCTGCTGCTGCTGTCTGTTGGCGTTATTGTTGTTGTTGTTATTGTTGGTGGTTTGGGTGGGGCGGAGAACGTTGACGTTGACGTTGTTGTTGTCGTTCCTGATGACATCGTTGTCGTTGTTGGTGTTGCTGGCCTGTGCCGTGTTGACCCAGTCGTTCGGAGGCTTCGGCGTCGTCCTGCGCTTGGGCCTGGGGCGGCGGGGCCTAAAGAAAGTAAGAGCGTGGTATATTTTTTGATAGAATTTGTAAATTGGCAAGTATCCCTCAAACAAAAGTTATTGCGTGTTATGTAATTATTTAATGAAAATCATACTTTTTCCTTTTTTTCGGCTTCCGTGTAGGTTTGGGCCTCCTCTTGGGCGGCCTCGGCTTTGGTCTTGGCCTCGGCCTCGGCCTCGGCCTTGCAGTGGTGTAGGTCTCCTCGCCCTCCTCGCCCAAGTAGTAGTCCTCCTCCTCTTCCAACAAATCTTCCTCCTCGTCTTCCGAATAGCCTGCCGCTCCTGGATACCCCTGCTCTTCCTCGAAGAATTCCTCCTCCTGGGACTCGGAGTAGCCCTCCTCCTCCTCGTCCGAAAAGTCCTCGTCCTCTTCCGAATAGTCGTCGGTGGAGTAGCTCTTGCTGCTGCTGTACCTCTCCTTGTATCTCGTCTTTCCCTCCATCTCCTCCTCGAAGCTCGGGTACTCGAACGAGTCGAAGGGGACCCCCTTCCTCTTCCCCTTGCCCCTCTTCGGGACGCTCAACGAGAACTTGCTCGGGGCCCTCCCCCTGCCCTTCCCTCCTCCGCCCGCCTGCCTCTTGCTCCTCCTCAGTCCCCCCAGGATCCCGCTCCTCCTGACCGCGTCCATCAGCTTCCAGTTGCCTGCGCTCGTCCTCCGGATGAGCTGGCGCCTCTTGTTCTTCTTCCTGCTCCTCTTCTTGTCGACGTCCCCGGAGACCTTGGCCAGCACCTTCTCCAGCGCCTCCTCCGCTCCGTCCAGCAGCTCAGTCACGTGTCTCTCCTTCGCCCTGAAAGCAATCGCACAATAATTTCTTACTATTTCGTAATGTTTTCTTACGCTTGTTGCTCACTTGAAGAGGAAGAGCTTTCTCATCGTGTCCCCGTTCTCCTCTTTGAAGAGGCGGTGGAACATCTTGAGGTACCTGTCGGTCGTCGGCAGCGGGAAGATGTTCTCGTCGTCCACGGCAGCCTCCAGGATGGAAGACCACCTGGAAATGAAGAAGTTGTTAAAATACTATACTTTGAGGCTTTTCTCAACGAACCTTTGAACAAGCTCCTTTCCCATCGCTTGACACAGAGTCATTGGCTTCCCCTCCTCCGTCCGTTCCATAATTTCTATTAACGATTCATACAAAGTTGTCAACAGCTCAGCAGAATTGTTTTGCCAATTACCTGGCACCCACGAGGACCTCCTGACGCACCCGAAGAGCTCCGTGGTGAAGTCCGCCCCCTCCTCCACCCCCTTGTTGAGCCACCCGCTGCCGCTCATCATGAGGTGGGTCAGCGTGCGCTTCAAACTCTCGCGGTCAGTCCAGTCGCTCCGGGCCAAGATCTCGTCCCCGCTCAGATTGTGGGACTGAAAAAAAAATTAAAATTAGGAGTTCAATTTCCTTTCGTCAGTTTTCTTACATCTTTTCCGTGTTTGTCCCTCCTCCTTTTCCTCCCTCTCTTTCCCGTGCCTTTTCCATCCTCCTCCTCGTATCTTAGTCCGTCCTTCTCCCTTCTCCTCCTCTTTCTTTCGGGAAAATCGTCTTCTTCCTCCTCTTCTTCATTTTCCCTCCTGTATCCCTTGCTTCTTTTCCTCTTATCCTTCCTAGTATCATCTTCTTCAAATTTTTCAGCATCCTTCCTTTTATTTCCTTTTCCCTTCTTTTTCTTCTTTCCTTCTTCCTTCTCATCGCCCTGCTCCAGCTTCTCCCTCATCATTGTCGCCGCGAACCTGTACGCCTTCGCCGCCAGCGCCGCGTCCTTCTCCGCCGCCGCCACCGTGTCCACCACAGTCTTGAGCAGATGGGCCAGGGCCACCGTCAGAGTCCTCTCCTCCCTGTCCTCCTCCTGCTCTTCGACTTCGTTCCCGGCGCTCACGGCCCTCACCGCCTGCTCCGCCGCCGGCACCGCCATCCTTACAATCTCCTCCATGGCCTTGGCCGGCCTGGGCTGCGGCGCCTCCGACGACAGGTGGTGCAGGACGACGCAGGTGGTGTTCTCCTGCTCGCCCGCCTCCGCCCCGGCCATCTTGTCCACCACCGAGGTGAAGGCCAGGTCCGAGTTGCCCGCCGCCTGGTGCAGGGTGATGCCGCCGCCGCCGGGCACGTGGAACTGGTGCACCTTGTCGCGGTCAAGGCCACTGGGACTCACAAGAACGGCATGATGACCTGGTTATATAAACATTAGTTCTATTGACCAAGTTTGATATAAATAAAAAAATTTACCTAGAGATGCATAATCCGGCAGGACTTGGCAAATCCGCTCGCCACCGGCCACCAGGCGTTCGGGCTTTCCCTTTTTCTCCTCTCCGCGCCTGCAGTTTAGCTTCCAAGTGTAGACGAGAAAGTTGTTGGACCTGAGTGAACAAACAATTGACTATTTAAACGCTCTCTAAATATAACAAGAACAGACTTTGTTCAAAGACCTGCGGCGACAAGATATTAAAATAAAAAATGATGAGACAAGGAGTGAGACCTCTTAAATGTTTTTTAATAAAAGGAAGCTGAATGATCAATGGATCCCACCCCAAAAAGAAATCTTATTAAAGAGCCGTAGATCCCACCCCGAAAAGAAATCTGG
>JAAUXU010139007.1_pt1 | contig 14664 bp, 18 predicted proteins | sample 7278151 | NCBI WGS metagenome assembly JAAUXU01 (sample SAMN14350113, study PRJNA611818) | marine sediment metagenome | isolation source: surface marine sediment (1.8m) | place: French Polynesia: Moorea | collected 2018-08 | reverse complement strand
TGGTTGGGTCTGTTAAAGATGTGACCATGGACGGCACCGCCGTGGTGCTTTGCTTATTCTGGTGGACCTGTTTCTCTTCCTGTCCCAACAACATGCTGGCCAGAAAGTTTTTCGTTGCGAGCTTCTCCATCGCCCTCCTACACTGCCGATGGAAGTTATGGCTCTCCAGAACGCTCCGGTAGCACGGGACGCACACTCTGCCTGGGAGCTCCTCCTCCTTCAGCCTCAGAAAGTAAGTGAGGAACTCGACCAGGTCAGCTTCCATCGGTATTAGGTCTTCGCCCCGGTGCGAGCACAGCCCACATATCTTGATCACGTCCATCACGTCCGGAGAACTCGATAGTGGACAAGATAGCCTCTCGGACTCGGGTGTGGACATTTGTTTTCTTCGGCTTCCAGGTCCAGCAATCCAGAACTACGTATCTTCGTATTGCAATCCTCGCTTGCTTGACTTTGTTCAGCTTCAGCTTGGCCGACATCAGAGTTGCCAACTGAAAACCCTTGTTGCGGACGACAAAATTAATATTCAATATTACGGCGGTCATCGAGGAGACGTCCGCCAGAAGAACGTCCTTGTGGACATCATGGAGGAAACTTTCTGTCTCCAGACCTAACGTGGAGCCGATCTGGAAGTGCCAACCGTGACGCTCCAGAGTTCCTTCCAGACGGGCGCTGGCAGTTCTTGGTCAACGTTTCCGCCATCGGGCTCCTAGCCGCCGTTAGGTCGACGACAGTTTTGCCAGTGGACAAATTGCTTCCGGGCGAGGAGGGTAAGGTCAGGTGGGAACCCATGAGGCAGTGGCCATCAGGCTGTCCGGCCAAACTTGATCTACAGATTGACACAGTTTACGACTGTACCATGATCCAAAGGACTGACTGGACCAAGGATTTTGAACTGATGGAGCAGCGGTACGGTCACCGAGACGGCCGCTCGTGGCAAACTGGAGGACGGTCGATGGTGGCGCCATCTACGCAAAAAGTAAGAGATGCATTATTGATCTATTATCGCCAAAGTTTCACCCTGGAGGATGCCACCGTCGAGCTGCTCAAGTCATGGCTCAATTTTTCTCTTGTTTCTGTAGTCATGGATATTCTCCATGAATTTCTCAATGCTGAATAAATTATTCAACATCTTTTTGACCAATCTTGTAATTCTGTGTCACAATGGGATTTTATGTCTGGTTAAGTATGGGTAAGAAGCTCGAAGCTACCACAGAAGTTGTTACTCTGAGGTTTGAGACCGTTCTTGGCGTGTGCGTGAACTCGTTCGAGCATAGCATAAGCGAACGTTCCATCGATCGTTCAGTTCCAACCTTTGTTTCTCCACGAGCACCAGTTTTGTTGGACGACGCCGCGCAAGCTGCGATGTGATCGAGCGCACGCCCAAGAAGAACGCGCGCTCCCAATCGTCTCCGTAGTACCTGGCGGAATCCCTGTCTGCAGTCGCACCGCACGCTCACCCCTCCCAGAACCGTTGTGTCGCTCACTCCAGCGTATCCGATCCAGTTCTGCACTTCCAGGATCACAAATACGGTTGCAGGTTCGGAGCAGTCATGGAGTAGAGAGCAGCGGCTTGGACGTGGAGCTGGAAGTGGAAACATCGGTCAGGGATGCTACAGCACAGAAGCTTGATCCTTTTGGCTTTGTGGTTTGCGGGGCGTGGAAAGGTCGGATGGGGCTCTCGGATGCCTAAAAATGCCCGAGCCCTGAATTGAACCTGACCCCACCAACTGGCGAATGTGTGCACTGATCAGCTAACTCAAGCTTTAACCATCAGCCATGGTCGGACCGTCAAAAGTGAAAGCTTGGCTTATCAAAGACGTTATGTCATGTATATTGATTACTAGCAGAAGTGCCGGCGTTGCTCGGGTTATTATGAGACTCGCCGCAATCGCGCCCAACAGCGAACGCGACTTTTGCTTATGTCATATACATTGATTATTTCACATTTTCTCTTCTGATGGAACAGCTCAGTTCCCATTGACACCCTTGGCCAATCCTTCCCCCCCGTCGAAGTCGTGCAGGAAGTCTTCTTTCGACAGCTCCATTGTGTACCTCTCTCTTACTCTGTGTCAAATATGAGAATCCACTACGGTTGCTTCCCTGTACCTGCAGATGATCATCTGTGATGGGACTTGGCGATTTCGACCCTCTGGCGGGAATGACCCGATATTAGGGCACTACCGTAGCACAAAGCGATGGACTCTACAGTAGACTGCTCTGTGCTACCGTAGTAACATGACATATGCAAAAAATGGCATCAAAAGTTGGAAGTTTGTGCTTCCTTGTGGAGGGAGTCTTGCTCCATCTTCTTGTCTTCCGTTGCAAGTTAAATTTTGATCTCAGTAGGACATACCCAAAACGACATACCATTTTTGGAGCCACGAATTGCGTAGTCACTACAATAACTAAATACAGCAATGACGTCATAGCGTGTGAATCCAATGATGCCATGTGGTAATAAACTGTACATTGCATCTTTGTAAAGAAGGACCATATTGGTCGCCAATCAGTTGACTGCCCAAGAGATTTTTTGTTTTCATCCAAGGAAGTTTTTGTTTCCTCATTTACTAATGAGGAAGAAAAAGGCAGACAAGGGCTAGTCTGTGAGCATCTGGACAACTGAATTTAGCAGCCAATATAGTGATGTAGGGGTAAATAAAGTGTTTTCGTACTTCCCCAAAACACTAAATAGATGATGACCGTAAAGCAAAGAGGGGTGCTTCAATGTATCTCCCATAGGTTTCAAATTTTAGGTACCTAGACTTACTCCACATTTGAACTGAAAATACGAACTACAAGGTGAAGACTTCATGTGCGTCCCTATCATTTCTTCGCCTTCTTCTCTTGCCATGGGGCAGAATCCAACTTTCACTGTTTTTACCCAATCAATCAGGGCAGGTGAAAATGTGTCGTATTGTCGACAGTAGACATTTTCCCACAGCATCATCCGATACTCGATAACATCGCCAAAAGTACGGTCTACGTGAAGACTAAGCTCAATGCCAGAGTAAAAAAGAAAACTTGAACTAGCTTCATTTTATCAGAATTTTCTGATTGTTGTGTAGGCAGACAACGGTTCCAACATGCTCACTGTTTAGGGAGGTTCTCTTGCTCGGAATGACGTTTCAGCTGGTGCTGAAGAGCACCAGCTGATCTCGCATTTGAAGCTGGAACCCTCAGGTACTTCCTGGCCGGTCCTTCCAGTACGTCAAGACCTCAGTACCACCAGTGGCCTCACTGGGCAACTTAAGCATGCCCAGGTAAGCGTCAATTTCAATTTGACCATGGGAGGTGAGATCATGGGAGAACTTCAGCTTCTTGAGAAGAACCTGTGTGGTAGAGGGTGCAGGATTGCAGCTATCCCCGTTCCACTGTCAGCTGATTCCATGGATGAGTTGGCTGCAGCTCCATCTGCCAGCAGAGTTGCAGTCATATCCTCCACCTTCTACTTCAGCTTTTTGTAGGTCTGGCTTTCCTCGTCCTTCAGCTGGATGGCCATGTGCCATGGGTCCTGGAAGTTGGCAATTGAAAGAACTCCGCAGTGATACCAAACTCGGGGAACCTCTTGGCCAGGGCTTTCTCCAGTTCTACAGCAAATATCTTGCCCTTGGCTTTGTTACAACCACAATAATTATAGATTTGGCTGGATCTTGTTAAGTGACTTTTTCATGATGAAAGTGGCTGAATCTTCCTAGGGGTGCTGCCACACATCCTCCAGGGCTCCATGCCAAAAATGGCCTCCTACAGTACTTCCTCAGATACACTACAGCCCTAACTGAGTAATTGCATTGAGCATGATTCTGCACTGAAACATGTTGAGGTGGACTTTTGATGTGAAACACATAGACCTGCTACTTGGGCACAATGTTGGGTACAAAGGTTCAATGTCAAGGCTGGCCATTAAGGTGCTACAGTGCTTCAAAGAAAGGCCTCCTGGAGACAGGGGCATGCCAAAGGGGATTAAGATTTGGCTTTTTCAGGGGGTAAAAGTTGACAAAATTACCTGAAATTTTCATGGAGGTAATCCTGCCCCCCAGGCCCACCATTTCCAAGGAGATTCACTCCCCAAGCACTCCAGCACAAGCAAGTGAAAACCTCATGTCTGGGTTGAAAGGTTGATAGGTTCTGTGAAGCTGCAAAAGGAGAGTGACGGGGTTTTTTTACCCCAAGTCACAAAACCTCCTAGGTTTTGCCCAGTGGGGTGAAACGTAGAGAGGACTTCTAATTTCAGGGATAAAACTGATCAGTTAGGGATAGCAGCCAAGGAAGCTGTCTACAGCTTCCTTGGGTAGCAGCAGACAGCAAAACAAAGCAGATGCACAAGAGCAAGACGGGGTTTCTGCTTGGTTTTATGCTCTGCTCGTGTGACCCGACAAGGGGAAAATGCACCTCGGAGGTTCTGTGACTTGGGGTAAAAAACACCCTGCACTAGGGTTTTACCCCATTTTTATCGCCTCTCCAAGCTACGTGTGACCGGAGCTTTAGCTGAATATTCTGCGGAGCATCTGAATTGTCACTCACTCTACTCTCGGATAGTGTGTCGGACTCCTCCTCCGGCATCAAGAGTTACAGTTGCCCTTCCTGGTACCCCTATTTCTTTTGCCCCTCTGATCATTTGTTAAGTCTTGCAGCAGTGCACTGGTGCTCCTGCCTCCTTGTCGTCGTCCCCCCCCCCCCCCTCAGGGTCTGGACCTGGGTTACCCTTGGCTCCCACTCAGAATCCTTGTCTCTCCCCTGCTTCTTCTTTGGAGTCTTAGCCACCTCTATGTCTTCATCTTCGGCATCTTCCGCCAATCATGCCCACGTGATCTTGAGCTTCTCTCCATCCTCCCCATCTGACCTTTATCATTCCAGGACGGTCACCTTCCTCGCCCTCCGCTGCTTGCCTCCATCTTGTCGTTACCTTCTCACCAATGCCCACAGTTGTCCTCGTCGCTGAGGCCTGGTGTCTCCTCTGTCCTAGTGGCGTCAAGTCCTTCCCTGACTGTAACTCAAACAGTGTACATGAATATGACCACTTCGGTCCCCTCCTTGACTGATCGTCTCCTTTTTATGCCCCTGTTGAGCATCTTTAGGTAATGATCTAAGCTGTCCTGCAAGATCTTCTACCGAATGTTGGTGTCATCTTCCTCCACTCGGGGCACTCTGCTGTACTCGCCGTAGTCTACCCCGACCCGGTTCTGGATCCAGCTCGCCTCCTCAAGGACCCTCGCCACCACTAGCTTGTACATGATTAACCTAGGGTTATCTTTCACCTTTTCCTCCTTTCACTGGATCCACTGTCCTCCATTGTTTCAGCAATCACTCCCACAGTGACCTATCTGTGTCCGGCAGCTCATGGAAGAATTGTTTCGTCTCCTGCCCCTGAACATCATCTGTATCAGGACACTGTGTGTGTAGGTCGTGGTGCAGCATCCTCGTTCTCGTGGTACTCTGTGCTCGCTCCCCTCCATTCATGCCTCCTCCTGGAGCCTCTTCGTGCTCCCCATGTGCTTCTGTAGCCTCGCCTGATTCCTTGGTTGTCTCGTCACCTCCAGTAAGCTGGTTGGCTGCTGCCCGGGGCGCCTCCCCAAGCACATTGGCAAACACCTCCATCTGCATCTGTAACAGCCACCTTATCATTTGAAGGAATATAGCAGAACCTGCTTCACTCATAATCTGTTTGTGGTGATCCCTTGAAGTATCTTCGAGCACTCTGGCAAAGATGGTTCTGGGCAGCCCTTCGATCCCCTTCTGGACCATTTTCTCTTGCTCGTCCACATCGAAGCTTGTGGCCTTCCTCCCTTGGGCCCACTGGTTCCACTTCTTGTCAAATGGGTCGACCCCCGCTGGACCCCCCCCCCCCGACCACGATGCACACAAGTTCCTCCCAAACTCTTTGTGGATTGTTCTGGCCATTTCAATCCCTGTTTGCGGCCCTAGGAAACCCAACATCCTCAGGTGAGCCATCCATGTCCCTGGGTATGATCATACCAAAGGTATGACCACACCGAGGCCTCAATGCCTGGCGAATGGGTTGTAGATCTTCCTCACGGACATGCATGGTGACGACCCCCATATAATCTGCTTGTACTGTCTCGACTTCTGCCTGGATCTTCCCAATCCGGTTTGTCTTGTTGACTGCAGTCCGGAATGGTTGTTTCTCCTGTAGTCTCATATTTATGTCACTAGCCGTTGTGCGTGGCTCCTCTTCTGTTGGGACCCTTGCCAAACAGTACCTGTAGGGTTGGTAGATCCAATCAGGCCCTTCTTGGAACTGCCGCATGTCTCCAACTGTCAGCCTGGCTAAGACGCTATGACCCTGTCGGTTCTGGTGCTGTCGGCCTCTTTGTGTGGCACCTTAGCCACTGGCCCAGAACTTTCTGTCCCGTTCGTTCGCCTCTTTGGACCACACTCATGCCCTCAGGTTGCTGGCCTATTAAGTCTTGCACACTAGTTTAGCACCGTGACTGTGTCTTGCCTTGGTGTTTCCTCTCCCGGAACTATATCCCTGTGGTCAGGATCGTCCCTTAGTGTGGTCGAGGCGTTGGCCCAATCATCATCGCAGTCTTCAGCACACCACAACTCTTCCTCTGGAGCGCCATTTCCACCAAGATCATATACGAACCACAGAAGCAGGAGCTTCCAGGTGTTTGGATGAGTGTTGTGCATCCTTGTCTGCAGTTCTGCAGGCCTATTGCTCCTGGGGCGGAAGACTCTCACTCAGAACCAGATAAATTACAACAAGGAATATTGGACTTCTAGGATGGGCAGACGATACCTCAGGGACTCCGTGATAACGTGGCTACGCCCCAGAAGGAACGAAGAAGCTCAACTTAGCATCATAATACTTAACAACATAATCAAGAGCCACGGAATGAGACGGTGTGTGAGCTTCCATGCAGATGATGGGAGGCTGCAGTCACTAGATGGTGAGCTAAAATGATCATGATTGGAGTGAGGCTGTGGTCCTTTGTTGCAAGACTGGGTGATGGGGATTGGAGTGAAAAGAGGGAGTTAGTGTTGTGACGTCATGGCAGAACCCTGTTGTGAGTACAGTAGTTGCACAGTCTGGTGTCAGTGCCATCTGGGAGGTGGGGTGAGTGCGTTGCACCGGAGACGTAGCCAAAGCCAAATGTAAAAGGCGACGTCGTCAGATTGTGCGAGATCCGCTGGAGTAGTAACTATGGCCAAGTGCAGATGGCGGGACAGTCGGAGGAGAGTTGCGACACCAGTGGAGGAAAGCACTGACGTCCGGTTGTTTGCAGGTGCTGTTCGTTCTCCAATGTTTTGCCACTGTACTGTCAATGCTTTTATTTATACTTATTTTTCATGGTGGAATAGTGAGACTTGGTGCGCCATCACCATGAATGTGTGAGGAGGGAGCAACTTGTCTGATATTCAGTTTTCATCTCAGCGATTGCACACTCAGTTGTCTGAAACAAAATGCAGAATCCGCTAGTAAAAACCTTAACACACCATTTTTTGCAAGACGCTGCTGTCTCAAGTCTGTAAGGAGATGCGTTTAAATTTCCCGCCTTTTTTGTCTCGGTGGGTACGTCACCAAAATCAGCTAAAATTGGGCCGGCCGAAGCGCCATAACCTGGTTTCTGGTAACGTTGGTTTTATCCCTGCGCGACCACAAAAAACAGTTGAGATCCTCACAAAGATCGGTAGCGGCATTGAATTGAACTTGAAGATGGCCTTCTCCTCCTCTTCGGAGTCGTCGTTGACCCCGTCCTCCTCCGACGATGAGGAGGAACACTCTGGTTCGTCGCAGCCCTCGCCACCCTCCGATCTGCGCTTGGACTGGCTCGACGTCACCCAATTTGGACTCTTCCCGTACAGCCTGGCCATGTCATCGCTTCCCGGAGCGCGCTTTCGCGACGTCCGCCGCGACCTCAGGCGCGACGTCTCGGCTCTGCGCTGGCACAATGTCACCGATTGCCTCACTTTGCTGGAGAATTCAGAGTTGGCCAAGTTCAGAGTTCAGCGTCTCTTCGCCGAGCTCTCGCGTGCGGGCATCCGGTGCCATCACCTCCCAATGGCGGACGGAGCCGTCCCGGAGGACTTTGGCCGGTTGGAGCGAGCCCTTGACTTCCTGAAACGACTCCTCACAGCCGGTCGGATCGTGGTGGTGCACTGCTACGGCGGCCTGGGGCGAACGGGTTTGGTCACGGCGTGCTTCCTCCTGTCGCTTAGTCCCTCCATGACGCCTCAGGAGGCCATCGAGAGGGTGCGGACCGTGCGGGGGGCGCGGGCCATTCAGAGCGTCAAGCAGTACAACTTCGTGCACGAGTTTCGGGAACTGAGAGACGCCCATTTCAGGCGAGAGGAGGAAGACGAGCTCTCCAGATGATCTCTACACTGCACAGTCAAATAAATTTGTTTCTGTTTTTTTTTTCTAAAAACAATGTAATCAGATGTAGCATATGCTACAACTTTGTTTTGCCGTCCGGCTCGGCCAGGTAGTCCTCGTAGGCCCGAGTGTCACGGAACCTCCACCTGGTCAACAGCAGCAGGCGAGGCGAGCGCGAGCAGCCTCAGGAGAGCGCAGGACCTCACCAGACTGGGCCTCTTTTTCCTCCTCCTTGCAGAAAAGTATGGTGAAACAACGGGAGTAAGAAACACCCTGCGAACAAGGGAGAGAACGATTGAGGTCGGGATCCTCCTCCTCCATTGGTGATTGGTGCATGGCGGGAGAGGAGCCTGAACGAAACCGACTCGATCTGTCCCAATGGAGCACAGCAGCGGCGGCCAGGGCAGGAGAGATTGGAAGGAGTGAACCTGGCGGGACCATGGAGTTCATCGCCACGGCCGACTACTTCATCCTCCAGCCGCTGCATCGCAGCGAGAGCGCACTTTGGACCTGTCGCCACACGGGTGCTTTGTCGACGAGGCCCTCTTGGGAGGTCGCTTCGCAAGACGACCCGGAGTGCTTAGGCCTGACCTGGGGGCTGGTGGGAAAGCTCCGGATGCCGCGGAAGGAGCTGTGCCAGCGCCTAGTGCTTGTGCGCTCGTGCGAACGCCTGGGAGAACTGCCCAGCGGCTCTGGCTGCCCGCATGCTGTCTACAGGGTCAAGTCGGTGGCAGCGGTGCCGATTAGCGTTGACGCCTCCGCCGTGCAGGGGCTGGGACTCCGACCTTGTCCCAAGCATCACCCGTCTTGTGGTGAGGTCGTGAACGTAACAAGATCTGACAGTCTCATATATCCGTCAATGTATATTTAGAACCCCCCGCCGAAGTTGAACCCGACCGACATCATCAGGAGAGCCCGCCAGACGAGCGTGACCAGCAGCCAGTTGTCAGCAGCCTTTCCTCCAAGATGGGTGCGCCTCTGAGGTTGCTGCCCGGCGCAGTCAACAGCGCCGCCGCCGCAGTCGCCGAAAAAGTCAGACTGCGCACTCAGCAGTCTCGAATCTCCCAAGAGGTCTCGACTGGGCAACGCCAGCAACCACAGGCTGGACCTATGGTTCTTACGGGGTGAGGATGCTATTTATATTATATGCAGAGCACATTCGATCTGCATGAAGTGCTTCTGTAGGAGCAATTTTTTTGGATGTGCCAGAAAGAGCATGAGTGAGTTCCATGAGGTGAAGAAGCACTGGTGGAGGTCGCCGAGAGAAATGAGGCCTTGGATCCTCCTGTCAGTGTCTCGTGACCTCTCTTATTCCGTCAGACTCTGCCAAGGCGGTGCTACAGTAGATGCCGAGGCCCACCTCACATGTGTGCGCATGACCTCTGACGAGTACTGCTGACCAGATGGAGCGATAGGTGCTGGACTGTTGCATGAGGCTGGCCCATTTAACAGGGATGGCGAGAGCATTGGGCAAAGAGAACAATGACGTTGACGCGTTTGGATGGCAAAAACATTCGTGGGATGTCTTTTTTGGACAGCGAACCGGTTTATTCAACTTCCCCTGGCATAGAAGGCCCCTTGAATCAGCTGAATCAGCACCAAATTGGCTCATTGGGCATTCATGTAGCTCTCCTTGGGCATCTGACGATTTTTTTTAAAAAAGTAGTCATTGAAAATTGTATGTTACTGACAGGTACACGCAGGATGAGCAAATCACTTTCCTTTGCTTCCCGGCCCGTTGCTTTGTTTGCAATGGCACAGGGCAGCCAGGAATGTGCGGATGAACGGGCATTGTCAGTTAGTGCTGACAGATTCCACTCTTCAAGTTGGCTGGACTGGTCCAGGTAGTACGTGTGTACCTGACGCCAGGTGCAGGTAGGATTGACACCCTGAAAAGCCTTGTGACGAGCTACTGAAGTACCCTGAAGCCCATCCCGACTACTCGGACTTCACTTTGATCTGATTTTGCAGCCCTCTTCAGCTCATCTTCTGGTCTTTAACCCTTGCGCTCCCTGATGCTCCTCTGTTGCTGTGCTAATTAGCTATTTTGAAGCCAAGTAGGTCAGTTTGATGCCAGGTGGGCCCAATTGATGCCAAAGGAGCTGACACATGATCATTAAGTTAATAACCAGCGAAGTGGGCCGTTTTGCTGCCCAATCTTTGATGTAAAGTGCGACGGCCCCACTATGTGCGACTGCCGCCCATCCAGCTGTTGTGCGGGGACCGCATGTTGAGCATGAAGGGCGTGGTGAGTCCCAAGCATTTAGTGAGCGTGAAGGCTGTATGTCTGTATGTCCTACTCAGCAAAGTAAGCGTCAGTGTAACCTGAAAGGACACCCAAAAAATTCCTAACCCAGTCCGATTTTTAGGGGAAACATAGGCAGGAGCCTGGAACGGTTCGAGCGGCGGATCTTGGAGGAGTTGTCCAAGTTGTTCACTGATGAGTCATTCTACTTTTCTCTGACCGGCGACTTGACCAACAGTCTTCAGAGACAGACAGCGATACACCAAAGTGATGACTCGCAGAAGCCTCTGTGGAAAAGAGTGGATGAGCGATTCTTTTTCAACAAGCATCTTATGAAGGTGAAACACAGAAAAATTAGTCAGGAGCCTTGCTAACACTCACATGCCTTCCAGGAATTGATTCTGCTGGAAGATCCTGGTGTGGACAGTTTCATTTTGCCATTGATTCAAGGCTTTGTCGAGATCCGCCCGGCATCCTTATCCTTTTTGTCCAAGGAAGACCCCACACATGCAGATACTACCTACGGTCCTACTTGTAACCCGGCCCAAGGTTTGGGCATCCAGTTTGAGAACAGGCAGGACTTCTCAATGCTACCTGACTTCTTCACCATAGCCCTCATCTCCAGAAGGAGCCAACACCGAGCTGGTGAGGTGATAGATATGCTTATAAGATACAATGAATGAATGATGTAAGGGGACTCACATTGGGAGTAAGCTTGTTCGTTTGTTTGTTAGTTAAAGGGGCGCACATCAGTCCGATTTATGCGAGCCGTCAGCTGAGAGCAGCCCTAATGGGCCTTTTCCCCTGGGAGTAATCTTTTTCAGTCCTATGTATGTCAGATTAATTTAAAACCCACCAGTTTACATGAGCTGCAAACAGTTATTTATCTAATAGCTTTAGAATCTTACTCAAAATAATGATGATGAGCTGCAATGCTTGTCATTTAATGGTTATGTCTTCTTATTTGTAGCTCAAAATATTTTTACATATTTAAAAAAGGTTTTCTCTAAACGTCGGTGGTCAAATACAATTTAAACTTTTTTGTAGCTTATTTTTTTAAAAAAAATCTGCGCTGTGATCTGCAGCAGATATCGCGCTGATTAAATACACCCCTCGAGGGTTGTGCAAAATGCTGTGGTGTCCTGAATAGTGCCCCTTTTTCAAGGTTAATCGGTAAATGTTTTCCATAATCTGCTTGTACACTTCAGATTGGGGACATTTAAGCTATACGTCCTGCTCTTCACTGTGGCCGTTTCAGTCATAAAGGCTAGCTAGTGTCATTGAAAACTAGGACAAGGAATTAAGAAAACCATTAAAATAAATTGGCAGTGCGATGTGCACGTGTATGGTTCCGTGTCTGATGGGCCTTTAACACGTTTGGCCTGAATGTGTTGATGTCCGCCTAATGACTTTACATTCAATCATTTATTTCTGTTTTAACTTTTTGCTTTGACAGTAAGGTTAAGAAGCAAGATAAAGCAGAAACTTACGGCATCTGGGTTAACAGTCCGTGGGTATGCCATAAAGTGCAATTTCACTGATGTGGAGTAAGCTGAAGCTTTCTAATTAATTTCCAGCGGTTATTGGTCATCAACTGCACTGTCATGTGCATCTGAAAAGCCCAGTGGGTTTATGACTTGGTCTTTCTAGGTACCAGGTATAAGCGTCGTGGTGTGGACTCTTCTGGTCATGTGGCAAATTATGTGGAGACTGAACAACTGACTGTGTACCATCACTATGCACTCTCCTTTGTACAAACCAGGTGCAGAATAAGATGTGTTGATATTTCTACTTTTACGTTTGTTCACACCCTAGTTTCTCTTCTAGGGGCAGTGTTCCAGTGCATTGGTCACAACCTGGCTACAAATACCGACCTCCTCCTCAACTGGATCGATCAGATGAAGAAGATAAGGAGGCCTTTAGGAAGCACTTTGACATGGAGTTTGACATCTATAGTACTCCTGTAAGTGCATTTTCCTTTATTTTTCAAGAGGTTTTGTCTGCATCTCAAAAAAGTTTTGTCCCACCTGTGGACTGAATGTCCCCAAACTTGACATCCACACAACACATGCTAATGACCACCCTGTCATTGTTATGATCACCCAACAGATACTTCGCACTGTCATTGCACTGTGTCCTGTCACCGTGCTCTGTGATGTCTACGTAGCTCTGATACATGTTGCTCTCACAGACTTACACTACATCTCAGTTGAATGGGTAAGTACGTAAATGAGTGATCTCTGGGCATCCGCATTGAGCTGTGACATTCTGTGTTATCAACATTAGTTCAGGGTCACTCAGACATGATCTATGCATTCATCAACATCATGTCTTGAGTGACTCTGACCTAATGTAGATCACACAGAAATTTAAACGTCGTAATTCAATGTGGATGCCCCCAAATTGCTGATTTAAAGGCTTACCCACTCAACTGGGATGTACTGTAGATTAGGCTAGGTCAAAAAGGGGCCAACTTTGGAAAGTCACAGACAGCATCTGGGGTTTGTTATGTGGGCTCAAAAGATGAAGATGTAGTCAAATACTTTGGAAAAAAAATTGTCTTTACCTATGCCCAACTTGATTTGAAATTTATGTACTAAGCTACTGTAGTAAATCTGATGTGAAAGTAGATTTTAGCTCTGGTGGCTGTCAGAAGCTGCCAAACTGGGTGAAAATCACTCACCAAAATGCTGACATGCTTCAGTTTGTCAGAAAAATATTTTACAGCAAGTCCTGAAGAAAATTTTTTAAAAGTTATTTTACAGTATTATGCAACTTTAAATGCATTTAAGCATAGCCAAAACTCCTTTTTTCACTTTCATTTGACTACAAAGTCTTCAAATGAGATGTGGTGACAAATTTTGGGCACTCATGGGGAATTCCAAATTTTGACCTAGCCTACTGTAGATATAGCTTTGGCTGATATAGCTTTGGTAAACGTAGATGTGAATGTGGCTGATGCAGCTCTTGTAGAAGTAGATGCAACTGACACAGCTCTCGTAGACGTAGCTGTGGCCATAGATGTAGCTAGAACCATAGATGAAACTGGCAAAGGCGTAGACATAGCGGTAAATGTGGTCCCACAGGCACATCTTATCCGCCATAGATGTCATTGCCGTAGGTGAGGCCTTCTTGACAGGAGATGTAGGTCATGGGTGACGCAAATTTTGTAGCTGTTGATGAAACAGTTTTCAGAGCTCTAGCTATTGACGAACCTGTGTCCATAGTGGTCCCACCATTAGGACCGCTTTCAAGCAGTAATCAGTTGCGAAGTTGATCACAATGAACAGTTCTTCCTCTTAAATTTATGACCCATCTCTTTCTGCAAGTTCAGTCTCTCGAGGTACCAAAGCAGTGTTTTTAAGTGGTTTTGTTAACTTTAAGAAGAATTCATAACCTCAGAAACTGAGGTTTGTCGAGGGTGCACCTTGACCTGGAGTCAGCAATGGAAATGACACTTTTGTTTCATGTGCATCTCTCCAGGTACTGAAGCACTCATTGTAAATGGGGTTTTAACTCTTAGTCATGATAAAAAACTTAAGAAAGACTGATCTGGCAAATATGCACACAAGCTTGCATTCGGCTGTGGAAATTACAGTTTTGCTTTGCTTACATAGGTGCCAAAGTATTGGTTTAATGGAGCTTGTAACATTTAACAACAATTCATAACCTAAGAAATAGTGGAAAGTCATGTGCACTCAGACTTGGAGTCAGCAGAGAAATGAGAACACTTTTGGGCAAAGATTCAGCTATTGGGACTGTACTGGCATGGCAGGTGTGACCATGTGCATGCATAAGATCAGGGGGGACAAGAATTTCCTTACTGCTACGGTATGTTGACAGGAGCTACTGTACTACAGCGCAGCACTACCACGCTACTACGATGGAATGGCCTGAATGGCCCAGAGTCACTGCAAGGTTGCATGAGTACTAAGATGCGACTTCCGAGACAGATGAGCACATGATGCAATGAAAGAATGAGTGAGACAGCACTTAGATGATATAACACATGTATATTTACAGATATATATTTACAAAAGCTGTTGGGGATGGCACAGAAACAGGTAGAGGAGTGATG
>JAAUXU010132256.1_pt1 | contig 14667 bp, 11 predicted proteins | sample 7278151 | NCBI WGS metagenome assembly JAAUXU01 (sample SAMN14350113, study PRJNA611818) | marine sediment metagenome | isolation source: surface marine sediment (1.8m) | place: French Polynesia: Moorea | collected 2018-08 | reverse complement strand
GCCCTAACAGAAAAGTGGGTCTATCAGCTCAGGTGGATGTAAACACAATCACTCAAGGTGGCCGAAAGAAAGCCAGTATGAATAGGGCGCACACTGTTAATATAGATAAAAAAAGATTATGCGAACCTTTTGCAAGTTATGGTTGTCGCTGAAGGGGCTGAAAGTCATATCAGCCTTAGAGACACCTCCTCTGGTTGGCGGTTTTTCAATCTCTTTGCTGCTGTTAGTTTGATTAGATCTGACATTCAAGATGCTGTTAATATGTTCGGGGTATTCCTGGGTGCTCGGCACCAAAAGGATGCCGTGGTCCAGATGATCTTTGCCTTCACAGTCTTCTGGAGGAAAGTGAACTCGTTTCTTAATTACCTCGCTGGGGGACATCAGAGACGTGAGAGCTGATGCGAAACTTCTCTCAGACTGGACGTTGTCGTGGTCAAGATTGTCTGGAAAGAGCAACCAGACTGAGTAAAGTTGTTAAGACGTATGTAGTGACAGTTGCGGAAGATTCTTAAATATTGTTCCGAGTTAATATGGACTGACCCTCCAAAGCACTTCACTGCACAATTATGAATTAAATGGTTGAAACAACAAAAAAGTTGGAAGGGATAGAACACAAAGAAGTCTTGATTGTACTTTTCATTGGCTTTTGATCAGCACCTCCTGAGACGGAAGGTATAAAAGAGGTGGCGGACTTTTTCGCCACGCCCACGGAAAGGATTAATGCGTAAAAACAACTCCTGTGCATTGGGAATGGAGCGGTCAATGATCGATAGCACCTTAAAAAAGGATTGGAGAATAGTGAATAAAAGCATTTCGTAGTAAAAACATTGGACAGAAACATTGAGCAGCTTAAACAACTTGTCAAAAATTGAACTGGTGTTTCTCAGCCAATATTGGCCAGGAAACCTGGAGTAGCAGAGTCCACAGTCAATGAAAGCTTGGCACCAAGTGTTTCAAGAGTACAATATTAGTCAGCAACAGTCTTTGACCAGGGATGTACTTAATGGCGCGCGATGGACTTTGCGAATTTTGGCCACAGGGACACGTCATGCCACAATATGTCCTTGTGGAGGCGCCCTTTAGGGACACACATTCTAACAGGAGTGCATCAATGAATTTGATGTAACTGGAAACTGTCATCCAAGAAGTACAAGATTTCGAGGACAGTCCTGATTTACTCGGAGCAGTACCATCTGGAAAGTCCAGCGGATCACTGTCTGCACAGGGAAAGAAGGCCCGAATTTGCTCCATCTCGTCCACCACCTCGGAAACGGTCGGTCTAACGGTCGTGTCTTTGTCCCAACACCTACAAGTTCACAGTATGGAAAGAGCCCGTTAGTATGGTGGACCCTGGCCCGACGCGTCAACACGCACCTCTTCATAAGGTTTTCCAGCTCGGGCGGACATCCCTCGATGCCTGGCGGCCTTTTTCCTACGTGAATGGCCCAAAGAACTCGCAGGTCGTTCCCACCAATGTCGTCAAAGGGTAGCCGCCGAGTCAACACCTCCCAGAGGATGACGCCCCAGCTGAAGATGTCGCACTTCTCCGTATATGTGTGACCTTAAGAAGAAGCCTGCTCTTTAATGTACTCAACGCCTGCGTCATGCACGAGTTGCACCTTCAAACACTTCTGGAGCCATCCACGCGGCACTGCCCTTATTGTTGGTCATGTTGGTCTGCTTATCGCAGGCAGTACCGAAGTCGCAGATCTTGAGTGTGAGGCCTCTGTTAACGAGAAGCAGGTTGGGCGACTTGAGGTCTCTGTGGATTAGCGGTTTCGGCCGCATGCTGTGCAGGTACTGGACGCCGACGGCACATTGGAGGCACCAACTCACAGCGTGACCACTGTGATAAGGGATTAGCGGTTTTGTCTGGTGCAGTACTGAACAGGAAACAAGTCGTTAAGTTCGATCTTTCATACGTCATGACTACCTGTACAGGACTTATATAGTTATAAAAGTAAGTACCGACCTTTGTAGAGCGAGCCGCAGTCGGCGTACTCCATGACGAGGTAAACGTTTGGCGGCTGCGTAGACGCGCCATAGAGCTTGATGATGTTTTTGTGTTCCACCCTGAGTAAGTGAAATTGAACAGTGAGTGCAATTTCTTCCGTGCTTTTTCATGGGTCGTACCGGGATAACTGCCTCAATTCCACGCTAAAGGCTGAGCGCTCGTTCTCCGTCTGAAACACCTTGATCGCCACGTCTCGATCGCGCCACCGAGCCCTGATGACCAACCCGAAAGAGCCCTTGCCGATTATCTGAGGCAAGAAGTTGGTCCTGGATATATTTGTTTGTTTGTTAATGCAATCATAGCACCTCTTTCTCCTCGATCTCCTCGTAGCTGATCTGTTCCACGAAGAGCTTGGCGACGCTGGTGGGTGACATCGCTCCCGACGGAACGCCACCCTTGGCCATGAAGCCCAAGTGATCAGGAGGCGTTGTCGAGGGCCGTGTCGCCGTCTGTGCTCATCGTGTCCCTCTCACTCGCTCTCTCCACTGGCCTTTACTTCACTGTTCCTCCTTTGACGAAGTTCAGCAATCATTTCAGGGTGGGTAAGGGCAGGGCCCGCGGCCCGAGCCGGAGGTGCGAAGCAATCTTTTACAACCCGAGAGGCCCGGAGCACGAAAGCAAACAGCAAAACTTTTCACGGCGGTAAATACTATATTTTCTTATGTTCTGCACAGAAGTGAATTCTATATTTGTTACTATGCAGCTAATTATAATATCAAAGATTTCTTGACCCACTGAAAGCATTCGGAAGGAAGATTGGACCAGGCAACCATTTTTCGCTTTTTTCTTAACTCACAAGTTCGATTTAGTTTAGTATAGGTAGCTGAGACCTGATTAGATTGTGAATATGCATCCTTGTGTGAAACTTAATTCGCCACTGACCCGTAAACTTTTGGCAACTCTGAACTTTGTTGTGGTCTTCCTGCATAACTTTGCCCACAGACTTTGCAGCCTGGCAGAGCCATCTATTGGATCCAGCAGCTGGCAGACAGAATGACAGCTGGAGTAGTGATGTCGGAGACTGAACTATCAAATCTGGGTGGAATACGATGTTGGATCTGCAAATTACTGATGACTGTTCATCTCTACTAATACCTGGCAAAGTGTCGAGCAACGGAAGAGAGAGCTGTCATTCCACCTCCCAGCGGCTGATCAGGGATCCATGGGGATAGATGGGTCTGCCAGGCTAAGGATCTACGACCAAGTCTTACTTCGTCAAATTCCTATGTTAATCTCAAGTTCAACACAGGCCCAAAAAGGCGCGGAGAGTTCGGGAGAATTCGCATGGTCTTGAAAAATTGACAAAGTCGACGGTTCCGAGTGTCAAGAATGGCTTGTTTAGTACTCGAAAAAGAATTTTCATACATTATGTCATATTCATACGTTATGTCATGTATGTACAAACTTAAAAAAATTTACAAGAATTCTTGTGCGTAAACATGTGACTTTAATCGTCTGCTGCATCCTGTATACTACTGCCCCGCGCCGCAGTGTGCAAGAACATCTCGAACTACTCACGATCTACATGGAGCAGTTCGACCACGTTCGATTTAAACCCGACACACCGATTCGGGCTCGAATCCCAACCCTACTGTCGAGGCTACGATCAGCGGCTGTTGCATCAGCGTTGCCATTCGACATTCTCATGGCCAATAGGGTCGGGAATACCAAAGCTTAGGGTAGGGTTCAAATTTTCAAAAGGTCAGCCGGAAAAAGGTCGGAAAACATTGAGAATGTATTTGTGTTTCATAATGGTTTAGTAGATGGCAGGAATGAAAAATTCAGCGTCGGACCGTGAAGGTTGATTGATGGCTGTGTTCGAGGTGTATTTTTACGTAACATTACTTCGTATCCAGTACCAATGCCTACTGTGCAGTAAAATTACTCACTGTGTGGTCAGATAAGACATATATTTTATAATGCCGTTAAATTATTTTACGTCAAATCGTCCATTTTGCATTGATTTCGTTTGTTCTGAGGTAGTCTGGAAAAGAAGTACTTTAAAGCCATGGGTTTCTAAATACTCCCCCCATTTTTTGTGCGTGGGGAGGATTTATTTTTCTCTATATTTCCCTCTTATTTAGCAAGGTCGGCAAACACAGATTTATACTTCCCACGTCAATTTCCGCTTGCATAAGTCCAAAATCAAAGTCTACTTCTCAACGAGCAAGAGACCATATTCCAATATCACAGTTCACAGGCCAAAGTATGGTTCAAGATTTCTTATGAAGGCGGTGGAACCAGAGGTGGAGGAAGTCCTCCACCTGCAGGCAAACTTAATGCTGGTTAGGATATCCCGGTTCGATTCGACGGCAAGCCATCAGACTTGATTTGGGAAGGATTGTACAAGCTATTGCGGGACACAAGTGCCTTAATTACCACAATGCCAAACTGGGGGAAGTCCCTAAGGAATGTTGTGGGTTGGGTGGGGAAGGACGTAAGGAGTTCATTCTCATCGAATATGAGAGCCCAACACTCGCTAGGGTCAATCATTTTTTGAGCCTCAAGAGTTTGTGCGGATCTGTAGGGCCTCATCGGGTTCACTCATGTGGACTGCATCATCGGGGGGGGGGGGACAAGTCCTTTGGAATGGAATAAAGTGTTTGGATGTTTTGTGCGCCATCGGTGGGGTGAAGGGAACAGACCATACTGTACTAGGACTATTCCCGTCCTGAGATCACGGTTTACAAGCATCAAACAACAAGACAACATTTACAACAATGACCAAAAAGTGATATAGAACGTAAGACACAGCAATTATGTATCATTTCTATCACTTCGACTTCGACGGTTAACAACCCCAACATCCACTTCATCCCGCCCATCCCTACTTCAAGGGATACGTATGCTTGTGGATGTGACGGTGGGTAAGTGATTTCTAGCTGTCACCGACGAATTCGTGCCAACACGCCACAGCTACCGGATCGACTGTCAAGTCGAACTTGTTCACGACGATGCTTTTCTTGGCCAACCTGGCCAGATGGGGCAGAGCAAAGACGTCGAAGTTACAGATTTCCCTCTTGATGACGCCCATACATTTTGAGGTATCCTTTGGCAGAATCCACTGAGTATATCGAGGCAAGATGTGCCGAACGGCGGAGGCCAGGTAGCTGGGAACGATGGCGTCGGTGTCCTGGTACTGCCAAAGATTTTCATTGTCATCACCGATGGTTACCCTCACCATGGTGGCGAAAAAGGCCTCGTCGGGGATGAGCGTGTCCTGGAGCCATTCCAGGAGGGTCCGCGGCACCGAATGATGCAACAGGAAATCAGCGTATGTCCGGTTGAGGATCACATTCTTTGCTCCCTTGAATATGGTCAAGCCATACGGCGGAGGTGACTTGAGCTCAGATGTCCGTTGAGGAAATACTCGATCTTGCAGTCCGCTCGGGGCACCGATGGACCTGCATGGGTATGTCGTACTTGCTTATCTCCAGCAAGTACAGTATCACATGTGTAGATCGGGCAGTTATTCCATATGGTGAAGCAGTTTGACGGGCACACTCTGCTGTGGCGTCTGTATAACTTGACGGTTTACTTACCATTCTCCCAGCTCGTATTTGTACTTTGTTCTTTCCCCGTGGCGTTTGCCACTGTGAGAAATGATAAGGCTCTTCCCGGTCAAGTACTTCTCCAGCTGCCTCTCGATGTGCTCTGACGAGAATCGGGGTAACTCCGACCCGGCCAGGTTAAGAAAGTAGCGCCATCGGTCACTACTGGAGAGCAGCAACTCAAGGCACGTCAAATCAGCCTGGAGTAGACTGATATGGCCCCAATACACCTGTAGCAGAACGGTTAAAGGAGTACCTCAAGGAGAAATGTTGCTGCAGATCTATACCTCCAAGGGATTGGGAACAGTAAAGATATTTGAAGACGGGAACTGCTTTTTGTAACAATCGACCATCAGTCGGACTCCCCGCACCACTTGCTGGCTCGCTTTGGAATCAACATGTAGACAGATCGAATGGTAAGGACGGAATATGAGTGATAATAACGACTCCAGGATGCCCAGATCAGTGTGGACTGTGATGGAGTATGCAAGGGGCACGGTGTTGTTCGACGAGTCGCCGATGAATCCGGGCAGATTAATACCTGTGAATAACAGTGTACGCTGTAACTGCTCCTTTCAAGAGTTTTCTTACTCACCTTGGCATCTTTCCGCACGTCGCAGCACATTGTCGTCCGACAACTCAAGCTCCCAGAATGCCCTTAACTGCCCATAGGTGGGCTTATTCCCCTCCACGTCGTCCTCCCCCTCCTCTTCGTCGGACTTCATGTGGCTAATGTTTCTCTCGCTCTTGTCAGTTTCAGCCAGCTGTTTCCCCAGGAGGGTCCGCGGGCAGCCAAAGCGGCAACACAGAGAGCCATTGTCCAACAATATCATGTCGGCGCGGCCATCGAAATCTTCCTTGTTCCAGAAATTTGTATCCAAGACCCTGGTGAAGTTGTGCATCACCACGATTAGGACCATGGACAACCCCAAGGCGATCAGAAAGATGACCCGAAGAGGACAGTGAGGGTTTGAGGGTGACTTGCGACGCAGCATGACTGCTCTCCACCTCCACTTTGGACGTCGTCGGTCACGTTGCACCCGGTACTTCAAGGCCGAGTGTGCTTCCGGGGTCCCAGCTGCCCATATTTTATTCAAATCTTCTTCCGGGCCCTATTCATCACTGATGAGCAAGACATTGTGTCAGAGGTCAGTCTACTACGTCTAATCTAAAGTATGTTTCGTTTGAGTCCAATCTCAAGGTTCAGGGTACACACCTGGTACGAGTTTCGAGCCGCGGTTCAGTCGTGACAAGCAGGTAAACCATACGACGAATGGAATACAACAGTGGAGACCTCCCGAAAATCATGCAGCTTTCCACAAGTAGACAGCTTCCTTGAGCTTTCCATCTTCAGACGGCCTCTGACAGTCACTGTCAGGCTGTTTGCCTTTCACTCAGCTGTACGGGCCATGCGTGGGCCAGTGGACATGGGTATGCGATTGAGCGACGATGCAGAGGTAGGAGCGGGCCAGGCCCGAGCCCGCAAAACCCGCCGGGGCGACATCCTCGATGAAATTGACATACATGGAGAACAAAATGTTGGCTACGTATTTGTGGTCCGAGGATGACTTTCTTCTTTCACTCACTCTACTTTCGTCATCGGTTTTGAGTGCCAATGGAGGCTTGACCTCCACAATATACAGTCCTTGCCGTAAGTAAATGCGTCGAGCATGACGAGACCTGAAACACTACTGAAGTATGTTGGAGTGAAAATTTGATGTGGAACACGTAGATGTGATCCTGGGACACAATGTTGAGTACACTGGGTCAATGTCGAGGCTGCCCATTTTGGTGCTAGAATGCTCAGAAGGAGGCCACCTGGAGAGGGAGCCACGCCAAACCGAATAGGAATTTGGCTTTTTCGGGGTGTAAAAGTGGATGAAATTGGCCGACATATTCATGGGGGAATCCGGACCCCTTGGCCCACCATTTCCACAGGGATTCACTCCCCGGGTCATCTGGTGCCATGCGCAAGCACTCAAAAACCCCGTGTCCGGGTTGTAGGGTGCTAGGTTCGGCGAAGCTACAAAAAGAGAGTGACAGGGTAACACTTTGACATGTAAACAAAACTTATCGACGACAGTTGGGAAATCTCGACCTGGACTGCCACATTTGCTCCTGCTGAGGCTGATCAGGTCGGCAATGCTCCGAAGTCCGGACTGCCTTCTCTCACTACTGCCGATGTCGGCAATCTGGCCTGCCTTCTCTCGATACTGCTCGATCCAGCGAATCTGACAGTCCGGATCATGAAGTCAGCGCTGGTGGGGCGACAACCCCTCACCGCGACAATTGCTCACTGCGACATCTCGTCACTAGTGTACAATAGAAATGGCGACATTTCCTCACCGCGACGTTTCCTCACTGCTGATGAGATCTTGATCATACGGTGTGTGTGAATTGGCACCTTACTATAGCAGCCACACTAGATTAGGGATGTGTGCTCCTCTTGCTGGCCTGGCCAAGACCAAGACCATGTGAGCTGCGAGACAAGCTGGACAAGAACACTTCTCTCGCAGCTTTTAACTCGCCGAACATGTCCGGCCAAGACCAAGACTATGTGATGCATGTTTACTGGTATGTCTTGGTCTCGGCCGGACATGTCTACTGGCATGTCTTTGTCTCGGCCAGATATGTGTTCCGGCATGTCTTGGTCTCGGCCAGATGTCTTGGTCTCATCCAGCTTGTCTTGCAGCTTGTTACACACATAGCGCTGATCCCGTCAAGCTCAGCCCATCACCAGAGCTCAACTCAGCCCCAACACTCTCTGTCTTAGATGTGATAAGAGGCGCAAGAAATTGGTGGTAGGTGAGGAAAGTGAGGAAATGTTGCACTGAGGAGATGTCGTGGTGAGGAGTTGTCACCCTACCGTCAGCGCTAGATATAACGCTCTTGCCAGGAGCGGCCCGCTCCTGGCTTACAGGCTGGACTCAGCAATGTCTTGGTCGAGATGCCCCGATGTCAGTGTGGATTTGCTTTGTTTATGTGTGAAAGTGTCATCCCGTCGCTTCACCGAACCGAGCAATCTCTCAACCCGGACACGGGGTTTTTGAGTGCTCGCGGACCAAGTGGGTGCCGAGGCAGAACTAGGACCTCACACACGAGATATGTGTGGATGCCGGGACGTCACGCACTAGAAGCTCTTCTCCGTTGACTGAACTGTTAGAATAGCGCGACGCAAGCCCTGCCTCCGACATCGCAACGGAGTAAAGCAGCAACTTGTGACCATAATGTCCAATCCTCTGGAACGTGGTCAAGAATATGACATGATACTGCGTCAAGTTTGCCGAACTAGACGTCGAGAATCCTATGGAAGCTCAGAATCGCCAGTGTGGAAAAGAGACATACGATCATCATAAGCAAGTCGGATTATAATTTTACAATCACTGAGCTGGACGCGAAATGAGACTCGTGGCTCAAAGCAGTCGAAAAATTTACGTAGTTGATGAGTTTTGACAACCTCCTTTGATGTTCCCGGTGTTTTCTCTTCACGTTTTACTCTGACCGGCGTCCATTCTCTCGATGACGGAGGCCACCGTTTCACGAATCTCCCCAATAGCGTCTCGCATCTCCACCACTTGCCCGAAAAGTGCAGCGTAGAGAACGAGGCAGACGAGGACAAGAGCGAAGAACCCACAGAACATCTTGATGTTCCTCGAGCTAACCAGGCGGGGGCAGCACTGACAACCAAAGAGCCTGCTCCTCTTCTCCCTCTGGTGCTGCTTGCGTCTGAGCCGCCCGTACGGAGACTTCGGAGGGTAGTAGACGTTGCTGCCGCCGCTCCGAGGAGGCGACCGGGGCGTCAATACCGGCGAAGGACGCGATGACGATTGTGATGGGGGTCCCTAAGATCGGATAGGAAGCATTAACATCACTGGCGAAGTTGTATCGGTTTGCTCCAAGAGTACTGGACCGCTCGAGACCAAACCAAATGATGAGGCCAGCTAAAGACAGTTTCCCGCAGGTGCTGGAAGGTCTTAGCGACCTTTAGTGTGGACATGAGTCATAGGAGTCCATGGGGTCCGAGTCACGAACGGGTGGGAATGACAATGATCAAGCAGCTGGATGCGTCACAAAGTCCTAACTCACGTGCTTGACGCTGGACTTGTCTTCGACGCGTTGCTGGGGCTGCTGATCGGGACTGAAGACATGAGACTGAGACCTTGAGTACTCATTCTTTCTGTTCTTCTTCACCTTGTACTCGTACAGTGGTTCATTTTCCATGTCCACCACGAAGCTTGGATGGGAGGGATACACGGGCTTCCTGAAGAAGAACAGGCTTCTTCTTGACATAATCGGCAAACCATAGTATACGATGTTATATTACTTGTCAACGTCATGAAGCTTTCTTGACGAAATCCTTGCCGAGTGATCCACAGTGAACTCTTCGGGTATCTCTTGGGAAGATGACTCTGAGGAAGACACGGATCCCGCGATGTCCCGGCTGTCCAACACGACTCTCCTCATCATCGCAATGCCTGCAGAGACTGGAAAAATAGGTTGAAACTATCACTCCGCTCTTATATAACAAACAATAGACAAAACACTTCTCCCCATGCAAGGAAGGCAAAATCAATTTGTACAACATTATTTCATTTGTCATCATTGGGTCCCTCTTTTATAGAGTCTTCAAGCATTTCATTGCATTCATTGCCAATTCAGAGGGACTCTATCCTTGGAGCAGTCCTTGACCATCCCGTTCTCCGGTGACTTTTTCCAAGTGTGAAACCACAGTCTATTCTTCAGGAGTTGCCGACGGACATGGCTGTCGTCATCGCCATCTCGACCGAAAGTACCACTGCCTGTTCCTGTCCCCTGCGAGCTTTCCTCGTTTCTCGGCCAGGGGCGCTCACTCGGTAACAGTGGAGGCCATCTTATTGGGATGCGATTGGTTTTTGTTCTCAACACCTGGGCTTTGGAGTCGGGAACCGTCACGAGCTTTTTTTTCTCGGCCGAGGTCTTCAGATTGAGCAGGAACTTGACACACTCCCTTAGCTTGATCAAGACGTCTCGATTGGATCTCCCGCGTTTGGCAAATTCGCGTCGATGCCTTTCCAGGGCAAGGTCAGTGGGCGTCTGTCCGGCCAGGTTCATCTTCTTCAGGTCGGCGCCGGCGTCGATCAAGACACGCAATACGGTCACGCTGGGAGAGGCGGACGCGACCACGCAGTGCATGGGGGTATTGCCGGCAGCATCGACACCGTCGGGAGAGAAGGGGCTGGGCCGGCACTTCCTCTTCTGGTAGTCGAGCAGTAAAAGCTGGAGGATATTAGCCGAAGAGTGGGAGGCAGCCACGTGGACTGGATGGCAGGGTGGCGAGGACAACGAGAGATCGATCCGATCACAGCGGGGATCGCGGATCGTCCGTCGCACGTAGGACGCGTCTGCTGCGGCCACGGCCGCCACGAAGGACTTCGGAGTGGGGCGCCCGCTGCACTCAAATCGATAGGTCGTGGACTTCGACGACTTGAAGGTCATCGCCAACAACATGAGGTAGGTTAAGATTGTTTGAATTTCAAACCGTTCCTTCCACCATTGGCCCACCTGCCTGGACCTGGTCGAGTGCTAGTACCGGTTAATCCACTTGGAATGGCGTCGGAGACAAGATTGTCAACTTCCAGAGGTTCAGCCGAGACTCAAACGAGTTCAAGAAGCTCGGGCTTCGGGCTCGTAAGAGTCGGGTTTGGGGCTTTTCGGACTCACAAAAGTCGGGCCTCGGGTACTTTGGGCTCTCAATAATCCCGTCCGATTTTGGACTCCGGCTCTTGTCAGAGTTGACAGATGCTTCAAGTAAAAATCTCACCCAGAAAACTTTGTGAAGGTTTTGTTCTCAGCTTATGATATGTTGCGTTAAAGCTACTGTTGTCATATTTAACGACTAGTTCAGGATATCCATGGTGGACGATCGTAGTCCATCTCTCTCGAAGACCAGCTCACTCTTAAACTCGAAATGTTAGGGGCTCAAAAAAATTTCGGGCTTTTTGAGCTCATAAAGTAGCCGTTCCAACTGCTGTCTTATGGCCTCGAGCTTAGCCCGATTCCATGCTGAGTTTCAATTCGGGCGTTTTGTGCTCAGGGAAAGTGTCATGAAGCCTTTACAAGGCTTATAACTAGAGCCTTGTGCGACCTCTTGTGAACGCTCGGCCTATCATAGTTGGTGTCCACGCTGGACATTGCATTTGTCACCGGCTTGACTATTTCAAGAATCTCCTGACTTTGGTTTAAGGGCATTAAGGAGAGAACAGGACTGCAATCATTACTTAGGATGCAAAGTGAATTGAACTTTGCTCAATGGAACGTTACATCTCGAACTTTTCAACTTACTCAAAATGACACATACGGCACAATTGTTTTCTGTAACACTTTGAAGACAAATGTTATGGGTTGTGATCCTTCTTAAACAACATTTCACACGTGAATGTGAGTCACATTTTCGTGGCAATGACGTTATCAGGGACAGGGATGAGCATGACATCAGCAACCTCACTATTCCATTCTTCCTAAAAGTTGTCATTGAAGAGTTCATACATCACTCAAATTTGTGCAAATATGCTTGCAAATGTGTGTTGCTGGGTCGTGATGACTCTCCCTCTACGTACCTCCCTCCTGTGACCGCTTCTGTGCATGCTTTGCACAGGTCTGAGAAAAACTGTTAACAAATAGTGCTATAAAGTGCTATTTCGACACTACAGCGCTTTGATTCATTATAAAACCTACCCCTTTTATTTATATATCTTTTTGAGACAAATGCACGATTGCAAGAGAGGCAAAGTACTGTGTGACTCGCAGTGCTGTGTTCATGACTTGAGCCTTGTATCCTGCCTAGATCACCTGTTTATATTAACAGAAGACTGGGGTCTACCACTCCGGGCAAATGGGGTTTTCAGCCCCGTGTTTAGAAGTCCGGACTTTAAAAAGTGACCCCGAAAGGGAAACCCTTGTGTGTGCTATGAAATGTACACATGTACCCGTATTGGTACTTGAGCTGCACCCGGTCTGACGAAGACAATCTCCAAGGTCAGAGAAGTCTCAGAGTCGGTCTCTTCGGGCTTCATTGTATCATTGGAACAGGACTACGGAATTGTGGATGTGCGCCAGACAGAGCTGGAGAGCCTTCAGAGCGGAACAGAGGCTATTTTCGCCCCATCCCCTGGTCCGACCTGACGTCGAACCCCAACCTAGTGCTACCTGTGAGCTGACGTCCTCACACTATAAATGCGGGTAAAGCAAACTCTTCGGCATGCCCCCCTTTCCAGTTGGCCTCCTTCTGAGCACTGTGACACCAAAATGGGCAACCTTGACATTGAAGCTCTGTACTCAACATCATACCCAAGTATCACATCTAAGTGTTCCACATGAAAATTTCAACTTTGCAGTATTGCTCATGAGGTAATGTCATGCTCGTGAAGAAAACTCATGGGAAGGATTGTAAGTGTTGTGCACACTTCATTTTTCAGCCATAACTTTTGACTGGATTGAGGTACAAAAAAGATTCACCCTTCGTGTGGAGAGCAAAGGAGCTCCTTCAGAACGAAACTGATACGCACTTTTGCTGTGCAACCACTCAGTTCTAAACAGCACGGGACCAAGCAATGTGCTGCAGCAGAGTTTACTACATAAAAGTTTGACTGGATTGTTAGGAAATGCTTTAAATCTTCAGTCATATCAAAAATTCCGTGAATCCACCAGCATAGTCAGAAAAAAACTGATCGCACGTCTTTTCTCCAACGAGCTTAGATATGCACTGAGAGATACTGCATTCATTAATTACACAATTGCTTTTAACTATTTGCACACTGCGTTCAATCTTAACTCCAGTTATGGAGCATCTTCGGCGTTGTTCACGCACAGCCCGTCTTTCCTGACCCCCCTGGTGCAGTCTGCCCCTATCTTGTCCTTGTTCTGGGTCGTCCTGTACACGGGCTGGGTCCAGATGTTTCCCCCGGGGCCGTAGTTGCACACAAGGTGCTGCGTACAAAGAAAAAGTTGTATGGAGAAGTTCACCTTCTCTCTAAATTGTTGACTTACCTGCTTGTAAGGATATGGAGCAAAGTTGGGATTGCTGTCTTTGTACTTTATGAAGCCGCACCCGACGTTGGTCGTCTCTGCCCAGACCATCTGGGTGAAGTGTCCGACCTGGTAAACAACGGGCAGTTTCTGCTTCGACACAATCATGGGTCAATTCTGTGAATCATCATTCGTCACCTGCGCGTTTCCCGGGACTTTGGGCGTGTAAGCCCCGGTGTTACTGCTGGGCCAATCCTTCACCTACAACATGTGGTCCAAGTCAGCTTTGAAGGTCAACAAAGGACAGCGTAAGAAAGTATACCTCTGCGTACCAGTCTTGCAGCATCTTGGCGTACTCTCTTACGGCTTTGTTGGAGCTGCTCCACCTGGAGGCGACGTTCTGGCCCACGTAGGGGAAGGTCTTGGTGCGGCGATTCACATCGTGGCCCGTCACGCACTGCTCAGCCCAACTACACAAAGTAAGGGAAGAAATGTACGTATGCAAGTACTGTAATGCTGCTTCAGCTCACATCTGCGCCACTTCGGCGAGCTCGTCATCCCAGATGAGCGCGTTCATGTTCCTCGCCGGCTTGTGACCTTCCTCATCGCCCTTCGCGATCCGGCTGCGGTATTCGTTGTGCAGGTCCACCAGTAACTTCTTGTCCTCCTACCTTTTGAGATGCGGAATCTGTTTGCCTGTGTGATTGCGAATGTTGCTCCTCACCTCGTTGTTGATCCCTCTCTCCAGTGCCTTGGGACACTTGCTCTGGTCGGTGCCACAGTAGATGCACCCGGTGTGCTCCTCTCCTCGGGCTGACAGAAACTCCTGGGAGCAGAACTTGCTCTTCTGCCCTGCACACGGGGTATCTGCTGGAGGAGATATGTGTCATTTCGACTGTGCAACGTATTCTTGAACTGAAACCACACCATATCTTCCAGAGGCTACTTCTATTGACGCTGCAGTCGTGGCTGTCCTGGCGGTCTCAGTGCTCGTCTTCTCTGTCGTTGCTGCAGAATTGCTCGTCTTCTCTGTCGTTGCTGCAGAATTGCTCGTCTTCTCTGTCGTTGCTGCAGAATTGCTCGTCTTCTCTGTCGTTG